>Ga0180437_10002070_pt1 | contig 32900 bp, 33 predicted proteins | sample SS_ome_4_FD_132410 | JGI IMG/M metagenome (GOLD analysis project Ga0180437, IMG submission 132410) | Hypersaline lake sediment archaeal communities from the Salton Sea, California, USA - SS_3_D_1 metaG | ecosystem: Environmental > Aquatic > Non-marine Saline and Alkaline > Hypersaline >... | reverse complement strand
CAAAGTCACTATCGGAAGCAAACTCGTGCTCTCGCTCAATGTTCCGAAAACTCTGATCCTAGAAAACCAGCTGAACCTTATCGTATCGGGAGAGGTGGTCTTTGCCAGCAGCGACCCCAGCCATAACAATCATCAACTGGTCTCGATCCAATTGGACAAACTGTATAAAATCCAACCGATCTATTCTTCCAAATAGTCATACATTCCCTCCGTCATCGATAATCCACCCACTTTTCCCCTCAGCTCGACTTTCCGCCGCTGAGTTCTCCCCCCCCCCCTTTCATTAAATATCTCAATATCCCCTCGCCCGTTCCAGGGAGTGCTTACGGTCAGGGGAAGACTTTCCAGAGGCATTTACCAACCTGGTATTGACAAGGGAAAGCGCTTTTTATAACATATCCCCGAATTATGAGGAATTCCGCTCCCCGAACTAATTCAGTAAAAGGGACGAAAGCTCGGCCATCATGACTAAACAAAGCAATAAAGCCCCGGAAGAAAAAATTATCAAAGCGCTGGTCTTCTGCACGTCCGACCTTATTCTATCCGGTATCCTTCGGGCATTGGAAGGCGCCGCCGATATCGAGGTGACCGGAGTGGAGAAGAGCACCATCGATTCCTTTCTGGCAGCCATCAAGGACACCCAGCCGCATGTGGTGCTGCTCACGACCTCCGAACCGATGCCCAATCTTAGGGAAGTGTGCAAAGCGGTGCGTGACATCGCTGAGAACAATAAGCTTTCGAGCCAGCTCATGCTGCTCGGCAACATCCCCTCGCATGAAGAGGTGGTGGGGCTCATGAATGTCGGGGTGCGCGGGTACTTCGATCTGAACGAATCCTCGGAGCAGCTGGCGGAAGCCATGCGGGTCGTGTATAAGGAAGAGATTTGGCTGCCCCGGGATAAGATGAGCAGCATCATGGATCGCATCATCTCAGTTGTGGGCCGGGATTTGAAAGAAAAGACGCTGGACCAACTCACTCCGACGGAATTTCAGGTTTTGCGTTTGATCGGACAGGGTAAGAGCAACGATGAGATCGCGGACGCCATGTTCATCAGCAAAAACACCGTCCGGTCGCACATCAAGAGCATCTACGCAAAACTTGACACCCACAGCCGCCTTCAGTTGGCACTGTATGCCATAAATTCCGCACTATTTTAAATGGCTTGAGGTAAACCACCATGGTAAAAAAGACCACCAAAAAAAAGACAACCACCGACACTTCTCACATAGATCCGGCTTTACTCGAGATGATCCGTAACCGCCGCAAGGAGTGGCGCTTCGAGCTGCCCTTACCCGCGATGGTGGAAGGAGAGCTGCCGGTGGGTCAGGCCTTTCATGAGAAGACCACGCTAAAAAACATCAGCTCGGGTGGAGCCTACTTCACGCTGGACTCAGGAGTGACGGTGGGATCCAAACTCAATCTGATCATCGACCTGCCTCCCAATCTTACGGAAGGCAAAAAGGTTAAGCTGCGGCTGGGTGGACTCACCGTCCGCTTGAACAAGGCTTCAGGACCGGGGAAAAAGCAGGGCATCGCCCTGTGTTTTGACGAGGACTTCCAGTTCCTCACCGAAGAAGAAGAAGAAGAAGAACAAGAAGAAGAACAAGAAGAAGAAGAAGAAAAAACCAAGAAGTAATTCAGCGGCAGCTCTTCACTGACCAGCCGCGGTGGCGGGACCTAGCATGCTGATCGTCGCCCTAACCGGAGGAATCGCCACCGGAAAATCCGTAGTCGCCCGCATATTCGAGGAGCTGGGTTGCTACATCCACCACGCCGACCAAGTGGCGCACGCCCTGATGAAGCCCGATGCTCCGGCTTGGCGACCCATTGTTGAGCACTTCGGCACAGGCATCCTCCGTGCCGACCGAACCATCGACCGAGACCTGCTGGGTGCGCGGGTCTTTTCTCGAGCCGAAGACCGTATGTTTCTCAACCGTCTACTCCATCCCCTGGTCCTGGAAGAAAAAAAAGAGGTCATCGCACGGCTCGAGGTTCAGGGTCATTATCGAATTTTCGTTTCGGAAGCGGCATTGACCATCGAAGCCGGATTGCTTGATCTCTTTCACAAGGTGGTCGTGACCTACTGCTCCCGGGAACTGCAGATTCAGCGGCTGAGGCAGAGGGGAGGGACGAGCCGCCGGGAGGCCCTGCAAAAGATCCGAAGCCAGATGCCGGCTAAGCAAAAACTCGCATATGGCGACTACATCATCCATACCGGCGGTAACCTGGCGGCCACCATCGAGCAGGCGGAGCGGGTCTATCGGCACCTCCACCAGGATTACAGGCTGATGTCCTCCTCCCTTGAAGAGGAGGATTAGCCCGGTTCATTCGATCCGATTCGATTTGAGGGCCGCCGCCAGCAGCGGAATAAAGACCTCGTGCTGGGCCACGAAGTAGTACCCGCTGCCCTTCCCACGCAGGGGACGAACCGTCACATTCTGCTCCGGACGGTAGTGGCGGATGAAATCACACACTGCGGTAGAAAAATCCTCCAAACGATGGCCCAGGTTGCGGACATATGAGACCGCTTTGAGAAAAACCTCGGGGAGTATCACAGCAGATCCCGCATTGAGATATATCCCGCCTCCGTCCAGATCGCACACCAGCCGGCAGAACAGGAAAAAATCCGTAAGCGAGGCTTTCCCCAGCGCCTCACCAGAGACCTGGGGAAAAAAATGTATGGTATCGGTCCCTAATGCGACATGCAGACTGACGGGAATGTTGAGGAGATAGGCGGAAGCCAGCAGGCTGACGTCCCGGTGGGGGAAATCGGAGTCCGCCAGCATCTTCCCGACCGCCTCACCCAGGCCGATATCCTGTCTCCGGGCTGCTTCGGATGCGGCATTCAGGTGTTCCCCCGTCTCCCGCGCCATCCCGAAATTTCCCTGCTGGATCTGATCCGCCACATCCTCCGAGGTGATGCCCGCATAAGCCACCTCGAAGTCATGAATGGCTCCGGCTCCATTCATAGCCAAGGCGGTGACCCAACCTCGCCGCATGAGATCGATGATCACCGGATTCAAGCCCACCTTGATGACATGAGCCCCCAATCCCAGGATCATCCCCCGCCCTTGCGAACGGGCGGAAACCCAGGCCTGAACAAAAGCCTTGAAATCACTGCCGCCGAGGATATCGGGCAGCCCGGCGATGAAATCCCGGAAGGAAGGATCCGGCTCCCAGACTCGGGCGAACCTTTCCACCCCCACCTTACTTTTCCTGTTTTTGAGCGAATATGTGTGCAGCTTCTCGGGGAAAAGAGGTTTAGCGGCGTACTTACTCATGATTACCGAAGCGGTTGTCCAGCAATGGTACGCCCTATTTGGACGCCAGGTTCTTCAATTCCTGGCCGGGACGGAATTTGATCCGCCTGCCTTTTTTGATCTTGATCTGTTTCTTACGGCGGATATCGCGGCCGAATCCGGTCTTTTTGGACACGACTTTGAGGCTGGCGAAACCACGTATTTCGATCTTTTCTCCTTCGGCCAGGGAATCTTTCAATGCATCCAGGATGGTATCCACCACCAGCAAGGATTTTGCCCGATTGAATTCGGATTTGGCTTCAATGGCGAGGGCAATGTCGTTCTTGATCATCCATCTCTCCTTTTCCTGGATACAGCCACTGGAATTTTTTATATTTAAATTATTGCAAATAAAAAGTCAAGGATAAAATTATTGACTTGTAAAATTGCCGCTCCTATAATGAACTCAAAGTGAAAAAATCTATCTTGGGCCTCATCCTCCTGATGTCGATCCCCTTGTTCTGCCATTCCGACATCCTGCGCATCACCGTCAATGCCCCCATACACCCCGTTACCTCCGAATACATTTGCAGCGCCATTGATCGCGCCGATCAAGCCGACCTGTCACTCATCATCATGATTCTCGACACGCCGGGAGGGCTGGATTCTTCGATGCGTGAGATCATCGAAAAGATCCTCAATGCCGAGACCCCGATCGCGGCCTACGTCAGTCCCAGCGGGGCGAGATCCGCATCGGCCGGTTTCTTCATCGGAGTAGCCTGTGACCTTTTTATCATGTCCCCCGGAACCAGCACGGGTGCGGCTTCGCCGGTGGGCATATCCATCACCGGCCAGGCCATGGATGAGACCATGGAAAAAAAGGTCATGAACGATGCGGCGTCCTATATCAAGAGCATCGCGGAGAAACGGGGCCGCAATCCAAAACTGGCGGAAGATGCGGTCCGACTCGGTGCCTCCTATACCGAAAAGGAAGCCCTGGAAGGCGAGTTGATAGATCTCATCGCCCAGAACAGCCAGGAAATCTTGACACACTTTCACGGCCGGATTCTACCCCGCTTCGACGGAAGCGAAGTCGAGCTGGATCTGGCACAGGAAGAAATCATCGATTTGCCCATGTCCGCCCGCCAGAGATTCCTGCTCACCATCGCCAATCCTAATCTGGCCTACATTCTCCTCATGCTGGGACTGCTCGGGCTCTATTTCGAGTTCTCCAATCCGGGGGCCATCCTCCCGGGAGTCCTGGGCGGAATCTCGATCCTCCTGGCTATATTCGCCTTCCAGATCCTCCCTATCAATTATGTGGGGCTGATTCTGATTCTATTGGCGATCGGATTGTTTATCCTGGACATCAAGATCCAGAGCTATGGAATTCTGTCGGTAGGAGGAGTCATTGCCATGGTTATAGGCTCGATAATGCTCATCGATGCTCCCATTCCGGAGCTTAAGCCCAGCTTGAAACTCGTTATTCCGCTGGCCATCGGCCTGTCCTTGATCTTCATCTTTCTGGTCGTCCTGGCCGTCCGCGCCCACTCCAAAAGAGCGACAACCGGACAAGAAGGACTGATCGGAGAAATAGGAGAAGTCAGGACTCCGCTCAAGCTCGAGGGGAAGGTTTTCGTTCACGGCGAGCTCTGGAATGCCGAAGCGGATCAGGAGATCGAGCCGGGATCCAAGGTCAGGGTAGTACAGGTCCTGCCCAACCTGAAACTGAAGGTTAAAAAGATCTGACCTGACGCTTTAGCAAACTTAAGGAGGGTACTATGATAACCTATCCCATCGTCGTCGCCGCCCTGATTATCCTGTATCTCTTGAACGCGATCAAGATACTGCGTGAATATGAGCGCGGTGTCATTTTCCGTCTGGGACGCGTGCTGGCCAAGCCCAAAGGCCCGGGCCTCATTTTTGTATTCCCGCCCATCGATCGGATGGTGAGGGTCAGCCTGCGGATCGTGGTCATGGATATCCCGCCGCAGGACGTGATCACCAAGGACAACGTTTCCGTAAAGGTCAATGCCGTGGTGTACTTTCGGGTCATGGATCCCCAGAAGGCGGTGCTGGAGGTGCAGGACTATCTGTTCGCCACCTCCCAGCTGGCGCAGACCACCTTGCGCAGCGTGTTGGGCGAAGTCGAGCTGGATGAACTGCTTTCGGAGCGGGAAAAGCTCAATATCCAACTCCAGGAAATCATCGACAAACACACCGATCCCTGGGGAATCAAGGTCCAGTTGGTCGAGATGAAGCACGTCGATCTTCCGGAAAACATGGTGCGCGCCATTGCCAAGCAGGCCGAAGCCGAGCGGGAACGCCGGGCCAAGGTCATCCATGCCGAGGGTGAGTTCCAAGCGGCGGATAAATTGCTGGGGGCGGCGGAAGTGATCTCCCGGAATCCGCAGACCTTACAGCTGCGTTTCCTCGGAACCTTGACCGAGATCGCGACCGAGAAAAACTCCACCATCGTGTTTCCTCTTCCCATCGAGATGATGAAAGCATTTACGTCCGCGGGGAAAAAAGAGTAAGATAGCATAATGAGAAACAAAGACTACCGCGAGCTGCAGATTTCAAGCTCTGTATTGATCTTCATCTTTATCGGTATCATCATCGTTGGGATCATCATCTTTCTGTTGGGAGTTTCCGTCGGGAAAAAGCAGGCCCAGGTCGCCGGCAGCCAGGCGGTCCCGGCGAAGCCGTTCGAAGACGTGGTGGCCGAGAAGCCTAGGCCGGCGGCCGACACGGATGAAATCAAGCAGGAGATCGCCGGGCATGAAGTGGCCCAAAAACAGGAAGAACAAAAAAAACCGACCGAGGTGGTGACCAAGCCGAAGGTCAAAACCACTCCCCCGGTCCCTGAAAAATCGACCGCCGCCCAAAAAAGCACTCCCCCGCCCTCATCGGGCCGGTTCTTTTTGCAGGTCGGAGCCTTCAGCTCCCGGGAGTCGGCGGACGCGGTGGTGGAGAAGTACCAAAGCATGGGTTTTTCCACTCAGATCATCGCGCCCGGGGCGGGCGACCGACGGCAGCTGTATCGAGTGGTAATAGGAGGCTTCGGCACCCGCGCCGAGGCCGAGCAGGCCAAATCCCGGCTGGTGGAGACGGAAGGCCAGAAAGCCAGAGACTATTTTATCGTGCAGCGGTAGGCAGCTCGAGTCAGGATTCGGATAGGCCGGCAAGAGAGCCGAGCTTCGCTAAGGGAGGAGGAGCGCGGGGTGATGAGAGCTTTCAAACCCATTGCCGCAGCCGCCTCCGCCGGAGCCCTCACGGCCCTTGCCTTTCCCAAATTCAACCTTTTCTTTCTGGGTTGGATCTCCCTCGTTCCCCTGCTCTATCTCTTGTACCGGCACCGCCCGGGCCGGGCCTTTTTTCTGGGATGGTGTGCTGGCTTTGTTTTTTACTTGGTTTTGCTCTACTGGATACCCACGGTTCCCGCCCATTATGGAGATCTTTCCTGGGGATTCAGCCTGCTCGTTTACATCGGATTCGCCGCCTTCCTGGCCTTGTTCTGGGCGGCCTTTGCCTGGCTTTTCTCGCGGCTGCGAACGGCCTTTCCCCGGGCCGTCTTTGTCCTAGGCGGCCTGGCCTGGGTCACGATCGAATTCATGCTGACCCACCTCCTGACCGGATTTCCATGGGGACTGCTGGGATATTCCCAATACCAGAACCTGGCTTTTATCCAAGCCGCCTCCGTGACCGGAGTATACGGGCTGTCGTTCCTCATGTTCATCCTGCAGTCCAGTTTTGTCTTCTCTATGCTCCATAAAAAAAGAGTCCCATTCCTTTCAACCCTGGCTCTCATCCTGCTGGTGCATGTCGGAGGCCGGCTGGTCTTGAAGGATGTGGCCCAAAGCGACTCCACATTTCGGGGCGCCGTGATCCAAGGAAACGTGCCGGCAGAGACAGACTTCACCCGAATCACAGACGCCGCAACCATGGACCTGCTCCAGCGTCATCTGGAGCTCAGCCGGAAGGCCGCAGCCGGAGGCGCGGAACTGATCGTCTGGGCCGAACTCTCGGTCCCGCTTTGTTTTTCGTGCAGTTACGCCTATTTCCCCCGGTTTACCCGGACCATATCGGCTTTCGCCCGGGAACAGCACTGCACCCTCCTCTTGGGGACCAACGAGATCGCGTTTTCCCAAGGAGGCCCCGAATATTTCAACACCGCCGTCAACCTGACTCCCGACGGCCGGACCTCATTTTATGCTAAGACGCATCTGGTACCTTTCGGCGAGTACACCCCCTATAAGTGGTTTTTCTCCTTTATCGCCAATTTCACCCACGCCATCGGGGAGCTGACTCCCGGAGACACCTATGTGCTGCACGATTTCAACGGGATTCCCTACGCCTCTCCTATCTGCTACGAGATCATCTTTCCCGATATCGCCCGCCGTTTTGTCCGCCTGGGAGCCCGTTTTCTTGTCACCATCACCAATGACGGTTGGTACGGCCGCTCCTCGGCTCCCTATCAACACTTCGCCATCGCCGTCCTGCGGGCGGTCGAAACCAGGCGTTTCCTGCTGCGCTCCGCCACCACCGGGATCAGCGGGATCATCGATCCTTACGGCCGCATCCTGCAGCGCTCCCGGTTGGACACCACAACCTTTCTCACCGAGGATATCACTCCCTCGAACCACCTGTCCTTTTATGTCCGCTTTGGCTATTTTCTGCCCTGGGTAAGCTTGACTTTAAGCGGTGTTTTGCTTATCCTGGCGATAATCAAGAGGCGTCATGAACGACGAGTCGAGACCGCCTAGGACAACCCTCGCCGAGCTTCAGAGCCGGATCAAGGAACAAATGAGCCGGTTCGAGGAGCTGCGAGGTTTTCTTTGACCAAGCAGAGAAACAATCTCAACTCGACGCCATCAATCAACAGCTTTCTTCTCACGAAATCTGGAAAGACCAGCCAAAATTCCTCAGCCTGCAACAGCAGAAAAAACGGCTGAGCCAGAGCCTCGAGTTCATCGCCGATATCATCGAAAAAAAGGAGGAGCTGGAGGTCCTGCTGGAATTGGGTCTCGAGGGTGAGCCGGTCGAGCACGACCTCGATCGTGCAATCGACGGTTTCATCCGGATCATGGATGATGCCGAGCTCAAGACCTTATTTCAAGAAAAAGACGATGCCCGCAACGCCATTTTGACCATCCATCCCGGCGCCGGCGGGACCGAATCGCAGGACTGGGCTCAGATGCTGCTGCGCATGTATTTGCGCTACGCCGAGCGCGTCGGATTTAAGTCAGAGGTGCTCGACCTGCAGCCCGGTGAAGAAGCCGGGCTCAAGAGTGTGACCGTTCGTGTCGAGGGCGATTATGCCTTCGGTAATCTCGCCCAGGAATCCGGGGTTCACCGCTTGGTCCGCATCTCTCCCTTTGACGCCAATAAGCGGAGGCATACTTCATTTGCCGCCGTCTTCGTTTACCCGGAAGTCGACGAAGACATCGACATCGAAATCAATCCGGATGATCTCCGCATCGATACCTATCGCGCGTCGGGCCGCGGCGGACAGCACGTCAATGTCACCGATTCCGCGGTGCGCATCACCCATATCCCCACCGGCATAGTCGTTCAATGCCAAAACGAGCGCTCGCAGCACAAAAACAAAGCCTCGGCGATGAAAGTATTGAAATCCCGGCTATACGAGCTGGAAAAGCAGAAACAGAATGAAAAGATCCAGCAGATGGAGGATGCCAAATCAGACATCGCGTGGGGCAACCAGATCCGTTCCTACGTGCTTCACCCCTACCGCATGATCAAAGACCTCAGGACCGATGTCGAGATCGGGGATGTGGAAAAGGTGCTGGACGGCGATATCGATGAATTCATCAAAGCCAGCCTTCTCCAGCGCAAGGGAAAGCGCCCCGACCTGGCATCCATGACCTGATTCCCGGTCCGGGGGAATCCCGCCTTCCCATCAATCATAAGGATCGTCGATCTTTGCTTTTGATCTCTCCCAAAGTGAATCCATCTCATCCAATGTCGCATCCTCGACTCTGCGGCCCAGCTTCTGCAGTTCCTGTTCCACGAAACGAAAACGGCGGATGAATTTCCGGTTGGCAAAGCGGAGGGCGATCTCGGGATTGACGCCCAGGTGACGCGATAGATTCGCTAAGGCAAAGAAAAGATCGCCGATCTCTACCCGTATCTCCGTCGCATCTTTCTCACCCACGGCCGCCTCCAGTTCCGCCATCTCTTCCTTGACCTTATCCAAAACACCTTGGGTCTCCGGCCAATCGAATCCATGCATTGCGGCCCGCAGGCCGATCTGGAAGGCCGTCAACAGGGCGGGAGTATGAGAGCCGATACCGTCGAAGAGAGATGCCCGACTCTTCTCCGAACTCTTCTGCCGGTTCCAGGTCGCAATGACATCTTCGGCCCGGGATGCGGTCTGCTTACCGAATACATGCGGATGACGGCGGATCATCTTTCGATTGATGCCTTCCACGATATCGGACATGCGGAACGCGTCCGTTTCTTTGTACAAGCGGGCCAGGAACACGATCTCCATCAGCATATCGCCCAATTCCTCGACCACGGCCGGGGGGTCCTGGGCAAAAATGGAATCCACCACTTCATACGCCTCTTCCAAAAAGTAATTAACGATCGATTTGATGTCCTGCTGTCGATCCCAAGGACAGCCTTTTTCGCCGCGGAGGACATCCAGGATCCGGACCAGTTCCCCGAACTCTCGACCGGCCTTATCTGCGTCATCCATCATCCTCTCCCAGCCCCGGCGGCAGGCATCCCGTTACAGCGTCCTGCGGCTGAAGCTCATTTCGACACCAATGATTCGGATGGTGACCCCAAGCTGCCGCGGAAATCCAATCCCAACGAGACGAGTCACCTCCGGCTTGAATAAACAGCTTGCTTGGTGTATATTTTTTTCTCAATCCATTTTATAGAGTTAAATCGATCAAATTTCAATCCCGAGTCTCATCGAGGACGGCGGTGCAGCTGAAATGAGAGACCTAGACATCTCGGCTTATCATCCCGAGGGACACAGGAAATAAAGACATGGACGTCATACGTTCGCTGGATGTTCGCCCCTCCCCTGCGGTTCCGGCCGCCGTGGCCATCGGGAACTTCGATGGGGTTCATCTCGGCCACCGGCACATCCTGTCTTTCTTGGTGGATCAGGCCCGCCGGGAGGAACTCTTATCCCTGGTTTTAACTTTTTCTCCCCATCCGGGCAAGGTCACCGGGGGAGGACGCATACAACTCCTCCAGACCGAGCCCCAGAAACTGAGAAGGATTGAGAGTCTCGAGGTGGAAGCCGTGTACCTCCTCCCGTTTGACCGGAAACTTTCGCGGCTCTCGCCTGAGCTTTTCATCCGGGACATCATCATCCAGCGCCTCAATGCGCACGTGATCGTGGTGGGCGAAAATTTCCGTTTCGGCCTGCAGAGGGCCGGCACGGTTTCCGGTCTGCGTGATCTGGCCCGCAAATACGCCCTGACCCTATACCCCGTCTCTCCCCTGATCCGGGAGGGAGAAGTGGTGAGCAGCAGCTTGATCCGCGACTGCATTCGGAGGGGAGAGGTGGAAAAGGCCCAACGACTCCTGGGGGATCCCTATATGATAGAGGGCCGGGTTGTTGCCGGGCAGAATCTGGGACGGGGATTGGGATTCCCCACCGCCAACCTTGACACAACCAACGAGATCCTGCCTCCCGGAGTTTTTGTGACGACGGCCATAGCCTTAGGTCGGGCCATGCCCTCGGTCACCAATGTCGGGACTCGGCCTACATTCGGGCAAGACCGCCTCCGCATCGAAACGCATATTCTGGATTACACGCGAGACCTTTACGGATCCTCGCTTTCGCTCCTTTTTCACCAAAAAATAAGGGCCGAAAAGCGGTTCGATTCGGCAGCGGAACTCAAGTCCCGGATCCAAAAGGACCTGGCTGTGGCCCGACGCTATTTCGAAAGGCACGGCCTGACGGAGGGAACCTAGGCCGCAGTTCCCCGGATTCTTGACATTTGACCTAAGATAGTGCATTTCTTAAGAGAAATCGCGATGTCGTCTTTTGTCAGGTCACGTAATCACCCGCATTCCCCGATCTGAAACACGGCCGCAAGGAGACCGCCATGAAGAAGGAAAAGATCAAAGCCAGGATCATGGACGCAGCCAAGATCAAGCGCGCGTTCCAGCGCATGGCCCACGAGATCATCGAGCGCAACCGGGATCTCAACAATCTGGTCATCGTCGGAATCCGAACCCGGGGTGTTTTCGTGGCCAAACGCATCGCCAAGCTGATCAAGGAGTCCGAAGGGGTGGATATCCCCGTCGGTGTCTTGGACATTACTCTGTATCGAGACGATTTTTCCGACATGGGGGAACAGCACATCGTCAAGAAGACGGAGATCTCGTTTGCCGTGGATAAGAAGGACGTGCTGTTGGTGGATGACGTGCTGTTCACCGGACGGACCATCCGGGCCGCCCTGGACAGCCTGATCGATTTGGGTCGACCCAAGACGATTCAACTGCTGGTTTTCATCGATCGCGGTCACCGCGAGCTTCCCATCAGGGCCGATTACGTGGGAAAATTTCTGCCGACCTCCCGCAGGGAACGGGTAAAACTACAGATGGATGAGATCGACAAGAAAGACGAAGTCCAGATCATCGAACCCGCCGGGATCAATTAGGAGAGTGCCGTGGCCTTCAATCATAAACACCTACTCGGGATAGAATCCCTATCCGCGTCAGACATTTTGACCATTCTGGACACGGCGGAGTCCATGGCCGAAATATCGACCAGGGAAGTTAAAAAGGTGCCGATCTTAAGGGGAAAAACGATCATCAATCTATTTTATGAAGCCAGCACCCGCACCCGCAGTTCCTTTGAATTGGCGGCCAAGCGGCTCTCCGCCGACATTTCCAACTTCAGCAAATCGACCAGCAGCGTGGTCAAGGGCGAAACCTTGAAGGACACGATCCAAAACCTGGAGGCCATGAATACGGATGCCATCATCATCCGCCACGCGAGCTCGGGCAGCCCTCATTTCATCAGCTCTTTCTGCAGCTCGTCGGTGATCAATGCCGGAGACGGAACCCACGAGCATCCCACCCAGGCTCTGCTGGATGCCTTCACCATCCGGCAGCATAAAAAACGGATCGAAGGCCTGAAGGTGGTCATCGTGGGTGATATCCTCCACAGCCGCGTGGCCCGCTCCAATCTCCTGCTTCTCAATAAGCTGGGTGCCCGGGTGGTCTTGGCCGGCCCCCCCCCACTCCTCCCTCCAGAGTTTCAACATTACGGGGCCGAAGTGATGTACGACATGGATCGAGCGCTGGAGGGAGCCGACGTCGTGATGATGCTGCGCATCCAGCTGGAACGTCAGAAGCGGATTTTCTTTCCTTCCATCCGGGAATACCGGAGCCTTTTCAGCCTGAATCCGGAGCGCTTCCGGCGAGCGAAACGGGATGCCATCATCATGCACCCCGGCCCCATCAACCGGGATGTCGAGATATCGACCGAACTGGCCGATTCTGCCAAATCCGTGATTCTGGAACAGGTCGAAAACGGCGTCTCCGTCCGAATGGCCGTGCTTTACCTACTGTTAGGAGGAAAAGAGCGTGAAATACCTGATTAAGAACGGTCGTGTCATCGACCCCGCTTCCGATACCGATGAGACTTTGGACATTCTGATCGAAAATAGGAAAATCACGGCCGTCGACACCAAAATCAATGACGACACAGCCAAGATCGTCGATGCCTCACGAAAGGTTGTGGCCCCCGGCTTTATTGATATGCATGTCCATCTCAGAGAACCCGGATACGAGCACAAAGAGACCATCAGGACCGGCTCCCTGGCGGCTGCCAAAGGGGGATTCACCACCATCGCCTGTATGCCCAATACGGCCCCCATCAATGACAATCACAACGTAACCTCATATATTCGCGCGGAAGCGAAAAAGCGGGCGGTGGTCAATGTTCTCCCTATCGCGTCGGTAACGCTCGGCCAAAATGGAGAAGAGCTAACCGAGATGGGAGAGCTGATCTCTGCCGGAGCCGTGGCCTTTTCCGACGATGGACGCCCCATCGTCAACAGCCAAGTCATGCGTCGCGCCTTGGAATATGCCAAGCAGTTTGAGGCCGTAATCATCGATCATTGTGAAGATCCCAACCTGAGCGCAGGGGGAGTCATGCACGAGGGACTCAGCTCTTTCCGATTGGGCCTGAAAGGAATTCCCGCATCTTCCGAGGAGGTCATGGTGGCGCGCGATTGCCTCCTCGCCCAAGAAACGGATACGGCAGTTCATTTGGCTCATGTGAGCACCCGCGGTTCGGTCGAGATTGTCCGACGGGCCAAGGCCCGCCATGCCAAGATCACGGCAGAGGTGACTCCCCATCATCTGGTCCTGGATGACTCGCTACTGGAAGGCTACGACACCAACCTCAAGGTCAATCCACCCTTGCGCACCAAGGCCGATGTCATAAGCCTGCAGGAAGCGGCCCGCGACGGTGTGATCGATGTCATCGCCACCGATCATGCCCCCCATTCACGGGATGAAAAACTGGTGGAATTCGACCTGGCGCCGTTCGGCATCAATGGGCTGGAGACGTGCGTGTCCCTTATCCTGGATCGTCTCGTGCATAAAAACAAGCTGTCGCTCCAAAGATTGGTGGAGATGATTTCCACCGCTCCCGCCCGCATCCTGCGCCTGGAAAACAAGGGGCAGATCCGGCCCGGCGCGGATGCCGATTTGACCATTCTCTCGCTCACGCAGGAGGTGGTGGTGGATGTCAACAAATTCCGTTCCAGAAGCCGCAATTCGCCCCTCCACGGCTGGAAGCTAAAAGGAGCGCCGGCGCTGACCATCGTAGCGGGAAAAATCGTTTATCCATGAAATCCGATCTAAAGGGATTTGAAAGAAAAATCGGATACCATTTTAACGACACGCGCCTGCTCGAACAGGCCTTAACCCACAGCTCCTTCGCTTACGAGGCGGCGGATGCGGGCATCGAAAATAACGAAGTGTTGGAATTCCTGGGAGACTCGGTGCTCGGATTTGTCCTGGTCGATTTCCTTTGTGCCGCATTTCCGGAATTGAACGAGGGTGAGCTCTCCAAGATGAAATCCACTATGGCCTCGACTTCGGCCCTGCACGAATTTGCCCAGAAGATAAAATTGGACAAGGTCATACGGCTGGGGAAAGGCGAGGTCAAAAGCGGAGGCCGGAAAAAAAGGAGCATCATGGCCGGTGCCTATGAGGCGTTGATCGCCGCTATCTATCTGGACGGCGGAATCGAGGAAGTCCGCCGTTTTCTGCTCGATCACTTCGGCCTCTTCCTGCGCAAAATCAAAACCGATAATTTTATCATCAACAACTACAAATCCGCCCTGCAGGAACATCTACAGAAGGAGGATGTGCCGGCCCCGGTGTACAAGACGCTGAGCACCCGCGGACCCGACCACCAAAAACAATTTGTGGTCGAGGTATTCTATAAAGAAAAACGGCTGGCCAAGGCAAAGGGAAGCTCCAAGAAAGACGCCGAACAAAAAGCCGCCCAGCGAGCCTTCAAACGCCTGTTCGGCCGGAGGCTCAAATCATTGACTCCGGAAACCTTTCTTTACGCGAAAAAGAAATGATCGATTCCTATGTTTTCGGCCGCATGACGGTGGACGGCCGAGAATATACATCGGATCTCATAATTCTTCCCGGACGGATTTTATATCCCTGGTGGCGGGCCGAAGGCCACCGCTTGATATTAAAGGACCTGGAGGATGTATTCGCCGCCCCTCATCAGATCCTGATCGTCGGTACCGGGTTCATGGGAGCCATGCGCTTGGACGAAGAGGTCCGGGTGCATGCCGAACAGGCCGGGATCCGTCTCCTGGTTGAAAAGACGAGAGGAGCGGTCAAGGCATTCAATCGCTTTACCCCCGATCACAAAGTGTGCGGAGCGTTTCACCTCACCTGTTGAGCCTTAATCTTTGCTCATCATGGCGGCCACCACCTGCAGTTCCGGAATGTTGGAACATACGATCTTGATAACCGCCGCGACCGGAACGGCCAGGATCATTCCTGGAAATCCCCAGAGCCAGCCCCAGAAGAATAAGAAAAAAAGTACCACCAAGGGACTCAATCCTAATCCATGACCCATGAGCCGCGGTTCAACCAGATTGCCCATGGTCTGCTGGATCAACATCAGCAGAATGAATATCCATACGGCCGGCCAGACTGAATCAAATTGAAATACGGCGATAACGACTGGAAATAGCGTAGCGATAATAGAGCCCACAGTAGGGATGTAATTGAGCACAAAGGCAAAAAAGCCGAAGGTGATGGCAAAATCCACCCCAAAAAGCAGAAGGATCACCGTAACGAACACGCCGGTGAAGAAGCTGACGATGGTCTTGATGAGCAGGTATTTTTGGATCTGAGTGTCGATGTTTTCGATCAGCCGGATGATGCGTTGGGACCTCTCAGTCGGGAAGGCGCTGGTGATCTTCTGTTTGGTCTTGCCGCGGCCCACAAGTATGAACATCAAGAAGAGGAAAACCAGAAAGAGCTTCGAGATAAATGAGAAGAAAGGGCCTAGGGATGACACCAGGAAACTCCCGATGCGTCCCAAATCGAGCTGTGCACTCCAATCGATCGGCTCCAAATTGGTTCTTGAAAATAGCCGCTGTTGAAGCGAGCTGAAGATCGAGCTGATCCTGTCGCCGTATTTGGGGATCTCGGCGGCAAAAGACTTCCCTGTGGAATAGAAAAGCACGCTCATCAAATAAAGCGCCGAAAAAGTGAACAGCAGGAGCAGGATCAGGGATACGGCTTTGGGAACCTTGTGGGCGGTCAAAAAATCAAGCACCGGATATATGATAAAGGAAAGAAAGACCGCCAGAAAAAAAGGAAATAATACCGATTTGGCCAGGCTAAGCACGACGCCCACGATAAAGATCACGATGATGATCAAGCATAACACCACAATCTTATTTTCGCGCATGCCAGTGCCAGCGGCAGGTATTATAATCCACACCCGGCCAACACTCAAGGCCTATCGATTCACCTCCCTTCCATTCCCACCCGCCCTCCGTTGTTCCTCCAGCTGTCGGACTAAAGTCGCCATGCCGGCCTGGTCAACGGGTCTTGCCGCAGCCCCTCTCGAGGGGCTAACCTCTTTCCTGGCCAATAATGGAGGGATGACGGAAAGTCCGCCTTTATTTCGACTAAAATAGATGGAATTGATGAACGCACACGTCCATACCCCGGGTGGATCGGCTAATGGCGATGTTGACATCACTCACCTCTTTAGGTGAGGACACCGGGGGCAATATCACCCCGGCGTTCACCATAAAAGGCGATTGACCGGTCTTGGGAAGGGAGTAAAATCCTAAGTGGAAAATTCGGCGTCATAAAACCGGCCCGCCATGCCGGACTACTATGGATCGATGTGATGAAAGTACTGATAGCTGAAGACGATGTCATCTCCAGCCGAGCTCTGGCCAGCAACATCGAGGAATGGGGATATGAGGTGGTGGTCACGCGCAACGGTCAGGATGCGTGGCAGATATTGAACGCAAAGAACAAGGGTAAAACCAACGAAATCCAGATCGCGGTCTTGGATTGGGAGATGCCCAAGATCAACGGCATTGACCTCTGTCGGAAGATCAGAAACCGCCGGCGATCCCGGGGACGAGGCTATATCTACATCATCCTGATGACCGGTCGGGATCATCAAGAGGATATTCTTCAGGGTCTGATGGCCGGGGCAGATGACTACATGACGAAACCCTTCGATCCTATCGAACTGAAGATCAGGCTGCAGAACGGACAGCACATCATTCATCAGACGGAGGCCCGGGAAAACCTGAGAGACAAGGATGAAGTGACGGGCTTATGGAATAGAGGCGCCATCCTCCGCTTCCTCGATGAGGAAATCGTCCGAAACGCCCGTCAGAACCAGCCTACCGCCGTAATCCTGCTCAACATCGCCGGACTCCGCCGGATCAACGACCGCTTGGGATGCGAGGAGGCCGATCGGATCCTGATAGAAATATCGGCACGTCTAAAAAGCTCCATGCGGTACTATGACAAGCTGGGACGTATCGGAGAAGATGAATTTCTGGCCGTGTTTCCCAACTGCCGGACGGATCACATCAAAAATATCGGTGAACGACTGCGCCGGGCCGGCTTGGAGGAATCATCCAGCGCCGATACCCCTGAAACGAGGATATCGATCTTCCTGGGGGGAGCTTCATCCGAATACCGCCCCCGTAGCACAGGCCATGATCTGCTGGAGGCATCGCGCCAGGCCTTACGATCGGCAATGGATCTAGGCTCCGCCACGATGATGGTGTTGAGTCCCGGGAGGAATCCTTGACCATGGAAAGCCGGTCTCTGACCTCCAAAGCGGTCCTTGCTTCGACCCCCCCCTTGGATAGGGCCTATCTTGACCAGCTGATCGACAGCGCCATGGAAGGCATTGTGATCACGGACCGCAGAGGCATCATCCAGCGGGTGAATCCCCACTTCTGCCAAATCTTCGGATATGAAAGGGGTGAAGTGTTGGGCAAGTCGGTGGATAGACTCATCGCTCCGCCAGACAATCCTTTCCATGCCATCGCCATTACCGAGAAAGTCGTCGGTGGCGAGCGGGTATCTTTCGAAGCCCAGAGAACACGCAAAGACGGCTCCGCAGTCTATGTTTCAGTCCTGACGGCTCCCATTATTGTGAGCGGCCGGCTGGAAGCGGTCTACGGAATCTACCGAGACATCAGCGCGCAGAAGAAAAATGAGCAGGCGCTGCGGGAGAGCGAAAAACGCTTTCGAGAGCTGTTCGAAAACTCCAGCGATCTGATTCAAAGCGTGGACGCCCGAGGACGCATCCTGTATGTCAACCAGCAATGGTTGAAAACCCTGGGCTATACCAGGGACGAAGTGAAAGCGCTCACTTTCAACGATATCATCCAATCCGATCGCCGAGCCCACTGCCAGGAGATCTTTAAAGATATCCTCCAGGGAAAAAGCCGAGATAATGTGGAGACCGTCTTCGTGACCAAAGACGGCCGCAGCATTCCAGTGGAAGGAAGCATCAACGCCGACATAAGAGACGGCGTATTCTACGCCACACGAGGTATTTTTAGGGACGTAACCCAACGCAGGATTCAAGAAAAGGCCTTACAGGAGGAACGCGATAAGATCCAGCGCTACCTCGACCTGGCAGGAGTGGTGTTCGTCGCCCTCAGTCCCTTGGGCGAAGTCACTTTGGTCAACCGGAAGACCTGCGATGTCTTGGGTTTTCCCAAAGCCGAAGTCCTGGGAAAGAGCTGGTTCGACAATTTTATCCCTGATCGGCTGCGGGAAGAGGTCAGGGCCCGATTTGGGCGGCTGATGGCGGATGGGTCCGAGCCCGCCGACGGATTTGAAGATCCGGTGGTGACACGGGACGGTCGAGAACGCCTCATCAAATGGCACACTCGAGTCCTCCGCGATGAGGGGGGCGCTGTTTCCGGAGTGTTGGCATCGGGGGAGGACATCACCGAACGCAAACACGCGGAGGAAGCCCTCCGACGCTCCGAAGAAAAGTACCGGATGATCTTCGAATCCTTCCATGACGTCTATTATCGCTCCGACCATGAAGGGCGCATCACTCTCATCAGCCCTTCGGTCCATAAACAGGCGGGCTATCGGCCGGAGGAGGTAGTGGGCCGCCCGGTGGCCGAGTTCTATGCCGACCCGGATGAGTACGAGGCTTTCCGATCCAACCTGAAACAAGCCGGGATGATCAACGACCACGTGCTCAGGTTGAAGGGAAAAGATGGAAGTGAGATCACCGCTTCCGTCAACGCGCGAATCCTGCGTGATGCAAATGGGAAACCCATGGGAGTGGAAGGAGTGCTCCGTAATATCTCGGAACGCAAGCGGAACGAAGCGGCCATAGAGAGAGAGACGGCCAAGCTGAAGGCCATGATCGCGGGCATGAAAGAAGGCGTGCTTTACGTCAATGCAGAGAATCGGATTGCCGAAGTCAATGATTTTATGCTCAAACTCTTCAACATGGACCGAGACCGCTTCCTCAATACGCATATTTTCGATCTCGACTTCGGGCTGCCGGCCGATAAGCTGGAGGAACATATCACCGTTTTCAGGCTTCATCCCAATTCCTCTCTCGTCTCGGCCGAAGTGTCATTTAAAGATATGGAGGCCATCCTGCGGCTACAGCCGGTCTACCTAGGCAACCGCTACGAAGGACTGATTCTGAGTCTTATCGACGCCACGGAACTGGTGGTCGCCAAACGGGAAGCCCAAAACGCCAACAAAACCAAAAGTGAATTCTTGGCCAACATCAGCCATGAAATTCGGACACCCATGAACGGCATTTTGGGCATGGCCGATCTGGCCCTGGATACGGAGCTGACTCCGGAACAGCGGGAATTTCTGACCGGCATCAAAACTTCCGCCCAGTCCATGCTGGTTCTCATCAATGATTTCCTGGATTTCTCCAAGATCGAAGCCCGCAAAATCGAGTTGGAGTCTTTGACCTTCAACCTCCATGAATTCCTGTATGAAACGATCGTCCCCTTCTCCATTCAGGCCCATAAAAAGAAACTGGAGCTATTGTGCGATATTCCAATCGACTTATGCATCAACATGGTGGGAGATCCGGGGCGTATAGGCCAGGTTTTGAAGAATCTATTGGATAATGCCATCAAATTTACGGAAGAAGGGGAAGTCGAAATTTCGGTCCGGGAACGACAGCGAGCCGAACAGAACATCACTTTGGAATTCGCCGTGCGTGACACTGGAATAGGTATTCCATCCGAAAAAAAAGAGATCATTTTCGACGCTTTTGCCCAAGCTGACGGCTCCATGACCCGGAAGTTCGGAGGCACCGGTTTGGGGCTTTCGATCTCCGCCGAACTGGTCAGCTTGATGGGAGGGAACATCGATGTCGACAGCTCCCCGGACCGAGGAAGTACCTTCCGATTCGAAATCCCTTTGACCCTCCCCGCGCCTTCGGAGCGGGAGCCGGCACCGGCCTTCATGGACTTCCGAAACCTTCCGGTACTGGTGGTCGATGACAATGAGGGAAGCCGTAGGATCTTGACCTCCATGTTGGCCAATTTCAACCTGAATGCGGTGGAGGCCGCCGATGCGGCTGCGGCGCTATCCCAAATAGACCGGGCTCAAACCCAAGGTGTTCCCTATGCCCTCATTCTGGTTGACGCCTATCTATCCGGCAATGACAGCTTTATGATGATGGACCTCTTCCGCCAGTTCCCCGATCTGGGCCGATCCACGATCATGCTCTTCAGCGCTTCCGCCCGCAAGGAAGACGCCAAGCCATGGGAAAAACTGGGCATCACGACCGGACTCAAAAAGCCCGTCAAGATCTTTGAGCTCTCCCACGCCATTGCCTCGGTTTTGGGCATGAGACGCCCCTCGGACTCCACGGAAAGCGCCGACGGCTCCACCACACCGCGCGAAGGCAGGTCGAGCCGTCATCACTACCGCATCCTGGTGGCCGATGACAACATTGTCAACCGCAAGGTCGTGCAGTACTTGCTGGAAAAGAAAGGCCATCAAGTCATCAGCGCCCAAGACGGCCGAGAGGCATTGAACCTCCTGGACAACCAGATCGTGGACCTCATTCTCATGGATGTCCAGATGCCTAAAATGAATGGACTCGAAGCCACCCTCGCCATTCGGGAAAAAGAAAGAGCGGGTAAAAGCCATACTCCCATCATCGCTCTCACGGCCCACGCCATGAAGGGTGACCGCGAGCGATGTCTGGAGGCGGGTATGGATGACTATATAGCCAAACCGATTAAACCGGAAGAGCTGTTCGATACGATGGATGAGGTCGTCAACCGAGCCAAGAATATCTCTGCAAGCACGAGAGTCCAGAGATGGTAGGGATTCTGATGCCGATGTCGAAAATATTGATCGCTGAAGACGACCTCATCACCGCCCGCATCCTGGAAAAACACCTCCGTGGCTGGGGATATTCGGTATTCTTAGAGCAAGACGGCGAGGCCGCCTGGTCCACACTGGACAAGGAGAATATTCAAATTGCGATTTTGGACTGGATGATGCCCAAGTTGAACGGGCTCCAGCTGTGTCGAAAGATCCGCGCCCACAAGTCTGAGCCCTATACCTATCTCATACTTCTCACCGCCCGCGCTGCCACGGAAGACATCGTCAAAGGGCTGAATGCGGGTGCGGATGACTACATCACCAAACCGGTCGAACCGGCCGAACTGCAGGCCCGCCTCAGCACCGGAAATCGAATCATCGAGCTGGAGAACCGGAATCGGCGGCTGCAACAAAAGCTGGGAAAAATGGCACGCGAGGACAGCCTTACCGGTTTCCTCAACAAAAGGCACATTCATGAACGGTTGGAAGAAGAGCTGAGCCGCGGCCTGCGCGATCAAATGCCGGTCGGTGCGGTCCTGCTGGATATCGATAGATTCAAGCACATCAACGACACCCACGGACATCACATCGGAGACCAGGTGCTCTTGGAGATCGCCACCCGCATCAGGCACTCCATACGCCGACACGACCAGGTTGGAAGATACGGAGGCGACGAGATATTGGTTCTGTTGTGGAATGCCAACTCCGATTCTCTTAGGGCCATATCCCAGCGACTGTGCAGCTGCGTTTCCAGCCAGCCTATCGCTACGGATGCGGGACCGCTGGAGGTTTCAGTAAGCGTGGGGGGAGCCTCTTCACAAGACCACTGGAATATATCCGCGAAATCCTTAATCAAACTCAGCGATCAAGCTCTTTACAATGCGAAAAACTCGGGCCGCAACCGGGCCGAAATCATAGAATCCGAGAAAAAGGAACTAACAAATGTTCAATGAATCAGAAAACGGCATCATCGACTATCCTTCAGCGCTGGAGCGCATCGGCGGCGATCGGGATTTCCTGTTCGAGCTTCTCAATATCTATGTCGAAGAATTCAATTCGGCGGTCGACGCCCTGGACCAAGCTATCGAAGCACAGGATTATAGAGCGATTCAGGAACTCGGGCACAGCCTGAAAGGATCCTCCGCCAACCTGAGTTTGATTCGACTCCGGGAGTATGCCTTTCGGATCGAGGCCTCAGGAGAAGATCGAGACCTAGAGCTGGCAAGGCGCAGCATCGAAGCATTAAAGCAGGAATTCCTCCGCCTGCAGGACCACCTGGCGGAAAACGGAGGCGGAAGCTAAGGTCTCTGCTGCGTGAGGTTGTCCGTTAGCTCGGCGAGATATTCTTCTCCCAGTTTTTCAAATCCCGGCTTTATCTTCATCACTCCGCAAAGATAGCGATCGACTTGCGCGAAATAGACATTGTGGTAGTACTTGTCTTGAATGAGATAGGCGTTGAGCTTGGTCTGGAATGAAGAGCTTTCCTTTGCATCCAGGTAACTCTTCAGCATGGCCTCGGCATCGGCGGCATCTTTACCCACGATCACGAAACAGTCGAAAGACAGGTCCTGGACTTGATAGTTCACCATGAAGCCGTCGTGAAGAAATGCATAGCCCATAACATTGTTGAGGATGTATTTTTCGGAATTGGCGATTCGTCCTCGATGGGGGAAGGCATTCAGCAGGTCAGGAAATCCCCCTTTGTCCTCAACCTGATCGAGAATTCCTTGAGCAAAGGTCTTGAGCGTGTCACCCGACGCCTCTGCGCAGTCGAAACAAAGCAGCTTGACATAATAGCGGCCGACTAGAAAATTCAAGGCGCCTTCCTCCAGGTATCCCTGCACACCCAACGGGATGAAGTTGTTTTCCGGATACCGTTCGGCACTGTAGATTCCGAAGGAATTGACCGGGCTGCCCATATCATATATCTCCACCGAAACCGAGGCGGGAGAACTCTGATTTTGATACTGCGCGACCAAGAGTTCATGAAAATTATAGGAAAGATAGATCTCGGCCGCCCCATTGATATACTCAAAAAGGTTCTCCGGGTAAAAGCGCTGGGCCTCTTCGCTCTGTCCCCAGGCATCAATCTTCGGCAGAAGAACCAACACCTGGGATTGGGACGGCCCTGATCCCGGCAAGGCATAGGATGATACCGAAAACGCCAAGATGATCATCCCCAGACGATGGATTAAAGTTCTCATGGGTCGTCTCCTATCCGGCTTTCAATATTTCACTCCTATAGTAAACGCTCGGAGCTTATTTGACAAGCACTGGGGGACATCCCCCAAGGAGCCACCCCAGTCGGGACGTCCCCCGGAGAGCCACTCTAGAGACTAGGACGCCCCCCGGGGGGAATTCCCGGAAGTTGCAAGGGTGGCACCTTGGGGGATGTCCCCGAAAGTTGACAGAGGAGGATAGACGAAGTAAGTTGGATATGATGTCACAATCCCGTGTCGTCATGGTCAAAACCAGGGGTGCATTCTCCACGGACGGCATGCTGGACGCCAAACGCGTGCAGGCTATGCTGCAGCGAGGAATAGGGCTTCTGGGAGAGCATGGCCGATGGCAGGATACTCTTGGTGCTTACTTCCGGAGCCGAGACATCATCGGCCTGAAGATCAATACCATAGGCGGCAAGGCGATCTCCACCCGCCCGGAGTTGGCGGAGTCATTTGCCCGTTTGCTGACGGCCGGGGGATTCCCTGCCGATAACATCGTGATCTGGGATCGGACCAACCGCGAACTGCGCGAGGCGGGCTACTCCCTGCGTATGAACCGGGCCGGACTCAAGGTGTACGGAACCAACTCGCGGGGCGTGGGATATGGAAGCCGCCTGGTGGCGCACCGCAACGTGGGAAGCCTCTTTTCCGCCATCCAAGAACGCATCGTAACCGCTTCGGTAAGCCTGGCGATCCTCAAAGATCATGGGATGGCGGGAGTAACTGCGGGGATGAAGAACTACTTCGGGGCTATCCACAATCCCAATAAATACCATGACAACCACTGCGATCCTTTCGTGGCCGAAGTCTTCGAAACCCCCTTGATCAGGGACAAGCACCGCCTATCCATCATCGACGCGCTTCGGGTGCAGTATCACCGCGGTCCGGCGTATCATGCCCGCTGGGCCGAACCCGCCCAAACCCTGATTTTCAGCACCGACCCGGTGGCGGCGGATTTCACTGGTTGGAGGCTGATCGAACAACTCAGGGCCGGCGCAGGGCTCCCTACTCTCGAGGAGGAAGCGCGCTATCCCGATTACATCTTGACAGCGGCCCGGATGGGACTGGGCCGGGCCCGTTCCAAGGATATCCGGTTGATCGTAGAGGAGATATGAAAAGACGCCGTTTCCTGAAGTTGACCGCCGGGGCCGGCGCGGCCGCCGGCTCGGGGCTGTGCGCGCTGTGCCTGGATCTGGAGGCTCTACAAGATCCGTCGAATCTTTCCCGCGTCGAAGCCCGCTTCTACGACAAGCTGCCAGATCGGGAGATCGAATGCCGGTTGTGTCCACGCCTGTGCAAATTGGGCGACAAGGAGCGCGGGTATTGCGGTGTGCGGGAAAATATAGGAGGCACCTACTACACGCTGGTCTACGGCAAGGCCTGCATCGTCCAGACCGACCCCATAGAGAAGAAGCCGTTCTTTCATTACCTTCCCTCCAGCTCGACCCTTTCCCTGGCCACTGCAGGGTGCAATGTTAACTGCAAATTCTGCCAGAACTGGGAGATATCCCAGGTCCGACCGGAGCAGATCCGGCATTTCGACTTTCCTCCTGCAGCGGCAGTTCAAGCGGCCCGCTCGCAAGACTGCCCGGTCATCGCCTACACCTACTCTGAGCCGATCGTATTTTTCGAGTATATGTACGATACTTCGGTGGCGGCCCGCGCCGCGGGTCTGCGCAACGTGGTCATCACCGGCGGTCACACCAAACCAGAGCCGCTGCAGGAACTGCTCAAAGTGGTGGACGCGGTCAAGGTGGACCTCAAGGCGTTTACTCAGGACTTCTATACGCAATATGTGCGAGGAGAGCTCCAACCGGTTCTGGACGCCATCAAGGTCATCGCGCAAAGCGGCGTGTGGCTCGAGATCGTGTATTTAGTCATTCCGTCTCTCAACGACCGCCCGGAGGATTTCGGCAACATGAGCCGGTGGCTGCTTCAATCCGTAGGACCGGAAGTGCCGATCCATTTCAGCCGCTTCTATCCCGCTTATCTCATGCAGAACCTCCCGCCCACACCGGTTTCCACCCTTGAGAATGCCTACAGAATCGCACGAGAGGAGGGGCTGCGTTACGTTTATGTGGGAAACGTCCCGGGCCACAAGGGGGAAAGCACCTACTGCCCCCGGTGTGAAACGCGGGTGATCCATCGCGAGGGCTTCACCGTGCGGGATATCCGGATCCGAGACGGATGTTGTGCATCCTGCCGTCAAGTCATACCCGGTATCTGGGATTGAACCGTATCGCTAAGAACCGACCCGGCTTTTTCCAAGGAGCGCAACGCGGATGAGCACCCCCGCATGCGTGCTTCGGTCATGAACGACAAGCCAGGAGTCCGGCCTCTTCCAGCGTTCTTGCTGGGATTCATCGCATTGGCATGGCAGGTCCTGTTGATGCGGGAATTCGCCGCGCTCTTCCATGGCAATGAGGTGGTATTCGGGGTTTTCCTGGCCACATGGCTATTATGGACCGGCCTGGGGAGCATCTTGGCTTCCCGCATACCGTTCACACGGAAGCGCTTTGCCTGGGCCTATTTTATAGTAATCCTGATCTTTCCCCTGGTTTTGGCCGGCCTCCGCCTGTCCCGTTTCGCGCTGGGGCTTTTACCGGGAGAAACGACTGGACTTTTTCCGGCTGCATTCTTCGCCCTGGCCGGCACACTTTTTATCTGCCTCCCGCTGGGCGGCCTCTTTGTCTTCAATGTCCAGGCGGCAAGCGGACGATTGGCTGAGGTCTATCTCTGGGAAGCTTTGGGTTCCACCGCCGCCGGAACGGTGCTGTACTTCCTGCTCATCCCCATTCTCTCCAACTGGCAGGCCGCAGCCCTGCTGGGAATCGCCGTCACCGTGATTCTAGGCCGCAGGTTTTGGAATATCGGAAGATGTCGTCCTGCCATCGGATTTTGCCTCGCCGCGGTGCTCATCTTGGGGATCACCGATCAGCCCACGCAAAAAATGTATTGGAAGCCGTTTCTGCTGGTGGACGGCTTGGATTCCCCCTATGGAAAACTGCAGATGCTGCGAACAGGGGAACAGATCACCTTGTACAGCAACTGCGCGCCGGTTTTTTCGCATCCGAATCCCGAGGCTGCCGAAGAAGCGGTCCATTTTGCCATGCTCCAGAGAACCGATGTGCGGCGGGCCCTCCTCATCGGGGGGGGCTTGGGAGGCGGCCTGAGTCAACTCTTGAAATATCCTCACCTCATCATCGATTATGTCGAACCCGACCCATCCATTATCCGTTTTGCCCGAGCACATCTTCCGCCCCGCGAAGCACAGACCTTGGACAATCCCCGTGTTCACCTTAAACACACCGACGGGCGCGCTTTTATGCGCCGGTGCGAAACCCTTTATGACGTCGTCATCCTCGACCTTCCTCTTCCCTCTACAGCCCAGCTTAACCGTTTCTATACGCTTGAATTCTTTCACCTGGTAAGGAGGCGCCTCTCTGCAGGCGGCGTGTTTTCCTTTCGCGTCGCTTCCGCCGAGAATTATATCAGTCCCCAGCTTCAGAATTTTCTGGCCAGTTTGTACTCCACCCTCCGCGCTGTCTTTCCTCACGTGGAGATCGTGCCGGGAAGCACCAATGTATTCCTGGCATCGTCGGCCCCCATCGCTCTCGAAGCCGAGGTTCTCCTCCATCGCATCCGAGCACTGGAATTGGATACGAGATACGTAGGCCCGGGCATGCTGGGGGCAAGGCTGGAGCCGGGCCGCCGCAGCCGCTTAAATAAGGCCGTCCGCAGCGGTGTCTCCCGCATCAATCTGGATCTCGCGCCCATCAGCTACTTCTACGCAGCGGTTCTCTGGTCGGCCCGATTTCAGGGCTTGGAATCCAGATTGTTCACGGCTCTGGGGGATCTGGACCGGCATTGGCTCTTGGATGTTCCCCTGGGTCTGTTTCTGCTGGCACTGGCGGCCCTCGCTATTCGCCCCCGCCCCACGATCTTGGTTCTTACACCATTGGCCGTCTTGGGATTGACCACAATCATTAGTGAGGTTATAATCATCATCACCTTCCAGGCACTGCATGGTTCGCTATACCTGACCCTGGCCGTGCTCTTCAGCGTGTTTATGCTGGGGATCGCCGGCGGCGCGCTACGCGGGATTCGGCGCCGGACCCACCGCTTCTCCCACCTCATCCTCATACAGGCCCAATTCTGCCTCTTGATCCTCATCCTCACACTGGGTATGTCGACCCGGCCTCCGGCGATCGCCTTCATTCTGTTCCTTTTAATCCTGGGTTATCTGGGCGGAAATCTCTTTGTTACCGCCAACCGCCTGTACTTGGAGATAAAAACCAATTTTGGGATCGGATACGGTGTGGATCTTCTGGGCTCGTTTTTAGGCGCATTGTTCGCTTCCTCGATCCTGATCCCTTTGGTTGGCCTGCTGCCGCTGGCCAAATACCTCTGGCTGGCCAATGCCCTCTGTCTGGGCTGGCTTTTCTGGGGATGGCGGAGGACCTGAATCTCACGGCCCATGGAAGGCGACGTTTCGGGGAAATCCCACCGCATAATGTCTTGCATATGGATCGTATAACAATATATTGTGTATACATCGGCTGAGACGCATATTTCTTGACACCTCCAGGCAATTGTGCTTTACTGTAATATCTTTATAGGCTTATAGCATTCATAAAGCTATGAGACTTCTGGTTCGAAAGGAAGTTTCACATGCGCACTAATCTTTCGCGGCATAAGTTACTCGACCCTTTTGTCGCCAAGGTTCAAGAACTATCCGGCCAAAATCTGCTGATCTGCTATCAGTGCGGAAAATGCTCCGCCGGATGCCCGGCCGTGCACGAAATGGATATCCTTCCCAATCAAATCATCCGGTTCGCTCAGTTGGGGCTCAAGGATGAACTCTTGGCCTCCAAGGCCATTTGGGTCTGTGCCTCATGCATGACCTGCAATGTCCGCTGTCCCAAGGGTATCAACATCGCCGAGATCATCGAGGCCCTCCGCCAGATCCTGCTCCGTCAAAGGGAGGATCATGTCAAAGTCGAAAAATTGGACGGCTCGGAACGCGGAGACGTCCCCCCCATCGCCTTGATCAGCAACTTCCGCAAATTCACATCCTAGCGCGAATATGCTTCTTTGCCTCTCTTCGCTTTCCCAGACATCCCATTACCGCAAGGAATCATTCCCATGAAATTAAGTTATTTCCCCGGGTGTACGTTAAAAAATCATGCTAAGAACTTTGAAGATTCCGCCATCTGCGCGCTGAAAGCGCTGGATGTCGATGTCCAAGAACTGGAGCGCTGGAACTGCTGCGGCACGGTGTTCTCCCTCACCACCGACGACCTCATCCACCACATCGCCCCGGTTCGCAACCTCATCCGCACCAAAGAACAGGATTCGGATAAGCTCATGACCATGTGCGCCATGTGCTACAACACGCTGAAACGCTCCAACCAGCGCATGCGATCCAACCCGGACGACCTGGACATCATAAATGATTTGATGTACCGCGAGGACGTCAAGTATGCAGGGGACGTGGAAGTCCTTCACCTGCTCGAGATCCTCAAAAATGATATCAAGTTCACCTCCATTGCCCACAAGATCACCAAACCGCTGAAGGGCTTGCAGGTCGCCAGCTATTACGGCTGTTATCTGGTCAGGCCTGCCGAGATCGGATTCGACGACGCGGAGAACCCCGTCATTCTGGATGAACTGGCTGCGGTCCTGGGCGCGACCGCCGTGGACTTTCCCTTCAAGGTGGAATGCTGCGGGGCCTACCTGACAGTCGACAAGCCCGAGGTGATCGCCGACCGCACGTATCAGATCGTCACGTCGGCCGCTAAGCAGGGCGCGGAGATCATGGCCGTCAGCTGCCCCCTGTGCGCGTTCAATCTGGACCACCGCCAGAAGGAGACGTCGGCCAAATATCCAGATTTCAAAGGCATGCCGGTGGTGTATTTCACCCAATTGATGGCCATCGCATTGGGATGTCCCGAAAAAAGCTTGAGATTCGAGCTGCATCATATAGATCCCAAACCAATCCTGAAAAACAAAGGATTGATATGAGGTACCCATGCCATATTTTGGAAATTTAAAACCGATCATAGGCGAAATACACATCAATAAAGACCGGTGTAAGGGATGCGCATTCTGCGTCGAATATTGTCCGCGGGATGTTCTCGAGCTATCCGACGAGTTCAACATCAAGGGTTATCACCCTCCCTTTGTAAAAAAACCGGAGGAGTGCTGCTACTGCCAGCTTTGCGAGACAATCTGCCCCGAATTTGCCATCTTTGTCACGGTCAAAGAAGAGGAGGAAGAAGGTGAAAAAGTCGAAAGCAGATCCTAAAGGTGTGCTGACCGGTTCGCATTTCATGGATGGAGACCATGCCATCGCCGAAGGGGGCCTGGCCGCCGGCTGCCGTTTTTTCGCAGGCTATCCCATAACACCTTCGACGGAAACAGCGGAACGGTTCGCCTCCCGCATCCCCATGATAGGAGGGATGTTCATCCAGATGGAAGACGAATTGGGATCCATCGCAGCCATGATCGGGGCTTCCTGGGGAGGCAAAAAGGTCATGACCGTCACCTCAGGTCCCGGCTTCTCCCTGATGATGGAGAACATCGGGCTGGCGGCCATGATGGAGACTCCTGTTGTCATCGCCAACGTCCAGCGAGGCGGCCCTTCCACCGGACTTCCCACGCTTACCGGGCAGCAGGACATGATGCAGGCACGCTTCGGGTCCCACGGCGACTACCGCATCATCGCCCTCTCCCCGGACTCTCCCCAGGAATGCTTTGATCTGACCATCGAGGCCTTCAACCTGTCAGAAATCTATCGGGTTCCCGTGTTCGTGATGACCGACGAATGTGTGGGGCATATGCATGAAAAGGTCGTCATCCCGCCCGCCGAAGAGATCGAGCTGGTGGAACGCAAATGGTACACCGGACCTATAGATAAATACCTGCCCTATAAAAACGACAAGGACGGTATCCCCTTTATGGTCAAGGCCGGAGACGGCTACCTCTTCCACACCACTGGTCTGACCCATGACGAGCGGGGTTACCCCGTCATCAACGCCGAAACCCAGAAGATCAATGTTAAGCATCTTATCGATAAGATCGACAACAACGCCGAAAAGATCATCAAAATCGAAGAAAAAGAGACCGATGGAGCCGAAGTCCTGGTGATCTCCTACGGGATCACATCCCGGGTCGCCTACAAGGCGGTGCAGGATGCAAAGCAAGGCGGCATCAAAGTCGGGACCCTTCGCCTTATCACGGTATGGCCCTTTCCGGAAAAGCGGATCAAAGAGCTGGCCAAGAAGGTCAAATCCATCGTGGTTCCCGAAATCAACGCCGGTCAGGTGGTCCTGGAGGTGGAACGCGTCACTGCAGGGAAGTGCCGGGTGGTCAGCGTCCCCCATTACGGCGGTTGGGTTCACGATCCCGATGACATCCTTAAAGCCATCAAGGAGGCGGTATAGTGATAAAAGCAGCTACCAAGACAAAACCTGAACCCAAAAACCCCATGGAGGGCATCCTGCGCATGGATCGCATCCCCCACATCTGGTGCCCGGGATGCGGGATCGGCACCGTGGTGACCTCCTTCGCCGAAGCGCTCAAGAAAAACAAGGAAGACCTGGACAAAGTGGCCATCGTCTCCGGAATCGGCTGCACGGGCCGCGTGGCCGGGTACGTCAAACTGGACTCCTTCCACACCACCCACGGCCGGGCCGTTCCCTTTGCCACCGGATTGAAGCTCGCCAAACCCGATATGAAGGTGGTGGTGTTCAGCGGAGACGGCGACATCTCGGGTATCGGCGGTAACCATCTCATCCATGCGGCCCGCCGCAACATGGACCTCATCATCATCTGTGTCAACAATTTCAACTACGCCATGACCGGTGGCCAGGTGGCAGCCACCACCCCTCTCACGGCCAACGCTTCCACGGCACCCTTCGGCAACTACGAATATGCCTTCAACCTTCCTTACCTGGCGGAAGCATCCGGTGCTACGTATGTGGCCCGTTGGACATCGCTTCATTTCCGGCGGACCACCAAATCCATGCAGGAGGCCTTAAAAAAACGCGGCCTCTCCTTTATCGAAGTCATTGCGCCCTGTGTAACTCTTTACGCCCGCAGAAACCGCCTGGGAGACGGCCTCAACCTGCTGAAATACTACTACGATCAGTCCGAGATCCAGCACGGCGCCGATACCCGGGGATTGGACATCAGCTACCAGGGCAAACTGGTAGTGGGCAAGTTCGTGGATAAGGAGAAGCCCACCTTCCTGGATGCCATGAACCAGCATCTTTCCGGCGTTCTGGGAGACAAATACGTACCCTACGGAGCCATAAAATGAAGACGGAAATCAGATTTTCTGGATTTGGAGGACAAGGGATCATCCGCCTGGCCCTGATCTCCGGCAAGGCTCTCGCGATCTACGGCGGAAAATTCGCCACCATGAACCAGAGCTTCGGTCCGGAAGCCCGCGGCAGCGCCTGCGCTTCCCAGTTGATCATATCCGACGAGCGCATCCTGTACCCCTACATCACGCGGCCCGAAATCCTGGTATCCATGTCCCAAGAAGCGTACGACAAATACGAACCCGAACTCCGCGACGACGGCATTCTGATCATCGACAAAGACCTGGTGAAACCCAAGCCGGTGCGTGAAAAGATCAAATTCTTCGCTATCCCCGCCACCCGCTTCGCCGAACAGCTGGGGAACCGGATCATCGCCAACCTGGTCATGTTGGGATTCTGCACCTCCGTTACTGAAATCACGACTCCGGAGGTCATGAAGAAAGCCCTCCCCGGCCTGGTCCCGGGACGTTTCCTGGACCTCAACATCAAAGCCTTTGACAAGGGGTATGAATACGGCCGCGAAATTCTCGAAGAGGGAAAGTAAAAATGAAAAAACGGACAGGCGTCTTCGTTTGCCACTGCGGGATTAACATCGCAGGGACCGTTGATGTCGAAAAAGTGGCCAACAATCTGGCGAAACACCCCGGAGTCGATCACTCCGAAGACTATGTCTACATGTGCTCCGATCCCGGCCAGAACAAGATCATCGAAGCCATCAAGGAAAAGAACCTGGATAACATCGTGGTGGCATGCTGCTCCCCCACTCTACACGAGTCCACCTTCCGCAATGCCGCTAAGGCCGCCGGCATCAACGAGTTCCAGAGCGAAATCGCGAATATCCGCGAGCAGTGCAGCTGGGTGCATAAGGACAAGCTGAAAGCCACCGTCAAGGCCGAACGGATCACCAAGAGTGCGGTGGAGAGAGTCAAGCAAAACGAGTCCCTGGAACCCATCAGTGTACCGGTCACTCGCCGTGGATTGGTGATCGGGGGCGGGATCGCAGGCATTCAAGCGGCTCTCGACATGGCGAACACCGGCTATGAGGTGGTCTTGGTGGAACGCTCTCCTTCCATCGGGGGCCACATGATCCAGCTCTCGGAGACCTTCCCCACCCTGGACTGCTCCCAGTGCATCCTGACCCCCAAAATGGTGGAAGCTTCCAAACACCCCAAGATCAAACTCATGCCCTACAGCGAAGTCCAGGAGATCTCAGGTTATGTCGGCAATTTCAAGGTCAAGAT
>Ga0180437_10002068_pt1 | contig 32986 bp, 23 predicted proteins | sample SS_ome_4_FD_132410 | JGI IMG/M metagenome (GOLD analysis project Ga0180437, IMG submission 132410) | Hypersaline lake sediment archaeal communities from the Salton Sea, California, USA - SS_3_D_1 metaG | ecosystem: Environmental > Aquatic > Non-marine Saline and Alkaline > Hypersaline >... | reverse complement strand
TTTCTGTAGGGCCGGGCAAATTTAAACAGGTCGTTGTGACGTTTACGCCAACCCACAATACGAGCGCCAGTGGCATTTTGGAAATTTCTAACAATGATGCCACGAATCCCAAAGTTCGGGTGAGTCTTCAGGGTCCTACCCGCGACTTATATCCGCAACAGATCGAAGCCAGCCGAAGTGAGTTAAATTTTGGTTCGGTGGCCGTGGGAAAAATGGTTTCGCGGAATGTTTATCTTTACAATCGTGGTGAAAAAGACCTGCGGATTTCAAATATTTTTATAGATGATCAACAATTTTCAGTGAACTCAACGGCCTTTACGATTCGACCCAATGATTCAAAATTACTGATTGTTACCTATCTTCCGGCGAATCTGGACACGGCCATTTCCGATTTAACCATTGTCAGTAACTCAAACAGCCAGAGCAATTTGAATATCAAGCTTTATGGTCACGGACGGCAACGAATTCCCCAACAAATCGTGGTGATACCAGCCGATACTTTAGATTTTGGTCTGGTGCCACAATATACTTCAAAAATATTGAATGTCATTATTCGGAATGCTGGCGAAGAGCCCCTCACAATTTCGAATTATACTTTATATGAGGGCCCATTTATGTTACGAGATAGTGTTGCGGTTTTACAGCCCGAACAGCAACACATTATTCCTATAGAATTTACGACCGATAAACTAAGACGATTCGAACGAAAATTGATCATTAACAGTAATGATCCCAACAATTCAACCCTGTTCATTTACTTAATTGGTGAGGGTCGGGAGCTTATTCCCCCCACGCTGGCATTGCAACCACCGGACGGTTTAAAATACAATAGTGTTGGAGTTGGTTTGTGGGACACACAAATATTGACCTTTTCGAATAACGGGGAATCTGAATTAAAAATCAAAAATATCGAATTCACGAATCCCCATTTTGGTGCCGAAATTGATCGATTTGAAATCGCTCCGGATAGTTCTTTCGAGCTAGGAGTGACCTTCGCCCCCTCTGATACTGACACATTTCGGTGCCAACTTAATTTTGAAACGAATGATCCCAAGCAGGAACAGGTGAGTGTGCCATTAGAGGGCGTCGGTCGTGAAAAAAGAACCCAAAAGCTGGTATTTGAACCGGACACACTTGTCTTTGATTCCATTGGCATTGGTCGTACCGCTTATCAATATTTTATTATTAAAAATGAAGGTGAATTCCCGCTATTGATTAAGGATATCGTTACTGATAATCACCAGTTTCGGGTGGACACCACCAATTTTCCGATTCCGGCGCTAATGAGCCAACCGGTTCAAGTGGCGTTTACACCGATTTTGGTGGGAAATGACTCCACGCGACTGACGATATTCAGTAATGACCCGGCCAAACCCGATACATTTCTTTTTGTTCGCAGTAGCAGTCGGGAGCTGGTGGACCAGCAGATTATGGTGCACACCCAGAAAATCGCGTTTGATTCGGTGAATGTCACGAAGGTCGCGATGGATTCATTTCGCGTGACTAATATCGGTGATTTTCCACTGGAAGTATCAAATATAATGTGTGCCGATAGTCAGTTTACGGTCAATGACACCACCTTCAGCCTGACACCGTTTCAATCGAGGTGGATCAAGGTCTTTTTTGCACCGATTCAGGCCGGCAACTTTGAGAGTAAATTAATTATTTATTCGGATGATCCGCAAAATCCGGCCAGCCAGATTACTTTAAATGGCACTGGGCGGCCGCTTTCGGACCAGCGCATTGCCATTAACCGCGAACAGATCGATTTTGGAATGGTGGCCTTAAGCGATTCCGCGCTGCAACGGATCTGGGTGATTAATTTAGGTGAAAAAGTGCTAACAGTAGACAGTGTTGGCGTGAATGATGATCATTTTAAAATTGATAAAACTTATTTTCATATCGATCCCGCTGGTAGCCGGGAGAGCTGGGTCACCTTTCGACCTACGAATTATGATACCGTCCGGGCGCAGATGACTTTTAAAAGTAACGATCCCCTGAATCCTTATCTTGACCTGCCATTAACCGGCAGTGGGAGGGACCTGAAGCCGCCGCAATTAGCCGTTTCGCCTGTAGACATTGACTTTGGGCTGGTTGGTTGGGGGCAACAGGTTGCACGCGTTGTCCGCTTAACCAATAGTGGCGAAATGCCGCTGAATGTTACCCAGATTCTTTCAAGCGATACGCTGCAATTTCGGGTTCATCCAACCGCGTTGACGATTAACGCCGGCAGCAATCAAGCGGCAAATGTGCTTTTTATGCCCACGTTAACGCGCATGGATTCCAGCCAGCAGCAATTTGAAGGCACCATTTCGGTTATTACGAACGCTCAAACCGAATATGTTACGGTTAAAGGAACCGGCCGTCCTTTGAGTGGACCGATTATTTCAATACCGGTGGCCAGCCTTGATTTTGATACGGTTGCAGTCGGTCGCACTAGTACGAAAAAGTTGCAAATTAATAATGAGGGGGAACTGGATTTACTTGTCTCAAATATTGAAATCGAAACAGCGGATAAAATCAGACAATTTAAAATTGATAAAAGAACCTTTCGGGTACGACCCAAGCATTCCGAAACGGTGGCAATAACGTATTTACCGACCCAGGTCGATTCAATTCAGACCAATTTGGTCATTACCAGTAATGATACCACCAGTCCCAGGTATGCGTTACCGGTAACCGCCTATTCGGTCAATTATAATGGCCCGATGATTGTCGTTCGGCCGGGCGAACTTCATTTTGGTTTCTTATTAAAAGGGGCCAAGCAGATCAAATCACTTTATGTCTCCAATGATGGACCAAAGCCGCTTCATATTCAATCGTTAGTGCTGAGTGACGAGCTTCATTTCTCTGCCAAAATGACGAATATGCAGGTGGCCTCTGGCGATAGCCAGCGGCTCGATGTTACCTTTTTACCGGACGCCGTCAATAGCTACTCCGCCACCTTAAGCATTCGGAATAATGATAAATATAACCAGACGATTAGTGTCCCCTTAACCGGGACTGGTATAAAAGATTCCACCGGAACGCCGGTATTTGCGCTCTTAAATTGGAAACCCGAAACAACACCATTTAATAGCACAAAATTGGGCAATCAAACAACGGCCTGGTTTGTGCGCGATTTTGAATTTTATGATGAACCAACAAGCGCCGTCTTGCGGCTGGCTTATCAGCAGGGGATTCAGGTATTTTTAAATGGTTCCCTTATTTACAATGGAGCCAACGATAATGCGAGTTTTACTCATTGGAACAAGGAATTGGAATTTCCTAACCTGGTGGGTTATCTGGTCTATGGTCGCAATCGGTTAGCAGTAAAGGTACTTGCCAGTAATGGGCAGGTGGCATTCAATGCCGATTTTCAAATCAATGGTAATTATTATATCCTGCGCGGGGATGAAAATCCAGGCAATCCGTTAGCGCTGTGGTGGTACTACGTGGGCAATCCCCCGGTTACCATGCCGGGAACCGGGCGGTATTGGTACACTTCCGAATACGGTTGGGATGGGCTTGATCCGGCGATTGGGCTGTGGTCTTTTGGAGAAGGAAGCGGCAATATTCTTTATGATAACAGTCGGTTTGGTCGCCGGGCCTTTTTATTCGGCACTCAGTGGAAGTCCGGATTAGGCCGGCAGGTCCTGGAATTTAATGGCAGTAACAGTTACGTAAAACTCGAGGCTAACATTAACACCATTCCCCTGACGGTTCAAATGTGGCTCAATTGCTTTAAGGCCACGTCTCCTAAAAATCAGCTTATTCTAAGTAATGCCGATACTGGTGGCAAGGGACACGGGATTTACCTGACGCCGGATTCCAAAATCGCGGTTTCTTATTTTAACGGAGAATTTAAAACTGATTACGCTTTGGAATCTAATTCGTGGCATTTTCTTTCCGTGCGCTATTTTGCCGATTCCATTCATGTTTATGTCGATGGTCGGCTGGTGGGGAGCAAACAATACAGCCTGTCAGAACCCACTGGATATACCTATTGCCATCTGGGGGGGGAAAGTAATCTCCCCCCTGATTTAAATGCTTTTAAAGGGGCGATTTCTGACGTCCAGATTTACAATACCCACCAGATTTCGAAAGCGGTACCGGCCGTCATTCAGGCCCAACCGATTTTTTCAACGGTGGCCACGGCTGCAACCGCCGCAACACTCCAGTTTCGTTTAAATCCACCGATTGCCAATACCCAGAATGGTAAATTAAAATATCGATTGGGAGGTGCCGCGGCTGTGCGCGAAGTGGCGGTGAGTGTAAACAGTGATTCGCTGGTGACGGCCACCATTCCGGCCAGTGCCGTCACCGTGCGCGGATTAAACTACCGTTTGGATGTCGTTTCGGATCTGGGGACCATTCGCTATCCCAATAATTCGGATACCACCGCGATGGCATGGATGGTTATTCGTACGCGTGGTGAAACCGCGCCCATTAAGACGTTGGGTGAGATTTATCAAATGGTTTCGGTGCCGTACAACCTGGGTTCAAAATCGGTGAAGGCGGTATTTGAGGATGATTTTGGACCGTATGATCCTTACAATTGGCGGTTATATCAGTGGATTTCAGTGGCGAGTAATCTGGGAATGTACGTTGAAAATGAAGCACCTGGTTGGAATCAAAATGAACAGAATTTTAGCCGGGGAAATGCCTTCTGGTTAATTACTTATGATGGCAATAAAACCTTTGATGCCGATAGCGGGTATTCGGCAGAAAATTGTGAACCTTTTGAATTAACATTAAAACCCGGCTGGAATCAAATTGGTTGTCCCTTCCCGTTTGCGGTCAATTGGGATTCAGTCGCGAAAAGTGTAAATATTTCCGGGCTCTATTTTTTCAATCCGGCGACTAATGGCTATGAAATCAATCACTCAATTATGAGTCCCTGGCAGGGCTATTTTGTCAATAATCAACTGTCATATCCTTATACGGTCAATATTCCGGCACGCGAACACGGTGTTTTTACGGCCAAAACGAGTCTGGCTAACGACTTCCTAATCTGTAATGAGAAGGCGAGTTTTGTTTTGGCAATTTCCGGTCAATGCGGCCATTTTCATGATCGCGACAATCTATTGGCAGTCACCGAAAATGCCTCAAACAATTGGGACCCGGCCGATGCCCTTGAAGCGCCCCCGATTGGGAATTACATCAGTATTGCGATTGATAATCGGGAATGGGAACAGCGAGCGAACCGCTACTGTGTGGATGTCCGTGCCAGTGGTGAACCAGGCTACGTTTGGAAATTAACCTGTGAAGGACAAATTACGCGTTTCGATAAGCAGGTGGAATTAAATTTTGATAACCAGGTTCCACTGGCGGCGGAATTAAAATTATTTTTATTTGATTTAAAAGATGAAGTCGCGATTAATTTACATACAGAAACGCACTATCATTTTGAAGTTGTACGGGGAAAAAGTTTTAAACGCGATTTCAAGGTGGTCCTCGGGGATGAGGCCTTTGTGCGCCAACATAGTGACGGAATTCCACTGGTACCACTGACATTTGAATTATTACAGAATTACCCGAATCCGTTTAATCCAACTACGGTGATTCGGTTTAGTATTCCCCAAAAATCCAGAACCCGTCTGCTAGTTTACAATATCTTAGGTCAGCAGGTGGCCCTACTGGTGGACGACGAACTCAATGCCGCCCGACATCAGGTAATCTGGAACGGGACCAATTCCGTGGGCATTCCGGTAGCCAGCGGACTTTATTTCATTCAATTGCGAGCGTTAGATCAGGTTCAAATTCGAAAAATTATGTTGATTCGGTAAGAATATTGGAACACGGGAGCGTGACGGGAACTGACCGCTAGCACGATTAAACACTGTTTTATGTTGAATAATTTTATTTCAATTGACCTGGTTTTTGCTGACATAGTGCCCGTTCCTGATTTCCAATATTAACGATTCAGAATTTATTTGATTTGGAGAACATAATGAAGCAGTTATTAGGTGTTGTTTGGCTTTTTCTGCCAACGCTATTATTTAGTCAAATGGGGGCAACTTTTCCACAAAACCAGCGACTGGTGCGGGGGACAATTGTTTATCAAAGCTTTAATGTCGAAGATGTCGATGATCCGATTAGCGAATTTTCATTTCCGATTCAGGTGAATTGGTCGTTCACGCCGGAAATAAACCTGCAAATACTACACACCCCTGCCAGTTCACAGTTTGGTGAATACAAGTTGGCCGGGATGTCAGACACGTATTTAAAAGGGAATTATTTATTTCTTGATCAAAAAGCGCTGGTGGGCGTGGGACTGGGATTGCCAACGGGTCTGACGCAATTGAATGATAAAGAATTTTATGTTTCTCAACTACTGGCAACCAATGCGTTACGATTTCAGTTACCGGTTTTTGGCCAGGGATTTACCGCCAATTTTGGCGTGGCTTATGCGCATCCGGTTAATCCGAAGGTCGTTTTCGGTGTCGGGTTCAATTACATTGTTCGAGGCAGCTATAAACCAGTGAAAGAGAGTATTGATGATTACAATCCCGGTGACCAGATTGGGTTCAACCTGGGAACCGACATTTTAATCTCAGAGGATAAGAAGCTATTTATTGATGGATTATATCACATTTATCTGCCGGATAAAATACGCGGGCGTGAGGCTTTCGGGAGCGGGGATAAGGTTGTTATTAATATTGGCTTCTTAATGAATATGGATTATATTACCATTCTGGTTGATGCCAGTTTTCGGCAGAAGGGTAAAAATGAATTGTGGACCGGTACCAAACTCGAACCCGAAGAAAAAAGTACGAATGGCCCTCAGGCTGAACTGGACGGCTACCTGCGTTACGCCGTGAATCAACAATTAGGCGCTCTGGGGTTTTTGTCGGTTCGCGCCCACGGCGAAAATGAACTGCGCTACGGTGATGCGGCCATATTTGGCATCGGTGGCGGCATCGACTTCGCCTTCACGCCTCTGATCATTGGAGATTTGGGAATAAAAGCCTATGTGGGACGACTGGGTGGCGGATCGGCCGCCAAAAGCATTAACGGATTCGAAGTACTTACCGGTTGTTCTTTTAACCTGTAATCGATTTCAAATTTAGGAGCAATCTGTTTCATAAGATGACATTTTTAATAACGTGTACCCGGATGCCTTGAAAATAGAAATGCCCCCGGCATTTTAAGTTGGTGAATCAATATTACCCCTTCGCTTTCCTGAACAATTACCTTCTTGAATTCCGCTCAATTCTGTTATTTTGGTGCAACATCATTGTAATATTTCACTTAAAAATGTTTTATTCTGATACAGTTGATGTAACCATATTGTAATTATTATTTCTGCTAACCGTTCAACTCGTGGTGACCTGGATGCTCACCGCGAAAGGGGGGAGGAATAATCTCAATCAATATGGGATTACTTTAGCTTTAATAGTGTCTGGATAAAAGGTCACAGATTCCGGTTGTTCGGTCCGTCAGCCGACGGAGAGGTCACCGGGGGTTTGTAACTTTATGAAAAACATTAACCATTTCAAACACCCAGTATCTCTCCGTTAGCTAACGGAGAGATAATCGGGATTTTCGTTTAGAAACTAATTAGTGTCTATCCGGAAATACTGTATTTTGTAACGCATCCGTTTCCTAACGGAGGCAGTCAAAACATTGAAATTAGCGTCTTTTTTTTTTACAATCCGTTGGCTAACGGATATATTACATTTCCGAGTGGACACTAATTAGTGTGGCTCGATGATTTAAATTCTTAAGTTGATTCATTTCGGTAGCATCACCTCTAACGATCACATTTTAATTGAGATGTACATTTTTTGATCCACCGATTCTGAGGGGGCGAGAATCATGATTCCAACTTGAAGGGTGTCGGTTTCGTTCCTCGAAAATCAAAAACTTCCCTTAGCTTACGAGCATAAGATCGTCTTGGCTTAAGAACCAGGACGTCTAACCATTGAAATCATTCCCCGCAATAATTAGGCTGAATATTCAACGATCCAAAATAAAAAGGATTCTGGGTGCTGTCGGGTATATTTTTTGCATTCAGGCAGCGAAATTTATCAGGTGGCATTTTATGACCAGTGGTGAATGGATTTTTATGACGAAATGGTAAATTCCAAGTCAACCATATCCGATAGGAGTGAGACGTATTTAAAGTTAAAATATTCTAAATAATTATAATCAACTACTTAATATTGTTGAACATCATAACTTTCGTTTGGCACAGGATTTGTAAATGTTAAGCTTAGCTTTTAATTCCATTTACAATTGAAATTTTTATTCAGATTGAAATAAATTAAGGGGTTTCAAGAATATAATTACTTTATTTAGGTAGCGGAATTTCCAACAATGGTTTTTAGGGGGATTTTTCCCTACTCTGTACTTCTTTCAGCATTTCTAACCTAATTAAATTCCTCAAATTCTGGAAGCCCTAATTCCTTTTGAGCACATTTAAAAGTTATGCAAATATGAAAAGTGTACTGGTACTAATATTACTGTGTGGATTTTTGGGCTATTCTTGTCGGGAATCGCATTTGCAGCCAATTAAATTTTATCTTTCTCAACGAGATTGGGATAAAGCTCAGGTTGAGCTTACTAAATTGATTGAGAAAGATCCGAATAATGGTGAGCTTCATTTTTTTTTAGGGGATGTTTATGCCCATTTAAATGAATATGAAAAGATGCACCATCATTTTGAAAAATGTTCAAAATTGACCAACAAATTTGAGTTTAAAATTGATTATCTGACCCGTAAATATCGGGTAGAAAACTATAATGCCGGTATTTTGTTACGACAACAAAAAAATTTTACAGCGGCGATTGAAAAGTTTTTGTTTGCGACTATCATCGATCCGAAAAATCCGGAGGCTTACATTCAAATTGCTCACATCTACCTGGAGCAAGAAGCGTTTGAAAAAGCCATTGATTTTTACCAGCGGGCGATTACGCTAAATAAAAAAGATATTGTCTCGCGGAATAATTTGGCCTGGATTTATTTTAAGCAAAATGATTTTCAAAAGACAATCGAAGTGTGTAATGATATTTTGAAAATTGATAACAAGCATTATGATACCATTCAACGATTGGCCTACTGTTACGATTTACAAAATGATTATCAGAATGCTATTAAATGGTATAAACGGTCCATTGGTTTAAATCCAAATGAAAAAAAATTATATACCAATTTGGGGATTAATTATTATAAAAAACAAGATTTTCTTACCGCAATTACTCAGTTTAAACAGGCACTCAAATTGGATAGTACGTCGACGCGGATTTATAACTACCTGGGAGAGTGTTTTCGGGAGCTCAATAAATATGAAGAAATGATTTCCTGTTATAGCCAGTTAGTGGAGCTGGAGCCAGATAATAAAGATGCCTGGAAAAATTTAATTTCGGCTTATAGTAACTTAGGTTTAAAAGAAAAAGTTGAAGAGACATTTTTAAAAATGGAAAAAATTCAATAACGCGTTTGTGGCGGGGAAGGAATGAGTTTTAGATCTGCCTGAATTTTATGAACCCGGCAATAAGGATGTTCCACCGATACGTCGTTTTACGCCAACGAGATTTGCGGACTTAAGATTTTGATATAATAGTAGGACTACCAGGCTTATGATAGTAATGAGCAGAAGGGGACAAGATAAATCATTCATTTACTGGCTTCATTTTTTTATTTTATTCATTATTTTTGCTGGATTCGTTCTGCTGCCAGTTTATGTTCGAGCCGGTGCGGGACGAATGACGAAGGACAAACTTGGCGAGCCTCAGGACAGGATTTGGACGGAAACCGAAATCTTGAAGCCTTGTCTGACTCAGCAAGCCGGTAATATGATAGACACACGGTATCCCTGGGTGAATTCCAACACGTTATCGTCGCCTGATGATTTCAAATTTGGATTCGTTCGCCAGTCAGCTCCGGATACCGTACCGCAGTTTACCACGGGCCACATTCCGCAACGAATGTCCGCAAATTTGGGAATTACCCAGAAAATTAATCTACACATAGTAAATAAACCTAAATTTACTTAGAGGGAAACAGTTTGAGGGAAGTCTATTATGCCTAGAAATCGATCGAGAGGGATAATCATTCGGACTTGGATGGTACTGGCTGGATTGTGGTGGTTTCACCCTTCAGATGCTCGGGCGCAAAATATGATTTTTGCCAATCCCAGCGATATCTACAATGTTCAAGCGGGATTCACGAATCCGGCTTTAATTTCCTATCAGGAGAGTCAGGTTACTTGTGGCATGAAGGTATTTCATTTAGGATTTTTAGAAGATAATTCGCTGGCATTTAAAAGTGGCTTTTTCTCGACTTCAATTCCCTATTTAGTTCGGGGCAAAATTGGATTGAGTCTGAATGGTCAATATTTTAACTCACCAATGTATACCCAGTCAAATTTTAGTTTTGCAGTGAGTCAGAAATATCTTAGTCTGTTTTCAATAGGATTACGTGGCAGTCTTTTTACAAAATCTTATAATCGCTCCCTATTTGACCTGGATGATGAAGCCGATCCGGTGTTTGCGGATGGAACCACGAAAGTCGGTTTTAGTCTGGGCGGCGGACTTTTCATTACACCGTTACCAAACTTATATTTGTCGTTCGTCATCGACCACCTGAATCGCCCGAATATTGCCCTCTCATCAAAAGAAAAGTATCGTCAGCCCCTGGAATTAAGTGGCGGTATTAAATACGGATTTGGTAATTTTAGTACCTCAATTTATCTTAGAAAAGTTGACCAGGATGTTTCGCCATTCTTTGAAATCGAGCCCAATATTTCCGATAACTGGCAGGTACGGTTGGCTTATGGGATGCAGGCATTGCATCTTGAGGGTTATCTGAATGTTATCAAAGGCATTGCGTTGGGCTATAGTTATGATTATCCAGTATCCAGCTTTCACGGCGCCAGCTTCGGCTCCCATCAATTTCATTTCACTTATTTTATCGATAAACGGCCGGGATTACCCACTCAATTAGATTTAGGAAATCTGGAGTTACCGTTCAATATGCCGGAAAACGACTTATGGTTTGAATCCCGGTTTGAGGTTTATTCAGCAGTAACGTCACTTGAAATTATTGAGAAAAGAATTTTTCGGAAAATCGATTCGGCTTTAGAAGAAGGAGAAATTGACTACCTGGTTAATTTTGAGTTAGGGCAATTGGATTCTGCCGCCAATGGTGCGGCCCAATTTTTTTCAACCAAATCGGTTGGTGCGTATTATCCGGAAGTACGTCGAGTAGGGATTTTTACGGAGGCCTATCAGACAACATTGGAAAAAATTGACAGTTTGATGCAGCGAAATCCCGAAATCAAAACCGAAATCATCACCACCAAACGTTCGAGTCACCGCGCCGCTGGCCTGCAGAATTATCTTATCCGGAATGAAAATATCGATCAAGGCCAGGTGGATGTGGTGATGCCCCAATATACGAGCACCTATGATAGTTTATATAAAAATCAACAAGTAACGTTTTCAAATTTAAAACCATCTGAATCGCTGACCGTGGTGAATCATGAAGCAACGACCTTTTATATCTTTCCGATTTACATTGAAAATTATGATCAGGAGTGGAAACTACTCATTTATACCTCTCAAGACAAAGTTGTGAAAGAATTTCATGGCGTGGGGCAGATTCCACCGCAAATTAATTGGGATTGGAAGAACGATGATGGGCAATTTATTGAGCCCGGATTATATTATTATACTTTTCAATGGTTCGATGCGGAAGGACGAATTCAACAATCGAATCCACGGATTATTGATGTGCGAAAAATTAAGCGAAATTTGACAGTTACTGTCTCCAAGGAGCCACGACTATTGGAGCAAGAGGTGAAAAAAATTGGAATAAGATTGAATCGGTAAGCTAGAGGAGAATACTTAGATGCGCAAATGGGCAGGGGAATCTGTTAAATGGATTATTGGTATCTTTTTATTATGTTTTTTATTTGCAATCATGGCTCCGGCACAGGTGAGTCAGCAAAATAATAGTATTAAAACAAATTCAACGACAGTCCCTCAAATCAATCCGGCTGATTCTATTCAGAATACTACGCCGTCGGATGACTCAGCCCGTGCACAATCGAGCGTGAAAAAATCCCCCCAAAATAATCAACCCAAGAAAAAAGCAACCGAGATTAGCGATGTCGGGAGTTTTTGGGAATTAACCAAATTAGGCGGAAAAGTACGATGGGCCATTTTTGGGGTGCTAATTGTGGGTTTAGCGCTGATTGTTCAAAAGATGGTTGAGCTTATTACCGAGCAATATAAATCACGATCCATTTTATCTGAAAATATCAGATCAATGACACTTGAAGAAATTAATCAAACGATTGATGAATCACCCAATACGATGCTGAAAGAGCTGTTTGTCATGCTGCTGGAAATTTTTGAAACAACGGGTCAGGCGGCTGTTTTTCATGAAGAAATTGCCAATTATGTGAATTATCAACAAGACCGTTTTAAAACCTTTCGCACCCGGCTGGCCTTTCTCTCGGAAACAGCCGGCGCGTTGGGATTGCTGGGGACGGTGTGGGGGATGTTTCAGACCTTCTTTGGCGGAAATCTGGATAAACAAATTATTCTGGACGGAATGGGCGTGGCTTTAATTACCACCCTCATGGGTTTGGTGGTCAGTATTATTTTAAACTTCTTTGCTACCGAAATTTTTTCATTTTTTAATAAGCGGCTCGAGGAGTTACAAATAAAAGCCGATGAATTCCGAATCCGAATTTCCCGAATCGAAAAGAGTAAACAAAAGAAAGTCGAAACCGAACGCAGATTATTACAACAGGAAGTCGAAATCTCACAAATTGTCCCCAAGGAAAGTACGGCGATTCAACCTTCCCGCCAAACTTTTGGACCACCGTTTAAACTGGTTTACATTGCGGGAGATGATCAAAGTGCCATTGTCAATTCCCGCCTTGAAAATCCCTTAATCGTGGAGTTACTGGATGCTTACGATAATCGTTTACACGGGCAGGTCATTCGATTCTCGGTGGAACAGGGGGATGGAAGTCTTTCGAATGGCGGTAAAATTCAGGAAATTGTAACCGATAAAGAGGGTCGGGCACTGACCTTTTTAACCACGGGCACAAAGGCCGGAAAAAATATCGTCCGGACCATTGCGCAGGGTTTAAATGGTCATTTCATTGAATTTGTGGCCACCGGTAAAGCGGGACAACCGGAGACAATGACCCTGAGCTCGGGCAATAATCTGGCGGGAATCGCCGGTACGCCACTCCAGGAACCGTTTGTCATTGCCGTCAGAGATGCTTTTAATAATCCGATTCCGAATTTTCAGGTCATTTTCAAGGTGTCAATGGGAAATGGTTATTTTGCCGGGAAAACAACCAAGTATAGTGTCATTACTGACGCCAGTGGGTTAGCTCAGGCCTATTTCACGCTGGGAACCAAGAAAGGCTTTAATCGCATTACCGTGACCGCGAAAAAGCTCAGACGGGCTAAAATCGAAATCCAGGCGTTAGGCCAGTAAAGCGATGATGGTCATTTTCCAGAATAAAATCAATTGAATTTAAATGAAGACAGCGTTATGCAAGGTAGCATTGTTATTCGATTAATTGATGTCGTGCTGATTTTACTCTTCGGTTTTATTGCCGTAAGCGAAGTGAGTCAAAAAACTCAGATTCAATTACCGGAAAGCACGCAAATTCCGCTTTCCAATCCGGATAAAGAGGAGATTTTAATCATTGGGATCAGTAGTGATGGTTATTATTGGATTGAAGAAGAAACGAAATCGATTCAAGATCCGCAATTGGTTAAAAAATACATTCTGAAGAAATATCAAGAGTTGCTTGAATATGATCAAGATGCGGTCATTCGAGTTCGTATTCGCTCTGACCGGGACGCGCCGGCCAAATATACGCTAACTTTAGCCAATATTTGTGATCAGCTCAATATTACCAAAAGTATTGATGTTCAGCGGCGGGGACATTAAGTGACTGAGAATATGTAAACTGTCTTTTCGTCGTGTTTCAGTCAATGAAAAGCATTTAAAAATCATGCTAAAAGTTATCAGTTATTTTTTCTCACCACCAATAATTTACGGAGAGATTTAAATGACCAGCGGGGGTTTAATTATCCGGTTAATTGATGTGGTTCTGATTATTCTGCTCGGATTTTTAAATATCAGTGACTTTATTTTAAAAGCGCAAATCAAACTTGATTCTGGTAATACACAGGAAACTCGGGCGGATTATAAGTCACGCATTTTTTTTGTCAGAGTCTTGCCGGATGCTAGTTTTGATGTCGAAGAATACGGTACCGAAACTCGATTATTATTTTCCAACGAAGATGGAACCAGTTTAGTGGAGCTAGAGAAATTACTGATAAAGGCTCAAACAGAAAGCGAGGAAAAAAATACCGAAATGATAGTTGTTATTAGCTCTGATGGTGAAACAAAAATTCAATATACAATTGATGTTTTAGATTTATGTGAAAAGAATAAAATACCACGAAGCATTTCTTACTAGTCGAACGACTTTCTATTTTAATTGACAATTCAGAATTGTCGTGTAATTAATGAGGGGGACTTATTCGGAGATACAACAATGGTACGAACTGAGGTATTGAATAAGTGGCAATCGCGGTGGTTAGATCGGGAAAGAATAATTTCAATTTTGATAACGATTTTTTTAATTTTATTCTTCTTTACGCTGTTGAATGTTGTTAATATTCCAAAACATCGGCGTCGGAAAAAAGATATTTCAAATATTGATATCTTGATTGAGAAATATCGTCCTAAGTTGACGATTCCGCTGAATACAAACACCCCGATCCCGCCAAAAGTAAATGATAATAAAGTGTTATCAAAAGATAATACGAAATCGGCGCAACGGGAAAATCCGGCTAAATTTCTAAGCGATTTAGAGAACTTTTCCCGGGAAATGGACTATTCACTGGCTGAACTGAAAAAGGTTAACAGTCCAACGACGGTTCAACAAGAACTACAAATTGTCACCCGGGATTTCAGTCAATTAAATTTTCCAGCCAGTTTCGACGGTGACGATTTGGGGAAGTCCAGTCTGTTGCGGCGGTTTCCCCAATCAACCAGTGCGAATACCAATTTGACCACGCTCCAGTCGAGTGCCCAACCGACGCATCCAAGAGCAGCCAATTTCTCGAGAGAAATCTATAACACAACCGTTATTCCTGAGAAAAAACAAACAAGTCGGAGTAAGGTGACTCAAATAAAAATGATTGAATTGCCACAGGATATTCAAACGAAAATGCCTAAAATTTTCGTAAATATTAGCCAATGGATGAAGGAAAATCCGGTCGCGCTTCCCGATGCCATTAAAAAATTTATGAGTTATCGACCGCCTTATTTAACTTCCCGCGTCGAGTTTCAAATTGATAATCGCTTTTTTGAAATCTATCTGCTTTGTATTGAAAGTACTTATGAAATTAAAATCTGTTTAATTGAAGGCAATCGAACTACTTTGTTGATTGACGAAGGTTTCACCCACGAAAGTCATTATTTACGGACGGGTAAAGTGTACCGGATGCACACCGGCGAAATTTTGTCCATCGGTACTAAACAGGAGCCGGCTTCGAAAAGTGAGACCCAGGAATTTTATCAAATTTTCCTCTCGTGGTGGAAATCCACTGGAATGGATAATTAGGCGTGTTAATGGAGAAAGCCCCTTATGAAGTACCTTAAAATATTACTTCTGACCCTCATCGTTTTAAGCATTGCCGGATGTATGTCTACTACCGGTAAACGACCACCAGTGGTGATTCCCCCTGGTGTGGACAGCCTGGTAGCAGCCATTTCCGATTCGCTGGTTGATAGTTTATTTGCCAGTCCGGAGAATGTACAAAAAGCCAAGGAGTTAACGATACAAGGCAAACAAAGATTTGATCGGAGTGATTCGCTCTGGAGTTTGATTGAATCCAAAAAAGATTCTCAGCGGCACATTTCGGACGAGGAACGAACGCGAGCAAAAGCCCTTAAAAAAAAGGGGGCTAAAAAGATCGAGGAGGCTTTTACGCTGCGGACCACTCAAATTGATTCGGTGAATCGGGAAACCATTCGGGCGGAAGTGTTTGCCCTATTAGAGGAGTCCCAGCGATTATTTGAAGCTTCATTGGTTAATAATCCGTTTGATGAAGAAACCAAAACCTGGCTGGCACGCGTTTATGAAATGATGGCCAACCGGTTTCAAAATGCCAAGAAATATGAGCAGGCAGTTCATATTTTAAAAGGACTCGTCCGCATGAACCGTGGGCAGCCCCAGCTCTATTTTCGTTTGGGAATGAACTATTGGTTCCTTAAAGAATGGGAACGGGCTTACGAGAATTTTAGACAGGCAGAGAATTTGCTCGTGGCAATCACTCCATTACGGATTGATTCTGTTATCGCCGATAGTCTGGAATTATTACAAAAAATGAATTCAGTACCGGTTGATACGAATCAGCTATTTAGTTACATTTATTTCCAGGCAGACACCAAAGCGAAACTTTATGATGCGGATGCAGCCCTGGCTCTCTTAAATCGAGCCCTGGAAATTGCCCGCACCGTGGCGGAAAGAGAAGATATTATTTCTTATATTAATTGGATTAGATGGGATGATGGGAACATTCGTGCCAGTGAGTTGAACGATTATTATGCTCAATTAGAAAGTTACGGCCAATACGACGAAGCCGCGAAAGGCTTTAAAAAACTATTAAAAGTATTAAAAACCAATCGAACAAAAGACCAGATTAATTGGCGGATTTCCCTGCTCGAATTTGAATATCTCAATCAACAAGAACAAGGCATTGATCGCCTGGCAAAGGTAATTAGAAAAACCCCTAAGGATACGATTGGAGCGCCGTTGGATTCCACCTACAAACGCTATTTTAAAGATTATGGAATTATGGGTTATAATATGGGGATTCGTAATGTGGTGGACCGACCCAAAGTAGCGTTTATGTACTTCAAACAATCGGTAACCATTGACTGTCCCATCCGCGGGAAGAGCTATTTAGAATTAGCAAAACTTTCGGTAAATAATCCAAGAGAGTCTGTAGAAATGTGTCACCAGGCCCTTGAATTTTCCGAGGATTTAACCATTAAAGAAAAAAGTCAGGCTTATCGATTACTGGTTGAGGGATACAAAAGACAGGGAAATATCGAAAAGGCCAAGGAATACTTTGTGAAATGGAAATTATTAGATGCTAAATCCCAACAAATGCAACAAACGAGCGAGCAAAAACATGGTTAAGAAACTACTGTGGAGTCTGGTCTTTTCATTTTGGATTTTACCTATGCAGGGCCTTGACACGCCATCCGCGTTTACCGAAACCAGCAAGCCCATCTGCGTGAATCGGGATTTGATTCCGGTTGTAACGATTACTGATGTCGTATTAATTCGATTAATTCTCGATCAATGCCTTATTCCCGAAAGCGATGTGGAAAAGATGGAAGTCTTGGATATTAACCAAAATGGTTTTGGTGAGAAGGATATTGCCCGTGTTTTTCCCTCCAATAATGTTTACCTGCTGGAAAAAATATCCAGTGATGTTCAAAAAAAGATGGACAGTTGGGGCTTTCAGGCAAATTTTCAAATCACCGGTGCCAATAAACCTCCAGCCGCGTACGATAGCGTCGAAACCGATAAAGCTGCCCACAGTATATTCAGTACCTTATTGCGCGGAATTAATCGGAATTACCACGATTATCCGATTAAGGTCCGCTTTGAAAGAGATAGCATTGGGGTGGTCTTTGAAATGTGGGGTTACAATGAAGATAAATTAGAAACCGGAAATGCACAACCGTTTATGCCTGATTCGGTGATTACGTATGATATTTTTCATGTTTTTCATGATGATACCCTTATTAATTTTGATTCCACGTTGTATGATATTATTCATATTCAGTACAACCAGGTTGATACGGTTTATATGGGGCGTCAGCCAATACTGCCTGAATCCTATTTGAAACAGAAGTAATTTTCCTGAAGAAAAAGGCGACTTAAACCGATGATGATTAACTGAAAGCAATGCAACCATCGATTTTTTTTCACCCCTGAAAAAGAGTTATTCACAAATAACTCTTTTTTTGTTTTAGGCTGCGATGACATTAAATGGTAAAATGAATATGTTATCCCTGGATCCTAAAAAAAAGACTCAAGCCAAAACTCGTGCCCCTCGAAATGTAAATGAATTTAGTTATGAACAATTGAGGCGTTAAGGCAGTTTAAGGAATGGTACTTGAAAATTTTTTAAAATGTTATTGAAAAATTAAAGAATCTTAAGTATCTTATAAACGTAAGGATCAGTAAACCGACTTATGAAAGCCTTTAAGAACTATTGAATAATTCATTTTAAATTTTTATAACCCAAAAAGGAGGCGATTAAAATGTTTAACAGAACATTAAAAAGCGGTATCTTTTTAGGAATTCTCTTGATAAGCTTCCTGATGGTGGGATGCTACACCCAGCTCGAAAGACCGGGTGTTCAAATTGACGATGACGACGAGTATTATGTCGATGCTAGCTATGATGATGAAGAGGCGGATTCAATTTTTTATCAAGATGAAACGGACGTTATTTATCACGAACATTATTATTATGGTTATTATCCCCATTATCCCTATTACGCGCGTCCGTTTAGCCGTTGGGACTATTTAGTCAATTATGATTATTATGATCTCTGGTTAAATTATTATGCCTGGTGGCCGATGAGTTATTATTACTCAAGCTGGTATTATGATCCCTATTATTATCGCTATCGAAATTGGGGTCCCTATTGGAGAGACCGTTATTACTGGGATACCAGCGCACCCACCGTTTTTACGAAAAGACCATTTGTCCATCATGGACGAACCTACTGGCAGGCACCGGATATTACCAAACATCGAAACGTGGATTTGATTTCTAAACGACCTTCAAATGTCGCGAAGAAATATGTAAGACAGGATATTTATAATAAGAAGGTCCAGGAAAAACGGGACTTACGTTCCATTTCCCAGTCCCGAAACAAGCGGCTGTCGAATATGAAATCGGTGCAGAAAGTCCGTCGCGACCAGGTCAATTCTTCGAATCGAAGGGCCATTAAAAGTCGTTCTACCACTAATGCTGGTAGCCGAAGCGCGACGGTTAATAAATCTCGTGCATCGACGACCAATCGAGCGACTCCAAAAAGGAGCAGCGTCTCTCGTTCTTCCTCCAGTCGTTCTCGTTCTTATACGCCTTCTCGCTCAAGCAGCAGCAGCGGTTCGCGCGGTTCGTCTTCGTCAGGTAACAGTAGCTCCGGAAGTCGCAGTTCATCCGGTTCCAGCAAATCTTCTTCTTCCAGCAAATCTTCATCGAAAAGCTCTTCCTCCAAGAGGCGTTAAGAAATTCATGTTAAATAAGTGGAGATAATAACTATGCGAAAATTCAAATTTAACTTATATCTTTTTCTGGTAACTCTGGGTATCATCGCCGTGAGTACTGCTCAGCTCCAGGCGCAAAGTGAGCTCCCAATTCGAGGCCGGGTAACCGGTGTTGGTGCCCGCGCATTGGGAATGGGAGGGGCTTTTACTTCGGTTGCGGATGACTATTCTGCTACCTACTGGAATCCAGCCGGATTGACCTTAATTCGCCGGATGGAATTTTTAAGTTCATTCCAGAATTTACAATTTCAGGACAAGGCCGCTTTCTCCAATTATAAATACACCAGCGATGAAAGCTTTACCAAAATGGATGCCATCGGATTTGCTTTTCCGGTACCAACTTATCGAGGTAGCCTGGTGTTCGCTTTTGGTTATAATCGGGTGCAACACTTCGATGAAATTTTTGCCTTCTCCTGGTTTAATCCAACTTATGATCCGGATTTGCTGGATTATAACGACGAAATGACTGAAAACTGGGAAAGCCTGGAAAAGGGACATCTGGGACAATATACCATTGCCGGAGCGGTGGATATGTCTCCCAATTTATCTTTAGGCGCTTCTTTTAATCTGTGGCGTGGTAAAAATGATTATCAATTTACTTATGAAGCCAAAGATGATTCTAATTTGTGGACGCTCGATTTTCTCGGCTGGGACGACGTCATCAATTCCAAGCTGAGTGCCACGAATTTTAAACTGGGTGCGATTTATCGGCTGGGTCGTTTGATGCGCTTTTCCGGGACCATCGATTTGCCTTATACCCTTAAGATTGATGAAAATTCGATTAGCCATAATAAGGAAATCTGGGAAAACGAGGAATTTCCTGGTCAAAAAGATATTTTTGAAGAAAAATTTGATTATAAATTCGAGTACAAAATCCAAACGCCATTTAAATTCGGGATTGGCGGTTCGATTTACCTGCCCCAGTTGACCTTGTCCGGTGATATTCAATATACAGATTGGTCGCAAATGGAATACAAAACGGATCCGCCATTTCTTAAAGTAAATCCGGTGGTGATTGATTCCCAGGAAGTTTATCTGGATTCAACAATGGCGGAAATTAATCGTGACCTTCGAAAAATGTACCGGGCCACCACCCGCATTCACGTTGGGGCTGAATTCACCGTCCCGTTTTTGTATACCCAATTGCGAGCCGGCGCGTTTTATATCCCTTCACCATTTAAGGATGCAACGACCAGTAACGACCAGAAATACTTTACGCTTGGGCTCGGTTTTCTATTAGACAAGCAAATGAAGTTTGACATCGCCTGGATTCATGGCTGGTGGGAAAAAACGACGCCTGTTTTTACACCAGATATTCGTCCGTTAACAGAGAAATTTCGCACCAATCAATTCCAGGTTACTTTAGCGGTCCGTTTTTAATGGCTCATTCCACAAAATCCGTTAATGTGGTCTTATTGGATCCTATAATTCTGAGAACGGACGTGGTACCAAATAACCCTGATAATTTAAAGAATAATAAAATTTCCCGCAGCAAAAAATCATCATCTGCCAGACCTGAAGCGGATCAACGCTGCGGGATATTTTATATAAAATCGAATCAAATTTAAATATTTACAGGAGGTGTCACGATGAAAAAAGCGTGCTTATTATTCGTCTTAGCGACATTCGTCCTCCTCAGCGGATGCGCCACTTCCGGGCAATTTAAAAAAAGCGAACGGGTTAAACTCATTCTCCACAGCGGTCACAAGATTAAATGTTACGTGACTCACATCAGTAAAAATACCGTATTTTTCCAGGCTACCAGCGCCAGCGATGCCTATAATTATGGCGATATGATGAACTTCGGTCAGATCAGGGCGATTCAATTGGCAGACAATACCGAAATGAGTGTTGCCGAATACCGTGATTATCGAAATAACGTGTATAAAGCCCTCAAGGAATCCGAAAAGATTCAATCAACGAATGTTCTGATGGATCCACTATATGAAAAATTGAAACATAAAGAAATTGATAAAATGAGTGATAAGGAATTTCGATATTTCTTATTGATGAAAGAACAGGAAAATGTGCTCCGTTTGCGGCAGGCTGAGAAGGATGAGGAAAAAAAGCAGGTCGAGGAACTCGAAAAATTAAACCAAAAATTAGCCACCATTCAGGCTCAAAATGTGGTCCCTATGCCACCCCCGCCCAATTGGAAAGCTGCTCCTGAAACAGGGAGTCATCCGATGCCGGTACTTCAAGCCCCCTTACCATCAAATGAAATGCCGCAACGGCAACCCATTGAAGTCGTGCAGGAAACGGATGAGATTCAACGCTTGGTACACCAGACGCAAATGACGGGGCAGATTTTACGTCGCGCCGATGAATTAAGAAAACAGGGGCGCATTTTATCGGCTCAACAGCAGCGATTTTTAAAAGCGTTATCTGAATCAAAACAATGGCAACATTACCGGGAACAATTGATAGTTACCGGTAAAATTGCCCGCGAAGCGCTGGAGCAAGTTTATCTGACGCAACCAGCGCTGTTGCAGGACAAACTTGGCCTTACCTTTGATGCCAACGAAATGCTGAACTTTCCGGACATGCTGGCGCAAATGTCTGAAAAAATAGGCACGCAATTAAACATGAATGAGTACCGAACGCTGGTTCAGATTTTTGGTCAGGACGGGGCAAAAGCGATTAAGACCTTGATTGAAAATTTTAGCGATTGGGTATTCATTCAAAACGGTTCGCTGTCGTTCAATCGCTAATCGGACCTGATAAACTGCTGTGGCTTATTTTCTGAGCTGCCTTTAATGAATGCCGGCCATCAGGATTTCCTCCTATTTAAAATTACGGTCTGATAATCTGTCAGTGATTCATTTTATCCCCAATCCAGAGCAATCATCAGATCGTTTACCTCCCTTAAATAAACCTTTGACAATCGTGTAAAATTTTTGTATATTTTATCCCGTGAATGATTCTGTTGATTAAGTTGGATTTACCCTTGCGAAGGTTTAATTTAAATCCATATTGTGTGGGCAAGTTAATTCTGATGTTATGAATTAGAAATTTAAGCAACAAACAACCTTCGCAAGGGTAATTTTTCAACGGTTTCATGATTATTCCGCAATCAAATCCATACTTCTCTTAGCAAACGGATTTACTATGCAATTTCATTATTTATGGTCGGTGCTGATAAGATTTGCTTCGGTTTTAAGTCTTTTTTTAATCATGCTCGTGCTTTCAATTTTATCCCCGCAATTTCTCACAATTGATAATCTGCTTACTGTTTGTTTACAAATGGCCCCCCGGGCGATTATGGCCATTGGGCAGGTTTGTATTATTATCGCCGCCGGCATAGACCTCTCCGTGGGCTCGGTCATGGCCATCTCCGGTGTCATTACGAGTATGATGTTGGTGGCGGAATTTCCCCTGATGAGTGCGGTTTTAATGGGTATTTTAATGGGGGCTTTTTGCGGACTGGTTAATGGATTACTCATTGCCCGGGGCAAACTCCCTCCCTTTATTGCCACTTTGGGAATGATGGGCATCGCCCGAGGCGTAGCGTTAATCATTACGGGGGGCGTAGCCATTTTTGGATTTCCAGATGCTTTTGGTTTAATTAGCAATTACCGGGTGGTGAACGTAATACCCATTCCGGTTATTCTGGTTGTGATTTTAGGCATCATTGGTTCGATCCTGATGGCGAAAACCCGGTTTGGCCGTTACACTTATGCTATTGGGGGGAGTTATGAAACAACACGCCTTTCCGGGGTAAATGTGCGCCGGTATCTCATTTTGATTTATACCTTAGCCGGATTTCTTTATGGAATTGCCGGGATTGTGGAAACGTCGCGTTTGAGTACCGGGCAACCTACTGCCGGAAACGGCTATGAGCTGGATGTGATTGCGGCGTGTGTTATTGGAGGAACCAGTTTAAGCGGTGGTTCAGGAACCGTGCTGGGGGCCTTATTGGGTTCATTGATGATTGGTTTTTTACGTAATGGCTGTAATTTAATGGATATTTCCAACTTCTGGCAACAGGTAGCCATTGGTACAATCATTGTCGTGGCCGTTTTTATTGATCAGCAACATAAGAAAAAACTTTAATGTCCGTGCGGAGTTTAATCTTAATATCAATCACTGATTTGTTAACCTGAAGAGCATCCTGTGTAACCGTTCCTGGGGTAGTTAAAGCTAGGTGCGACGCACTTTAGGATCTGGCTTGATTTTCTTAAAAACCGGCATTTCATGATATTTATTGAGATTCTGCTTTTCTAAAAGTGCGTCGCACGTTGACTCTGTGAACACTTATTATCGTGTCGTTAACAAATTTTTTCCATTATTTCTAATTTTAAAATGGGAGGAAGCAGAAGCATGATTCGTTTCATTACTATTTTTTTTATGCTTATTTTTTTATTCTTGGGTTGTGGACAACAATCTGACGAACAGCGCCAGCTTCAGGAAGAGCAGGCAAATTTTCCGGACATTTTGGTCGCACCGAAGGGACTGGTGCTGAATTTTTGGGTGAATGTAAAAGCCGGTGCCGATTCAGCCGCCAGAGAATTTGGGGCGAATATCATCTGGAAAGGTCCGTCATTAGAAACTGATATCTCCGGACAAATTGCCATTATCGAAGATTATATCAATAAAGGAGTGGATGCAATTGTATTGGCCGCTTGTGATGCCAAAGGACTGGAAAATGTCGTTGAAAAAGCGATTCTCAAAAAAATTCCGGTGATTACGATTGATTCGGGCATTGAAAAAGACCTGGCTCTCAGTCATGTCGCCACGAATAATGTGGCCGCTGCCCATAAAGCGGCTGATGTATTAGCTGAACTAATTGGGCACCAGGGAAAAGTCGCCTGTATTCCCATTGTACCGGGTGCCGCTACATCGATTATGCGGGAGAATGGATTTCTGGAAGGAATTCAAAAATATGAACAGATTCAAGTGACTGCAATTCAATATTCACAAAGTGAAGTTGGCGTGGGAATGGCCGTGACCGAAGATATCCTGACTGCTCATCCGGATATTAAAGGAATTTTTGCGGCAAATGAAGCGGGAACCATTGGTGTGGTACAGGGACTGAAAAGTAAGAACAAAGCCGGCCAGGTAAAAGTGGTTGGATTTGATGCTGCCAGGAACGAAATTATCGCCTTAAAAGAAGGTTTGGTCGATGCCCTGATTGTACAGGACCCCTTTAAAATGGGTTATTTGGGGGTGAAGATGGCTGTGCGGGCAATCAATGGTGAAGCCGTTGAAAAGAGCGTTGACACGGGCGTCTACGTGGTTACCCGCGAGAATCTGGATACGCCCCAAATCAAAACTTTACTTGGGCTTTAATTTTTTGAAAGATTGCTTTCTTCATGAAAGTGGTAATAAAAAGTTAATCAAAATGATATTCACTCAAGCAGGAGGTTTTCAACGGATGAATAAAAATATCACCCTCTTACGTATGATCATTGTCTACGCAATAATCCTCGCCCCACTCCTCGTTTCAGCACAGCCAGACATCGTTGGTAAACCAGCACCCAATTGGACCTTGAAAAATCTGGAAGGCAAGGCAGTCAAATTTTCCGATTTTTCCGGTAAAGTTATTATCCTGGACCTTTGGGCAACGTGGTGTCCGCCCTGCCGTCAGGAAATTCCGGCTTTTATCGAGCTGCAAAAACAATATGAGAAAAAAGGATTAGTGATCATTGGTATAAGCCTTGATCGAACCAAAGCACCGGTGATTCAATTTGCAAAAAAATTTGGGATTAATTATCCGGTGGTAATGGGGGATGCCCAAACCGCCTGACTTTACGGTGACGTGCGTGCAATTCCGACCACTTTCATCATTGATCCGACCGGTAAAATTACAAAACGGCTGGTTGGTTTTCACGCCAAAAGTGTTTTTGAAAAGGAAATCACCGCCTTACTCCCTCAAGTCCAGGCTTCACCAAAATAATCCGGAATATTTATTTCGATTAAAATTCTCGACAATGCTATGTTATTAGGTGCGCATGTTTCGATAGCTGGCGGGGTAGAAAAAGCACCGGCCCGTGCTGCCGAATTGGGGTGTACGGCCATGCAGATTTTTACGAAAAGTCAATTGCAATGGAAAGCCCCCGCCTTAACCGAAAATGAAATACAGGCTTTTAAAGAGCAGCTTCAATTACGTCAGATAAAGGCGACCTGTGTCCACGATTCTTATTTAATCAATCTGGGTTCACCGGATTCAGCCTTGCTTGAAAAATCACGGCGCGCCTTTAGCGATGAAATTCGGCGAACCGGTCAACTGGAAATTCCTTACCTGGTGTTTCATCCCGGCAGCTTCAAAGAGGGCGATCTCGCGACCTGCTTGAAAACAATTGCCCAGAGTATTAACGATTGTCTCGATCGGAGCGGTGTGACCTCGGTCCGGTTGCTTTTAGAAACTACCGCCGGCCAGGGTACGAATGTAGGTCGTCGCTTTGAGGAACTGGCCGAAATTATCAGTCTGGTCCACCGGCCAGAAAACGTCGGTATTTGTCTGGACACGGCTCACATCTTTGCGGCCGGTTACGATATTCGTACTTATGAATCCTATTTGCAAACCATCGAGACCTGTGAAAAAGTGGTGGGATTGGAAAAATTGAAAGTAATTCACCTCAATGACTCCAGAAAGCCACCTGGTTCACGTGTTGATCGACATGAAAATATTGGTTTGGGGCAGATTGGATTGGACGCCTTTCGTTTTATTATGAATGATCCCAGATTTCATCAGGTATTAAAAATCCTGGAGACGCCCGGAGGGGAACAATGGTATCAAAGGAATATCACGCTTCTGAAAAGCCTGGTCGAAGGTGATGCAAATCTCAAATAGTCGAGGTGAAAATGAATGATGATTCTGATGCCAATTCAAGTTTGGATTACCGTGACGAAAAACTGACCCCCATGCGTAAAATAATCGCAAGGCGGATGACGGCAAGCAAATCGCAGGTTCCGCATTACTATTTAACCATGACCATTGATATGCGGGCGGCTGTGAATTTGCGGAATGAAGTCAATGAATCATCAGGTGAAAAAATTAGTTTCAATGATTTCATTATAAAAGCCGTAACTTTGGCCCTTCAGCAATATCCAATTGTTAATGCGTCATTTCAGGGCGAAACAATTCGCTACCACGAGCAAATTCATATTGGGGTAGCCGTGGCACTGACCGACGGCCTGGTGGTGGTGGTTATTCGTAATTGTCAATTAAAAACGCTCCATCAGATTGCCCGGGAAGCCACCGATTTGGCTGAGCGCGCGAAGATGAAGAGAATCAGAGCCCACGAAGTTAAGGGGAGTACTTTTACCATTAGCAATTTGGGCATGTACGGCGTGGACAATTTTACCGCGGTGATCAATCAACCGGAAGCGGCGATTTTGGCTGTTAGCGCTATTCAATCCAAACCGATGGTTGAAAACGAACAAATTGTGGTCGGCCAACTGATGCAGGTTACCCTGGCGTGTGATCATCGGGTGATTGACGGTGCTGTCGGGGCAGCCTTTTTAAAAGCCGTGAAACAATTCCTGGAGAATCCTTCTTTTTTACTTAATTAATTCTGGTAGGAGTGTCAAAATTTATTTTAGAATTAAAATAATTTTCCTAATCGTGTTGATAACAGCTTTTTCGACGGGCTTTCCTCAAGCTTTCATTAACCATTGGAAAAAGCAAGTTGATTTAACCTGGCCTGATAATCTGTCGACGGAAGAAAAGCTGGTTGTTTTTGACAAAATTTGGAGCAGTATCGATGCGGAATTTGCTCAGTTTCAAGGATTAAACATTGACTGGGATTCAATTCGAGAAAAATATCGACCTGAAATTGAAAATGGTGTTTCACGGGGTCGATTTGTCAGTATCATGAACCATCTGGCATTACTGCTTCAAGAAAGTCATACTTTTTTTAGTGATTCTTTGGTCAATTGGGGAACAACGCCGGAGCCGGGGATCCCGCTGGCTTATGTAGGTGGCTGGGGCAATAACAGTCATTTTGGCGCTGGTCTGACGCCATTACCGGACAGTTCACTCTTGGTCTATCAGGTGGTGACAGATCATCCGTTGGGAATTGAAGTCGGTGATATCATTTTAGGGTACAACGGAATTCCCTGGAAAAATTTATACAAACAAATAATCCAATCAGAATTACCGGTGGGTAAATTCAGAAATGGTTTATTTGAGTGGGGAACGAATAATAAAGCATTTACCCATTCCTGGCTGATGAGTGCGGGATTGAACTGGCATTTGTTTGATGAGATTGACATTGTTAAATATCAATCAACGGACACCGTGCATCTTGCCACCGACCTTTTAAAAGACAGGACAATGGAAATCTATTGTACGGAACAATTAGAAGTGGACGATATTCCTTTTCCGGATCTGGCGCATGGCAAATTTATGAGTTGGGGTATCCTTAAAAGTTATAAGATAGGATATATCAATATTTGGAAGTGGTATTCAACGGCTGAATTTGATATGTCATCCGAATTCGCCCTGGCCATGCAAACCTTGACTTCTAATAATGAATTAGCAGGTATCATCATTGATCATCGATACAATACAGGGGGTACTTTTCATTATCTCAGGGGATTAAATGAAATATTTTATAATCCCTCAGTTTTCATTGCGTTTCTAGAGAGAATAAATCCAAAAGAACATGAGCATCTAAGGGGTTTTATTTGTACAGGTGGGATAAGCTATCAAAACATCCGGAGTAAATATGATAAACCGATTGCCATCCTGACGGGGCCAGGCGCAATCAGTGCGGCTGATTTTTTTGTGAGAATTTTAAAATTTTATCCGAAGGCGAAAACATTCGGTAAATCGACCTCTTCAGCGTTTGGCTCTCCAGTTTGGATTGAGCTCGATGCGCAGGGTTGGGGTGCTAAATACTCCTTTATGAATTATGCTTTTGTTGGAGATGAATTTTTCGGTGGTAAAGAAATTGATACCCAAAAAGATAGTGTCGATCTGTTGGCTAGATCGATTTTAGCGGTTGATGAAAATGTTTGGCTCACGCCCACTGATGTCCGCGAGGGCAAAGATACGGTTTTGGGAGCCGCTATTTCCTGGATCTTAAATCAAGCGGCAACGGTTCAAAACGAGAAAAATACAATTGTCAGTAATTGTGAACTGTATCAAAATTACCCCAATCCATTCAATACAAACACTGCCATTCAGTTCTCTTTATTCAAATCGATGGTTATTGAATTAGAAATTTATAATATCAAGGGAGAGTGGGTAAAGACGCTGGTATTGGACAGATTGCCGGCCGGTAACCACGTTGTTAATTGGTCCCCGGAGAATTGTGCAACGGGTTTATATTTTACGATTATCAAAACAGAAAAACAAACGCTGACAACCAAAATGCTTTATATTAAATAAGCTTCAGCTTAACCAATCATTTCACCCAGAAAAACGGAGGGAATCATGTTCAAAAACCAACTAACATTCCTGTTTATTGCCTTCATTCTTTTCGCTTGCTCCAACCAGCCTGAAACCGCCCGAATAACCGGTACCATCCACACCGAAGTTCCGGTTGATTCCATTTACCTTGGTCTGTATGATATGAAACGCGGAACCGATGAATATGTCGGTGAGCCGATTACCTTTCTGAGCCAGACCGATACCAGCTTTTCCATGAATTTGAAACCTGGTAAATACACGCTGGCCGTTTATGGCTACGGGGTGGAAAAATATGAGGAAAGTTTTATTATTCTTGATGCCAGAGATAAGTTGCATTTTGCAATCAACTTACCGGCTCATGGATATGATGCCGTCTTTGATACAATTTACGTGTTGGGTGAATACTGTGATTGGACAACACCGAATGCGGCAATTTTGGAAAACGAAGGTGATGTGTTTGTCCTCAAGAACAGCGAGGTGATTAAAAAAGGTGATGGCTACAAATTCTGGACAAAGAAACCCCAGATTTTATATGACCTGCGATTGACCACGCGGGAAGTGGTCAAGAATTATGCGGCGTTCAATAATATCGCCGATGGTGAGCCGATTATTTTTGACCCGAAGCTTTACAAATCCGAAGTAAAATCCGGGTGGGCCGATGTGGAGGGATTTGAATTGTCGGTGAAGTACAACCAGTTGAACACGGCCTTAAAGGAATTCTCTCAAAATAAGCTGTATCCGTTTCTCAGACAACGCCGAACATTGGCCCCGGACGAATGGCAGACTCAATACGCGGCTATTAAATTCTCCCTTGATTCCTTATCTTCGGCCTACCCCGAATTTCGGCAGCAGATTTTAATAACTGAGTTGGTTGATCTGCGTTATGCACACCCGGTAAATTATGAATTAATCCAATTGTATAAAAGTGATGCTGACAGTGCCCAGTTTGCCCGGTTTTACACGTCGAAGGATTACGTTGAATACGTAAAATATCATCACCATTTAATCCAGCAGCTTGATCCGCAGTCAATTTTTTTCGAGGCGCATCTTGCTGGGGGTATTCTGGGATTCGACTATGCGTTCAGCCAGGCACCGGCTCTGGCCGATGAAACCGGTATTTCCGCTGATTATTTTGAAAAATTCGTGCTTGATTTTGCGGAAAAAGCCTTGGATCCCGAACGGAAAGGCAATCTGATTTTTGAATTGGGGCGGCACTTTAGTTACGCTGATCAGCCAGAAAAAGCCGAAAAATATCTGAAGCGGGTTCAAACTGAATTCCCGGATAACTGGTATGTCACCCGAGGCGTGGTCGAACGCCAATTAAACGGCCTGAAGGTGAGAAAGGGGACGCCAGCGCCGGGCTTCGCGGTGCAATCCCTGGATGGCGACAGCTTGCGCCTGGCTGATTTTAAAGGAAAATTTGTTTTTATTGATTTTTGGGGTTCCTGGTGCGGACCCTGTCTGGGCGAGCTTCCCAATTTTCGTAAACTGGCGCAAACCATTTCCGCCAATGAACTGCAAATTATCGGTTTGGCCCGGGATGATGAAAAGAGCTTGCGGGCTTATCTGGCGCAAGAACCGCTACCGTATCCCAACGCCCTGGCCCCGGAAGAAGTCCTGAAAGTGTGGGGCATCAATGCCTATCCCACGACTTTTTTAATCGATCCCAACGGGATTATTCTGGCCAAAAATTTACGCGGCGAAAGAATCATTGAGAAGGTGCGGGAAGAGATGGATAAGTTTTTGAAGCGCGGATAGTTGGTCGTAAATAAAATATCACTGTTTAAAAAATTCAAAGGTTTTATCCCTAAAATTTTACAATCCTGGGAACAGGTACCATTAATCCTTTGAAGGTTTACGATATTTATCTGGAGGTTAAAATGCAGCAAATATTTCGTTCGAAAATTGATTGGTGGCTCATCCTTCGTTTAACCAGAAACGAGTGACTGAACAGCTTCGTTTAAAATGTCATTGAATTAAAAAATCAGGAAATAACCATGAATGAGCACAATTTTGATTTAGCAATTATTGGCGCCGGACCGGGCGGTTACGTGGCCGGCATTCGTGCCGCTCAGTTAGGTTTGAAACCAGTGGTGATTGAACGGGACGAGTTAGGGGGTGTTTGTTTAAATTGGGGCTGCATTCCCACCAAAGCCTTGCTTCGGAGTGCCGAAATATATCACCAGTTAAAAAATCTGAACAAACTCGGTTTATCCGCCGAGGCGATTGATTTTAATTGGCCAAAAGTGGTTCACCGGAGTCGGCAAATTGCCGGTCGGGCTTCGAAGGGTATCGCCTACCTTTTTAAAAATAAAAACGTAACCCACCTGAAAGGTCATGCCCGCCTGGTGGCGAACAACCGCCTCGAAGTTAGTGATGAAAAAGGTGCGGGAACCGACACTGTGAGAGCCGACAATATTATTATTGCCACCGGTGCCCGTCCCCGGGCATTGCCAGGAATCGCTTTTGACGGGAAACGAATCATTTCCAGCAAGGAAGCCATGAGTCTGGATGAGTTACCCGGTTCAATGATTATTATTGGTGCCGGTGCCATTGGGGTTGAATTCGCTTATATTTTTAACTCTTTTGGGATTAAAGTAACCCTCATTGAAATGCTACCCCACATTCTACCGGTGGAAGATGATGATATTACGGCGGAGCTCACCAAACTGTTTAAACGCAAAAAGATTGAAATCTTTACCGAAACCCAAGTTGACCAGCTTCAGGTCCTGTCTGACGGGATTCAGGTGAGTGTTTCGACGCCGGAAGGTTCCCGACAGCTTACGGCTGAAATTGCGCTGTTAGCAATTGGTGTTCAGGGCAATGTTGAAAATACAGGTCTTGAGAAAATCGGGATAGCGATTGAAAAAGGAGCGATTCAGGTTAATGAAAATTATCAAACCAATATTCCGGGCGTGTATGCCATTGGGGATGTTATTGGTCCGCCCTGGCTGGCGCACGTGGCTTCGGCTGAAGGAATTCACGCGGTGGAACATATTGCCGGGAAATCTGGCCCGCCGCTGAATTATCAAAATATTCCCGGCTGCACTTACTGCCAGCCCCAGGTTGCCAGTATTGGTTTAACCGAAAAGCAAGCCCGTGAACAGGGCATTCCCCTTAAAATTGGTCGGTACCCCTTTTTAGCTCACGGAAAGGCGCTGGCGCTGGGCGAGAATGAAGGCCTGGTCAAATTAATTTTCAATGCGAATGACGATACTTTCCTGGGAGGGCATATTCTGGGTAGCGAAGCCACTGAATTACTGGCGGAATTGAGCCTGGCGCGATCGTTTTCGGCGCGGATTGAGGATTTTATTCAAACCATTCATGCCCATCCTACGCTTTCGGAAGGTATTCTCGAAGCGGCAGCGGCGGCAGCCGGAGAGGCCATTCATATTTGACATTTGTTAGGGCGACTATTTAGAATTTTATTTTTCCTTTTTTTAAAGCTTTTCTACCGCGACTTCCTTTTTCTCGCGTAAGCTTTTTTCAATGGCCGCATGAATGGCCACTGGTTCAAATAACTCCTGGTAACTAAGATTCGGTTGTCGCTCTCGAAATAGCACAATCACGCGCTTCAGCCCCTGTTTGAAATAGTCGCCGGCATCCGCATTTACCGTCCGTGATTTTTCTTTCCCGTGCACCGTCACGCTGAACAGATACGAGGATTGTCCCATAAAGTGCATCGTAATAATTTTATCGGCGTAGCTCGCAATAGCAATGGTGGTGTCCACGTGTTCGGTGGCGTAAATTCGTTCGACGCCGTAGCCAAAGATTTCGAGCATCAATTCAGTGGCATGAATCCCGTAAAAAATCATTCCCCCGTACTGAGAAGAACTCGGCGTAATCACCCCGGCCACATCTCCGGAACTTACCAATCCGAATTCACTTAATTGACTTTTTAAATTTTGAATTGAGCTATCAAAACGGACGGTGGAGAAGGAGGTGGTGGGCACCTGATATTGGTCAATTAATTCAATAATTGCCCGAGCGTCAGCGGTGGTCGTACTCAGCGGTTTATCAATAAAAAGTGGTATTTTGGCCTGGAGAAAAGGGGCCGCGTATTGATAGTGTAATCCCCCGTGTCGAAGTACTAAAATGGCGGCCTGAATCTGGCCAATCATTTCAGTGGGTTCCTGACAAACTTTTTCAATGTGGCCTTTTTCCACCTTATCGGCGGTTTCTTCGGCATTCATCCCCCAAATATGTGAAATCCGAATCCCTTTATACTCGGGGATATTGTCCACATTTAAGGCCTTCGCAAAAACGGCGGCATGTGAATTGTCTGATCCGATGAT
>Ga0180437_10002066_pt1 | contig 33010 bp, 30 predicted proteins | sample SS_ome_4_FD_132410 | JGI IMG/M metagenome (GOLD analysis project Ga0180437, IMG submission 132410) | Hypersaline lake sediment archaeal communities from the Salton Sea, California, USA - SS_3_D_1 metaG | ecosystem: Environmental > Aquatic > Non-marine Saline and Alkaline > Hypersaline >... | reverse complement strand
GGACGAAGCCAGCCGGACCGAAGGCGTGCTTCCCGTTCAAATCCGGGACGAGGTGGTCCTCTTCCAGGTCAGACACAACCGGGCCGTGGACGTGGAGGGATTCGATCCGGCCGCTCGAATTGAAAGGGAGCATTTGAGCCGCGAGCCGGCCTACGGCAATATGGCGGAACTGGGGTTTGGGGTGCTGGCCGACCTAGGGATCCAGCCCTCGGGAGCCATCCTTCTGGATGAAAAACTGGGCTTCCACGTCGCTTTTGGGCGAAGCGAGCACTTCGGCGGGGCCGTCGGCCCCGCGGATTTTTCATCCCCCAATGAGGTCGTCCATCTGGATCGCATCTATATCCCGACCACGCAACCGCGCGTCAGCGTGAACTCCCTGGTTCTCCTGTATGAAATGAATCGTGGCGAGATCATCCTGGAAGACGGAAAATATCTGATCTTCTAGCTGTGCTCGGGTTCCCCGAGGATATATCTTCGGCCGGAATCCAGAAAGACCGCCTGTGATCATCCCGGAGCCGATGGGGTGCGGCCCCTACAGATGATCCAAAAGTATCTTCGCCCCGATGATGAACAGCACCGCGGCTCCGATCATTTCAGCCCGTCGGCCGGCCAGTCGACCCAGGAGGGGGCCGATGCGGGTCCCCAGCAGGGTCATGCCCGTTGCCACCAGCCCGATTATCACACAGGGATAAAGTATGGAGACCCGAAGGAAGGCGAGGCTCAGCCCCACGGCCAGCGCGTCGATACTGGTCGCCACCGCCAGGACCACGAGACTCAGGCCGCGGGTGGGGTCGACCGGCCGATCTCCCGGTTCCTCCCGGCACCGGAAGGCCTCCCAAATCATGCGGCCTGCTACCATGAACAGCAACCCGGCAGCCACCCAATGGTCCGCCGCTTGGATGAGGGGCAGGATCGAACGGCCCGCCGCCCAACCCGCTAACGGCATTCCGAACTGAAACAGCCCGAAAAAGAATGCCAAGCGAAAAGACTGGATTCCGGTCGGCTTTTTGAGCCCGGCGCTTATCCCTATCGAGACGGCAAAGGCATCCATGGCCAGCGCCAGTGCGATTCCCAAAACGGCGGCGAGACTCAAGCTTTTCCCGCTCGCTCCATGAACTCCAGCGTCAAGGCCGTCATCAACAGGACTGCTTCCGGTAGGGCCTTCTCATCCATATCGAATCCCGGATGATGATGGGGATGAGCCATGCCGTCGCCCATCCCGAAGAACAGAAAGGCGCCCGGCAGATGCTGGAGATAATAGGCGAAATCCTCTCCCCCCATGACCGGGGCGATGGGAGCGATCCGTTCCGCCCCCCAGAGGCGTTCCACCACCCCCAGCACCAAGTCCACCGTTTCCGGGGGATTGACCAGCGCGGGATAGCCGGGTTCGTATTGGAGGATACCCCGGGCGCCGAATGCCTCACAGGTCGAACGAGTGATCTCATGCAGCCTCCTTTGCGCCAGTTCCTGGACCTCGGACGCAAAGCTCCGCACCGTGCCGGTCAGGATGACTTCTTGGGGAATGATGTTGTAGACGGTACCGCCCTGGATGGTTCCGAGGGACACGACTCCCGGTTCCAGCGGGTCCAAGTTGCGGCTGACGATGCTCTGAAGGTTCACCACCAAATGGGCGGCCGCCAGGATCGGATCCACGGTCTGATGCGGCATGGACCCGTGCCCGGCCCTGCCCCGTACAGTGATGCGGAAATTGTCCGCCGCCGCCATCATGGGACCCTTGACGATCCCAACCTTGCCGGTCGGCAGCGGCTGCCAAAAGTGAAGCCCGAAGATCGCATCCACTCCCTTCAAGGCTCCTTCTTTGATTAAATCGACCGCCCCTCCCGGAGGCAGCTCTTCGGCCGGTTGGAAGAGGAAAACCACATCCCCGTTCAACCGTTCTCTGACCTGCGAGAGCACCTTGGCCGTCCCTAAAACGACCGCCATGTGTCCGTCGTGGGCGCAGCTGTGGGCTACACCCGGAGCCTCGGACAGATAAGGCTTGTCTCCCTGCTCCTGGATGGGGAGGGCATCGATATCGGAGCGCAAAGCAACCGTCGGACCCTTCCCCCCACCGCTCAGGTCGGCCCGCAGGCCGGTCCCGGCCATGGGCCTGATCGGGAGCCCCAACTCCTGAAAGAATTCCTTGAGGACCCGAGACGTGCGCACTTCATGGAAGGCCACTTCGGGATGGCGGTGAAAATCCCTGCGCCAATCGATCAAGTCCCCTTCGATGGCATGGATGCGTTTCTTTATGTCTTCCAACATATCGTTCTCCCTAAAACTCCGTCTCCTGACCGTGCTCTCGGGGAGGACACGGCCTTGATTCAGGTGTCGCCTTTGGTTTCCGGCCTCTCAACCAACGCACCTCAAAGACCCAGCTTGTTGTTGGTGTATCGGGAGATCAACCGGTTCCGCAGGGTTCGGTACATCTCGACGATTCTTTCCATGGCGGATCGAGTATAATCGGTCAAATATTGCTTGGCCTCCTCGGGATTGCTGGCATACAGATCCATGGCGGCGGCATCGATCTCCGCCTGCTGTTGGAAGAAAGAGGCCTCTAAAGGGTCTCGTAACTGGCATAGGTCTTTGACCGCCTCCTGCCAGCGCAGGTAGAGCAGGTTGTCCACAAAGTCGATGGCCCAGCGTGCCGAGCCTTCACTGAAGCGATCGGGATCATAGGTCGAGTAAAGCGCGGAGATCTCACTGACTCCCGAATAGATCGGGGCATAGGTGCTGACATACTGATTGTCGAGATAGAACCAGTACACCCCCCTCAGCGGGGCCGGGAGCCAGGCACGAACCTGGGCGACCATGCCATAGCCGCCCCGCGATACCTGACGGCGCCAAGTGATGTCCAGGAGTTCCCGCATGTCCCTCGTGGGAAAGGGTGTTGTGAGCGGACTCTTTCTCATCCCGCCTTTTCCGTCGGGTACCAGCCAGTCCGCATCGGCCGTCATGTCGTAGATGGTCCCTTCGAACACCGACCGCTGGAAGGCGATGACATCCTGGACCGAGACCTTCCTTTCCGGCTTCACGGAAAAGGGATACAGCGAGAGAGGTTCGATGTACTGATGGTAGGCGTCGTACCCGCTGTAGGCATTGCGCAGCCGCTTGTCCGGCCACTCTTGGGCGTGCGGGGCAAAGGTGGTGAAGAACAGCCAGAAACGGCTCACGGCCCATTCACGGGGCTCGGGAGAATAGATCTCCTGCCATATAAAAGGACCGTTCCTTTCTGGGTCATACCAGCCGCGGTCCACCGCCTCCTGCATGTAGTTGGGCGAGGCCATAAACCAATCGGGCTGCGACAGGTCGATCTGCTTGATGATGCTCCAGTTGGGAATCACGGCCACATGGTCGTCGGGAACCCGCTGGGCGGCCCAAATGGCACCCGGTTCGCCGCTTTCCGGGGTCCAGAACGGCCCCACGCTGAAGATCTCCATGACCCAGGTTTCATGGCCGTCGGTGATGCAGAGACCCTCTGATTCCGGGCCGCAGGAGGGGAGAAAGCCGTACTGCTGCATAAGCCCGCCGATCAGAGACACCGCATCCCGTGCCGTCGTGCAGCGCTGAAGCGCAAACACTTGGGCCTGTTCGACGGTCATGATCTGCCTTACCCCCATGGCAATGTCCACCTTGAGCTCGTCCCGCTGGCTGAGCGTGCTCTCACCGATGGAAAGCCCGTGTTCGTTCATCTGGGGATAGGCGGAGTGAAAATAGGCATGGGTCTTCTCTACTTGTGGAATATAGCCCAGAATCTCGCCGTGGTTCTCGATCGGCTTCTTGACATCCTGGATACCGTAATGAACCGGGGCACGGGCTCCCGGGAGATGGCTCTGGGCCGGAATAACATGGACGCGGCACTCCGGTCCGCACCCGGTGTGCGACACCATGGCCGATCCGTCTACCGACGCCAGCCGCCCCACGATGATATCGGTACATGAATCATCGGCCTTCTCCTCTTCCGGTGGAAGCCCCCCGGAAATCGCCCCCCATAACCAAATAGAGAGGGCAAACCCGAATACGGTCCTCACGGAATGCTTCATGACGCTCCTCCTTTATCCGGCCCAATACCGGTCCACATGGAATTTTCGGACACGGAATCACGTGCCGTGCCTGAGAATTTGGTGATCAGGACGGTCACGGCCGTATTGACAATCAGCCCCACAAATCCGGCGTTTATCCCCCAGAGCGGATCGTTCTTCGAGAGGATGAGCGCCGCCGCCACGACCACTCCCGTTACCATTCCGGCCCACACCGCGGCCTTGGTAACCCGACTCCAGAACAGCCCGAACACCACACCCGGAAAAAACTGGCAGACCCCGTCATATCCCAGGATGAGCAGTGGGACCAGCTCATTGGGGAACTTGAGGGCAAAGAACAGGCTCACCGTCATGATGACGATCACCATGAAACGGGACAGCCGCATCACCCGATCCTCCGGAGCCTGGGGGCGGAATCCGGCCTGGTAGATGTTTTTTGAAACCAGGGTGGATGCGAAGAGCACCAGGATGGCGGCCGGCACCATGGCGGTCACCGCCCCGGCTGCGCCCACGAATCCCATGAACCAGGGGGGATAGGTCCGGTTGACCAATTCCAGGAACGCCAGATCCCCGTTCTCGAGGCCGGGAATGACCATCACGGCCGTGAGCCCCACCATGAAGATGAGCAGGATGGGGATCTGATAGAAAGGCATGATCACGGCATTCCGCTTGATGACACGGTGGCTCTTGGCGGAAAAAGCCGAGCCGAACACGTGCGGCCACATGTAAAAACCCAGGGCCGTCACCAGGATGGTGGACATGACCCAAAGCACGTTCATATCGGGTGTGGAACCGGGAAACACCAGGTGCTCCGGCATCTTGGTGATCACCGCCTCCATCAGCTTTCCGAATCCCCCAAAATAGATGGCCGGCACTCCGAATCCCACGATGACCACAGCGGCGATCATGAGGACGTCTTTGATGATGGCCACCCAGGCCGCCCCCTTGATGCCGCTGGTGTAGACGAAAGCGCAGGTGAGCCCGAAGGCGATCACGATGGCGGTCTGAGACCGAATCGCTCCGTTGGAAGCGACCTCCACGATAAAGCCCAGGCCGGCCAGCTGGAGCTGCAGGTAGGGGATGATGGAAAACACGCCGATGAGCGCCACCAGAACGCCCAGGCCGCGGCTCCGGTAGATCGTGATGAAAAAATCCGGTTGAGTATGGAGGCCGTAGCGCTTGCCGATCTTCCAGATCATCGGAAGGATGAAAAAGGAAAGTGTGTAAGCCAGGGCCCCATATACCAGGATGTAAAAGGCGGGGGCCCCCTTGGAATAGGCCCAGCCGCTGGCACCCAGGAAGGTGAAGGTGGTGTAGATCTCTCCGGCCATGAGCAGCCAGATCAGGAGGATCCCGAAGCGCCGGCCGCCCACCGTCCAATTCTCGAGATTCATCTTGAGGTTTCGGCCGGCGTAGATCCCCACCGCGGCGGAGACAAAAATGACGGCCAGGATGATGACGAGCGCCAGGCTCACGGCTCATCTCCGTCATCGGGAGGATTGAACCTCGCCTCCAGCCGGTAGGCGATAAACAGGATGAGCGGTGTGAGCAGGACCCACAGCAGGATCCAAAACAGCAGGAAAGGCAGCCCTAAGACCAAAGGCCGGATGCGGTTGACCAGGGGCAGGGCGAATACCAGGGTGATGAAGGGGATCGCCCCCAGGATCAAGGCCAGCCGGGTGCCTTTCTTCATGCGGCCTACTCCTTTCCCTGCAATGTACAAAAAAAGCATCGCCACGGCAACCGAAAGCGGTTTTTCTTCTGCCCATGAGGCGAAAAATATCGCGAAGATCCGTGCCGTCCAGGACCGACGGCATTCCACCTGAGGATCATAAGGGAGGACGGATAGATCTTGTACGTGGGCAAAACGAAAATGCATCCCCCCCAGCTGCCACCGGGAGGGGATGCAATCCCGCCGGACGCACCGGTATGGGGATCAAATCATCGCAGCCGGGTGACGATCGCGCCGTGTCCGGCCTCCTCCAGGGCCGCGTTGAAGGCGGGGATGGTCTCCGACAGCAGTCCTTCATACTCAGCCCGCACCGCATCCAGCCGCTGCTTCAGGATGTTGTAGACCTCGAGCTGCTGGTCGGTGGGGCCGAAGTCTTCGGTGTTGCGGATGTCGCCCGCTCCGGTCCCGATTTCCCCTGAGAACCAGAGGAGCTTGGAGTAGAGCATCATCTGGAGGCGGTAGGATTTGGGATCCGAGGCATGCAACTGACGCTGCAGGAGCTTATCCTCGACCGCCATCACCTTACTGCGGGTTTCGGCCAGGGCCGCTTGTAGAGACTCGGTGTTTGCGGCGGCCTTCAGCACCGGATCCAGGTCTTCGAATTGCTTGCCGATCCACTCCAGGCGGTTGATCATGGTGACGACCTCGTTGATATCTCGCACCGCATCCTTCCACAGCCGGACCATATCCTGGATATCGGCCTCGGTCCCTCGGGAATTGGGATCCTTACGGACCTCGAGTGTTTCCGTGAATTCCTGACCGGAGGCCTTCAGCTTGACGGTATACGTGCCGGGCGCGGCCAGCACCCCGGATTGAGGCTGCTGGATTCCCCAGTGGAGCACCGGACGGGTATCCTGACCCCGGAAGCGTTTTTCCTCCCAGACATGGGGATGAAAATCGGGTGTGGTGCGCAGCGCGATCTGAAGCAGGCCTTCGTGACGGAGATCCCACCAGATCCGGTTGAAGCCTTTCCGGGCGCTTCCCCGTAGCGTCCTGATCTTTTCGCCGCTTTCATCATAGATCTCAACGCTGATCCCGGTCTTGGGGGCTTCCTTCAGATAGTAGTTGATGGACGCACCGTAAGCGGGAGGGCGACCGCGGCTCTGATCGTTGGGCGCCGAAACCACCCCCTGCCGGCGCTTGAACCGGTAGGCGGGGCGGGGACTGAAGAGATGGACGGCTTGGTTTTTTAGCTCCTGCGTGAGCTGTTGCAGCGGGGTTACGTCATCCATAATCCAACAGCCGCGCCCGTTGGTGCCGATGACCAGGTCGTTGAAGTGCTCCTGGAAGGCGATCCAGGTGATGCAGGCATGGGGCAGATTGAACTGCAGGGATTCCCAGTCTGCGCCGTCGTTATAGGAGACATAGATGGCGTTGGCCGTGCCGGCGTAGAGCAAGCCCGGGCGGACCGGATCTTCCTTGATCGCGCTGGTGTAGCTGAGAACCGAGCGGGGGATCCCCGCATCGATCCGGGTCCAGGTACGGCCGAAATCCGTGGTCTTAAAGAGGTAGGGATCGCGCACATTCTCCTGGTGCCCGTCCACCGCAATGTAGCAGCGGCCGGCCTCGAAGCGCGACGGGTCGATCATGCTGACCGTTCCCCAGGTCGGCATGGCGGGCGGAGTGACGTTGGTCCACGACTCCCCGGCGTCGCGGGTGACATGCACCAGGCCGTCGTTCGATCCCACCCAGATGACCCCGGCCTGGACGGGAGACTCGGCGATGGCGAACAAGGTACAGCCGTACTCCACGCCCAGGTTGTCCAGGCTGAGTCCCCCTGAGGGTCCCTGCTTACTCTTGTCGTTGGTGGTCAGATCGGGGCTTATGAGTTCCCAGCTCTGCCCGCGGTCGGTGGTCCGGTGCACATACTGGCTTCCCACATACACGATGCCGGAATCATGGGGCGAGAGCGCTATGGGGTGCGTCCAGTTCCAGCGGTACTTGAGCACACCGGCCGGAGAGTCGAGCGACTTCTCCGGCCAGGGATTGACGTTGCGCACGAGTCCGGTGCGGTGATCATAGACCTCGACCGTTCCCGAGTAGCAGGTCCCCCAGACGATGTTGGGATCGGAAGGATCAGGGTAGGAGAATCCGGATTCACACCCCGCCATGGCATGCCAGATGGCATGCTCGGAGCCGTAGCCCGGATAGGCAGGGCCCCGTTTGGAGGACGAATCCTGCATATTGCTGTAGACAAAATAGGGAATGCGGTTGTCCACGGCCACGTGGTACATCTGGCCGATGGGCAGGACCACACGTGTCCATTGACGGCCGCGGGTGGTGGTGATGCTCACGCCGCCGTCGTTGCCGATCATCATCCGCTCCGGGTACCGGGGATCGGCCCACATGTCATGGCAGTCTCCGCCGCCCGAAAATCCCTCGATGGAATCGCCGCCGTCGTAGCTGACGTACATGCGGTTGCAGGGGAAGTAGATCGTGTTCTCATCATCGGGGGCGATGCACATCCGGGTGTAGTAATGGGGCCGTTCGTTGATTCCACGCTCGTAGCTCGCGATCCGCCAGCGGTTTCCGCCGTCGTCCGAGCGCCACAGGGACCCGCGGTCGCCGGTCTCGATCAGGGCGTAGACCCGGTTGGAGTCGGTGGGGGCGATGGCCACATCGGTCTTTCCCACCTCGAAGGTGGGCAGGCCGTTGCCTTGGAGGTGCGTCCAGGAATCGCCGCCGTCGCGGGAGACGTAGACGCCGCCGCCCGGCCCTCCGGAGAACTTGCCCCAGGTCTTGATGACGATGGGCCACATGCCGGCGAACATGATGCGGGGATTGTTGGGATCCATGACCAGCCCGGAGCATCCGGTATCTTCGTTTACAAACAGGACCTGCTCCCAGGTCGCCCCTCCATCCGTTGTGCGGTACACGCCGCGCTCCTTCTGCGGTCCGTAGCAGTGCCCTAAAGCGGCCGCGAACACGATGTCGGGATCGCGGGGATGGACGATGATCCGGCCGATCCGGCCCGATTTTTCCAGCCCCATCCGGGTCCAGGTGCGGCCGGCGTCGGTGGACTTGTAGATGCCGTCGCCGATCAGCACGTTGGAGCGGATAAACGCCTCGCCGGTCCCGGCCCAGACCTGATTGGAATCCGAGGGTGCTATGGCCAGCGCGCCTATGGACTGACAGGACTGCCGGTCGAACACCGCCCTCCAATTGGTCCCCCCGTCGTCGGATTTCCATACTCCCCCGGCGCAGGCCCCGGCATAATAGACATTCAGGTCATTGGAATCGCACACCACGGCACTCACCCGGTTCCCCGGGGGGCCGACATGTCGCCAGTATAAGGGCTCACGGGGGATTTGAAAGCGGCGCCGCTGCGCGTTGGTGGTTGAGACGGTCACGGCCGCCGCCAGCAGCAGAGCTGCCGAGAGGGCAAGGGCGAAGAGGCCGGCTTGGCGGCGGTGAGAAATGATCCTGATCTTGCTTTGATGCTTTAACATGATATCCTCCTAATCCTGCTTCACGGGAACCGGAAAGGGACCGACCGCCCAGCCGATCCGCTTTTCGATGACCGCGGCTTTGCTTAACGTGCGCCCCGCTGCCTCCAGGGTCACGCTGTATGTCCCGGGCTCCACCATCGGCCCTCCGCGGCGGCCGAACCGGAAAGGCTGGCCTTCGCGCGGCGGGCGCATGTTCCAGAGCACGGTGTTGAGCCCCGGTTCGCCCGTACCGTCGAGAGCGGCCAGTACGGTGCCGGATGCGTCGGCGATCCTGACTTTGACGTCTCCGATCTTTTGCTTTAGGAAATAGTTGATGACCACGGCGTTGGGCTCATTGGGCGTGAAGAGATGGTTGTCGCCCTTGAGCTGATAGTTACCGATCCCGCCGTAGATATGCTGGTCTTTGGGCTCGATGTCGAACAGGTAAACCTCCTGACCGAGGACCTGGCCGGTGAGTTCCTGCAGGGGACAGATGTCGGTGATGTATATCCCGCGCCCGTACGTTCCCACCACCAGGTCGTTTTCCCGCGGATGGATGACGAGGTCCGTAACCTTGACCCAGGGCATGTTGTTGGTGAAGGACTGCCAGGATTTACCGCCGTCGAGCGTCACATAAACGCCCTGCTCGGTCCCGACAAACAGCAGGTCGGGATTCCTATGATCCTGGACGACCGCATTGAGGGACTTGTCGTTCGGCAGGTTGCCCGCGATCGAGATCCAGGTCTCCCCGAAGTCCGTGGTCTTAAGCAGCGAGGGCCGAAAATCATCAAACCGAAGTCCGGTCTTGGCCACGAAACAGGTGCCGGCCTCATGGGGAGAAGGGAACACCCGGCTCACCCAGAAATCGGCCGGGCCGCCGGCCTGTGCGATTGCGGCCGTGCGGTCGAGCCAGGTTTTGCCGCCGTCTTTGGTCACCTTGACCTTGCCGTCATCCGCCCCGGTCCAGATGACCCCGGGCTGGACCGGCGATTCGGCCAGAGTGGTCAGCGTACAGAACGAGATGTGCCCGGCGCCGTGCTGTCGGGACTCCTCGTCTGTGGTCACATCGGGACTGATCTCGGTCCAATGATCGCCCCGATCCTCGGAGCGAAAAACCACCTGGGCCCCCACATAGATGACGGACGGATTATGGGGAGAGATGGCGATGGGAGGGGTCCAGTTGAAGCGGAGCGGCTCTTGGCCAGGCTCGCGTGTGGGCCTGATCAGGGTCTGGACGCCCAGTTTCTGATCGAAGCGCCACATGTTCCCGAATTCACGGTTGTTGTAGACCCAGCGGCTGTCGGTGGGATCGACCTGGTTGTACATGCCGTCGCCGCCGCCGACCGTCACCCAATCGGATAGCGCGATCTCACCGGTCCAACCGTTGGAGGGGCCTTTCCAGGAGTCGTGGTCCTGGAGACCGCCGTATACATTGTAGGGATCTTCCATGTCCACCCCGATGGCGTAGAATTCGCCCAGCGGGATGTTGTAGCAGCAGGTGCAGGTCAGGCCTCGGTCGTAAGAGATATAAACGCCTCCGTCGCTGCCGAAAATCAGGCGGTCCGAGTCTTGGGGGTCCACCCACATGGTGCGCCAGTCGCCGAACGCACTCTGGAAAACCCCGTCGCGCGGCCTGCTCAGCCCCCTCCAGGTCTTGCCGCCATCATTGGTGGAGATCAGCGAGGCGGCGGTGATGTAGAGGGTGTCGGGGTCTTTCTGATCGAGGCGGAGCTGATTGAAGGAATAAGGCGCCTTCCCGAAGGCCTCCTCGTATCCTTCGTTCGCCTTCCGCCAGGTCGATCCGCCGTCGTCCGTACGGTAGACCTCGCCTCCGATCACAGTCTCCTTGGTCGGCTCTCGGCCCCGCAGCTTGGCCTGCTCGATTTCCTCGGCGGTGGTGGGCCGGAAGTTGGCGTTCTCCACCACCGCGTAAAGTATGCGGGGATCGGGCTGGAAGATGTCGAAGCCGATGCGGCCGATCCGGCCCGAGGGCAGCCCGCCGGCAAGGCGGGTCCAGTTGTCTCCGCCGTCGGTGGTCTTGTAGATGCCGCTCTCCGGGCCTCCCACCTCGTAGTGCCACGGGAGCCGAACCTTGTCGTACATGGCCGCATAGAGCACTTCGGGATTCGATCTGACCATCCCGAGTTCGATGGCGCCTATCTTCTCGTTGATATACAGGACCTTCTCCCAGGACCGCCCCCCGTCGGTGGTGCGGAACACACCGCGCTCCGCATTCTCCGAGAAGAGATGCCCCATGGCGGCAACGTACACGATGTCGGGATCCTTGGGATGGATGACGATCCGGGCGATGTGGTGGGAATCGCGCAAACCCATGTGGGTCCAGGTCTTGCCGGCATCGGTGGACAGATACATGCCGTCGCCGGCATAGGAGCTGCGGGCGCAGTAGGCTTCACCCGTGCCCACCCAGACGACATTGGCGTCGGAGGGCGCGACCGCCACGTCACCGATCGAAAGCTTGGGCATGTCGTCGAAAATCGGCTCGAACGTGGTTCCCGCATTGATGGTCTTCCAAACCCCTCCGTTGCGCGTTCCCACATAGAAGGTGTAGAGATGCTCACGCAGCGGAGTCTCGGGCACGGCAAAGCATGTCACCCAGGAGCCGGCTCGGAACGGCCCCAGGTTACGGTAGCTGAATCGGGAAAGGACGTCGTTTGCGACCGAATCCTGGGGCGAAGCCGCAGCCGTACCCATCATAATGATCGTGATACATAGGCCTATGATGCCGAAAAACACTCTGGGCTTCATAAATCCTCCTTCCTTTCAAGTCAAGCCGGCGCCGTCCCTGCGTTCCGAGGTGGTGACACGCACACCTCCACTCCCAGGTTCGTGGAGAGGGATTGCGGAGCGAGGATGATCATGATTGAACGAAGCCCGCTTGTGCCAATATTTATTAATTAATTAATTTAATACAATATATCACAACGCAGGCCGACCGCATACAAAAATTTAACGACTTAAAACAATTTCTTGCGGTATTTTTCCAAAACATCCTCTCGGATGCCCACGCCCAACCCGGCCTCGGTAGGAACCTCTACGCAGCCGTCCTCGATACGGATCTCGAAATCAAGGATGTTGTCCTTGAGCAGGGTCAATTCCGTGAACTCACTGGCCAGGGGATGGTTTCGCATGGAGGAGGCAAGATGCAGCTTGGCGATCCAGGAGAGTCCCGGCTCGATCTCCGTACCTGCGATGCAAGGCATGCCCAAGGCTTCGGCGGTGGCCTCGATCTTCTTGGCTCGGTGAAGGCCGCAGGCCTTGGGAAGCTTGATGTTCAGGATGTCGGCGGCCCCGTACTCGAAGATGCGCACCGCGTCCTGATGGCTCCAAATGCTCTCATCGGCCATGAGGGGAATCCCGATATTTCGCCGAACATGCGCCATGCCCTTGAGGTCCCATCCGGGAACGGGCTGCTCGAGGTACTGGAGGTGGCAGCCCTCGACCTTTTTCATGGTCTGGATGGTTGCGGATACGTCCCAGGCGGCATTGGGATCCAGTCGTAATGCCACACCCTCGCCTACGGCGCTGCGCACCGCCTGGATGCGCTGCACATCCAGCGCGGCATCGTTCGATCCCTTGATTTTGATGACCCGGATCCCCAAACGGAGGACATCCAGGGCGTTTGCCGCCATTTTATCCGGAGTGTCGATGCCGATCTCCGAGGCGATCGGTATTTTCTCCCGGAAACGTCCGCCCAGGAGTGTCGACACCGGCACATTGAGGGCCTTGCCCACCAGGTCGTGCAAAGCGATGTCGACGCCTTCCTTAACGCAGGTGGCACCGGCCAAGGCCGCATCGAGGAGGGCCATGATGTTCCCTATGTTCATGGGATCCTGGCCGATGATTCGAGGTGCGGCGTAATTCTGAATCGTGGTGGTGACGGACTCCAAGGTCTCCCCATAGAACTCGGGTTCCCAGGCACAGGCCTCTCCCAGGCCCGTCACTCCCGCATCGGTGTGCAGCTTGACCAGGACGGCGTTGGACTCGGCGAAACCGGTATAGGCGTCGGCGAAGCTCCGGATGGGGATACCGAAAGGTATAGCTTCCACTTTGGTAATCTTCATAAATTCTTCTCCCCAGGCGATGCTGCCTTGAATGCATTTTCCCATGTGAAAGAGAGTAAATCACCGCTCGGCCTAAATGTCAACGATGAAAATCCTCTCTTCCCTACCCGGCAATAATATCAAGTCTTCCCCATGAAATTCCCTTCCTCAGCCGCATAGACCCTCGCTGACTCCTCAACCAGGCACTGGTTCTCGTGCAGACGTGCCGCTGAGACGCAAGGAGGAATCCCAAGGAGCTGGACGGCGTAGGCAGGGCGCGCAAAAAGGTTTATAATAGGTGGTTCCACCCATGGACAACAAGTGCATCATCCTGCGCGGCGTCCGGGTTCACAACCTGAAAAACATCGACCTGGACATACCGCTCAACCGGCAGATCATCGTGACCGGGGTCTCCGGTTCGGGGAAATCCTCTCTGGCCTTCGATACCCTATACGCCGAGGGCCAGCGCCGCTTCATCGAATCCCTATCGGCCTACGCCCGCCAATTCCTGGAGCGAATGGACAAGCCAGACGCCGACAGCATCGAAGGAATCACTCCGGCCATCGCCATACAGCAGAAGGCGGTCACCAAGAATCCCCGCTCCACCGTGGCTACAGTGACCGAGCTCTACGATTTCCTGCGGGTTTTGTTCGCCCGCATCGGGACCATCCATTGCCTGGAATGCGGCCGGCCCGTAACGCGGGATACCATCGACGCGATGGTGGAGGAGTTGTTCGCCCTCCCCGCGGAGACGCGTGCGACGATTTCCTTCGAGTGGCCCCTGGACAGGGAATTGGACCTGCTGCGCAAGGAGGGATTTCAACGCCTGCTCCAGGGAAATGACATCGTTTCGATGGAGGACGCCGACTTGAAAGACAAAACGTCGGTCGAAGTCTATATGGACCGTTTGGCCCTGGACAGGGAAGAACGCGACCGCCTGGTAGACTCGCTGGAGACGGCGCTGAAACGAGGAGACGGCCGGCTGCGCGTCCGCACGGACGGCGGGGACGAGTTCCTCTTCTCGGATAAGCTGGAGTGCAAGATCTGCGGAATCACCTATGACGATTTGGTGCCCAACCAATTTTCCTTCAACAGCCCCCAAGGCGCCTGTCCGACCTGCCATGGATTCGGCGACCTGGCCGTCTATGACGAGGACAAGATCGTTCCCGACAAGGACAAATCACTCCAGGAAGGCGCGGTGGAGCCCTGGACCAAACCAGGATCCCGGCGTCGCATGCGCAGGCTTCTGGAGGCGGCGCGCGAACGGGGCATCCCCACGGATCGGCCGTTTGGGATGCTCTCCTCGGAACAGCAGGACTTCATATTCCACGGTGAGGGCTCATACCGCGGTGTCATGGGATTCTTCGACCGCCTGCAGAAAAAAAAATACAAGGTCCAGGTGCGGGTATTCCTGGCCCGCTACCGCAAATACATCCCCTGCCCGGACTGCAGGCAAACCCGGCTCAATCCGCTGGCCCGCTGCGTACGGATCGGCGGGCATTCGATCGGCCAAATTACGGCCATGACCGTGCGCCAGGCTCAGGATTTCTTCGACGGGTTGGCACTGAATCCATTCCATAAGCTGGTCGCGGAAAAACTCCTCCAGGAAATCGGCTCGCGGCTTAAGTTCCTGCTGGAGGTGGGACTCGACTACATCACCCTGGACCGTATGACATTCACCCTGTCGGGCGGCGAGGCCCAGCGCATCAATCTGGCCGCAGCGCTCGGGTCCTCTCTAATCGGGACGCTTTTCGTGCTGGACGAGCCCAGCATCGGATTACACGCCCGCGATAACCACCGCTTGATCGAGATCCTGCGCTCGCTTAAAGAGGTGGGGAATACGGTCTTGGTGGTGGAGCACGATCCGGAGATCATCCGCTCCGCCGAACACATCGTCGACCTGGGCCCCAGTGCCGGAGAGCACGGCGGCAAGGTGGTGTTTTCCGGAACGATGAAGGCCTTTCTGCGACATCCCGATTCGCTCACGGCTCAGTACATCCGGGGAGAAAAGCGAATCCCAGTTCCGGAACACAGGCGCCGCCCTCGTGGTTACCTCACCATCACCGGTGCCCGCAAACACAACCTCAAGCACATCGACGTGCGCATCCCCCTGCATGTTTTCACTTGTGTGTCGGGAGTCTCCGGCTCCGGCAAGAGCTCCCTGCTTTTCGATGTGCTCCACTTGGGATGGAAGGGAAAATCCACGGACGGCTTTCAGGAAATCAAAGGACAGGAACGGGTGGACGCGGTGGTCATGGTGGACCAGTCACCGCTCTCCACCTCGCCCCGCTCTATTCCCGCCACTTACACCAAGGCCATGGACGAGATCCGGACCCTTTTCAGCCGCACTCGGGAAGCCAAGGCCCAGGGATACCGGCCGGGTTTCTTTTCATTTAACACCTCCGGGGGCCGCTGTGAGCACTGCAAGGGAGCCGGGCAGCAGATCGTCGAAATGCAGTTTCTCTCCGATGTGGTGCTGAGGTGTGAAGCATGCAAGGGGAAGCGGTTCAAAAAAGAGATCCTGGACGTCAAATTCCGGGGAAAGACCATCGACGATATTTTGCAGATGAGCATCGATGAGGCCATGGAATTCTTCCAGGATCAGGCCAAGATCACCAAAAAGATCGCTCCTCTGCGGGAAGTCGGCCTGGGCTACCTCCGGTTGGGACAGCCCACCACCACGCTCTCCGGCGGAGAGCTGCAACGGATCAAGCTGGCCCACAATCTCATCCACCAGAGGAAGAAACATATCCTTTATCTATTCGACGAGCCCACCATCGGCCTCCATGCCCATGACGTGGCAATTTTGCTCGAGAGTTTCCAAAGGTTGATCGAGGAGGGTCACAGTGTGGTGGTCATCGAGCACAATCTGGACATGATTAAATGTGCCGATTTCGTCATCGACCTGGGTCCCGAGGGCGGTGACCAGGGGGGAGAGATCGTGGCCCAAGGCACTCCGGAACAGGTCGCCGGCTGTGACCGTTCCCACACCGGCCGCTTCCTCCATGACTATCTCAATCCTTCGCACGGAGCGGCGGAATCATAGGTCGCTCATGGGCCCGTTCGATATTATCATAAGGAATAGGTCAGGAAGAAGTCGAGAGGGCTATAAAGTCAAGAGCGTTTTAGCATGCGTTCTGCAATGGAAGCTCAGGTTCCTCCGGCCGTGGGTCTGATCTGTTGAATTTTGGGCTGTGCTGAACAGAATTGGGCAAATCTGTTATACTCGGCCTATCAACTTACATCAAGAAAGGAGACCCAATATGAGTGAACATGTCTACAAATCCATCGAGCTTACCGGATCTTCCAAAGAAAGCGTCGAAGACGCCATAAAGAATGCTTTGAAAAAGGCCTCGCAAACCATCCATAACATGCGCTGGTTCGAGGTGTTGGAAACCCGGGGTTATATCGAGGGCAGTGAAATCTCGTATTATCAGGTGACCATGAAGCTCGGATTCACCGTCGACTGAGCCCCGGCGCCCCGCCCTCCATAGGGGGGAGGGAGGTAAGCCGCCGGTCGAATTCGAACATTCACCGGCAAGCAGGCAGAGACGGGAACGGTCCCCGCCCCTGCATGACACCAAGAAAATCCCTCAAGCGGGGACTATGGTTTCGCAGGCCCGCTTGTCTTCTCCTTGAACAGTTCGCCGATGCCGGCGATGCTCCCCAGGATACCCGACGTCTCATAAGGTAAAAAGACCTTATTTGCCTTGCCTTCGGCAATGGCCTGAAGGGCGTCCAGATACTTGATGGCTATGAGGTCGTTGGTGGGATTGCCCTCGTGGATGGCGCGGAAAACCGTTTGTATGGCCTCCGCCTCACCCTTGGCCACCGTCAGCTTCTGGTACTTGTTGGCGTCCGCCACCTTCTTGATGGCCTCCGCCTCCCCTTCCGCCTTGAGGATGGCCGACCTTTTTTGACCCTCAGCCTCCAGGATCATGGCCCGCCGGTCCCGTTCCGCCTTCATCTGCCGGTGCATGGCCTCGGTGACATCCACCGGCGGTTCGATACGCTGGAGTTCGACCCGGGTGACTTTCGTCCCCCACTTGTCGGTCGCATCGTCCAGGATCTGCCGCAGCTTGGAGTTGATCACCTCGCGGGAGGTCAAGGATTCGTCCAGCGCCAAATCTCCCACCAGGTTTCTCAAGTTGGTCTGGGCCAGTTTGGTGGCGGCGGCATAGAAATTGGCCACGTTGTAGGTCACCTTGATCGGATCCGTGACCTCGTAGTAGACCACTGCATCCACCTCCACCACGACATTGTCCTTGGTGATAACACTCTGCGGCGGCACATCCACCACCTGCTCGCGCATGTCGATTTTTTTCAGGACTTCCAGAAACGGCAGGATCAGAGTCAGCCCGCTGTCCACCGTCCTCTGATATTTTCCCAGGCGCTCCACCAATCCCTTCTGCCAGGGGCGTACGATCTTCAGCCCCATGGCCGCGATCATAAAGACCACAATGGCGATGATAACCAGTAAAACTTCCATTTCAGTCTCCTTTGCTGTTCTCTTCGGGAACGCGCTTCACCACCAGATGGGTGCCGTCCATGCGGACCACCTCGACTCTGGCTCCCACCGGGATGGTCTCCTCGGTTTCACTGTCCGCCCGCCACTCTTCCTTTTGCAGGCGGACACGCCCGCTGTTTTTAACACTGTCGATCTCCTCCAATACCAATCCGCGCAGGCCGATGAAGCGGTCGGCCCCGATCCCCGGAGGCTGCTGACGGCTGAACCGCTCGGCAAAACGACGGGAGACGGCCAGCAGAATTCCCGATACCAGGACAAACGCAGCCAGCTGCCAGGGAAAGCTCACGTTTAAAAGCGCCAGCACCCCCGCCGCAGCAGCACCCGCACCGAACCACAGCAGGAAAAAGCCGGCGGTGAACATCTCTCCGACCACAAAAGCAGCGGCCAGCGCCATCCAGATCCACCAGATTTTAATGACCATGGTCTCGCCTCCTCAATCAATTAAAATACCGAGAAACACCCGCAAATATTCGATAATCCCCTGCGGGAATATTTGACTTCGAGGGGAATGACATCCGTGTACCACGGGTCGGAATAGCACCGGATTCAATGTATGGGAACCGGAGAGAAAATACAAGCCCGATCCGAGACTTATCTCAGGCCTGAGGATTGGTAAATACGGTTCGGATCCAGGGTGTAGGTATAGGCGAGCCCTTCATTCTTCCATCCGTTGCGGGTCCGCAGGCCCTCGGCGTCTTTCTGGCCCTCGAATCCATTGATGACATTGAGCAGGTTTTGAAATCCCGCCCGCCGGAGCATGCGGAGCGCCTGGGCGGAACGGCCGCCGCTGCGGCAAATGAGGAGCAGGGTATCATTGGGCTTGAAGCGGCGCTTTATGTCCTCGACAAAATTCACATTGGCCACCTGCTGTATGTTCGGTTCGTCCCAAAACAGGAGCGGGATATTGTATGCCGCCTCGGGATGGCCGACATAGACATATTCGGCGATCGTGCGCACATCGATCAGATAGGTGTCGGGCTGACTCAATCGCTCAAAGGCCGCGGATGGACTGATCTCCGAGAGACCCTGTGCGGCCGGCCATCCAACCCCGGTAAGAATCATCGTCATCATCACGAGTAAAACCGGCTGTTTCCTCATGGCGATCACCTCTCCCTATTATTATACCAGCTCTTTGGGATCTCTCAATCTCATCCTCAGGTCGGCATCTCACAGTCAGGTGCCGACCGGCCATAATACCGGAGTATCGATGCGGACCTAGAGGCCCCAAATGAGAGAATATCCTCGACTTAGCGGGACGAGCCGCCTATTATATAAGGGACGATCGGGAATGGATCCATGGGCCAATGCCGTCACTGCGGAGGCAGATCTTCCCTTATCTCTTCCCCCCTAGACCTGTGTAAAACTTGCATCGTGGACCACTTCGAAGTCGTCGAACCACACATCCGCGCGGTCCATGCCAGAACCCGGCATGCATTTCACCTGCCATCGGTCCCGCCACAGTCGGAAACGGGCCTGCCTTGTACGCTCTGCATAAATCGATGCCGCATCCCCGAAAATGAATACGGATTCTGTGGGATACGTATCAACCGCCGGGGCCAATTCCGAGGCGGAGGGGCCGGGAAGGGGCGCTACTCCGCCTATTATGATCTACTCCCCACCAACTGTATCGCCGACTGGGTCTGCTCAGAAGGATCATCCTGCCGTGCCTCCCCGTATTCGTTTGGAGAGGAGACCGGATCCGGGTTAAAAAACCTGGCCGTTTTCTTCGAATCATGCACCTTCAACTGCCTCTTCTGCCAGAACTGGCATTTCCGGTGCAGCTCCGTGAAGTCCCGGTTTTCCGAACCCGATTCCCTGATCCGAGCTGTGGACGACCAGACTTCCTGTATCTGCTATTTCGGCGGTGATCCGGCCTCGCAGATGCTTTTCGCATTGGCGGCCTCACGGGCTTCCCTCCGGCCATGCCGGGAGCGACTCCCGCGCATCTGCTGGGAGACCAACGGATCCATGCACCGCAGGCTTCTGCACCGTGCAGCCCGCCTATCCCTGCGATCGGGCGGATGTGTCAAGATCGACCTCAAAGCCTGGCGAGACAGCCTGCATATCGCCCTCTGCGGGGTTTCCAACCGATGGACCTTGTCTAATTTCGAACAGGTGGCCGCCCTCATCCCGGACCGCTCGGACCCGCCCTTGCTGGTGGCCTCCACCCTGCTGGTTCCGGGATACATCGACGCGGAAGAAGTCGGGCGCATCGCCCAATTCATTGCCGGGCTCGATCCCAGCATTCCCTACAGCCTGCTCGGATTTTCCCCGCAATTCTTTATGCAAGACCTGCCCGTCACCTCCCGCCGCCAGGCCCTAGAATGCCTTCAAGCCGCCCATGATGCGGGCCTGCGGCGGGTTCGAATCGGAAACCAACATCTGTTGGGAGAGGCCACCTGAATGAATCCCATGTTGATCGATGCGCACGCCCATCTGGACCACTATAGAGAATACTTGGACTCGGCCCTTGATGAGATAGAACGGTACGGCATCCTCTCGCTGAGCACGGCCATGGATATTCCGGGCTATGAAAAAGCCTGCGAGATCGGCCGCAGGTGCCCCTATGTCATCCCCTGTTTTGGAATCCACCCCTGGAACGCCCATAAGTACGCCGACCGGTTGGATGAGCTGGCACCTCACATTCAGGAAAGTCCACTCCTGGGAGAGATCGGCTTGGATTTTCATTTTGTCAAGGAGACGGCCCGATATCCCCGGCAGGAAAAGGTCCTGCGCCATTTCCTGCGATCCGCACAGCATCAAAAAAAATGTGTCAACCTGCACACCAAAGGCGCGGAGCGGGAGATCCTTGATCTGCTCGAGGAATTCCGGATTCCGCCTTTCATCGTGCACTGGTATTCCGGACCACTTGAATTGGTCGAAGACTATCTGCAGGTCGGGGCCTTTTTCACGGTCGGAGTGGCGGTGCTCAATTCCCCGCACATCGTACGCCTCGTGCATCGCCTTCCCAAAGAACGGCTGCTCACCGAAACCGACAATCCCGGGGCCCTTCAGTGGCAGAGCCGGATGATGGGGATGCCGTCGGTTTTAGTCCAGGTGATCCATAAGCTGGCGGAAATACGAAAATGGAGTTGCGAAGAACTGATCCATCAGGTTGGTATGAATTTTCTAAACCTGATCGGATCCGATCACGATCTCTACCCGCGTATCCGAAAACTCGCGCGGAAGGGTGCCGGGCAACTGGGATAGTCTTCCCGAGTTCATGGTTCAGGTCGGGCTTGACCCTTCATGCCACGTCCGCTCCCTCCAGGCATGGACCAGGCTCCTGAAAAAGGCATAGGCCGCCAGGATGGTCCAAACCGCCGAACCGGTAGAGGCCAAGCTCAACACCTCCATTACGTCCAGCGCATTGACGGTGAGGATAAGGCCTCTTCTCGTTTGACAGGCCGAGAATCCTCTGTTATACACGTGATGCCCATGCGGGAATATTTGATCTGTGGGAGGTCGCATGAAAAGACTTGGCTATGACATATTCACAGGCTTATTTTGCAGCCCGCTCGCCCAAGTCGGCCGGATGTCCGACGAAGAGATGCGGTTCGATATAAGCCGCGTGCTTGAGTTCTCCGCCCAGGACAAGGCTCTATCCCACTGACTGCGGGTCCGGCACATGGAATCCTCCTGGCTCGTCTATCTGATCCTACTGGTCTCGACCTTTATCCGGTCCACATTCGGCTTTGGTGATGCCTTGGTGGCCATGCCCCTACTCGCCCTGGTGGTGGGCATGCAGGCCGCCACTCCTCTGGTAGCGCTCTGCGCCTCCACCATCGCATTGATTATCCTGCTGCGGAACTGGAAGCAGGTTCGGATCCAAAGCGCCTGGCGCCTGATCGTCTCCTCCATCCTGGGAATTCCTCTGGGCCTGCTGTATTTGAAAGGGACGCAGGAAGAACTGCTGCGGGGAATTCTGGCTATTGTGCTGATCGGATTCGGAAGCTTCAGCCTAGCCAAGCCGCAGTGGATTACAATCCGGGAGGAGAGAGGGGCATATGCATTCGGATTCGTGGCCGGAATCTTGGGCGGTGCCTACAACACCAACGGCCCCCCGGTTGTGATCTACGGAACTCTCAAACGTTGGGATCCGGGATCTTTTCGAGCTACCCTCCAGGGATATTTCCTGCCCACCAGCCTTTTCATCGTCTTGGGTCACGGGATGGCCGGGCTGTGGACGCGATCGGTCATACACTCATACTTGTCCGCTCTGCCGCTCGTATTGCTCGCCATCTTCTTGGGAGGAAGAATCAACCGGGCCTTTGCGCCGCAGAGATTCTCCCGTTACGTCCACCTCCTGCTGATCGGGCTCGGCCTGCTACTTCTATGGCAGACTCTGGGCTGATGTGAAGGGCCAAGCTTATCGCGGCATCGTAGCTCACGCCGCGGGTTTTGCGGAGCTTGCGGGCCGCCTGCACGACCGGGTGCTCACGAAAGTCTTTGAAATGCTCTTCCACATCCTGCACATAGGCGTCCACCCGCCCCTGATTATAGTCCGGATATCCCGCCAGACGAAAAATAATGCTCATCAGTTCCACCCGGGGATCGACCTTGACCACGAGCGAATCCTCCATTCGGGGGATGAACAGGCAGACAGAACAACGCTCAAAGCCCATGCGACCGCCGCACAGCTGTTCAACCGGAGGACGGGCTTGGAAGTCATCGGGGCACCTCCTTGTTTTCAATATTTTTATTATACGCGTTTTGCACACACCTGTCCTACAGGGAGGACAATCGATCGTCCGAAAGCGCTACGGCTCCCCGGGAATCATTCTGGCATAAGAATTGCATCTACTAATACGGAGGACCATCCAAGAATGGAATGATTGGGATACTGCGAAGGGAGTTTAAGATGAAAAAGGCCCTGATTTTGCTTATGGTTCTGGTTGCTGTGGGATGTATTCGGCAAACCGTCCACGACTCGTCCACCTACCTCGACGCCCATTCCTTCGACGAGGTGTGGGATGCGGCCGTCAAGGCCGTGTATGACATCGACTTCACCATCGAGAGCGTCGACCGGGAGTCGGGATTTATCGGCGCGTCCAGCGGTACCCACATCGGACAGGAAGTCCCGCCGAATATATCCGTGATGATCTCGGACATCAACGGCCGCGTCTTCGTCGAGTGCCGCGTGCTGCAAAAAGAGCAGTTTTTCGATCTCTTCGGGCACGGCAAACGCATCTCCCGCGGATTCATGACCGCGCTCAACGTGAACCTCAATCACGCCCGGAGAGGCCCCATGCGCTGAATCCTGGTGCTTCACGGCTGCATTCATGAGGTCTCTGGAAGGCCGCTATCTAAGGAGTGACCCGCTCGATCCATAGAAAGTCGTCACCTCATTCGGGAACAAATAAGGCTACGCACTCGACATGGGGAGTTTGGGGGAAGAGGTCAAACAGACGCACTTCAACCAGACGGTATTTTCGATCGACCAAGAGCCGGGCATCCCGTGCCAGGGTGGCGGGGTTGCAGGAGAAGTATACCAGCCTCGGCATGTGCAGCCCCACCAGTCGATCGATCACTCTCTTGCTGCATCCCCGGCGAGGAGGATCCACAACTGCGGCGGAAAACACGGGATTCAGATCTCCGAGCACGCTATCCACATCTCCTTGGACGAGATCGCAGTTGTAGAGCCCGGCGTTCTTGACACTCCAGCGGGCATCGTCAACCGCCTCCGGCAACGATTCCACCGCCACGACCTTGCGCACACACCGAGCCAGAGGGAGACTGAAAAGCCCGACTCCACTGTAAAGGTCGAGAACCACGTCTTCCAGGGTGGGATCCACCAGCTCGAGGACCGCCGCGACCAGAGCCTCGGTACCCAAAGAGTTGACCTGAAAAAAACTCCCGGCCGATATGCGGTAAAGCGCTCCGGCGATTTCTTCATGAATATATCCCGGTCCCGCAAGCGGACGCAGGGAGCCGCTCTCCTCCTCCAGCACGATCATGTTCTTATCGGTACCTATTCCAGATCGTAGAGAGATCCGTTCAATCCCCGCCCAATGCCGCGGCAAGCCATCATATAATCGGTCCAGCTTCGCATGCATGAGGGGCCAGGTTTTGATAGGCAGGATGCCGCGTCGATCCGCCCGCACATACCCTAATCCTGATTCTGACCTGTGCAACCGGACATGGTTACGGTATCCGAAGGGCCGGGTGAAGGCCTTCTAAGGCGTCTGTTTTTCCGGCTTTATTGACTCGAGTCAAAGATCAATGGGACAGCTTATGTTATAGTTTTAGTTGAGGAGCTAGAGATGAAACGGATAAAAGACGCGGTTTATTGGGTAGGCAAAGTCGATTGGGAGGTCCGGAGGTTTCACGGCACGGAATATTCGACGCACCGCGGGACGTCCTACAATGCATACCTTGTCCGGGATGAGAAAACCGTGTTGATAGATACGGTATGGGATGTTTTCGGGATGCAATTTGTCGAACATCTCAAAAACGGGATCGATCTCAACGAAATCGACTTTATCATTGCAAATCACGCCGAGCCGGATCACAGCGGCGCCCTGGCGGAACTGATGAAACACATACCCGATACCCCCATATACTGCACGCAGAACGCCATAAAATCTCTCAAGGGACACTTTCATCAGGACTGGAATTTCGTGCCTGTTAAAACGGGGGATAGACTCAGTTTGGGTAGCCGTGAGTTGATGTTCATCGAGGCCCCCATGCTTCATTGGCCTGACAGCATGTTCTGCTACCTGACGGAGGATCATATCCTTTTCAGTAACGACGCGTTCGGCCAGCATTGCGCCACCGCCCGGCTGTATAACGATCTGGTTGATCAGGGAGAGCTCTACCAGGAAGGCATCAAATATTATGCCAATATCCTGACTCCATTCAGCGGGCTGGTGATGAACAAGATCGAAGAATTCCAAAGCCTTAATCTTCCGTTGGAAATGATATGCCCCAGCCATGGGGTCATTTGGCGGATAGAGCCGCTGCAGATCATCGAAAAATATCGGGAATGGTCGCAAGATTACCAAAAGGATCAAATCACGATCGTATACGACACGATGTACAACGGTACCAGGGCCATGGCGGAATCGATCGCGGAAGGGATAGGCAGAGTGGATCAAGACGTTGCGGTCAAGCTGTTCAACATCTCCCGAACAGACAAGAATGACGTGATCACCGAAGTCTTTAAATCCAAATGTATGCTGCTGGGATCTCCCACCATAAATCGTGGGATACTGTCGGCGGTTGCAGGCTTCCTGGAGGAAATCAGAGGGCTGAGCTTCAAAAACAAGCGGGCCGCCGCGTTTGGCACCTACGGCTGGAGCGGGGAGTCGGTCAAGTTGATCGAGAAGGGCCTCGAAGAGGCGGGATTTGATCTTCTGGTCGAAGGGATCCGGTCTTTGTGGAATCCGGATACAGATGTTCTGCGACAATGTTTGGACCTGAGGAAAGAGATCGGAAACAGGACCAAACGTAATCCGGGATGACACCTCATATTAGCCACAGCGGATTACGGGGGAGATTTTCCCATATGTTCCGGCCTATCGTTCCTCCTGTGTGATTCGCAAACTTCTCATTCCAAAACCTTATTTGTCTCTTTTCAATCCATCAGGAGGCAAGATGTTAGCAATGAATAAAGGATGAATAAAATGACTCGGAGGATGACACCTGTAAAACATATAGGACAGTTTTGAAGACGAGACCGTCGCCGGCGGGCTCGGTCTCTCGAGAACGGGGGATCATGGCATGAACCTTGCAAAAGACCCGCATGGAATCCAAAAAGGAGAGGGACAATGAAGAAGACGCTGGCCATGCTGCCGATGGTCGTGATCCTCTTGGGGTGCTCGGTCGGGTATAAGGGAATCACCTACCACGATGCGGTTGCCGTGCCTTACTCTCCAGCCCCTTATGAATGGATTTATGTCGGTTATGGCTATCCCTGCTGCACTCTGCAGGGGTGTCTCGGCTTCGGTTGGGTAAATCCCTTCTATTTCTATGAATTCACCCTGAACTATTATCCGGACTGGTACTACCGCAATGCCAATTTCCATCCCGGATTTGGACCCGGCTCCGGGGCACACGGTGATTATCTGAAAAGGACCATCCGGAAAGATGAGTTGAGCAAGGGGAATCCGAAGAATCGAGTGTCGTTGCCGGACCGGTTGAGTAGCTGGCCCGGCGACTCCCCCGGCAGCCGGAAGGTAATGTCCACTCAGCCCATTGGCAGCGGATCCCCAGTCAAATCCCGCGAATCCGTAAGCGCTTCTTCTTCCGAGCACAGGATCTCATCCAACAACGGAGATGAAAAACGAACCGGAAGGAAAAAGTAGGCGCATATTAGGCAACGGGAAATCGAATCGGGAAATCTTGGGGATCCCAAATCCATACCGAAGGAAAGAAGCCTATTCTTAGGGTGCCCGCTGCCCTGATTGTGCAAGCGGACCAGTTCGTCCCTGCCGCTTCTGATTCGGTATGAAATTATCCATGACCCAGACTTCCCGCCTCGCCCGGCCGGCGACGGTTCGGTCCTGGGCGAAAACAGACGGGGCTGCAGCCAGGGGAAGAAGGCCTCTCTATCCCGGAATACCAGGAAGACCTCGTCGACCGCAGCTTGACCGGAGAGTTTCTGGTGCAGCGCTTCGGCGGCTTCTTCGCGGTCCGGTTCGAAAAGCGCCGGCTGGGACGCCAATTCAAGAAGTCGGGATTCTATCTCCCGAATCGACTTGCCGACCAGCTCTTTGACCAAGGCAGCCGCGTGGCGCTGCTCGGCCTCGATTTGTTCGTTCCTCCGGAACCGTTCGTTCCGGATCGCGAAAATCCCGAAGATGCTGAGGAAAATCGCCGGCAGGAAGACGGTTACGATAAAAATCAAGATGAGTTTCTGTTGACGTCTGACCGCGATCTTTAGATTATCGAGCATGTATCCCTATGCCGGACCGGCCTGGTATCCTCCGATCTTACCCCGAAGTCTTCATCTAAACGTAAAGGAAGTGTGCAGAGTGTGTCAAGAGATTGTGCAGAGTAGGAAGAGTAAGCCCCGGGCCCGGTCACATCTTCCTTATATTCAGGATGTTGAGACGGATCTCATCCGGGGTCAGCGACAGGATTTCCAACAGTCGTCGGCCGACCTCAAGGCTCCTCCGGCTGGAAGGATAGTACAGGTTATAAGCCTGGGAATTGTAGCCGGAGGTATTGGATACGATCAGGGAATATGTTTCCCGGTCGGGCATCCCGCCGTAAAGGAGCACGGTCTTGGTTGCGAAGCCGGAGCGCAGGGTGAATGGCCCGCCCACTTTAAGCGTAATGTCGCGGTGTTCTTTCGCCATGGTCAATTCCTATTAGGTCTTCGTTGTACACTGCAGTTTATACCGCCGTCTCCACAAAAGCAAAGCGGCGTCAAGATTTATTAACGTCGCCCTTGATTTTCGGTAAAATCGGCATGCGGGAGAGACAGATGAAAGGACTCCTGATCCAGGTCGGGGCGATCCTCTCGGATCATACCTTATTGAAGGGATGACAGCATGAAGATACGGCATGTTTATCTCCTGTTTGGTGTACCGGGCACGGCGCTCCACTACTCTCAGTTCATGCCCGTCTTACGGGAACAAGGATTGGACTTCTCGGCCCTGTTCCATCAGCTCTTCGCCGGTCGCATTAGCGCTTTTTTCGCCTGGGATGTGATCGTGTCCGCCGCGGTTCTGGCGTCCCTCACCGTGGGTGTCTCACTGGGGCTTCCGATGTTTCTGTGGCTGCGGCAGCCTCGCTTGGAAGCACAAAAAGCCCGGAACCGCCGAGGAGGGGACCGATGAGTGAGGGGCGATGCTTCCATCCGGCGGGAAGCCTCCGGTTCGACGCAGGAATCATCGACCGGCATTGACGGCTGAGGAGAAATGACATGGATCAGGATGATCCGGTTGAGATCCCGATCGACGGGGTGTTGGATCTCCATACCTTCCATCCCCGCGAGGTCAAGGATCTCATCCCGGAATATCTTCAGGAGTGCCGGCGGCGGGGTATCCTGCAGGTGCGGATCATTCACGGAAAAGGAACCGGAGTCCTGCGCCGCATCGTCCACAGCCTGTTGGAAAAGGATCCCAGCGTGGCCGACTACAAAACCGCCGATTTGGGTGGTGGCGGTTGGGGCTCCACCGAAGTGAGCCTGCGGCCCTAGTCCTGGATCTCGAACATCACCCGCACGGTGGCGGAAACGGAAAACTCTCCGGCTTCGATGGGAGTCGGGGCCCCGCCGGCTTCCGCGAAAGCCGCCCGGGCGTACTGCACAGATGCACCAGGAGGGCTGTACTCGATTCTCTGTATCCGGTTGATCGTCATACCGGCGGCCTGCGCCAGCTTCTCCGCGGTCTTGAGGGCTTTTTGCAACGCCTTCACCGCCGCCTGATCGCGCAGCGCCTCTCCCTGATCATGGGAAAAGGCGACGCTGTCGATGCGATTGGCGCCCGCTTCGGCAGCGGCATCGATATAGGCGCCGGCCCGGTCGATTTGTTTCGATCTCAAGACCACCATATTGCGCACCCGGTAGGCCGTGGGCTCCTGGGGACTCCCACGGCCGTAGACCGGACTGAGGCTGTAGCCAGAAGTCTCGAGCATGTCCTCGCCGCGGCCCATCTTCTTGAGGGTCCTAAGTAGGGCATCGGTCTGCTGCGCGTTCTGGCGGACAGCATCGCCCGCTCGAGGCGCATTGACCTCCACCGCAAACGCGATGCGGACCGTGTTGGCAGGGACGGAGACGGCAGCCGTCTCGGAGACTTCGAGAGTTGAACCGGGTGCATGCTCCTGCCCCAACAAAGGTTTTTCAGATACACCCCAAAACAAAAAAGCGGTTGAAACGATCATCGAAACGACCGGCATGGCTTTGATCTTCGCGCTGTGCATGGTTGAAAAACCTCCCTATTTTGGCGGTCGATATTCCGGATTGAGCCGTGTGGGGATCGGGGCCTTCACAGCCTGCCGCCACTCCTTCATGATAGCATAAAGCTCAGAGGTTTTATCCGGATTGGTAGGAGCCAGGTTGCTTTGTTCGCCGAAATCAACGGCCAGGTTATAAAGCTCCAAGGCTCCGTCTTCGAAATACTCGATCAGCTTCCAGTCGCCCCGGCGCACGGCCGCGGCGGGGCGGGTCCGGAAATACGGATCTCGGGCGCCTTCGGCTTCTCCCTCCAGATAGGCCGGGAAATGCCAGTGCAGGGATCGCGAGTTCTCCAAATCCCGGCCGAAAAAGAGAGGAGCCAGGCTGATTCCGTCCAGGACCACACCTTCGGGAGTAGGGAGGCCGACGAGTTCGAGCAGTGAAGGGAAAAAATCAATGCCTGAGACCGGTACGTCACAGACGGTTCCAGCCGGGATTTCGCCTGGCCAGCACACCAGCTGCGGTACGCGGATCCCGCCTTCGTAGAGCATGCCCTTGCCGCCGCGGAGCGGAGCCTGGGAAGTGATGCGCCGCACCCCGCCGTTGTCGGAGCTGAAAATGACCAGGGTGTCGTGAGTAAGCCCCCATTCGTTTAACTTGTCCAGGAGGCGGCCGATATTGGTATCCATGTTTTCGATCATGGCGGCGTAGACCGGATGGCTCTGGTCCTGATTCCCGGGATTACGACGGTATTTTTCAATCAGCGGACTCGGAGCCTGAAGGGGGGTGTGGACGGCATAGTGGGAGAGGTACACAAAAAAGGGGCGATCTCGGTGGGTTTCGATGAAAGCCAGCGCCTCGTCGGTCAACCGATCGGTGAGATATTCCCCTTCCGGGGCCTCTTCCACTCCCGGCAGCCGGTAGGGCGCAAAATATCCGGCCGGAGGATGGCCGACATGGCAGCCGGCGACGTTGAGATCAAACCCTTGGCTCAGGGGTCCTGATGCAGGAACCGGCCCCAAATGCCACTTGCCGAACGCGGCACACGCATAACCGGCCTGGTCGAGGGCTTCGGCCAGAGAAAACGCCTCGGCGGCCAAGGTGGTGGTGTTGGGGGTCGGGATGAGCCGGCGCAGGCGGGATTCCCCCCGTTCGGAACTGTTAACGGTGCATACACCATGGCGAGGCGTATACTGCCCGGTCATGATGCATGCCCGGCTGGGCGCACAATTGGGTCCGGCTGAGTAAGCTTGGGTGAAAATTATGCCGCGGGAGGCCAGGCCGTCCAGATAAGGAGTTTCATAATATCGGCTACCCATGAATCCCACGTCTTTCCAATCCAGGTCATCCGCCAGGATGAACACGATGTTGGGTTGGATGCGGGTACGGGTGCGGCATGCCGAAACCATAACCATCAAGGAAATCGCAAGTCCGAGTCCGACGACTTCCAATTTGCCGGTTCGACGGTCACGGCCTCTCAACCATAGCCTCCTTCGTCCCTCGATTCAATATCATCCTCTGGGCCCGTGGGAGTTCCCCCGAGATCATGGGCGGGCACCGCCTTTGCTTAGTATTATCACATCACAGCTGCATATACCGGTCAATGCGGGAGGGGAGCCGGGTGGGCGTTGGGTGTGAATTGGCTGCCGGTATAATCGATTGGCCGCATGAATTGACCGCTTTCGGTGCCTGTGGTATATACTGCGTCGACGTCACATTTTCTCGCTTTTTAAAACAGGAGGGAAGGTATGAACCCAAAAAACACACGAGTCGGGAGCGCGCTGGTATTTTCCCTGGGATTATGCTGGATCTGCCCATCGGCTCATGCCTCCGTGCCGAAGCTCAGCTTTGACCACAACTACACATTTAAAGAAGTCACCGCGTATTTGAACGCGGTCGTCGCCGCCTACCCTATGATCGCAAGGCTCCACGCCATCGGCAGGAGCTATCAGGGGAAAGACCTACTGGTGCTGGAGATCACAAATCGGGACACGGGAATCGGGTTGAAGAAGCCGGGATTCTGGATCGACGGCAACCTGCACGCGGGGGAGGTCATGGGGGCCGCGGTATGTCTCAAGACCATAGAAACCCTGGTGACGGGATATGGGCGGGATCCGGCCATCACCGATTTGATTGACTCGCGGACGATCTACATCATGCCCAAGCTCAATCCCGATGGATCCGATCATTATTTGACCCGGCCGGACGGCATGCGCAGCAGCGTCCGGCCGCACGACTCTGACGGAGACGGGATCGAGGATGAGGATCCGGGAGAGGACCTCGATGGAGACGGGTATATCACTTCCATACGGGTGAAATCACCCTGGGGCACCATGAAGACTTCCGCCGAAGATCCCCGCCTCATGGTGCGCCGTAAGGAAGACGAAAAGGGAGAGTGGTTGGTCTACAGTGAGGGGATAGACAACGACGGAGACGGCCGCTTCAACGAAGACGGCGTCGGCGGCCTCGACATCAACCGCAACTGGCCGTCGCGGTGGCAGCAGGAATACGTTCAGCGGGGGGCGGGGCGCTATCCCCTATCCGAGCCCGAGACCCGTGCCGTAGCGGAATTCCTCTTCGCCCATCCCAATGTAACAGGAGTCATCAATCACCATATGGCGGGAAATTTCGTCTACCGTCCGCCCACCAACCGCTGGCTCAATCCCGTGACCGGTGGCGAGGAGCAGATGCCCGCAGAGGACGAGGCGGCCTTCCAGATGTTCGGCGAAAAGTACAGCGAGATCCTCAATCAGCAGCCGGTGCGTAAAGTGTACGGGCGCGGTGGGCCTCCGAGCTATGGTGCCATATGGGGCGTTATGATCGGTTGGGCCTACGATCACTTGGGTGTCTTCAGCTGGGTTCCGGAGATGGGGTCGCTGGCTCCTTTCTGCGATTACGACCAAGACGGCAGGGTCACGGAGGTCGAGCAGCTGAAATGGAATGACGAGGAGATGGGAGGCCGGATCTTCATCGACTGGAAGCCCTTCGATCACCCCCAATTAGGCAAGGTAGAAATCGGCGGATTCACCCGCAAGCTCTATAATCCGGATACCAAAAGCTACACCAACATCATGTGCACGCCGAACGAGGCGTACTTCGATTTCCTGAAGAAGCATGCCCGCTGGAACCTCTACCTGGCGTCCATGTCCCCCCTGATAAAGATCACGGACATCAAACTTCAGGCGGGCGAGGCGGGGTACTTCAAGCTTACGGCGGAGGTGTGCAATGTGGGCTTCCTTCCCACCAACGTCACGCAGCAGGCCATCCGCAACCGAACGGCCCGCCCGGTCAAGATGCGGGTGAAGCTCACCGGTGCCACGCTCTTTTCAGGCGAAGAAGTGGTCGAGCTGGGGCACCTGCCGGGCACCACGCCGCGATCGGTCCCACCGCCTCAATCCGTGGAGTGGGTGGTGAGAACCACCGGTCCGGGCCTCCCCACCGCGACCATAGAGGCCGTTTCTGAAAAGGGCGGCATCCATGCCAAAACCGTGGAGTTGAGATAGGACTAGAATCGGAACCTGAAACCCATCAACTTTTGAGCTTTTTCAGCAGCCAGGCCATGTTACGGCCCAGATTGCGCATGGTGGCGACGCCTTCCTGATCCTGGGAGAACTCTCCTGGGTCCCGGGCTACGCCCAGGTTCCAGTAGGAGGAACCGGGGACGATCATCTGGTTGATGAAAAAGAAATGGTTGATGGAATCGAAAACATGGACGGCTCCGGCTCGCCTTACCGCCACCACTGCGGCCCCCACCTTGCGGCGCCACATTCCCCCGTTGGATAGCCCTACATAGCCGGCTCGGTCGATCAGAGCCTTGACCTCGGCGGTCAGGTCGGCAAAATAGGTCGGTGAACCGATGAGGATGCCGTCGGCCGCTTTCATTTTCGCGATGACTTCGTTCATCCCATCGTCCCCATACCGACAGGTTTCGTCCCGTCGTTCGAAACACGTGCGGCAGCCTGTGCAACCGCGCAATATCCTGGCACCCAGCTGATAGAATTCCGTGGCGATACCTTCCGTTTCCAGCTCTTCGAACACGGTTCGAATCATATCGGCGGTGTTACCCTGTTTGCGGGGGCTCCCGTTAATCCCCAAGACCTGCATACCAAGTCCTCCTCATAGTCAATTATCCGGCTCAAACAGCCGAAATGATTCCCGGGACTTTGAATAATACCAGAATCTGCTCGGTGATGATAGGCCCTGGGGGACATCCCCCGAGGTGCCACCCTGCAATCGAAGTCCAGTAGCTTGAGACTACTAGTGTTGCGTCTCGGAAATATATTGACATAGTCTTTTGATTTTAGCCAGGATGGAATCGGCGGTTGCGGTCCAGATGAAAGGTTTAGCTTGTGTGTTGTGATGGCGAACGAAGTGATCG
>Ga0180437_10002065_pt1 | contig 33056 bp, 48 predicted proteins | sample SS_ome_4_FD_132410 | JGI IMG/M metagenome (GOLD analysis project Ga0180437, IMG submission 132410) | Hypersaline lake sediment archaeal communities from the Salton Sea, California, USA - SS_3_D_1 metaG | ecosystem: Environmental > Aquatic > Non-marine Saline and Alkaline > Hypersaline >... | reverse complement strand
TTAATCTCTTTTTCAAGGATATCTAATATTTCTAAAAGTAAATTATACTTATCATGTTTTTCTGTCTGACCAACAATTAAACCATCCGTAGTCTCAGCTAAATAACTTAATAAATAATAAGCATTTAAATTATTATGTAAATTAGGGTAAGCATTTACTAAATTACAATTTGCTAATTTATCAAAGCCTTTGCCTTTAGCAATCATTAACTTAACCAAATAAAAAGGTTCAAGAAATGAGTTTAATTTACTAGAAATTTTTTTAGTCCCCTTGGCTAAAAGATCAAGTTTGCCATAATCTTTACTATAAATAGTAAAAAGCCTATCATTTTCCTGATAGTCTTTTCTTTTTAAAATTATTCCTTCAGTTGTATAAGTCTGCGCCATAAAATTTTCTCTGTCTTAGAATTGTCATCCTGAGCCTGTCGAAGGATCTATAACTTCATAGATTCTTCGTTTTACTCAGAATGACAGAGAAAATTTTACGTCTCATCTAAATAACTTTGTAAAATCAGCATGGCAGCCACATCATCATCAAGATGTTTAGCTTTAGTTTCTCTTAATAATCTTTGCGCATATTGACTAGAATATTTTTCATCTTGCTCAATAACCTCTAAATCAATATTTTTTCTTAACTTACTAATAAACTTAATCACATTTTCTGTCTGCTTAGACATTGTGCCTTTTAAACTAATTGGTAAACCTATAACTATCTTGTCTATCTCTTCATTAAGACAGACATTTTTTATGTCAGAAATGATATTTTGATTATTAAATAAAATTTTATAAGGTGAAGCTATTTTAGTCTCTAAATCTGCCGTAGCCAAACCTATTTTTTTATCACCATAATCAATGCCTAAATATTTCATAGTTTATTTTTAACATAATTTAGTTCTATTTTTGCTTCACTATATTTATCATAAGTGCTCTCAAGTATTATTGGAATATTTTTTTCTTTTAAAAAATCAATAATTATATCCTGATTTGTTTTAAATAGTGTGTAATGATTAAACTCTTTATCATAACCACTCACATGAAATTCCACAATCTTATCACAAAATTCTTTATAAAAATCATCAGCTAACTGCATTGTCTTATCATTGACATAACAATGTTGCAAATCTAAAGTAAGCTTTAAGTCACTATTATCTAATAATAATTTAATATCATTAACTCTCTTGCCAAAATCTTTACGATTATCTGAATTTTCTACAGATAAAGGTAAGTGAGCGAAAGATTTAAATATCTGGTTATCTTTGATATTATCAGCATGAATTATAATATTATTTATGTCTAATTTCTTTGTAATTTGGTCGAATTTATTTAATAAACCACGAGTATCATTATCAACTTTATATTCAGTTATTGGCGCATGGATAGAAAAAAATTTAATCTTATTTTTAGGCATTTTTAGGCTAAACAAATCATCAACCATCTTTATGTTTACACAAGTAAACTCTATAGCATTAGCACCTGTCTTAATAATTTTATCCAATATATTATCTGAGATTCTGTTTTTAGTTAGTCGATAAAAGCCACCATTATTCAAGCCAATTATCATAATTTTTAATTTATTGAGTCAATATTCTTTTTTTACCATTATGATCAATGGCCACTGTATGCTCAAAATGGGCTGACAAACTATTATCTTTAGTTATAAAAGCAAAACCATCTTCTGCAACCTTTACTGGCCAATCTCCCATATTAACCATAGGTTCAAAAGCTAAGGTCATGCCTTTTTTAACTTTAATAAGTTTGCTTTCTTCAGTAACATAATTAGGCACTCGAGGATCTTCATGAACCAATTTGCCTACTCCATGACCAACTAATTCTCTAACTATAGAAAAACCATTATTCTCCACATGTTTTTGTATCACTTTGGCTACTTCACTTAAATAAACATTCTCATTATATTTAGCTATACCCAAATCCAAGGCTTCTTTTGTTACCTCAATTAATTTCTTTACATCTGGACTAATTTTTCCTACTGCTACTGTTTTAGCCATGTCAGTATAATAATTTTTATAACGCATACCAATATCAAGTCCAATAATATCACCGGATTTTAATATTCTGTCAGGCTCAGCAGGGGCATGAACTACTTCATAATTAATAGAAGTACATAATGTTGTTGGAAAAGGTTGATCATCTTCTGATACTTGATAATTTTTAAAAGCAGGCTGCCCACCATTTTTAAAAATCAAAGACTCAGCTAAATCATTTAATTCTTTAGTGCCAATGCCTGGTTTAATCTTATCAATCACCTCATCTAAAATCTGTGCCAAAATCTTACCACCCTCAGCCATTAAATTTATTTCTTTTTGAGTCTTGTAAATTATCATTATTTAATCCCTTTAGCTGACAAAGATTTTAATAGTCTAGAAAACACTTGTTTAATAGACGCCTGACCATCTACTTTAATATATTTACCCTTTTTTTTAAAATATGCAACCAATGGTTTACTTTCTTTTTGATAAATTCTTAAACGTTGCTTAATTGCTTCAGCGTAGTCATCTTTACGCTTAATCAATTTTTTGCCACATTTATTACATAGCATATCTTTTTTCGGTTTTTTGTAAATTATATGATAGGTTTCCCCGCATTGACAAACACGCCTACCACCTAATCTTTTTATAGTCTCTTTTTGTGGTATATCTATGATTATTAAATAATCTATATCAACTAATTTATTTAAAAATTGTGCTTGAGATAAACTACGAGGATAACCGTCTAAGATAATACCTTTTTTATATTTTGTTTTTTTAAATTCCTTACTAATTAATTGATCTGTATATTCTTGTGGTACTAAAGCACCACTTGTTACAGCTTTTTCAACTTTTTTGCCAAGAGTAGTTTTTTTACTAATTTCATTTCTTAATAATTGCCCCATGGAAACTGTTGGAATACCTAATTTAGCACTTAATAATTCAGCTTGCGTGCCTTTGCCTGAACCTTGCGGTCCCATTAAAATAATGTTCATTTTTATTTTTATTAATTCTTAGTTAAAAAATAAAAAGGGAAAATCCCTTTTTATTATAGCAAATATTTCTAAATATACTAATTATAAACCTTCATAATCACGCATGGTTAACTGCGACTCAATTTGCTTAACTGTTTCAATCACTACTGAAACCACAATCAATAAACTAGTACCTCCAATAACTAAATTAAGGCCACCAGTAAAGCTTTGCATAACCAAAGGCAAAACAGCAATTAAACCTAAAAACAAAGCGCCAGTAAAAATTATCCGACTAGTGACTTTTGATAAATATTGCTCAGTATTTTGCCCAGGTCTAATACCAGGAATAAAACCACCTTGTTTTTGTAAATTTTCAGCAATTTGCTGCGGATGAAAAATCACAGCAGTATAAAAATAGGTAAAACCAAAAACAAAAACAAAATATAAAATACCATAAATTAATTGATTTTGAAAAACTTGAATAATAATTTCTGAAGCTCTTACTAATATCTGCGATTTTGCATGTAAAAAGAAATTAGCTATCATTGGTGGGAATAAAATTAAAGAAATTGCAAAAATAATAGGAATTACACCAGCCATATTAACTCTTAATGGCAAATATGTATTTACACCACCATACATACGATTACCTCTAACATGGCGAGCATAGGAGATCGGGATATTACGAGTACCTTCATTAATTATAACTATACCCACAACAGTAATCACTGCAATTACGCCAAACAAAACTAAACTAGCAATTTGACTAGGATCAAAAACTAAGAGTGTGCGTTGTAACACGCCAGGCAAAGCGGCAATAATACCCGCAAATATTAACAGGGAAATACCATTGCCAATATTTTTTTCTGAAATTAATTCACCGATCCACATTAAAAAAATTGTGCCAGCAGTAATAGTGATTATAGTTGTCATCATATTAAAAGCAGAAATATCACCTATAATATCAAAAGAAGACTGCTGTCTCAAAATTGCAATCATACCATAACCTTGTAATACAGCTAAAGGTACAGTTAATAATCTTGTCCAACGATTAATTCTTTGATGACCACCAGGCTCTTTAGAAAGCTCTTCTAGTTTTGGAATAATCATTACTAATAATTGAAAAATAATTGAAGCAGTAATATAAGGGGCAACACCCAAAGCAACCACTGAAAAATTTTCCATACCACCACCAGAAAACAGGTTAATTAGCCCAAGAATCTGATTAGAGGCGAAAAATTCTTTTAAATTTGCGACATCAACACCTGGAACAGGAATATGCGCTGCAACTCTAAAAATTACTAACATTCCTATAATGAATAAAATACTTTTCCTAAGATCACGAATTTTGAAAATTTGAATTATTTTATCTAACATAATTTTTATTTTGATTTTTTGCTAATTTTATTTGTTGTTTTTATTTTTTTATCTTTATTTTTTTCAGAAGAAATTTCTGCTTTAGTTGTATTTTCTTTTATTTTTTCCTTTTTTTTCACTTTACCCAATAATAAAACTTTACCACCAGCTTTTTCTACTGCTTCTTGAGCTGATTGAGATATTTTATGTACTTTAATGGTTAATTTTTTATTTAATTTTCCCAGACCTAAAACCTTAACACCAATCTTTGTTGTTTTTATTAAGCCCTGAGCATTTAATTTCGCAGGGGTTATAAAATCACCATTTTTAAAATTCTTTTCCAGATCAACTAAATTAACAATCTGTAATTTAGGTTTAGGACTTTTAAATCCACCTAATTTAGGAATGCTTTGAATACCTGCTTTCATACCTTTTAATTTTAAGCCGCCTTTACCACCGCTTCTTGATCTTTGGCCTTTAATCCCACGACGAGAATAACTGCCCATACCAGAAGAATCCCCTCGACCAACTCTTCGTTTCTTTTTTTTCGCACCTTTTGCAGGTTTTAAATTGTGTAATTGTAATGCCATAATAGTAAATTATTTTTTTGCTTTCTCTTTAATTTCTTTTTTCTCAGATTTTAATTCTTTAACCTTTTGATTTTTTTCTTCTTTTATCTCATTTGATTTTTTCTTATCAATTTTAAAACTACTTAATGCTTCCATAGTAACCTTTACATTATTTATCTTATTATTTGATCCCAAAATTTTAGCTGTAACATTAGGAATACCAGCTAGTTCACAAATGGTCCTAACTGCTCCACCAGCCTTAATACCGCTACCTTTACGTGCTGGTTTTAATATTATTTTTGCTGCTTTAAATTTATAAACTACTGGATGAATAATTGTTTCATTTTTTAAAGGGACTTTAATCATGTTCTTTTTTGCTTTAGTCAAAGCTTTGGTAATTCCCATTATTACATCATTACCTTTAGCAATACCAAAACCAACCCGGCCTTTTTTATCACCAATAGCCAAGCAAACCCTAAATTTCATTCTTTTGCCTCCTGCCATTACTCTTGTCACTCGGGCAACATCAATAACTCTTTGCTCAAACTCTTCTTCTTTTTTAATTATTTCTTTGTTAGGTTTCTTTACCATATATTAAATTTAATTTTATATTTAAAATTTTAAACCACCTTCTCTTGCTCCTTCTGCAACAGCCTTAACTCGTCCATGGTATTTATAACCAGCCCGGTCAAAAATAACTTTAGTTATCTTCTTTTCAATTGCTCTTTTAGCAATTAATTTACCGACTTCTTTAGCTAAATCAAGATTCTTAGCTTTCTTAGATTTTAATTCTTTATCACTAGCAGACACTAAAGTAATTCCAGCAGTATCATCAATTATCTGCACATAAATATGCTTAAGACTTCTAAAAACATTAAGTCTAGGGCAAATTTTTGTGCCAATAACTTTAGCTCTTACTCTTTTCCTTCTTCTTTCTTTTGCTTGTTTTTTAGGTTGTAGTTTTGCTGACATATATTAATTTATTTATTTTAATTTATTCTTCTTTACCAGCTGCTTTGCCCACCTTTTTTCTAATAATTTCATCACTATATTTAATCCCTTTCCCTTTATAAGGTTCAGGCTTTCTAATTTTTCTAATCTTAGCTGCCACTTCTCCCACTAATTGTTTATCCGGTCCACTAATAGTGATATTATTTTTATCAACCTCTGCTTTTATTCCCTGAGGAATAGTAAATTCAACTGGATGAGAATATCCAACATTTAAAACCAATTTATCTCCCTGTAAATTAACTTTAAAACCAATACCAATCACTTCTAATTTTTTAGAAAAACCTTCAGTAACACCTATAATCATATTATTTATTAAACTACCAAAAAGTCCCCACATTGCTCTTTCACTTTTTTTCTCAGTATTTTCAACTTTAACATTAATTTGTTTATCTTTAATATCAAGACTAACCAGCGGGTGAATTTGCTGTTTTAATTCGCCTTGCGGTCCTTTTATCAATAAAATATCTCCTTCTAATTTTACTTCTACATTATCAGGTATATCAATTGGTTTTTTGCCTATTCTAGACATATATTAGTTTATTGGTTTATTAGTTAATTAGCTTATTAGTAATAAATTTACCAAATCTCGCAAAGTACTTCGCCACCTAAGCCTTGTCTTTTTGCCTGTTTATTAGTCATTAAACCCTGTGAAGTTGAAATAATTGCAATACCTAAATTACTTAGTACTTTTGGCAATTGGTTTTTATTAACATAAATTCTTGTGCCAGGCTTACTAATTCTCTGAATATGCTTTATTGCCGGCTGACTACTCTCATCATATTTTAATATAATTTTAATTTGGGGAAATTTTGTTTCTTCTTCTTTCGCTAAATCTTCAATATAATCTTCATGCTTTAAAATTTTGGCAATCTCAAATTTTAATTTTGAAAAGGGAATCAAAACTTCGTTTTTTTTAACTGCTTGCGCATTTCTAATTCTTGTTAACATGTCTGCGATAGGATCTGTAATCATATTTAAAAATTATAATTATTAATAAATTACCAACTACTTTTTCTAACACCAGGAATTGCACCTTTAGCTGCTAATTCACGAAAACATATCCGGCATAAATTAAAATCTCTCATATAACCACGTTGCCGACCACAACGCCAACATCTTCTGACTTTCCTAGTAGAATATTTTGGTTTTTTATTTGATTTTGCTTTTTGAGCAGCTGTTGCCATATTTCAATCTATTAGTTTATTAGTAATTATTTATTTCTCCTCTTTAAAAGGAAAACCTAAAGCTTTAAATAAAGTTAAACCTTCTTCTCGTGTTTTCGCAGTATTTACTACTGCAACTTCTAATCCATGTAACCTTTCAATTTCATCAGCTTTAATTTCAGGAAAAGCAATATGTTCTCTAATACCAATATTTAAATTGCCTTTTTTATCAACTGCTTTTACTGATAAACCTCTAAAATCTCTTGTTCGCGGAAATGTTACTTTTATTAATTTATCAACAAAATCATACATACGCTGAGCTCTTAAAGTTACTTTCATTCCAATTACCATACCTTCACGAATTTTAAAATTAGAAATAGATTTTTTAGCTAAAGTTTTGACTGGTTTTTGGCCTGTAATCCTGGTTAACGTACTTTCTACATTTTCAATAAAACTTGCATCTTTTAAACCTTTTCCTAAACCCACGTTTAAAATAACCTTTTCTAATTTAGGCACTTGATTATCATTTTTATATTCAAATTCCTTTTTCAATTCTGGAACTACTTGTTTTTGATAATATTCTTTTAAATTCATATTTAAATTGATTTATTTTAAATTGGGGTTATATAACCCCTTATAGGTTATTTTTAAACCTTATTAATTTTATTGCACTTAGGACAGATTACTAGTCCTTCAGAATAATGGATTGGATGATCAACTAAACCTTGAGCCATTTCTTCCATATCATCTAATTCTATTTTTGTTACTAACTGTGTGCCACAATTACCACAACACCCATTTTTACTCTCAGCAATATTCGCTTCATCCATGCTCCCCTCCCTAATATTTAATTTTAATTTTTATTTACCATTTAATGGTAAACAAAATACTAAAATCAAATTAATCAATTAATTCCTTACATTTACTACAAATTCTTACTTTCTTGTTCTTTTTATTAGCTACTTTTTCTAAAATCTTATATTTGATTCTGGTTGGCTTATTACATTTAGGACACATTAACATTAAATTTGAAATGTCTATTGGCGCTGGAAATTCAATTTTTTGACCTTTTTCACCTTGTTTTCTGGGCCTTAAATTTTTAATAGCTAAATTTAAACCTTCAACTGAAGCTTTTTTCTTCTCAGGAAAAACCTGTAAAACTTTGCCTTTTTTACCTTTATCCTTTCCTGCTATTATTTTTACTTTATCGCCTGATTTAATTTTCATATATCAATAATTATTAATTGTACATTATTTATAATACTTCTGGTGCTAAAGAAATTATCTTATTAAAACCAGCTGCCCTTAATTCTCTTGCAACTGGACCAAAAATTCTAGTTCCCTTAGGTTCTTTACTCTTCGGATCAATGATTACAGCTGCATTGTCATCAAATCTAATATATGAACCGTCACTGCGTCTTGTTTCTTTCTTTGTTCTAACTAAAACGGCTTGAATAACATCACCTTTTTTAACCATTGAATGAGGCACAGCCTCTTTTACTGAAGCAGTTACAATTTCTCCAAGTCTAGCATAACGCTTTTTATAACCACCTAAAACTTTGATAACCATTAATTTCTTGGCACCTGTATTATCAGCTAACTTTAATATTGATTGTTGTTGTACCATATCTAATTATTTAATAATTTGAATTAAACGCCATCGCTTATCCTTTGAGATTGGGCGACATTCTTCAATTATAACCTTATCACCTTCTTTGGCCAGCCCTTTTTCATCATGTACTTTATATTTTTTACTTACTTTATATTGTTTTTTATATTTAGAATGAAATTTAACTCTAACAACGTTTACTGTAATTGTTTTAGTCATTCTTGTGCTTATTACTACGCCTTTCAATCTTCGTTTAATTGTATTTTTTTCCTTTGTCATATTTTATGATTTATTTTTTCTTTTTAATAATATCTTGTTTTTCTTTAACAACATTTTTCTCGCTTTTTTCCTCTTTTTTAGCATTTAATAAACTAATAATCCTAGCTGTTCTTTTTTTTATTTCTCTGATTTCCCTAATATTTTTTACTTGACTCTGTGATATTTTAAATCTAATATCTCTTAATTTTTCACGATTAAGTTTAAGTAAACGTTGTAATTCACCTGTTGACTTTAATCTTAATTCTTTTAATTCCTCTTTAGCTTTCATAATAAATTAATTTACTTATTCTTTTATAAATTTAGTTTTTATTGGCAATTTATGACTGGCTAAACGCATTGCTTCTCGAGCTTTTTCTTCACTAACACCCTCAACTTCAAATAAAACATTACCTGGCTTAACCACTGCTACAAAATGATCAGGAGCACCTTTACCCCCGCCCATTGGCACTTCAGCACTTTTTTGAGTTACTGGCTTATCAGGAAAAATTCTTATCCAAACTTTACCACCTCTTTGTAAATAATGCGTAATCGATCGTCTAGCGGCTTCTATTTGCCGCGCTGTTATCCAACCATGCCCTAAAGATTTAATACCATAACTACCAAAACTTAAACTAGCTCCGCGACTGGCCGTGCCTGTATTTCTTTTCCTACCTTTATGCCATTTTCTATGTTTAACTTTTTTGGGCATTAACATATATTTGAATACTTGATATTAATTAAAATATTATTTTTTCTTCTGTGAATTAATAAATACATCATTTTGTCCTCCTTGACTAACCATTTTTTCATCTTTAGAAAAGACTTCACCTTTATAGATCCAAACTTTAACTCCAATTTTACCATAAATAGTTTGAGCAGCACCTCGTGCATAATCAATATCTGCTCTTAAAGTATGCAAAGGAATAGTACCTTCTGTTAATTTTTCTTTTCGAGCAATCTCTGCCCCATTTAAACGTCCAGCTACCATAACTTTTACACCTAGAGCTCCGGCTCTCATTACCCGACCAAGTGCTTGCTTCATTACTCTACGATAAGGTATTCTTTTCTCTAAATCAGCAATCATATTATCCAAAACAACTTGAGCATTCAAATTTGGTTTGTCAACTTCCATAATATTAATATTTAGAACTACTTTGCCAGGTACAGCTGTATCTTTTTTATTAATTATCTTTTTTTCAATTTCTTTTTTAATCTGTTCTATCCCAACTCCTGATCTGCCAATAATCAACCCCGGCCTAACTGCATTAATATTAATATTAATCTTTTCAGCTGATCTTTCTATCTCAATTTTAGCCACGCCAGCTTCTTTTAACTTTTTTTGTAAAAATTTTCTAATTAAAATATCTTGTTTTAATAATTTACTAAAATTCTTTTGCGAAAACCACTTGGAATCCCAGCCTCTAATAATTGTTGTCCTTAATATTTTTGGATTTACTTTTTGTCCCATATATAAAAATTTATTTTTAACCGGCTTTACGACTAAATATTTTTTTCATAAAACCTTTTTTACCTTTATTTGATCTTTTATCGCTATGTTGTTGATGACGATGTTTGCCTTCCATTCTCATATCCTTAATTTCTTGACCTTTTTCTTGTTCAATATTTTTATCAACCTTCTCTGTTTTTGACTTTTTCACTTCTTCAGCTGCCCCAACATTTTTAATATCTTTAGCTGAACTTACTCGAGTTAATTTTTCTTTTTTCTTCACATCCTTTTCTTTTTTTGCTTTTTTCGTAGTAGGCTTTATTTCAGCTAAATTAATAAAAACATGCGACATTTTTTTTCTAATCATTGTAGCCCGTCCATGAGCCCTAGGTTGCCATCTTTTTATCATGCCAGCACCATCAACCTTAATTTCTTTAATATATAAATTATCTTTTTGTAATTTAAAATTATTTTCCGCATTAGCAATTGCTGACTGCAAAAGCTTTAAAAGCGGTTTAGCAGAAGCTTTATTCAAATTATTTAACTGAATAATTGCCTGTTCAACTGTTAAGCCACGGATCAAATCAGCCACCAATCTTACTTTTTTGGGGGATATTCTTAAATAACTTAATTTTGCTTTTGCTTCCATATTATATTAATAATTATCTTTATTATTTTTATTATTTACCTTTTAATTGTTCTTTAGCCATTTTACCGCCATGACCAACAAATCTTCTAGTCGGGGCAAACTCGCCTAATTTATGGCCAACCATATTCTCAATAATATTAACTGGAGTATGTTCTTTACCATTATAAACCGCAATAGTAAAACCAACCATTTCTGGAGTTATGGTACATGCTCTATCCCAAACCTTGATAACTTCTTTATCTCCTGGTTTTAAAGCAGTGATCTTATCTAATATTTTTTTATTCACATAAGGTCCTTTTTTTAGACTTCTGGCCATATATTGGTTTATTAGTTTATTAATTTATTGGTTAATTGGGATTAGAAAAAATTTCCTAATTTCTAATATCCAATATCTAAATTACTTTTTCTTTCTTTTTCTTCTTTTTAATATTAATTTATCTGAATATTTTTTCTGTTTTCTGGTTTTTACACCTAAAGCAGGTTTACCCCAAGGCGTCTTAGGATGTTTCATGCCAATTGGCTGCCTGCCTTCCCCGCCACCATGAGGATGATCAACCGGATTCATAACTTTACCACGTACTGTTGGTCTAATTCCTAAATGCCTTTTTCTGCCGGCTTTACCCCAACGAATATTCATAAAGTCTGGATTACTAACACTACCAATAGTAGCCAAACAATCTTTTAACACTTTTCTAACTTCACTAGAAGGCAGTTTAATCGTGGCATACTTACCTTCAATAGCCATTAATTGCGCTGACCCTCCAGCACCTCTAACTAATTGACCACCTTTACCTGGTGTTAATTCAATATTATAAATCATTGTTCCTTCAGGAATATTTTTCAATGGCATAGCATTACCTCTTTTGACTTCAACTTTTTTTTCTAAAGAAGAAATAACTTTTCTACCTACTTTTAAACCATCAGGTGCAATAATATATTTTTTTTCACCGTCCTGGTAAACAAGTAAAGCTATCCTAGCATTACGATTAGGATCATATTCAATTGATTTAACTACTGCTGGAATATCATATTTATCTCTTTTAAAATCAATTAATCTAACTAATCTCTTAGCACCACCACCACGATGTCTAACAGTAATCTTACCTCTAACATTACGACCTGAAATTCTTTTCTTGCTTTTAGTCAATTTTTTTACTGATTTTTTTGCTGTAATATCAGAAAAACTATCAACACTTGATTTTCTTCTAGCAGGAGTTAATGGTTTGTATTTTTTAACAGCCATATATAATTAAATTGAAAATTTAAAAATTAAAAATTTGTTTAAACACCTTCGTAAACCTCTATTTTATCACCAGGTTTTAAGGTAATTATTGCTTTTTTCCAATTTTTACGTTTACCTGAAACTCTCCCATAAGTCACTCTTTTACCGCGTATTCTAATTATATTAACATTAACAGGTTCAACATTATAAAGAGCTTTAATTGCTTTCTTTACTTCAATTTTATTAGTTCCTGGCGCAATGGCAAAACTATATTTATTCTGCGAAACTAAATCAGTTGCTTTTTCTGTAATTAATGGTTTAAGCAATACTTTATAAGCATTTTTAGTATCTTCTTTTTTTGATCTCTTTACTTTAACATCTTTACCAGATTTAAGCTCTAATTCACCCTTTGGGCTTAATGTTGTTTCTTCTTGCTTTACTACTGGTGCCTTAGGTGGCTCAATCTTTTCTTTTAATTTCAAGCCTTTCTTTTCCTTCAGGTCTTTTTTTTCTTTCAAGTCTTTCTTGTCTTCTTTCTTTTTTTTGAATATATTTAAAATACTCATAATTTTTATAATTTATATGTTTCAATAACTTTTTTAATACCATCTTTATCAATCAACAAATAATTATATTTCAAAACATCTACAACATTTAAACTATCAGCTAATATTGTCTTTACTTTAGGAAGATTTTTAGCTGATTTAATAATTACATCATCTTTAACCGCCATTACTAATAATAAAGATTTTTTTACTTCTAAGGGTAATTTACCAATTATTTCAGCTAACTTTTTAGTTTTTGCTTCTGCTAATTGCAATTTATCAACAACAATAAAATTTTTATCAGTCACTTTATCTGTTAAAGTCATTAATAAAGCTTTTCTTTTCATCTTTTTATTAATCTTTTTAGCAAATTCTCTTTCTTTGCGCGGACCAAAAGTCACTCCGCCTCCAGCCCAGATTGGTGAACGAATAGAACCATGTCTTGCTCGACCCGTACCTTTTTGACGCCAAGGTTTACGACCGCCACCGCTTACTTCACTTCTATCTTTAGTATGTGCAAAATTTTGTCTAGCATTAGCTTGCTGAATTTCTACTACTTGATGAACTAAAGCAGGATTTATTTTAACAGCAAAAACTTTAGGATCTAAATTTAATTCCTCTACTTCTTTACCTTCTAAATTGTATACTTTTACTTTTGCCATATATAAATTAATAAAAGATTATTTCTTTTCCTCTGTCTCTTTTCCTTTATTTTCCTTGGGTTCTTCTTTTTTTTCAGATTTTTCCTTTTTATTCTCTATTTTTTCTTCCTTAGCTTTTTCTTCCTTTTTTTCTTTTACCTCTAATGTCTTTTTCTCTGGCTTTTCTTCTTTATTTGCTTCTTTTTCTTTTTTAGCTGGTTTATCCTCTATTTTCATTTCACCTACGCCAATTATTTCTATTAAACTATTCCTACTACCAGGAATAGCTCCCTTAATATATATCAAATTCTTTTCAGTATCTATCTCAATGATTTCTAAATTAGCTATTGTTACTTTTTGACCACCCATCCGGCCAGGCATTTTTTGACCTTTAAAAACATGAGCCGGCCCAGTAGCTCCAATTGATCCAGGATGTCTTAATTGATCTTTTGTACCATGACTTTTAGGTGCACCAGCAAAACCATATCTTTTAACAACGCCCTGAAACCCTTTGCCCTTAGACTGACCAGCTACTTTAACTTTTTCTCCTACAGTGAAAATATCTGCTGTAATTTTTTGGCCTTTTTTATATTCAATCTCGTCTTTATCTTCTAATCTAAATTCGCGTAAATATCTAACTTGAGGTAATTCTTTCAAATGTCCAACTAAAGCTTTATTTGTTTTCTTCTTTATACCACAACCAATTTGCAAAGCTCGATAACCATCATTATCCTTATTCTTAATTTGCGTAATATAACAAGGCTCCACTAAAACAGTAGTGACTGGAATAACACGGCCATCATCCTGAAACTTCTGGGTCATTGCTAATTTTTTACCTAAAACAAATTTCATATTTTAATAATATTTAACAAAATAAAAAATCTGGCTCACTAAAAATCCAGACTTAATTTAAAAAATAATCAAAAAACTGATTTATTTTACTGGATTTAATTTTTGTTAGTGAATTATAACCTCTCCTTTTATAAATACAAAAATCATAAAGGTTATTCTCAAAAAAATGAGAAGCTTTCTTTATAATTTCTATAATTATTTCAAATTTACTCCTAGGAATCCTACCCTAAAGGGACGCCCTTTCGGCTTGGAACTAAATTGATTAGGAGTAATCTTATAATTATTGATTTTAAACAATAATATTATTCTTGTCAAGTTTTACAAAGCTTACATCTTAATTTCAATATCCACACCCGCAGGTAAATTCAAATTCATCAAAGCGTCAACTGTTTGCGGTGTTGGTTCAAGAATATCAATCAATCTTTTATGAATACGCATTTCATACTGATCTCTAGCATCTTTATGCACAAAAGTTGAATTTAAAACAGTATATTTGCGCTTTTCAACTGGTAAAGGAACAGGACCAGAAATCTGTGCACCAGTTCTTTGAGCTGTTTCTAGAATAGTACGGGTTGATTGATCAATAATCTTATGATCGTAGGCTCTAATCTTAATCCTTATTTTTTGCTTTTCTTCTGTTTTTTCTTTTGCTTTTGCCTCTTCTGGCATGACAGTAAAATTTAATAATTTAATTTAATAAAAGTCCCCTCCCTGCATATGGCGGGGAGAGGACTATGTCAAAACTTAATTTATTATCTTGGTAACAACACCTGAAGCAACTGTTCTACCGCCTTCACGAATTGCAAAACGTTGTTTTTCCTGTAAAGCAACAGCTGATATCAATTTAACTTTAAGTTGCGCAGTATCGCCTGGCATCACCATTTCTGCACCACCTAGTATTTCTACTTCACCAGTAACATCAGTGGTTCTAATATAAAATTGTGGTTTATAACCTTTGAAAAACGGCTTATGACGACCACCTTCTTCTTTGGTTAATACATAAACTTCAGATTCAAATTCAGTATGCGGTGTAATACTACCTGGTTTTGCCAAAACTTGTCCTCTTTCAATATCTTCTTTTTTGGTTCCTCTTAATAATATACCAGCATTATCACCTGCCTGACCTTCATCTAACGATTTATTAAACATTTCAATCCCAGTAACAACTGTTTTTGTAGTATCTTTTAAACCAACAATTTCTACTTCATCGTTTAATTTGACAATGCCTCTTTCAATTCTACCTGTTGCTACTGTACCACGACCTTCAATTGAAAAGACGTCTTCAACAGGCATTAAGAAATCCTTATCAGTATCTCTGGTTGGTTCAGGAATATAACTGTCTAAAGCATCTAATAATTCTTGAATTGGCTTCCCGGCTTCACCTTCTGGATCTTCTAATGCCTTTAAGGCAGAACCTTTAATAATTGGTGTTTCATCACCTGGGAATTCATATTTTTTCAAAAGATCTCTGACTTCTTCTTCAACTAAATTAATTAAATCAGGATCAGTAACTTGATCAACTTTGTTTAAGAAAACAACAATTGAAGGCACGCCTACCTGACGAGCTAATAATATGTGTTCTCTGGTCTGAGGCATTGGACCATCTGTGGCTGCAACTACTAAAATTGCACCGTCCATTTGCGCAGCTCCAGTAATCATGTTTTTAATATAATCTGCATGACCAGGACAGTCTACGTGAGCATAATGTCTTTTTTCTGTTTCATACTCAACATGAGCAGTAGCAATTGTTATACCACGCTCTTTTTCTTCTGGTGCAGCGTCAATCTGATCAACTGATTTATCAGAAGCGCTCATACCCTTTGCAGACAGATATTTTAAAATAGCTGCTGTTAAGGTTGTTTTACCATGGTCAACATGACCAATTGTTCCCACATTAATATGTGGTTTACTTCTTTCAAATTTTTCTGCCATATTAATTTAAACTCCGTAAAAGCGACCTCTGCCAATATATTACGCAGAGTTTTATCCAGCCGCTTCCATAATTCTTTTTATTAATTATTTAATAATGTAATACAATTATAACACAATATTTAATTTTGACAAGTATTTTTACTCTTCATCTTCAACTGGCTCAAAATAATACTGATCATTATCTACTTCATCGTCTTTTTCTTGCTTTTCTTCATCAATCTCCTGCCAAGTATTAGAAAGTTTTTCTTCTTCTTGGGCAGTTTTCCATAAAGCAATATCTTTATTAATTTTATTTAATAATTCTTCTTCAGATAAATTCTTAACTTGTGAATGTTTTAAAACTAAATTTTCATAATCTGCTACTGAAGTAATTACAAAAATTTCCCCTTGTTCATCTTCAAAAATATATCGATCCCCTGTCTTTCTAATTAAATCTAAGATGCGCTTAATATTTTTCATGATTCGAATTTTAATTTATCTTTAAAACCACTTTGAGCTTAACTAAAAATTTAAAAATAGTCAAGAGTTTCCTGCTGACCGTTTACACGGCCAGCAGGATCTCTTGACTAAACAGGCAGTAGTACTGGTATTTGCTGTTGGTTTTGAGGAAATAACCAATCCAAATACCCTGAATTTTGCAGCATTTTAATGCATTTAACACACCACTTACCCATGCCCTTACTTTGAATCACAGCCTGGACAATATCTAGAGCTTGATTATGAGTAAAAGAATCAGCTCCGGCAGGCCGATACTCAGGCCTCTTTGCCCTTAAGGCTGCATAGCAATCTGCAATATTCATTGCTTCAACCATAAAGCAAAAAGTGTCATCCAAGAACAAATTGTCAAAAAGATGAACAATGTCTTCTCCTGGATATTCTTTTATCAGATAATGATGCAAAACTGCTAAGGCAGTGATTTCCGGATCAACTGCAAACATTTCTGATAAAGGTAAAAACAAACTTGTGTGGAATTTAAGCAAACCAGCCTGGCCTTCATTAAATTCACCTGTAGCCAGCCAAAATTCAAGGAAAAAAGCCATTTTGCAAACATCATGGATAATACCGGCAAATTTCACTTTGTCCCAGCGTTCTTCATTCATTTTACTGGCAATGTGTTTGATAACATGCCTTTCAGCTGTCCCAAAATTAGACAAACCAATATCTCCTTGATCTTTAATCAAGGCATGTAACATACACAAAAACCAATAAACCTGAACCATATGCGTATAAGTACCTTTATGGTATTTACGCACAACCTCCTGAGAAATTATTGCTAAATAATCTTCAGGAGTGCCTGCCAAAGGAAAACTTTGAGAAATTAACTGTGCAGCTTGTTTGATTGTTGGCGATAGAGCCAAGTTGTGGCCGAGGTTGTTAATAAAACAATCAACAATTCCAGGTATATTTTTATGCTTTTCTCCCTTGGTCACTAGAACCAATTGCTGTGCTTCTGGTGAAAGCTGGTTAAAATCTCTGCATCCGAGCGAAGCGGATGCAACTCCATCCCTTTTCTCTCGGTTTGCAAAGTTAGTCATTACTACTACCTCCCTTTGGACGCCAAAGCTTTATGCGAAGGCGACCTTTTTTTGATTTTTATTTTTTTCAAATAACATGATTTCTTTTCCTTTTCAAGCTAATCCATTTCTGTGCTTATCTCCTGTATGGCTAAACACAGGCAGAAATAAATTACATATAAAAAAGGAAACTCGCAAGGGTTACTTAAATAGAGCAATAAAAAAACCCCGCTTAAGATACTTTGCTAAAAACAAGCCACTGTTAAGTGGGCGCGTTTTCAGCGCAGACATCAAGTAGGGTTCTGAGTCTATAGTATAAAATATCTAAAACCTTGTCAAGTGCTATTTTTAGCTAATTTTAAACAAATTTTACACATGGTTACCCCCAGGTTTTTACACATAGTTATTAACAGAAAAATCCCCAGAGTTATACACTGGTTATACACATTTATTCGTAAAAAAATCAACATTTTATTTATTATTCCGTATTCATTTTTAATAAAAAAGGGACAGAACACTGTTCTGTCCCTACAAATTTCGTAATGCTGATTTTTTTATCCGCCGCAAAATTCACAGTTCTTGCCACTCAAAACAGTACAAGGGACATCTCCGTCAATGCACATCATTCGTTCTTGACTATCCTTTTCACTAATCAGCTGTAATAATTTTTCAACAAGTTCGTCTTTGGTAAAGAAAGTTTTCTTTGCTACAAGATCCCCAAGATGCTCTTCTTCTCTATTAAGCACGCCTATTTGCTCTGAATTAGTTCTTTGAGTCTTTCTTGGTTTTACCAAAAAAACACCTAATGCTCTTTCAATCTCTCGCCTTACTTTTACTCCCAATTGTTTTTCAGTTTGCTTTTTTCTCTTATCAGCCATGATCATTCCCTCCTTTATTATTTATAATTACTAAAGCTAAAAAAAATGTCAAATAAAAAAGACGACCCTATTATTTAATAAAGTCGTCGTTTTTAACACCTAAAATCTATATTAAATATTAATGCAAAAATTCCTTTTTTTCTCCCGAAGGAATTTCTTGAGTAGAATCTTTACACATTTCATGAATTAGTCCTGAACCAAAATAATCCATTAAACATAATAAACACCAACAAATAACCTCCTCATCTTTTTGCAGCTTACCAATTGTCTCCAACAACTTTTGCTGATTAACTTTAATCAAGCCAAAGTCCATACCATCACTCATGTTGAGCTGACCGCACTTAGGACATGTTGCGCAAATACCTATTTCAAATCTGGGTATTTTATCTTTGGGAAAATCCTGTTCATCAAACATTAGAATGAATCGGTAAAGATCCCTATAGTTGCGGAAGGTGATCTCAAAACCAACTTGCGAATGGCCAGGTAAAATATCTGCCTGGGCAAGAACTTGTTGATACTTCTCCGGAAATAATAATTTGATACTTGACAGTTTTTCTTTTGATAATTTTTTTGATCCTTCCATTACCCAAATCCCTCCTGTTAAAATTATAAAATTAATTAAGGTGCTACTGCAAAAATAACAAAATATAAAATTATTGTCAAAAAATATTAAAACCAAAAAGACGACCCTATTATTTAATAAAGTCGTCTTATTTTTTAAGAAACTCTTGATAGAGCTTCTTTCCATACTTAAGGATTAGCGGCTGGATCGCAGGATCAGCATAATCAATAATCTGTAGATGATTATCATTGCAGGCAAAGTTGCCTGGGCTGTCAAAAGTATGGTCTTGGGTAGGAATCTCGTCATTGGTCAGCTCATGCATGCGCGGTTTGAATTGCTCATAAGGTATTTCACACACTTGACCTTTTTTCTGGATATTGACCAGACCAAAGAGCGTAACATAAGTCGGCTTACAAAAAACATGCCGATGGCGCAGATAAAACCCGAATTCCAGCAGATTCGCTCGAATGCCAGCCAGGAGATTAGTTTTGGGATGAAAATTCGTACTGTAATAGTCTCCCCAGAAAATTTCCCTAATAAGCTTAAGAGCTTGTCTTTTCTTGCCCGCCTTCCACCAGCCTGCGACATTCTTGTAAGCTGCTTTAAAATGAATCTGCGCTACTTTAATCACAAAGTGATTAAAAATGTAAACCGTTCTGGTTTGACCTTCCTTAACTTCCATTACCATCACCTCCTTCCCTAGCTCGCCATAGCTTTAGCAACGGCGAGTCCTTTTAAATTTTAATTTACATATTTACAAATTATAGCATAAATTTCAAACATTGTCAACAGACAAAAAAGACCCTTTGATATTATCGCTGGGTCTCTTTTTTTATTGGCTTTGTTGCCAAATTTGCTTCATTTTTTCTAATGCCCTTTTTGGTGGCTCGCCGCCATCGCCACTATTATAAATCACCAGACAATCTTCATAAGTATTTGCCAAGCTTAAAGCTTTGTCCAAAGATATCTTGCTTTCATCACCACCTGCATAATAATGAACTGCCAAATGTCCTTCAATTGAATTAGCCAATTCAATGGCTTTGGCTAAAGCCAATTCTCTTTCTGAGTCTTCGCTTGATTGAATCTTAAGGTCCAAACATTCTCGTGAGGTGCTAGCTATTTCTAAAGCTTTGCTAAAAGCCTGATTTTTCTGATCACTAAAACGTGGTGAATGCTTATATACTTTAAAAATATCAGCAAATGAGCTGGCCAATTGTAAAGCTTTGTCTAAAGCTAAAGCCATTTGTTCAGCTCCCCTGCTTTTTTTATGAACTTCAAGACAATCATCTGTTGTTTGCGCCATTTCTAACATTTTTACCAAAGCTGCTTCCTTTTGTTCACTGCCAGGAAAAGCCGAGTGATGGACATGCGCTGCGTCTGCAAATGTCTTAACTAAAGCTAAAGCTTTTTCAAAAGATTTAATTTCCGGGGAAAGATGAGTATGTTTAAAAACCAATAAAGCATCTTCAACTGTAATAACCAAATCTTGTATTCTCTTAAATACTTGTGTCCTTAAAGGATTATCTACATCTAGATAGTCATAAACTTTCAAATAATCCTCAATCGTTTTTGCCAGATTAAAAGCTTTTTCTAAAATACCTGTCATATAAACATGGTCAAAAATATCCAAACACTCATCTACAGTTGCTGCCAGAGCCAAGGCCTTTTCAGCCATTTTTTGTGAAATAACTGGATCATCACTTTGTAGATAAATACTTATACATTCTGCAAGTTTTAAATTAGCTAAAACTTCGGCTGGGACTCTTTCCCAGGCAATTAAAATTGCTAAAACCTTACCAACCTTTTGTTCTAATTCTGCAAAAGTCATTTATTCCTCCTTTTTATGACTTAAAAGATCAATTTAATAATACAAATTAACATATTTAATATAGTATGTCAATAAAAGGGGCGCCCGGCATAAATGCCGGGCGCCCCAATATATTTAAATAGTCTGTTTTATTTTTTCTTACCTTCAATAATCTGCTGGGCAACATTAGCCGGAACTTCTGCATAATGATCAAATTCCATTGTATAATTTGCCCGGCCTTGAGTCATTGAGCGAAGTGAAGTAGCATAACCAAACATTTCAGATAATGGCACCATACCGTCAATTACTTTCATTTGGCCTCTATCAGTCATTTCTGAAATAGTGGCTCTTTTAGAATTTAAATCTCCAATTACATCACCCATAAATTGTTCTGGAGTAACCACTTCTATTTTCATAATAGGTTCTAAAATAATTGGTTGTGCTTTTTTGGCTGCATCAGAAAAAGCCATTGAAGCTGCAACTTTAAAAGCAACTTCAGATGAATCTACTTCGTGGTATGAACCGTCATAAACAGTTGATTTAATATCAACGACTGGATAGCCGGCTAAAATACCTTTTGTTTCAGCTTCTTTAATACCCTTTTCAATGGCAGGAATATATTCCCGAGGAATAATACCGCCTTTTATCTCATCGACAAATTCATGACCAGCACCACGATCACGTGGTTCTAATCTTAACCAACAATGACCATATTGCCCACGACCACCTGATTGTTTAATATATTTACCCTCTGCTTCTGATTGTCCTTTAATTGTTTCTTTATAAGCAACTTGAGGTGCACCGACATTAGCTTCAACTTTAAATTCTCTTTTCATGCGATCAACAATAATTTCTAAATGCAACTCACCCATGCCAGAAATAATAGTTTGCAAGGTTTCTTCATCAGTCCTGATTTTAAATGTCGGATCTTCTTCTGCTAGTTTTTGCAAAGCAATACCCATTTTTTCCTGATCAGGTTTAGTTTTAGGTTCAATAGCCACTGAAATAACAGGTTCTGGAAAAGTTATTTCTTCTAAAATTATTGGCGCTTTTTCGTCTGCTAAGGTATTACCAGTAATTGTGTTTTTTAAACCAATAGCTGCAGCAATATCCCCAGCATACACTTCTTCCACTTCTTCACGAGAATTAGCATGCAACCTGACAATACGACCGACTCTTTCTTTTTCACCTGTAGACACATTTAAAACATATGAACCTGCTTTTACTGTCCCGGAATAAACCCTAAAAAAGGCTAGTTTACCAACAAAAGGATCAGTAGCAATTTTAAAAGCCAAGGCACAAAAAGGTGCATCATCAGCTGTTTCTCTTGTTTCTTCTGCCTCTGTATCTGGATGTTTACCTTTAACTGGAGGGACATCAAGTGGTGATGGCAAAAAATCTATCACTGCATCTAAAACTTCTTGTACACCTAAATTTTTTAAAGCCGATCCGCATAAGACCGGATGCAAATCATTATTAATCGTAGCTTTACGAATAACTTTTTTAAGCTCGTCAATGGAAAGTTCTTCCCCACCTAAATATTTATTTAATAAATCCTCATCATTTTCAGCTACTTTTTCTAATAAAGTATTTCTCATTTCTTCTACTTTTGCTTTTAAATCTTCTGGAATTTCAATTTCTTCAACATTTTGGCCATATTCACCAGTATATTGGTAAGCTTTTTGTTCTAATAAATCAATCACACCTTTTAATTGATCTTCAGCTCCGATAGGAATTTGAATGGCCACGGCATTTGGTGATAAACGTTCTAAAATTGAATTTAAACTCATATCAAAATCAGCACCAATTTTATCCATTTTATTTATAAAAGCAATTCTAGGCACATTATATTTTGAAGCCTGATGCCAAACAGTTTCAGACTGAGGCTCAACACCTTGTGAGCCATCAAAAACAGCAACTGCACCGTCTAAAACTCGCAATGAACGTTCAACCTCTACTGTAAAATCAACATGACCAGGTGTATCAATAATATTAATGCGATGATCTTGCCAAAAACAAGTTGTTGCTGCTGAAGTAATAGTAATACCTCTTTCTTTTTCCTGTTCCATCCAGTCCATTTCAGCTGCGCCTTCATGCACTTCTCCGATTTTATGTTTTTTACCAGTGTAAAATAAAACACGCTCAGTCACAGTTGTTTTACCTGCATCAATATGGGCCATAATGCCAATATTTCTTGTTTTTTCTAAAGTATATTCTCTAGGCATATTTTTATTTTATAAATTATGAATTAATTTTATTAAATCGTGATTTATTCCGTTCTAGGTTGTCTTTAAACTCTTCTTCAATATCTAAATCTAATTGATTAGCAATAATAAGAAAATAGCAAAAAACATCAATAATTTCTTTTCTCATTTCAGCAAGATAATCTCTTCCTTCCTCTCCGTTAACAGCTAATTCTTTAGATTTTAAACGAAAATATTTTTTAACCAAATTTGCAAACTCTCCGACTTCACCGGCCAAGGCAGTAGATAAAAATAAAAGGTCCTCTGGCAAATCTTCGTAAGGACCAATATATTTATCATCAAACTCTTTTTGTAATTTTTTAAATTCAACAATATCCATACCCCCGGATAATTAAAAACGGGCAAAATGAGCAAAGGCTCTGTTTGCTTCAGCCATTTTATGAGTATCAACTTTTTTCTTATAAGCCTCGCCTTGCTCCTGCGCAGCATCCATAATTTCTAAAGCTAATTTTTCTGCCATTGATCTGCCTTTTCTTTTTCTAGCTGCAGCAATTAGCCAACGGCAAGCTAAAGTATATCTTCTTTCTGTCCGTACAGGATAAGGGATCTGATAATTAGCGCCGCCAATTCTGCGACCCCTAACTTCTAAAGAAGGACTAATATTTTTAATTGCCTGATCAAAAATTTCTAAAGCATCTTGTTTTGTTTTATTAGAAATTATATTAAAACAATCATAAACAATCTTTTGCGCAACAGATCTTTTACCTCTTTCCATTATATAATTAATAAGCTTAGTAATTTGCGCATTCTTAAACTTTGGATCTGGCTGGATATTTCTTTTTGGTGCTTGTTTGCCTCTCATATTTTAGTTGAAAGTTAGATAGTTAAAAAATTAAAAAGATTATTCTGCAGCTTCTTCAGCTGGTGCTTCAGTAGGAGCCTCTTCTGTTGCTGCTGCAGCTGCTGGTGCTGCGCCACCTTTACCTTTTTTTACCCCATAAAGCGAACGGCTTCTTTTTCGTCCTTCAACTCCTTGAGTGTCATAACGTCCTCTCACAACATGATAACGAACACCCGGTAAATCTTTTACCCTGCCTCCTCGTAACATGACAATTGAGTGTTCTTGTAAATTATGGCCTTCGCCTGGGATATAAGCTGTCACTTCCATGCCATTAGATAATCTAACCCTGGCAATTTTACGCAAAGCAGAGTTTGGTTTCTTGGGAGTAATTGTAGTTACTTTTAGACAAACACCTCTTTTAAAAGCAGAACCTTTAGGCAAGCGGGTTCTTTTTCTTTTTAAAGTATTAAAAGTAGTTTCCAAAGCAGGTGTCTTGGATTTTTTACTAGTCTTTTTACGACCCTTTCTAACTAATTGATTAATTGTTGGCATGTTTCAAAATTAAAAAGTAAAAATTAAAAAGCAAAAATTAAAAATTCAAAATTTAAAAATTGAATTCTTTTAAATCAAAAAATAAAACCGTTTGTTTTATTGTAATCTTATTTTATAAGGATATTAAAAAAAAGTCAAGTATTAATATTAAAAAAATCAAAAAACGAACAAGAATTTTCTTGTCCGTCAATGCTTAGATCTACTCATATTTTGATAAACTAAATCAATATATTAATTATATTTAAAAACACATTAAAAATTGCAGAAGAAATCACAAAAACAAAACCTACGCCAATCATTAATAATAATAAAAGAATAATTAAACCATATTGCTGTAAAAAAATTTTTATATTATCATATTTATGAGGTAAAAGCGCAAATAAAATATGAGAACCATCTAAAGGCGGTATTGGAATTAAGTTAAATACCATTAATATAAAATTAATAAAGGCTAAATTGGGTAAAAATATAAGCAAAAGATTAGATTGAGCCAAATTAGTAAACTTAAAAACTACTACATATAATATCAAACAAATAATACCAAATATCAAATTAGCTGCTGGCCCAGCTAAAGCCACCTTAGCATGCCCCCAACGAGCATCTTTTAAAGCAAAATAATTTATTGGGACTGGTTTGGCCCAACCAAAAACAATGCCTGAATTACTTAAAATTAATAATAAGGGTAAAATTATGGTGCCAAACAAATCAATATGGGCTAATGGATTAAGCGTTAAACGACCAGATTGGGCTGCTGTCCTGTCTCCTTGCTGATAAGCAACTAAAGCATGGGCAAATTCATGCACGCTTAAAGCCAGAAAAAAAGCAATAAATGTAACAAATAAAAATAGCGGATCCATATATAAAGGTTGATTTATTTTAATTATTCTGCTATGATGCTTGCATACAGGAAATAGCCTTAAAGTCAGGCTATTTACCTATACCTAACTTACCTAATTATATCATTATGTCTAGAACTTGTGAAATTTGCGGACGAGGGACAACTACTAGTGTCTCACGAAGCCATTCTAATATTAAAACTAAGATTAAAAAACATATAAATATCCAAACCAAGAAACTTGATGGTAAAAAGACTAAAATTTGCACTAAATGTTTAAAAACCAGCTTAAAAAAAGCTAAAGGGTAAATTGAACCTTAAATCTTGACCCAGCCCCTCGCGAGTGGCTAGGGTTGACAAAATATTGAGTTTTGTGCACGATTTTAGTATAATATTGATAAGTTTAAAATTTAATAATTATTAACTTCAATACCTATGGCAGTTCAAGGTTATTGCGTAAAATGTAAAGCTAAACAAGAAATGAAAGATCCTAAACAAATTACCATGAAAAATGGTCGTCCTGCAGTAACTGGCACATGCCCAGTCTGCGGTACAAAAATGTTTAAGATTGGCAAAATGGACTAAAATTACTCTAAAAACGCCCCTTTTATAGGGGTGTTTTTTTATTTTTTAAAAACCGCCCCCTTCCTCTTGACATTTTTACTAAAAAATGCTATAATATATTTAATCGTTCTTAATTTTTCACCCAATATAAATAAAAGGTAATAAATTTTAACCTAACTGATAGGAGGAACAAGTAATGATCACTGTAAGTCATTATCGTCGGAACAATATCCCGAAAAGCGAATGGGATCATCCCGTATACGGAGCACTTTTGGTGGAAAGAGAACAATCCACTTATTCTGCTCTGGATACCATGATTTACTCGGAACTGGGCTTTGGCGGCGAGATCATTGAAGTGTCTGAGACACGAATGGTAACTGAAACCGAGATTTTTAGCTGTATTGACACGGTAGTCTTTGAAGGGTCGGCAGAAGAAATGCTGCCCTTGCTGCAGACCGGCTATTTTTACGAGCAGGCCGGCCAGGGCTCTGTCAAAGATGAAGTTCTCAATATGACTGTTGAGAACTGGGAAAAACTGCCTGACAATGTCAAAGGCAAACCCATTTTTGTCACTACCCTTGGCGTCTGGGCCCTGGCCCGTAACCGCCTTAAAGCCGCTGTTCTACTGGCACTGGGTATCACTGACGAAGAAGATCTCAAAACCGGCCTGGAACTGCCCATCCAAGACCTGGCCACAACCATGGAAATCATGCAGACCTATCCCGAGATGACCGGCAAAACCCTCAAACAGGTCGTCGCCGAACTCTATTCCTAAAAATCCTACCTTTTATAAAACCCGCCTTCGTCCTTCGACAATCTCAGGACTACGGCGGGTTTTTTTCTTGTCTAAATTCACTTTATAACATAAAATTTATTATAACCAGTCTTTTAACTAATAAACCAATTCACTAATAAACATAATCATCGGGCTGTAGGGCCCCGCACTATTACTCATTTCATTCGTAAAGTGCCGGAGCAGGCAGTTGGATCAACATGCTAAAGAATCCAAGCCAACTGCGCTAATTTTTTTACAATTCAATAAATCATCGGGCTGTGGCGCAGTTGGCTAGCGCGCAAGGCTGGGGGTCTTGAGGTCGCGGGTTCAAGTCCCGCCAGCCCGACTAATTTTATAATCAAATAAATTATGCTAAAATAAGATTATAAATAAACATTTAAAATCTCGTATGTCAAAAACAAAATTTAACACTATAATCAATATTTTAGAAATAATTTTTTTCATCCCTACTGTAGTTTCAAGCTTAGTCTTCTTTTTTGTTTGGCCTTCTGGTAATAGCGGGTATCAAGGCGGACGTAATTTAAATTATGTCACAGAATTTTGGGGATTGGAAAAACAACAATGGTCAGTTTTTCATACCTTTGTGGGTTTAATTTTTATTATTTTAATGACCAGCCATATTTTATTGCATTGGCGCTGGTTTACTTGTTTGCCAAAATTATTATTACCGAAAAAAACATCAGCTAAAAAATGTAATACTAAATAATAACAATTAATTTTATGGTAAAAAATAAAAAAGAAATTTATAAATGTGCTATTTGCGGTAATATTGTAGAAGTCTTGCATGTTGGTGGCGGTGAATTAATTTGTTGTGGCCAGCCAATGGACTTATTAGAAGCTAAAACTAAAGATGAAGGACAGGAAAAACATGTACCTGTGATTGAAAAAACTGATAAGGGCATTAAAGTCAAAGTTGGTTCAGTACCTCATCCTATGGAAGATAAACATTATATTGAATTTATTGAAATCATTGCTGATGGGCAGGTTTATCGCCAAGAACTTGAACCAGGCCAAGTCCCAGAAGCTGAATTTTGCATTGAAGCAGAAAATATTATGGCCAGAGAATACTGCAATATCCATGGTCTGTGGCAATCATAAACTATAAATAAAAAAGCAGAAGAAGCGATTTGCAAATCGCTTCTTCTGTTTTAAAGACAAAATATTTATCTTGACAACCACATCTTTTTCTGCTAAATTTTATTATTCGTTATTTAACAAACCAAAAGGAGGAAATAATGCAATTGAAAAAGATTACTACTGGTTTATGGTGGGTGTATCAAGCTGAACAAATTATTGCCACCATTCATCTGGATTTTTGGCATCAGGTTGATGTATTAGTTTTTCATACTAAAAATGATAAAGCACAACGCCAAATCAAGGAATTAGTCTTATCTCACGATCTGCAATATGTTAAAAACAGAGACAGAAGCAATATGATCCTGATAATTACACAAAAAAATAATGATTTAACAGAGTCTGATTCTGATCGACTGATGAACTTTTATCAGATTCCTGAAAAAATCAAAAAACTAAGTGATCAGGATCTAAATCAGGCTTTGAAAATTGATGTATTGGTCATCCAAGCTAAATATGAAACATTTACCCAATTGCTTAATGCAGTAGTGGCTGAGATTAAAGATGAACATGGTGTTGAAATCGGCTGGATTTTACCTGACGTAAAAGGTCTGAACCAGAAGGAGATTGAGATTGCGGTTGCCAAAGCAATTCTAGAAAAAAGAACCAAAATTGAATTTATAATTCTTGATAAGAATAAATTTACTTTTTGGAAATCTATTCATTGGTCTCCTGATCGTTATGAAAGAGACGATCTCTTGCACATCATCCCTGCTTATCATCCAGAAAAAATGGATTGGCAGAGAACAGGACTAATTAATGGTGCTACTGACGCCTTTATTGGTTCCCATGAACATGGATTAGATTATATTTACTGTCCCCAAGAAGCTCAGACCAAATCATCCTTTGGCACAAGCTGGAACAATATTAATCATCCTTATTATGCTCAAGGTAGATCAATGACAATAGAAATATCCACTGAAAAGCTAATTAGTCAAAGATCTTTTGACTTACTTAAAAATGTCATACTATCTGCCTTAAACCTAAATAAGACATTTATAGAAATAAGTGGTGGATTTTATCCCCCATATACGCATCCTTGTAATGCCTCAAGCATACCATACGAATCATGCCGAGGATCTGAAAATTCTTGTGTTTGGGAATACCGTCAGCTTGAACAAGAAGGACAATTAGCTGACAGTATTATCCCTCCCTGGTTTCATAAAGAAGGCTGGCTAGATATTTATGCTGGTCAGTAAAAAATTAAAGCTCTCTTAATTGAGAGCTTTTTTATTTGAATATAGCTTGACTTATATAAATATCTATGTTAGTATATATATATCTTTGGTGATTGCACCTAAATTTTTAAGTGCACAGGTCGATCACTGGTATTAATTAATTATTGCGAATAAAATTTTATTTTATTCGTAAATTGGACAATTTTAAAATGGCAAAAAATTTATACGTAGGTAACTTGCCATATAGCATTACTCAAGAACAACTTTCAGAACTTTTTTCAGAAGCTGGTGCTGTAGCTTCAGCTACAATCATCACTGACAAATTTTCTGGTAGAAGTAAAGGATTTGGTTTTGTAGAAATGTCTTCAGATGAAGAAGGTGATAAAGCTATTGAGCTTTTAAACGGCAAAGAAATTGAAGGCAGACCAATTAAAGTTAATGAAGCAAAGCCAAGAGAAGATAACAGAGAATAAGTTTATACTTTAATTTCAACTGTTAACGCTATATAGTTACAAAAATAAAAAACCCCCGAATGGGGGTTTTTTATTTTAACGCATTTGCGCCAAAATTGATTCTTCGTTTGTTTTTTCACTTCGAGCTGCTTTTGCTTCAGCGGCTAGTTTTGATTGTCCTATCTCAATAGCTCTTTCCAGCTTAACTTTTAATTCTGCATCTCTTTCAGCAAACTGCTCAAGCATTATTTGAGCGCTTCTCAAGGTATCCTGGCTATAAACTTTAAACTCTTTATCAGAATTAAAAACTACATGCAGGGCAAGTTTAAATCTTAATTTAAGATACTTATCATCTGCTAGAATTTGAAAAATCTTATACACATTGTAATGTCGTGGAAAAACATTTTCAGTTTGACTGCCAGTATAAGCCAAAATGAATTCTAGCTGTTGAGCCCAAAAATCAATATCAGACCGAAATTTTTCACTATAAAGATTTAAACCCCAAACAGTAGCATACCAGTCAAAAGCATTTTCCCATTTGGTACGGGGAATGTGCTGACCTTCTGTTTCAGCTTTGATAATTTCTTGCATTTTTTGGTCAGCTAAAACTTTCCAAGAAAGGTTAATCTTTTCATTACCCAGTAAACGCTCAAATGGATTATAGCCTGAAGCATCATCCATGCTTTGCCACGTATAAAGATCCCTTAATTCATACTGATCAAATACTCTCTGGGCTTTTTCTTCAGGCAATAAAACCAGTAATTCAAGCAAATAATTCTGATAGCAATACCAGGCATCCTCATATTTTTCGTCAGTCTTGCTATATTCATGAAATTTTATGACAAGATCAGTCACAAAATCCAAAAGTTCAAATGACAATCCCTGCAAAAAAGACTTATCAGGAAACCTTGACCAAGGAAAGACATTTGTATCACCTGACCAGTAAAAAGGAAACATTTTGATATCAGGAACAAACAGTAAATAAAGCGCCCGGGCTTTAAAGCTGTCTTTAGCTTCCTGATTCAAAAGAGCAATTAAATCACGCCATTCCCTTTTTTTATGATCTACCCATTGCTGCCAGATCTGGTCTTCCTCAGATGGAAACAATCTGCTTTTCCATCTTGTCATTAGTGCTTTAACAATATCCATCCTTTGCTCCTTTCTGTTTGCTTTTTGCTCGTCACACGGGTTTAAAAACCGTGCTTTTTTTGCCCGCCAACCAGCGCGCTTTTGCCTAAGGTTTTCCAATAAAACTACTTCGCCTACTTGGGGCCATTCTTGTTCCTGCCAAACAGTTGGTTCAAGTGAAAAAGTCACTGAACCATCAATCTCTTTGGCCTGCGCCACTGCAAAAGGGCCGTGTTTGCCTTCTTTGATAACCTTTTGCACCACTGCCTTTACTTGTTTTGCCACACAAATCACCTCCTTTTGGTTTAAAATGAACTTATTGAATAATATACCTAATTCACCCATTTGTCAATATAAAAATAAAAGCGCCCCTTATAAGAAGCACTTTTATTTATTAAATATCTTGCTCTTTTATCTTGTTACTGAAATTGTCACACCTAGTTCAGCATCAGGGGCACTGACTGTTACTCGGCCATCAGTAATTGAGATCTCATAACCAGCGCCATTAGTTGAAGATCCAGTAGGATCAGAAGGAATAGCAGGCAAATAAGTACTAGCAGTAGTTAAAACTGTCAAATCAATTAAACCAGTACAAGTAGCACCTGTCAAACAGATTTCAGTGTCTGTACCTGTAATAGTAGAAGGCAAACTACCATTATTATCAACCGCATATTGCCAGTTAGCATTTAAAATCGCATTAATATCACTCCAACGTTGGGCATTACGTGCTGAAGCAAACTGACGAGCAGGATTAATAGCTATGATTACTATTGCTGCTAAAATAGCAATAACAGCAATCACGATCAATAACTCAATCAGTGTAAAACCCTTTTGTTTTCTCATAAAAATTTGAGTTAATATTTAATTATTTTTTAAGACTTTTAATTAAATTTAATCCTTTAGCGCAACTATCCTGATTTAAACCGCGCAAAGCTAAACCAATAACATTACAATAAAAAACTTTATCTACTTTAAAAATCTTTGCTGGCATACTAACTTTTTTTTCTGGACTGCCTTTAACAACTTTATATTGAGAATAATTTTTCTTAATATACTCATCCAAACCTTTTAATAAGCTCGAACCACCAACCATGATTATTTTATTAACCTTTTTTTCTGTTTTCCTAGTATAATTATTGCACATTTTTTCAATTTCTGCAAAAACCAGGTCAAATTGTTGAGCTAATTCCTTGCCTAAATCATCCTTTTTAATTAACAGGCCTTCTTCTCTTTTTAATTTTTCTGCTTGTTTATTGGTTAGCTTTAATTTTTTAGCAATAATACTAGTTAATAAATTACCAGCTACAGGTAAATCTATCTGGTCACGAAAACCCTTTTGATCAACCAATATAATATCTGTTTTCCTGGCGCCAATATCAAGAATAAACGTAGGCGTTTCTAGATCTTTCTGAGTTAATAATGATCTAGCTAAACAAGCCGATTCAATATCAATGACTTCTAAATTCAAATCTGCTTTTTTAAATAATTCAATATACTGGTCAACGCTTTCTTGTTCAGCTGCAGCAGCTAAAAATATTTCTTTGTTTTTCTCATCAGTAACTAGATAGTCAAAATAACTATGATCTAGGTCAATGGGTAACTTTTGACTTGCTAAGTTGTAAATAGTTTGATCAATTTCCTTAATATCTTTTTTTATTTTAAAAATCGTAAAATAAACATTTTGGTCAGGCAAAGATAATAAGCAAGAATTATTAGAAAATTTATCTTTAGATTGCTCAAAAGCTTTTTTTAAATGTTCTGCTAATTTATCCAAATTCATTATTTTACCCCCATCAATTAAATTACTAGGGATATTTTTTCTGGTATAAGCTTTAATTTTCGGTAATTTCCCGCCTGCTGTTAATTGTAATAATTCAATAGAAGTATCAGAAATATCTACCGCAACCATGGGAAATTTTTTAGAAAAAAGCATGCATTTTAAATTTGATAAAAAAGACATATATCTTTAATAAATTAAAAATTAAATATAAAAAATAAAAAATTAATAGTATTCTTGTATTGTAATTATTTTTGTATCTGGCTCAATTCTATCAATAAACACCTTAATCATTTTTGTATAACCACTATTCGTACTGCTAGTAATAAACTCTCTATCATTATTACCTGTCCCTAATATCTGATCAATATAGCAAGAACCATCACTGGTATTAATTGTTTCACTGCCAGCATAATACTCATCGGCTTGTAATTTAGAAATAGCGATGTTTGCACAGGTATTAGCTAAAAAATAACTTTTAGTTGCTTGATCCCGAGCTAATGTAGAAATCTTTTCACTCAAGGAAATTGCTGTAACTGCTAGAGTTAAGATTAGGACAATTGCGCCAATAATAATAATTGAACTTAAGGCAATATATCCATTTTGCTTATTTTTGATCTTA
>Ga0180437_10002064_pt1 | contig 33062 bp, 21 predicted proteins | sample SS_ome_4_FD_132410 | JGI IMG/M metagenome (GOLD analysis project Ga0180437, IMG submission 132410) | Hypersaline lake sediment archaeal communities from the Salton Sea, California, USA - SS_3_D_1 metaG | ecosystem: Environmental > Aquatic > Non-marine Saline and Alkaline > Hypersaline >... | reverse complement strand
GGCCTACCGGTCTTTATGCACCCCTCAGTGCTGGATCCACAGCTACTATGGCGTGATTACGGCACTATGGTAATACTCACCGGCTTGCTGTTTATTATGGCTTATGGCTTTGGCGGCAAACCCGGTAAAATTAACCGCTTTGAGGGCTTGGTATTATTGGCCATTCTCATTGCTTATACGGTATATTTGTACATATGAACAAGCAACAACTAACAGAACTGGCGCAATCTGTGATTGATATTGAAGCTCAAGCCGTGGCTGATTTACGGGAGCGGATTGATGATCAATTTATTCAAGCCTGTGAAATAATGCTGCGCTGTAAAGGCCGTATTGTGGTCACCGGTATGGGTAAATCAGGTCATATTGGCGATAAAATTGCCGCCACTTTAGCCAGTACTGGCACGCCAGCATTTTTTGTTCACCCCGGTAGATGAGAACATGGCCGATCCAGAAGATGAATCCGTTTTCATAGGATACGGGCTCCAGTGCGTCCACGTATTTATCGACACCTTCCCGATTGCGCAGGAACCACTGCATGGCAATGGCACCGACCAAGGCAAAGGCTAAGGTGTGGGGATGCTCTCCCTTCCTCGCGTGAGACAGCGCGGTTTCCATCTGTTTTGCCGCCCGATCGGGATACCCCAGCAGCCACTGACTCCAGGAGCCGAAGGCCAGGCTCATAACACCCAGATCATAGCCGAACAGATAAGCCAAGTGACCGTGTTTTTCCGGATCATAGACGGCGTTCAAGCGCTCGGTCAACTCCAGGGCTTGCTCCAGATCCCCCAGATTAAGCCACGGCCAGGAAGTGCTGTAGAAGGAGATAGCTTTAAGCATGGGATCGCCCAGTTTTTCGGCAAGTTCCGATATTTTGACTCCAATTTCCAGGGCTTTCCGGTATTCCGGACGCGTTGAATAGAATAATGAGATCTGAACCCAAGCCATGAATACTTCCGGTGTCGCCCCAAACTCCTGACACAGATCATGGGCCCTGGTTGCGGCCCGGCGAAGCTCCGGCGAAGCGAATCCCTGGGTCGCTATGAGTGGAACGGTCAGGGCCAGCTGCAGACCGAGCTCCTGCTTGTCCCGCTCCATCGACTGAGGTAAAGTCTCAAGGAGTCCGAGGGCCTTCCGGAAGTGCTGGATCGCCTCCTGGTTGGCGGAGATTCTTACCGCCTTTTCTCCCGCCTTGTGAAAATATTTAACGGCCTTTTCGACCTCACCGGCCTCATGGAAATGCCGGGCCAGCTGGATGGAAATCTCATCCGCCTGGTCGCCGTACAGGGTCTCCAGAATGTGCCCGGCTTCACCGTGGAGGTGAGACTTCTCCACCTGATCCAGGGTATTGTAGAGATAGCGCTGGAACAGGATGTGTTGAAAAAGATACTGGGATAATCGCCTCGCCTTAAGCTGTCGAATTCCCTTGGCCGTTACCAAGCGGTGCCGCCTGTCCAGCTCCGTACTCAGCGCTTTGACCAGATCCCGAACCGACGTGTCCAGCATCCGGGCGATGACCTCGGCGGTGAACTCCTCCCCCTCCACGCTGGCCGTGGTCAGGACTTCGCGCTGCCTCTCTGACAGACGGCTAATACGCTCTTCGATCACCGCGTCGATGCGGGCAGGGAGGGCGTCCCAGTCAAGGCCGGAGCCCGCCTCCCATTGCCCCACGCCATTTTTTTGAATGAAACCGTTGTCCTGCATATTGCGCAGCAGCTCGATGGTGAACAGGGCATGTCCCCTGGTCTGCCGGAAAAGAGTGCTCCGGAATTCTTCTCCCAGCCGGTTGGGCTCGGAGTCGATCAGGGCATTGACGAAGGCCCGTCCTTCGGTCTTCCCCACCTCGATCTCGATGTCCCCGAAATCGCGCTTGAATTCTAGGATAATCGATTCGAGGGGATGCCGATCCCCTTCCCGCCCCAGCGTCACCTCATCCGGCCGGTAGGCTCCCACGACCAGGACAGGACTGCCGGAGATGCGGCGGCCCAGGTGGAAGAGCAGGCTGGCGGAGCCGGGATCTATCCACTGCAGATCATCCAGCACCAGAAGCAAAGGCTGCCGGCGTGACAAAGCCTGCAGCACGCGGGTGAACTGCTCGAATAGGTGGCTCTGCTGAAGCATCATGTCGGCCGGCAAAGCGGATTTTCGCTCCACGACCTTTTTAAGCCTTTCCAGCCAGTTCGGTAAGACGGTCGCGGCCGCCTGGGTGCGCTCGATCAGGGCATTTCCCGGGACAAAGGTATCGATCAAATCCGGCCCGTTCTCCAGCACGGCTTGGGCCGCATGGGGAGTCAGACGCCAGAGGGTGGCGGCATGTTCCCGCGTGATGTTCCCACTTTCCCACTTAGCCGCCACATCACCGGTGAGCATGCCGAGCAATTCGATAAAAGGCAGATAAGGATCGCCGATTCCGGTATGAGCATTGCATTTTCCAATGGCAACGACCAAGGTCGGATGCTTTTTCTGCGCCCGCCGGGCATATTCCTGAATCAGGGCCGTCTTGCCGCATCCGGCTTCGCCCTTGACAAAAACCACCTGGCCTCGGCCGGCCAGCGCCGCTGCGGATGACTTTTCCAGGCGAGCGATTTCTTCCTCCCGGGCTACAAAGACCGGCCCGTCCGGCTCGATCTCCGCTGTGCTTTCCCGCAGGAATTCAGGCTCCTGCGGAAGCCGGATGCCGGTGGTGGTCGGGCGGCCTTCTTGGATGTTCCGAAATTCAGCCTGAAGTTCTTCGACCGTTTGAAATCTCTCTTCCGGGTCTTTTTCCAGGCATTTAAGGATCAATCCACACAGCTCGTCGGAGAGCTTGGCATTTAGGTCTCTGGGATCCGGCGGGGCCTCGGTCTTGTGCTTCAGGGCCACACTCAAGGCCGAATCGCCCCCAAAGGGAGCGGCTCCGGTCACCATCTCATAAAGCATCACACCCAGAGAATAAATGTCTGAGCGGGAATCGATGGCATGAGCGTCCGCCTGCTCGGGAGACATATATTCCGGGGTCCCGATCATGATCCCGGATCCGGTGATCCCTTCGGCCTTGAGAGAACGCGCGATCCCGAAATCCATGATGCGGACATTCCCCTCTTTGTCGATCATGATGTTGGACGGCTTGAGGTCGCGGTGGACCACCCCCAACCTATGCGCTTCGGACAGTCCCTCGCATGTCTGTTTGCCGATCTTGACGACCGTATCCGTATCCAACCGGCCCACTCTCCTGATCAGGTGCTTCAGGTCTTCACCTGGAACATACTCCATAGTGATATAACGAAAACCTTTGTCCTCTCCGAGATCGAACATCCGGCAGACATGGCGGTGGGCGATGGTACGGGCGATCTTAAGCTCGTTCCTGAACCTCTCGATGGTTTCTTGATCCGCGGAAATTTCGGGCTTGATGAGTTTGAGGGCGATCTCCTCTTGGACCTTGGTGTCTTCCACGCGGTAGACTTTACCCATCCCCCCCCGGCCCAGTTCTTCGATGATCTCGTATCGATCCGCGAAAACGATCCCCCGGCTAAGCTCACTGACCGGCGTTTCCATGGTTTTGGTGAATGCGGCCCGGGCATTTTCGGGTGCCGTCAAATGGGTCCCGCACTCGCCGCAGAATTTCTGAGAACCTGGGTTCTCACACTGGCACTTCGGGCATTTCATGACTTCGCTCCCCTCGTTCTTCGGGAACAGCTTATAGCTTCTCAGTGGTGGTGTCAATCCGCAAGGCACCGGGCTCCGGAGTGCCCTCTTCTCCACCATGAATTCAACCTTTGAATTCTGTTCATAACAACCAACAGCCTCGGGGAATCATGTGAATTTACGGAACCGCCTCGAATACCCCCTGATCAATTCCAAAGTTGAGGATTGGGTAAGGGACGAATTATTGGGCTGCGACTGAATTCAATAAGAATTAAAAGTTAATGTGAACTTTTTAACGATAATATCGTATATAATAACGATAAAATCGTATTTATTCGGGAATCCGGCATGAAGAAGCTGACCATCAACGAACAGATTTTCTTGATTGCCATATGGCATCTGAATGATGAGGCCTACGGCGTGAAGATCCGGGAAAAAATCATGGAGCTGACCGGCGGTGACATTCTCTTCGGAACCGTCTACAACACGCTGGAGTATCTGATCAGGAAAGAATATGTCACCGCCCGCAAAGGAAAAACCTCCCAAAACAAAGCCGATAACAAGCGCGTTTATTACCGGATCACTCATCACGGACTGAGGGCTCTCCAGGAAGCCCGGAAGCTGCAGAATTCTTTGTGGCATAACTTCCCCGCGGAGGCAACGACGGAGATCAAAAGGTGAGTCCTCGAAGCACCGGCCGCCCGCCTCGCGTTGCCGAAATCATTCTCTCCCGTCTCTATGACTACAGCCGACGTTACGGCATGCTCTCCGACCTGCGGGAGGTCCATGCCTCGCTCTGTCTAACCCACGGCCGCCGGAAAGCCGACCTGTGGTACTGGAGACAATGCTTGGGGGCTCTCCCCAAGTATCTCTCCTACTGCCTCGCTTGGAAAACGACCATGTTGAGAAACCACTTCAGAATCTGGCTGAGAATTTTGTATCGCAACAAAACCTACGGATTCATCAATATTCTGGGTCTGGCAGTCGGGATGACCTGCACCATCTTGATCCTGCTCTGGGTCCAGTATGAGACCAGTTATGAAAAGTTCCACACCAATGCGGATGACATCTATCTCATCGCATGGGAACGGCTGGCCAACAACCGTCATTATTCGTCCACCCCCTATCCTCTGGCTGAACGACTCGAAGCTGAATTCTCGGATTTCACTCGGATCGTAAGGATCAAGCCCCGGGAGCGGCACATCATCAAGCACCAGGATAAGGTTTTTATCGAAGAACAGACTATTGCCGCCGATCCCTCTCTCTTTGCCATGTTCACATTTCCCTTTCTTCTTGGTGAATCCGACAACGCCCTGGTCGATCCCAACACAATCGTGCTCACGGAGTCCACGGCTCAGAAATACTTCGGCGATGGGGAATCCCTCGGCAGGCTGCTGGAAGTGGACGGCGTACCTTTGGAGGTTTGCGGCGTCGTCCGGGATGTTCCTGATAATTCTGAAATACGTTTTAATCTTATCACCCGCTTCAAAGACCTCAGGAAGGTAAAAGAGTACCAGGACCCCCTACGCTGGAATTACTTTGCGTTCCATACCTTTGTTCAAGTCAAGCCCGGCATCGACCCTCTTGACATCAATCCCAGGCTCACAGTAGCCATGGATCGGTACCGCTCCTGGCTTCCCTCCGGTGAACGGGATTTTTATCTTTTTCCCTTGAAAAAACTCCATCTCTACGAACTCGCGGGCGGGGGCCTCATTCGATATGTATATTTGTTTTCATTCGCAGCGATATTCATCCTGGTTATCTCGTGTATCAATTTCGTGAACCTTTCCACAGCTCAATCCGCCCAAAGGGCCAAAGAAGTCGGCATTCGTAAGGTGATCGGCTCGGATCGGAGACTGCTGCTGGGGCAGTTTTTGGGAGAGTCGTTCTTGTATGCTCTTTTTTCCCTAGGCATCGCCATCGTGCTGATCCTGTTCACCCTTCCCGCATTCAATAACCTTGTCCAGAAAAACCTGCGGTTCGAATACCTCGACGCCGGATTTATCATAGGCCTTTTGGCGATTTTTCTACTGACGGTCATCCTGGCCGGCAGTTACCCGGCCGTATACCTTTCCGCAATCCAGCCGGTCAAAACACTGCGAGGAGCTTTCCGGATCGAAGGCCGGGGAATGTTCAGACAGGTCCTGGTGGTGATTCAATTTGTCATCTCCATCCTGCTGATCATCTGCACCCTTGTGGTATTGAAACAGCTCCGCTTCATGAAGCATGCCGATCTGGGATTCGACGAAGAAAACCTCCTCTCCCTGCCGCTGACCCAATCCATGTCTATAAGGGTTCAGACCATCAAAGCCCGGCTTTCGCAGCATCCCAGCATCGTAAAGGTCACCGCCAGCGCTCCGACCAATCATGGGGGACTCTTCCGTTGGGAGGGAATGGATCCGGATCTCTCTTATCTGGAGAATGAAATTTGGTTCAAAATGGTGGATCATGATTATTTTGACACGCTCGGTGCAGAGATTATAGCCGGCCGCAGCTTTTTAAAGGAACGAGTAAGCGATTTCCGTGACGGTTTTATTGTCAACCAGGAGGCGGTTAAACTCATGCGGCTGGAATCCCCGGTAGACAAGGCTCTCCATCTTGTCGGGACAGATGGGACCATCATCGGAGTGGTGAAAAACATTCACGCCGGGTATAAGGAAAATCTGCATGCCGAGGTTTACTATCTTCGTCCGCTGACTCAGTGGGACCGCTATGCAGCTCTGGATATCCGCATCGAAGCGGGAGAGATTCCCAACGCTATGGCTTCGATCGAAGAGGTGTGGAAGGAGTTCAACCCGGACCGACCCTTCGAATATGCATTCCATGATGCCGAGATCGACAAAAAATACCGTCAGGAGGAACAGACCAGCCGGATATTCGGGTACTTCGCTTTCGTATCCATCTTTGTGTCATGCCTTGGATTGTCCGGGCTGGTAGGTTATGCGGCCGCACAGAGGACAAAAGAGATCGGAATCCGCAAGATATTAGGTGCCGCCTCATCAGAGATCATTGTGCTGTTGAATAAAAATTTCTTAAAATCGGTGCTTTTAGCCAATGTGCTGGCTTGGCCCATGGGATGGTTTGTTATGCGGGAGTGGCTGCTGGCCTATCCGTATCGAACGGATTTACACATTGGATACTTTGTCGCCGCAGCGGCCATAGCTGCGGTCATCGCCCTTCTGACCGTCAGCATTCAAGCCGTACGAGCCGCCACCTCAGATCCCGTGTCCGCTCTCCGCCACGAATAGCCGATTCTCGCGCACGCACATCTATTTTGGCTTACTCGCCCGGAGATCTTAAAAGATGAAATCAATGGACGTATTTTCTCAAAAGAGAACATAAAATATTCGCCGATTTCTCTTGATCTTCCTGATAGACGGCATCTGAATGATTCCATAAAACTGTTTTTTCCGCTGGACTTTTATTCCTATATTTGCTAGTATATCTACAATCAAAGAAGTTTGTTTTATGTGAGCAGGCCTATTTCGCACTGAAGGACAATCCCATTTGTAAAAGTGGCAGCCTCCAGTATAGAAAACTTTGAGAACTTTAGGAAAGGAGAATGCCACGATGGCTAATGGAACAGTCAAATGGTTCAACAGCAGCAAAGGCTACGGCTTCATCGAGCAGGAAAGCGGTCCGGATGTGTTCGTTCATCATTCCGCGATCAATTCCGCCGGCTTCAAGTCGCTCAACGATGGCGATCGCGTGACCTTTGACATCGAGCAGGGCCCCAAGGGACCCTCCGCGGCAAATGTCACGGTAGTTTAGCTCGCTGTTTTTTCGCTGATAAAGGGCGCTCTCTTTAACGAAAAGGGGGCGCCTTTTTATTTGCATGCTTAAATTCTGTCATGGGCTTTGGCAGGGATACGACTTTTTCTTGGAAAGGCCGGATCATTTTTCTATAATGATGAGTAGGGGAAAATCAATCCGGTGAATCCATATTCCATCCCCTCCTTGGTGGCAGGACTGTTTACCTTCTCGTTGGGCATAACGGCTATCCTCTACGGTCGGAAAGAAAGGGTCAATATCGTTTTTGCTGTCTTCATATTCTCTTTGGGATTGGCCTCATTCGCCTCTTTTATATTCCACGAGGCGGATACCCTTGAAGAAGCCCTTCGTTGGAACAAGGTCCCCTATTTCTTTGCTATCATCTCTGTCCTGGTCACGGTATTTTACGTGCTGGAATTAACCGGTTATATCCACCAGTTGGACAGCAAGTTATGGGGAGTTATCACATACAAAGTGCTTATCATTCTCTGTTCCATGGGCGCAGCGGTATTGGAATTCCTGCTAATTTTTACCGACCTGATTATCTCAGGCGCCGCTTATTACGATCCGACCGGCTATGAACACACCTACGGTAAACTGCTTCTGCCAGGAGCGACATGGGCCACTATCCTACCAGTGACAGTAATCGGCATGCTGGCCACGCGATATAAAAAGGCTGCATCCGAATCGGAGCGCATCAGGCTTCGCTATAACCTTATCGGATTCTCCTTCATTTTTCTTTCCTCAGGGGCATTGGTCCTCTATCTCCCCTACTTCGGAATCCAGACTCATTCCTTTTCTCTGATACCGTTCGCACTCGCCGCTTTTGTATTTTATCTTTCCATCATCAAGTCGCAGTTCAGCCAGATCGATGAATTGAACCTCGGATTGGAAAAGAAGGTCGAGCAGAGAACACAAGAATTGAAACAAGCCCAAGCCCAGCTTGTCCAATCCGAAAAGATGGCGGCCCTGGGTCAACTGGTGGCCGGCGTGGCCCACGAGATAAACACGCCCATCGGTTCGATCAACAGCAACACCGACGTCCTGGGCCGCACATTGGTGAAATTGAATGAAGAAATAAGCAGAATAGAACCGGATTGCGCCAACAAGTATCCCAAGGTCAAGGACTATGTGAATGTCATCGAGGAGCTTACCGAGGTCAACAAGCTAGCGGGAACCCGCATCACAGGGATTGTAAGAAGCCTAAAAAGCTTCGCCAGACTGGATGAGGCCGAAGTCCAAAAAGCGGATTTGCACGAGTGCCTGGATACCACGCTGATTCTACTCCATCATGAGATGAAAAACCGTATCCGGATCATCAAAGAATACGGCGATATTTCGCGTTTGAAATGCCGGGCGAGTCATTTGAATCAGGTATTCATGAATATCTTGCTCAACGCCACTCAGGCCATCGAGGGCGAGGGTGAGATCAAAATTCAAACAGGGCAGGAGAAAGATAAGATTTGGATTAGAATCAGCGACACCGGGAAAGGGATATCATCCGAGAATTTGAGCCGGATTTTCAACCCCGGTTTTACGACCAAAGGGGTGGGAGTCGGGACCGGATTGGGCCTCTCTATCTGTCATCAAATCATCGAAGAGCACAAAGGAAAAATATCGGTGGAGAGCGAGCCGGGACGAGGTTCCACTTTTACGATCGAAATTCCCTTCTCCGGCATATTCGCCGAATCGCAGTCCCACTGAGACAACGGCATTTCGCTGGATATCTTAACGCGCCCTCAATCTCGATGACCCGCTCGGCACGGCCGATCTCAAGCGTGCTCTTCATAGCGGGCTGTTCGAAGGACGCATACTCCTGCGGAGCTTCTTGAGCATATCCCGGGCATTCTGGTTTTCTGGGTCGAGTTCGAGCGATATTTCATAATTCCGGATGGCTGGCTCCATCCGGCCGCTCTTCATGTAGGCCTCCGCGAGGCTGTCGTAAACATTGGCTGATTCCGGGAAAAGCTCGACATTGAGCTTGAAGATCTCGATGGCCGCATCTGAATCTCCTGCGCCGAGCAGGCGATAACCCAGCTCATTGAATTCTCTCTCATCGAAATAGAAATCGCTATCGGGATCCGATCGGAGGGCACGGAATCTTGCCAGACCTGCGGCGATCCTGCCCCTACGGATCTCCTTTTCCACGGCATATGCCGCCGAAGAGGAGACGCGGCGCTCGAGCGTTTCGATCCGGCTTTGGATCATACCCACATCGCTCGGGAGAATCTCGACCATTTTCCTGTAGGCTTCAAGGGCCTTTTCCAGGTCCCCATCCTGCTGATAAAGGTTGGCCAGTATCATGTACGCATTGGCCGATCGGGGGTAATTCGCCTGCAGGTACTTCACGACATCGAGAGCCTCTGCCCGCTTTCCCCGATTCAGGAGGCCGTAGGTCTGCATGGAGAGCACATGCTCCGGCGGATCCACAGGAAATCCATAGACAGCAGAAAGGCCCCGGTAAAAGTCCTGGATGTCGTCCAATCCGTTAACCTCTCTATTCTCAGGAAATGGATAATCCTGGAACATGGCTTTCAGCCCCGCGCGAAGCCCCAGGGGCTGGATGAACTCATCGTTGTCCTTGATGTAGTTCAGGTGAAGGCGAAAGTCCGTGAGGTCGAGCTCACGGACCAATGCGGCGAACCGATCGATATAGGCGATCCCTTCCTTGGCCAGTTCATCACTGTCCTCATAGGTGATGGATAAAAACCTTTTATACGACTTCAGGCCCGGGAGAACGTCCTGAGACGTCTGGAGGATCAGGTCCCGCCCGCCCCGCCAGCGAAAGGGATGGTTGATGACGGCGGCTTGGAAAAGATCCGGATGTTTGAAGAACGTATGCATCACGAAATTGGCGCCGGCCTGTGGCCCCAACACCACCCGGTAGTCCTTGACTCGGTAGTGGGACTCGACATAGGGGACAAGCTCTTCCTGAAAGAAGCGCACGAAATTCTCGATCCCGGTAGGCCGCCCGTCCGGCTGCAAGGGCAGGAGGTCCCGGTAGCGGTCGGTGTTGGTGATCGCTACGAGCAGCATCTCCGGAATGCGTCCGGTAGGTCCCAGCCGGTCCAGAACCGCCACCGCCTCGGCGAAATAGGTGGTGACATGATCTCCGTAGAGCATGAAAAGAACCGGATAACCCAGGGAAGTGCCGTGATAGCTTCTCGGAAGATGCACAAGCAGGGTACGTTCTTCATTCAGGATCTTCGACCGAAGCTTGTGGTATGTGCCGATCACCACGCCCTCGCCCGCCCCCTCTTGGGCCGTGGCGACGGGCGCCGTCCCTAAGAGCAGCAGCCCCAGGAATAAGTGCGCAGCCGGCTTAAAGATGTGAGACACCGTTCCCTCCCCAAAAAGCATTGCAAAAGACATACCTCAATGAGATAGAACGGATAGCACAGCTTTTGGTTTAGAATAGGCAAAGACGGCGTCTCATTTTATCGATTCTTCCGGAACGGGAAGTCTAATTCTGTACTTGGCGATTTTGATTTTATGGCTGTCGTCCCTCAACGCCGCATAGAGGTATCCGTCTTTTATGACCGGATTATCGAGCTGGGAATGCATAAGAGTCAATCCTTGCTCAAGCTCAATCAGGCCTGAGTATAGATACTTCCCTTCAGGAGAAAAGATGTCTATCTTCTGTTTGTTGTGACGGGGGATTTCTGGAACGAAGACGTGGATGAGCCCATCATGGACCTCAATGCGGCAGAAAAAAGTGCAATCATTGGGTGTTGTTTTTATAAATTGCTCTCGTGTATGTCTTGATATCCGGCCAAATTCTTCAAAGCTCTTCCTTTTGACGTCATCGGAGATCCTCTGCTTTTTTCTCTTCAGGGAGAATGAATCGAGCACTCGACCATCCATATCGGCGATATGGATCACATAAGAGTCGCTTTTACCATAGTAGATTCTGTGGTTCCCATATCCCACCGTCATCAGTGGCGTCAAACCTATCATAATGAACGATCCCACGAGGTCGCCGGACCTTGCCGTGCCCCCTTCAAAAATGCGAAACTCGGCGATCACCCGCTCCGTCCTGTTTTCCAGATTGACAATGGAGACTTTTCCCAGGCCGCCCGGTGCCTCGAAGATTCCAAACGGACTGGCTATGAACTCTACATGGTTGAGGAAAACAATAGGACGAAATCGATAGCTTTGATTTCGTTTGGATTCAATGTATTCTCCTCTTTTCGAGAAAATATGGATCATGCCAGTATCCACGATAAAAATTTGACAGTGGACCGCGAATAAATCCCTTTGCTGCCGAACTTCGCCCGGACCCTGCCCCCTCCTGCCGAAGGCCTTTATGAATATTCCTGTATTGTCGAAGACATAGTTCGCTCCATATTCGGGATCAGAGATGTAGACCATGCCCTCATCAGATATCCTGATCCTATCGGGTTCTCCAAAAACATCGTCACCGACTCTGGAAATTTCCCACACTTTCACCGGGGCGAAATCCCATTCCCCCCTTGATGGCTTATCCGAGTTCTTGATTTCAGCATCAAGGAGAGGCATTAGAAGAAAAAGGAATAGAACGAAGATCATCTTACTTTTCATTGTTTAGCGCTCCTGAAAAACGACCTAAGTATAGGCTAGAGTTGCCATATTTTTTTCTCTGAGGTCGTCCCAGTTCATAAAATGTTCCTCAAATATTTTTTTGTGACTGATTATCAATGAGATAAATACGTACACATTTATTGAATAGTACGGGAGAAATCAAAGATCAGGAGGTCTTTTTAGGCATATATCGCTCCCGGTACTGAGAAGGGGTCATCCTGGTGAATTTTTTAAAGACTCGGTTGAATGAAGTCTTGGTGTTGAAGCCCGCATCGAAAGCAATATTCAGAATTGTCTTGTCTTTATCTTGTAGAGAAGCCAGTCTTTTTTTTGCTTCCTCTACGCGGTAAGTATTGACCAAAACAGAGAAAGTGAGCCTCATCATTTCGTTGATGATCCGGGACAGCTGATACGGCGGGATGGACAATTTGTCGGATATGGACTGAAGTGAAATATCTTCATTCCTATAGACTTTTTCCACATCAAATAGATAGGTCACCCTTTTAGTCACCTCATCGGCTATTTCCGGATCGATGACAAATCTCTTTGATTCTTGTGCTTTATCGGAGCGCCTTTTTTTGTAGAGAAAGAATCCTGCTGATCCTCCTGCTATCACCACAAAAATCAAGACATACAGAAAAGGAAGGAATCGGTGAGATCTCAGAGATGGGAGCTGGTCTTCTCTGATGATCCGCTTGAGACCAGCAGTCTTTGGCTGTATATAAACGTCACCGTCACTTAGGACCGCCTCGAGGCCGAATTCCTGGAGGACGAGCGATAAGACTCGATCCCATGGGACCTGCCTGAAACTATAGGCCTTTTTTTCTTCAGACCGTTGCTGGACATCCGGGCTGAGTCTGAATTTCAGGCCGGAAGAGTCCTCCAGACTCATGAGAAGTCTTTCCAGGCTCGCCTCCCCGAGATGGAGATCGATGGGTTTTCCCGTATAGCTTCCAGTCTGCAAATTATTTATCAGCTCCTCAACCGAGATCTCCTGACCATCTTCACCAAGGGAAATCCCAACTACCGATCCGAGGAAACAAATGACTGAAAAATAGAGCTTCATCTGAAGTCTTATTGAGGTCACCAAGGTCACCGCATCATTTCGATGAATCAAATTCGTACGTTTATCTGCTTTCCCTGTGAACAGGGAGAATGATATGGCTAGGATGATCCTGGTCATGATATAGAGTCTGATGGGCGGTCTTATATTCGGTGTCCTCGGCTATCGGATTCCCGGTATTGGTGTTGATAACCAGTAAACCGGCTGAAGCGCTGGCGATGGATACCCGCATTCGATGTCCCTTGCGAAACCGGTGGCTGGTCCAGGTCATGGGGATACGGTATTCATATATCTTTCCGGGTGTTATCAGTTCCTCTCTTTCCACGCTCTTTCGGAAACGGGCTTTGACCAATCCGTCCACCAGGCGGATGGATCGGCCATCTGAAAAGACATCGGTTAAACGGACCAGCCAATCCGTGTCCCGACAATCTGTGGCGGCATAAATGACAGCAGAGACATCACCCGATATTTCAAGATCTTCCATAAGCAGATCTGAGCTATAAACCAACGTATCCTTCCGCCGCTCCACTTCCTGATAATCTTCCGGAGGATTAATTTCGTTATATCTTACGTCACAGAGGAAAGGCGTCGGATTTGCCGGATCATAGACATAATGATCGGGCCTCTCGCGGCCGGGCCTTTTTGGACCGATCCAGCCGCCATCCTCGGGCCGGACGGCCATCCCTTTCGAGCGGAAATACCATTCCTCTTTTTTTACATTCTTCGGCGGCCAGGTATCGGCTGTTTTCCAGTCGTTTTCTCCCATGGTGTAATACTGAACCGCAGGATCCATTTCCACCCCATTGTTGATTCCCTTGAGCCAATGGTCGAACCAGCGCACATAGACATAATTGAGGTCTTCCCTGATGGCATTATCCCCAAAGACCAACTTATTGATTCTTCTAGTTCGGTTAAAACCATGGCGCCAGGGGCCGAGGATGATATGCTGGTTTTTGCGCCGGTTGCCCTTCATCATATCATAATAATATATGGTTCCCCTGAGCACGTCATCGTACCATCCGGAGAGGAACAAAACCGGCAGATCGATATTTTCCGCCCACCGCTTGATGTCTCCCTTTTTCCAGAAATCATCCAGAATCGGGTGTGCGAGAAACTCCCGCCAGAAAGAGATTTCGTGCCCCACCGCCCTCTTGTCGGCATCGATCAGAGGCAATGCCACGGCGACATCATAAAGACTTTTGCTTTTCGCGGCTTCGAACTTTTCCGGTGTGGTCCCCACAAGCAGAATCCAGGTCAGATATCCAGTCGTAAAGGAACCGTTCTGGTAGGGAGAATCCACCTGACCCGGGCCCCCCGTAACCTGAGAAATGAGACATTTGAGATAGGGATTCCCTCGGTAGGCGGCATGCCACTGGACCATACCTCCGTATGACGCACCGATCATTCCTACCTTGCCGTCACACCATGGTTGTTTCGCGATCCAGGAAATGGTTTCATCCCCATCGGATTTTTCATCGACAAAGGGGAGGAAAACTCCTTCTGAATCGTACCGTCCCCGCGTATCCTGGACCACCGCCGCATAGCCCCGCGACACGTACTTGAAGATATCCCTGATTCTCCTCCTGTCATAAGGAGTCCGCATCAATATGGTGGGGAAAGGTCCTTTCAGCGCTTTTTCGTCCTCAACACCCGGTTTGCCGGGCAGGAAGACGGTTGATACCAAGGAAATTCCATCCGCCATCGGAACCATGGTTTTCTCTTCCAGTTTAACCACCCGGTAGAGAGGTTTGGAAATAAGAGCGTCATCCCAAAATTTAAGAGTTGAGAATTCTTCATACCCCTCCTGTATGGTGACGTCATCATTTACGGGATCAAACCATCCTAAAAGCATATGGTCTTCGGATAAGACCAGATCGAACGGGACTTTGCTGTTTCGGCCGGGAATCGGCCCCCCGGGAATATGTTTTTCGCCCGACCAGATCCACACATTCGATGAGGCCTCCCGGATTGAACCCACACGCTCGTGGCTTTTTTTAAACTCCATGTCGACCAGTTCACCCAGAAAAAGGGTTGATATCCTCAGGACATCATCCGCCTTCTGATTCTTCAAATAGGCATTTAAAACTCCCGAGTCAGCGGATAAATATTGTGTCGCGAACAAGAGGATCGGAAATCCGGACTCAAAAGTCTCCCTCATTCCGATTTTGTCGATGAGGACGACTTTGGTCGGCGATTCCCAGATGACTTTGGACTCATCATCTTCAACCACCACCAATCCGCCTTCTTGGGTGGAAGTAAGTTTCCAGATCCGAGAAGATTCTTTCCAGCTGCAGGGATCTCTCTGCGCGAGAGAAATAAAAGAGAAATTAGGCTTATCAATATAACCGGCCTTTTCAACCCAGATGCCGAAGCGATACCTGGCATAGTCTTGCTCAGAGGGAAGAATTTGGGCCCCAGCGCTATTGGCCAGAAGCAACAAACACAAGGCCGGCAGACATCTTTTTGTCCCTGGCATCATCTGACCTCCATATATATCCTCAATTTCTTCATATCATTATCAAAAAGATATTTCTCGCTGTGTTCTCTCCCCTGTGAAGTAAAGTATAAATAATGATTCTAAAGGAAGTAAAGACAAGCGCTTTATTTCCTCGTCCCCAATTCAAGAAGATAAGAAAAAATAGAGCTTTGGATAAACCTTTTTTAGCGAAACCGGGGATACCAAGAGTCCAGAGGCCGGACTCGAATTCTTCATTTAAGATGTTCGTCAAACCAAGCAACGGCCAGCTCGATCGAAGTCAGGCGCCCTTTGGCATAGATCTCAAAATGTGTCATCCCCTGCATGACCTCGTATCGAGCCGGGCCATGATCCTTGACGCGGTCTCTTTCGCCGCGCTCAGACGGAAGTGTTATGCCTGTCCCAGCTTTCCATGACTCTCTAATTCATCGGCTATATATGACAGTCCTAAGGCCTCCAGAGTGCTGCGTTTCGGGTATCCGGATTTCGTATCCCAACCTTGGAGTGTATAGAACCGGGTTTTGAATCCCTCGAATTTCTCTTTTTCCATGCGGCGTCCCAGCATGTTGCAATAATCCCATTTCCCGTTTTTTCTTCCGGGAAGAAAAAGGACCGGTGCTTCCACCATCTTGCTCTTCTTTGTATAGATATACTCCGCAAAATGCACCATGTCCCGATGACGGCCCTGGAGGGTCCAGATGGCATGGTCCAGGTTCCAAATCTTGCGGCCCAATTCCATTCCGTCCAGGAATGAGATCTCTTTTCCGGTGACCGCCTGCAGGAATTTCGGCTCCGCCTCCCCGGTCGAGCCGATCTTCCCCGGCGCCCGCAGATTGAGAAAATCCGGCCAGCGCCAATCGCAGAACATGGCCGACTGTTTCCAGAAGCGGGTGTAATACCTATGCCATGTCACCAGCTTCGCGATATGCTCTGAATACATATTTTCGGCGCTGTAATCGAGCATGAGCCGGTCTCCCTGAAACGGGGCCATCTTGTCGGTGTAAATTCGGACCAGTTCCTCGGCCGGGACCATCGGCTCCCCCCCGGACATCTTGGCTGAAGTGGCGTCCCATTTCATCCAATCGAAATCATGCTCATTGATATCGCGGTCGCCCAGTAGGGTTCCATAGCCCCATTCGAGCTGTCCTACTGGCTCCTTGTGGACCGGAAGCCCCCAGAAGGGGAAGGGAAGCAAGCCGCTGGCCAGGTCCTCATCCAATCTTCCCCACTTTTTCGCCGCCCGGATGGTGCCCTCGGCGATGTCATCTCCGAAGGGATGGGGGTTGCCCAATCCGTCATTGCGATATGCGACCATCTTCACGAACTGCTCGACAAAATTTTCTTTGCCATAGTCTTTGAAGGGAAGGGGACAATCGATGTCTCGTCCCGCACCGAGGATACGCTTCATACGGAGACTATTCAGATAGAGCAGGCAGTAGAGCATCTCGTGGGCATTCAGGCCGTATTGGTTGATCAGATCACTCGCTTTTCTTTGTATTTCTGGCTTTCTGGCGCCGATATAGAAGACGGTGGCATAGCAGGTCGCCTCATTGCCGAGGCCGCTGGCGAATCTCGCCCGGCATCCGGAGTGGCAGCCCACGCACGCCTGAGGCCTCTGACCTTCCTTGGGTCTCCAGCTTCCGGTGGGATATCCCCATAAAACGCCCGGAATCGGCGGACTCTGAAATACGGTGCCGGAGGCGATGTTGTCTGTGTCTTTCAGGTTGTAGGCATAGTTTTTCTTCTGCCACAGCCGTGCGTTCATCAAGGCCTTTGGATTTTGAACCTTGATACTCCCAGTGCCGATAACGCTGATCGCCTTGAGGTTCTTTGAGCCCCACACCGCCCCGAACCCTCCCTGTCCCGCTGCGTTTGAGGCATCGTGAATGAGACATGCCATCCGGCTCAGATTTTCTCCCGCCGGGCCGATGGCCAGAACAGCGGGTTTTTGTGTGGTCCTGGAGGCGTCGTCTCGGGATCCCAACCTCATCCAGCGGCTGAAGTCCTGGCCGCTCATGACCTCCCGCCATATCTTTTTTTGTGCTGTCCAGGTATCCAGACCCCAGAGGGTGCCGGCGTCCTTGACCTCCACGCTCTCATTCCTGATATCTATCCATACCGGCTTTTCCGCTTTTCCCCGGATAACGATACCGTCCCAGCCGGCAAATTTGAGCATGGAGGAGAACCGTCCCCCGAAGTTGCTGCGGGTGAACCATCCGATCGGATAAGACTGCACACCGATGCCCTGGACCTCGCACCGGCTCGCCGCGGCGGGCGCCAGCGTCCCGCATAAGGGGGAAGTCAAAATCGTCACCACATTGGCAGGGTCAAATCCGTCGATCGACTTATCCTCGACCAGATCCCAAAAGATCGCCGATCCCATGCCGTGGCCGCCCACCCAGTGTTCGTATTTTCGGGTGGGAATGACGCCGATCTTTCTTGCCGTAAGGTCAATGTCTAAAATCTTTCCCGCATAGCCGCTCATCTATCTCATCTCCTGTCCCGTCTTACTTTCATACCAGGCAAGGGCCTAGTCCACGGGATATCCCAGCCTGCCCCATGCCGGACCTCTTAAATCGACCTTATATCCGTCTTCGCCTTCTTGTTCCGGCACTTGTGCGACGAATTGAATGGCACCCACCGGGCAGACTTCCACACAGGCCTGCTTCCCATTCGGACCGCCTTTTTCTTCCCAATGCGGAGCATGGCTGCAAAGGTCACACTTTTGGGCCAGATTCTCCTGAAAATTCCAGACCGCCCGGCTGGGCGGATGGGGACAGGCTTCGACACAGGACATGCATCCGATGCATTTCTCCTTGCAGACTCTCCGCACATGGCCGTTCTCCGGGTCTGCTGTCAGAGCCCCCTCCGGACATGCTTTCACACAGGCGGGATCGACACACTGCCGGCACTGTTCGATGGACACGTCATCCGGCCAGTTTTGGAAGGAATTCTGCAGGATCTGGATTCGGGCGAGGGAGAGATTCTCGACTCCCTCGTTGACAAGGGAACAGGCCAGCATGCAGGAGACACATCCCTGGCATTTCTTGATATCCACCACCAAATAGCCCTCGGAAACCGGGATGGCGGCTACGCCCTTCTTGGCCCAGACGATATGCGTCAGGGCGCCGCCGGCGCCGATCGCCACAAAAACGTCTTTGGAAAGCCTCAGGAAATTGCGGCGCGATATCCCGAATCTTCCCTTTTCGGATTTTTTCTCTTTGCCTTCATCCATGGAAGGAGATCTCCTTGATTGGGCTGGTCTACTCCATATGTTAAAATATCCGCCCTAGCTCATCAGCCAAAGTACACTCGGGAGGCGGCCGCGGCAGCGATATTGTCTTCGAGATGCTTGAAATTCTGCATGTCGGCATTGACCACATCCAATCCATTCTCAAGCACAAACGCATAAGCCCGTTGGAAAGGTGAAAGAGGGGAAGATAGGAGCTTTTCACTGAAATATTTATCGAATACAGAAGGATCTCCCTTTCCCATGGCGGACATCGGGGCAAGATGTCTGACCGTTTTCATGCCGACCAGCCCGATTCCGGCGGCCCTTGCCCGGGTCAGCAATCCGGAGAGTTCCGTAAGTATCGGGGATCCTGGAAGCAGGTCATGGGTGTCCCAGTCATACCAGCCGGCCGGGGTGACCCCGATCATGGCTACGTCATACCAGCCGGTCCCGATCGCCGCTTCCAAGACTTCCTGGGCGTTCTTGTGGGTGCTTAGTCCGAAGAATCCGACTTTTCCGTCTGATTTCGCTTTGAGAAAGGCCGCGTAAATCTCTTCGCTGCGGATGAGGGAAGTATTTTCCACGGCCATGAGATAATAGGCATCGATATAGTCAGCGTCGAGGTCCCGCAGGCTGGCCTCCAGGAGCCTCGTCCAGCCGGCTGCGGCCGCTTCCGCCTGCTCCGAGGTGATCGAATCCTCTGGTTTGATTCTGGGCATGATGGGGGCTTTCGAGGCCACCCAGATCTGATCGCGATTCCTTTTCATGAAAGGAGCCAGGCTTCTCTCGGCTCCCCGGTAATAGACATTCGATCCCACATCATAATGGTTGATCCCGGCCTCCAGGGCCCGGTCAAGGAGGCGTACGGCCTTCCCGCCTGACAGCGCGGCCCCGCAGCCGAAAACAAGCCGGCTCGACATGAATCCGGTCCTGCCCAGCTTGCGATATGTCATTTCGGTCCGGTCCTGGAGTTGAAGTAGTCGAGGGCCTTGGGACAGGTGTCCTCCGAACATCCCGACAGCCAGGGATTTAATAAAATCACGGCGGTCGAACAAATTAAGGCTCCTGTTTTTCCCCATTTGATTGTCTCCCCTCCGGAAAGATGTGAGACATGCCTCAGTATAGCTTATTCTGTTATAATAAAACAACGCGATTTCCCACTCTAATGATTTAATACGCGGATACCTGAAGGGAAGAAGGAAATCTCCTATGAAGAGGAAAAGTGAGATGAAGCATCATTCCTTACGAGATGCCCCTGGAATCATGCTGCTGTCCGCTGTTCTCATGCTGATAGCCATACTATTTTCGGCCTGTCCCAGGAATAATCAGGATTCCATAGCCTCTCAAGCCGCCATCGAGTCCCACGATCTCTCCGAATATATCGCCTCGCTCTCTCCCCCGGAATGGAGTTTGGATGAGCAGGTGGATGTCTTTTCCGCGAACAATCTTTATGAACGAATCAACGGCCGCGCGGAGCTGTATCTTGCCTATGACGTGATCTCCATGACCACCGCGACTTTCATTAAAGACGACGCATGGGGAGACTTCTTGGAAGTATCCGTTTTCGACATGGGGAATCCCGTGAATGCCTTCGGGATATTTTCCATCGAGAGATTTCCGGGAGAAACTCCCTTGCGCCTGGGTCGGCTAAGCTATCGTTCCGACGCCAATATCTACATCTGGGAGGGCTCTTATTACATTGTGGTCGTCTCTTCCGGCCCCCAGGAAGAGATGGGACGGAAGACCTTGGATTTAGCCACTAAAGTCACGGATGTGCTGCCCGATTCCCTAGAGCCGGTATGGGGACTGTCCGCCTTTCCCCGGGAAAACTTGATACTTGACACCATTCGCTACTTTAATGTCGATGCCATGGGCCTCGATTTCATGCAACATACGTATACCGCCGTATATCACCTTCAGGAGGGCGACATCACGGCTTTTATTTCCCGGCAAGATTCGCCTCAGGCCGCAGCCGCAACCGTGGCCCGTTACACGGAATACAGCGCTGAATACGGCCGCGGCAGCACGCTGCACAGCGTTGACGAAGCGAGGCTCAATCTATGCGACCTGCAGGGCACGTTCGATGTCATATTCCATAAAGGCCGCCTGGTTGGAGGTGTGACATCGGTTGCCGATCCGGACACGGCCCTGGGATTCGCCGCAAGATTCTATTCATCCTTGAATTGATGTGAACGCTTATCCCATCCCGGGGGGATGCATTTGTTTCCTTGGCTGCCGCTTAAATCACCCCTTAAGTTGTCATGCGGATCAACGCATCGAAGCGACAGCTTTGACACAGCGGTGAATCCGGTTGACTATGATCTGGTTCCTTGATATCCTTTTTCCTGCAATAAAGGGGAATGAATTGGCCATAACCTGTCCCAAATGTCGGTTCGAAAATCCCGAGGAAACCCATTTCTGCGGCAAATGCGGAGCACAGTTTCCTTCCCCCGGAAAGACGGCTGTAACCGCGACCCTTGAAACACCCAAAGAGGGATTAGCCACCGGTGCCACCTTTGCCGGAAGGTACCAGATAATTGAGGAACTGGGCAAAGGCGGAATGGGAAGGGTCTACAAAGTCAACGACACGGATATAAAGGAGAAGATTGCATTAAAGCTCCTCAATCCGGAAATTGCCGCTGACGAAAATACCATCGAGCGATTTCGGAATGAGATGAAGTTGGCCCGCAAGATCGCCCATAAGAATGTCGGCCGGATGTTCGATCTTGGAAACGCAGAAGGCACTTATTTCATCACCATGGAATATGTTCCCGGCCAGGATTTGAAAGGCCTGATCAGGCAAACCGGGAAACTGGCCATAGAAACAACCCTATCGATTGCCAAGCAGGTATGCGAAGGGCTGGCTGAAGCTCACAAGCTCGGCGTTGTTCACCGGGACTTAAAGCCCAGCAACATCATGATCGATAAGGACGGCAACGTCCGGATCATGGATTTTGGGATCGCTCGTTCCCTTAGGACCAGGGGGATAACAGGGGCTGGCGTGATGATCGGCACGCCCGAGTACATGAGCCCGGAGCAGGCGGAAGCCAAAGGCGTTGATCACCGCTCCGATGTCTATTCTCTGGGAATCGTCCTTTACGAGATGTTGACGGGACAGCTGCCTTATGAGGGGGATACTCCATTAAGCATCGCAATGAAGCACAAGAGCGGCGATCTCGTTCTTCCAAAGTCACTGAATCCACGGATCCCCGATGATCTAAATAACTTGATCCTCAAATGCCTGGCAAAGACAAAGGCGAATAGGTATCAGTCGGTGGAAGAAATATCTATAGACCTGGAGGGGATCGAGAAAAAAAAAATTCCCCTGCCGCAGAGAGTGGCCCCCAAGAGAATACCAGCCACAGCAAGGGAAATAACGGTAAAATTAAGTTTAAAAAAAGCGCTGATCTCGGCTTTTGTGATCATAATTCTCACCGCCGTCGCAGGTTATTTCCTCTTCCGTCCGGAGCGAAAAGACACAGTCCTATCCGTGGGAACGACCAAACAGATAACCTATGAACCGGGACTGGAAATAGATCCCGATATCTCTCCGGATGGAAGAATGGTGGCCTTTGCGACCGGCCCCATAGGAATGACTCATATTGCCGTACGTCATGCCTCCGGAGGACGTCGCATCGAGATCGCATCGGAGGACTTTCCCGGCACGCAACGCTGGCCCAGATGGTCGCCCGACGGTGTCCAAATTGCCTTTTTTTCCCGAGGTGCCATCTTTGTTGTGCCGGCCCTGGGAGGAGTCCCGAGACAGATCATAAGCAACACTCCGGACGGATCGGCCTACAGCCCGGCCTGGTCTCCGGACGGGAAAAGAATCGCTTATGTGCAGAGTGATGCCATCCACATTTTCAACCTGGAAACCGGAAAGTCAGAAAAAATTACTGAGGCCAAGGATGCCCACTGCCTGAGCTGGTCTCCCGACGGCTCCCGGATCGCCTTTGTCTCGGGGAATCTCCCGTTCGTATTCAGCGCCTACGATCTCCCTGAATCGGAGTTTTCAATCATAGGGAACAAGGCCCCGAGTTCCATACACATTCTCCTGCTCTCAAAGAGGCAAATCGTACGGGTTATCTCTGATAATTTTTTAAATATGAGCCCGGTCTGGACTCCTGACGGAAGACACCTTCTGTTTGTGTCAAACCGGGGAGGGGCGCGGGATATCCATAGCATTCAACTCGCGGCGGCGGGCGGGCCGGCAGGACCGCCTGTCAGGCTAACCACCGGATTGGATGCCCATACCGTCAGCATCTCTCAGGATGGAAAGCAACTTGCCTATTCGGCGTTTAACTACGAAGCCAATATCTGGACTGTAAGAATCCCGGAACAAAAGCCGGTTTCCGCATCGGAGGCCACGCCGATCACTCAGGGAAATCAGATCGTAGAATCCGTTCAGATCTCTCACGACGGTTCCTGGCTGGCCTATGACTCGGATCTTACCGGAAATACAGAATTGTATAAGATACCGGCCGCCGGAGGGGACTCTATCCAACTCACCTCACATCCCAATGAAGATTTTGTCCCGAACTGGTCTCATGACGACGAATGGATCGTTTTTCACTCTTTCAGGACAGGGAACAGGGACATATTCTGCATGGATAAAGACGGAGGCAACGTCCAGCAGTTGACGGATGAACCGTCGCACGAATTCGGGCCGAGCTTTTCTCCGGATGACTCTAAGATTGCCTTCATGTCCGACAGGACCGGGCAATATGAAGTGTATGTCATATCGAAAGAAGACGCGGCTTGGGGAGAACCGGAACAGGTCACATCTGAGGGGGGTACGCTTCCCCGATGGTCTCCGGTTGAGAATATCATCGCTTACATTTCGGAAGCAAGCCTAAAAGTCTTGTCTTATGACGAAGGAAAGACAAGGATACTTGTCGACCCGAACCTCACCCCGCAGTCCGGGAGACCGGCAAGCATTGCCTGGTCACTGGACGGGAAAACAGTCTATTTTCAAGCTCATGATGAACTTGGGATGGGTGGCATATGGTCTGTGCCGGTGGAGGGCGGCGAACCCGAGCTTAAGATCATCAGCGATGATCCGCGCCTCAAACTCGGCTTGTATAACTTCTGTGCGGATTATGAGAGTGTCTATTTCTCATTCCGCGTCGTCGAGAGCAACGTGTGGATCATGGATCTTTTATCACAGGAATAATCAGCTCAAAAGCCTCGCGACAAATAGTTATCTGGATTGCAGAGCGGTTGATCAAAACGGCGTGGAAAAATTATTTGAAATCCATAATATTCAGAAGATAGACATCGGTCGGATCATCATAAGCCAGAAAATACAGCTTTCCCTCATGAATATCATAGGCATTGTCTATGGCGGGGAAATCCGAGAATATCCTTGCAAAGGGCTTGATGGGAAAGCTGAAGGATCGAGAAAGTTCATTCCCTTTCAGGTCCATGGTTATGATTTCATGCCGACTATTTTTTTCGGCGTACGTGACCACATGAATCCGTTTCCCATCGGTCTTGAATGAAAAAAAGGCCGGGAAATTATCTCTAAAGCGCACGTTGAAAAAATCTTTCAAGCGGTCCCACTGGGGCAGACTCTCGAGCTTGTCCATAAACGATCGCTTATAACGCGAAGTTACCTTGAGGCTCTTATGAGGTTTTTCAATGGTGCGCAGCGGTTCGCCGTTCTTATCGAACACGGCAATAAGGAAGCCCTTGCGGGTGTCCGCCAGATATATCATCTCCCCGATGACACAGCAAGCAATGCAGTCGGGAACGGCCGGGTAATCCTGTTTGGGTATCCGAATGCCTCGGGCCCCCGGCCGGGGCGCCGGGGGAGGTGGTGGAATGGAAGGTACGATCCTGTCGGCCAGCACTTTGATAGGCTCGAATGCGGCATCGTAGATCCGAAAGACATGGAATACTTCCCCCTGTGGTGTGATTTCGAGCATGTTCGCGACGTAGTTTTCTCCGGCCGTTAGAAGTGGCCAGGCCCAGTAATTGTAGCTGAAGGGAAGCTTTATCTCTTTGATGAACTCTCCTTGATGGGAATAGAACATGATCTTGCTGCTGTTGTTTATAAGCAGATACTCCGGATACGCGGTGATATAAGGCGGGTAACGAAACTCTCCGGGCCCCTCGCCTTGTTTCCCGAATCTTCGTGCCGGGCCGAAATCCTGCCTTGAATACACCGAGATAACCGATTTCTCCGGGATGTAGATGGACGTTTCGGTCACCTCGATGGCGATGGGCTCCAAGAGGTCCGGCAGCGGGATGATTTGGACGTCGTTTTGCCGGGCATCGCCTCCGGCCCCAAGCGGAAGGTATAGAAGGCCTAGAATCAGAAAACAAACCGAGCCGGCCCCGGATGCATATCGATATTTCATTCCGGATCTCCTGTTCGAGAGGGCTATGAGTTATTACGCTTCAGCGCCGGGACATGTTTACACGGAGAAGAATCCCGACGCGGCTAGAGATTTCATGAAAACCAAGAAGGTGTATTTCATGTGTTATTCTTCTTGGGAACGCCAATCCACCTTGAAGTCCGGCTCATATACGCCTGATAGGCATTACCGTAAATGTTGAGACAGTATCTTTCCTCGATATACGCCTCTTGATAAAAGCAAAATGCCATACACAGGCTGAAAAATATAAATAGCCAAGATAAAGCAGCGATACCAGAGCCCAGGCAGATGAAAAACGTGGCCAAATACATTGGATGTCGCGAATACTGATACGCTCCATTTCTAATCAACTGATCCGCGGGAGTTTTAATGAAGTTCAATGTGGCTGTCGCCATTAACGCCAAACCAATAAGAAAAACAGTGAGGCCGATATAAAACCAGATAGTGTCAATCTGAAGAGGTAAAAAGACAGAATAACCCAAGGCAATAAACCAGATAAGATTGCCGATGATGCCTATATATCTCTCGAGCTTGTTTTGTCTTGCCTCTATTGGGACATGACTTCTTGCCCGTACACGGTTTTCTGCCAAAATTATGGCTAACATCTGTAATACAAAGACAGTCATGAAGATCCAGGCGTTACATATGCCTATTTTGAAAGCTGGGACCAAGGCCATTTTGTCACCTAACTCATATCTCTGAATAAGATTTCCGAACCAAGCGTCATTGCCGTCCGTCACCGGCCTGCTGATTTCGCAAGACGGTCTCCTGGTTTCCGGAATTTGGATGCCGCCCGCATAAATAGTATCAAAACTGATGGTTATGGTTCAAAGAATATATGAGAATAAATATAGGCAAACCACCAGCATCAATTCTTTTGCTTCCTTTATTCGGAGCTGGAATTCTGGATTAATATGTGGCAGGAAAAGTAGGACTCGAATCTATTGGCCTGAGTTTCGAAAGCCTCCGAGCATGCTGATCTCCGCCACGTGCAGTTCGCACCACTCCTCTGTTTCGACAATATAGTAGTATTTGCTCTGATCGATGCAAAAAAGCCGGACACCGGTCCCCATCATCTGTTCCGTAAAACCCGGCCTCCGGACTTCAGGAAGATACACCTCGCCCAGAGTATGTCCTTTCAAGTCCAGGATGATAAACTGGTTCCTGCTGTCACGGCGCCTAAAGGTTTGAACATAGATCTTGTTGTCGGCAATGAAGAAATCCTGGATGGCCGGAAAGGAATTCGGATAGATCATCTTGGTCTGAGATTTAAACTGCGCCCAGCTGTCCGGGCCAATGTTCATATAAGGATCCAAGCGCAGTGACTCCTCCAGCTCTCTGCGCTTCTCCCTCGTGACAGGGACCTTTTCATAGTCGTGTCGTATGGAATAAAGAGAGGCCCCTCGGTTGTCGAAGACTTCGATCACAAAACCTTTCAGACTTTGTTCGATAAAGATCTTGTCTTGATAAGCCTGGTAATGAATAGCATCAGGAACCATTTCCACCTGACCTGCCTGCGCGGGAAAAGGCTGGCGAAAGAGTTCTTTGGTTTCATCCGCCGCAGGATCAAACCAGCTGACGGTGGAGTACTGCTTTTTTTCTTTGGGATCCTGCAGGCGTTTTCTGACCACAAAATATTCATCCACCGGCATCATCTGGGTAAACTGTTCGGATCGTCTGACCTCCTTAATGAACTTACCTTCCCGGGAATATTCCACCATCTTATTCACACTATCGATCAAGATCCTATCGGGGAATACATACAACAGATTGGACAGCCAGGGCGTTATCATGACCTCGCCCGGCCCCTGCCCTTCCCGGCCGAACCGGCGCTTGAGGTTGAGGTCCGACAGGCTGAAGACAAGCACAGTAGCGCCCTCGAGAATGAGCACCTCTTCCTGGGATACCATAAAGCCTTCAGGCACCTGTACATCCTTTAAAACGCCCAATTTTTCGGCTGTGAGGCAGGGATTCCACAGCACAAGAATAACCAGCAGATAAATCGAGCTTTTAGGAGTCATGCTTAGGACCTCGCAAGGTATACATCTTTTTTTTCTTTATCAAATGGGGGCAGTATCCATTATATTAAAATTAAATGGGGCTGTCCCCATAAATGGGGACTGTCCCCATTATTACAATTGACCTTTCACCGCGTCCTTGATATCTTTTCTTCAGTCGAATTAAAGGGGAAGATCATGGCCATAACATGCCCCAAGTGTCAGGCAGATAATCCCGATACACTGAAATTCTGTGGTGAATGTGGGACTCAGCTCCTCTCTGCCGCGGAATTTAGTGCGACCAAGACCATGGAAGCGCCTAGAGAGGAATTGACCACTGGATCGACATTTGCCGGCCGATACCAGATCATCGAGGAACTGGGCAAAGGAGGCATGGGCAAGGTCTACAGGGCCATCGATAAAAAGCTGAAGGAAGAAGTGGCGCTCAAACTAATAAAACCGGAAATTGCCTCTGATAAGAATACCCTCGAACGATTCAGCAATGAACTCAAGCATGCCCGTAAAATTGCCCACAAGTATATCGGTCGCATGTATGAGCTCATGGAGGACAAAGGCACGCATTACATCACGATGGAATATGTGCCGGGACAAGACTTGAAGGGACTCATAAGACAATCAAAACAACTCACCACCGGAACCACCATCAGCATAGCCAAACAAATCTGTGAAGGGCTCGCCGAGGCCCACAATCTGGGAGTCGTTCACCGCGACCTGAAGCCCAACAACATCATGATCGATAAAAACGGCAACGCCCGGATCATGGATTTCGGCATCGCCAGGTCCCTGAAAGAGAAAGGCATAACGGGTGCGGGGGTACTGATCGGGACGCCCGAATATATGAGTCCTGAACAAGTGGAAGGGAAGGGCGTTGATCAGCGTTCGGATATTTATTCTCTGGGCGTGATCCTCTACGAAATGGTAACCGGTAGGGTTCCCTTCGAAGGGGATACGGCGCTGAGTGTTGCCCTGAAACACAAAACAGAAGTCCCCAAAGACCCCAGAGAGTATAACCGGCAGCTATCCGAAGTTCTCGTTTTATTGATCCTCAAATGTATGGAAAAAGACAAGGAGAGCAGATATCAAAATACCGGGGACCTCCTTCAAGCCCTGGCAGACACCGAAAGAGAAATCCCTACTACGGAAAGAAGCGCTCCGGTACGGAAGCCGTTGACATCGAGAGAGATCACCCTACAATTCAGCATGAAAAAGCTCCTGATCCCCGCACTGGTTCTTTTGGCCGTCATCGTGGCCGCTCTCATCATCTGGCAGATCCTTCCCCATAAAAGCTCTATCCCCGCTGTGTATGACAAGCCGACTCTCGCTGTCATGTACTTCGAAAACAATACCGGCGATGAAAGATTGGATCAATACAGGAAGGGGATCTCCGGTCTTCTCATTACCGATCTCTATCAATCCAAACACATCGACGTGGTTCGAGGTGATAAACTCTTTAACATCCTCAAGACATTGGATTTGGAGGAAGCCCGTGCATACTCCTCTGCGGACTTAAAAAGGGTGGCCGTCGAGGGTAAGGCGACCCACATCTTACAGGGAAACTACACCAGAGCCGGCCAGAACTTACGGCTCAACTACACGCTCCTCGATGCCAACACCGACCAAGTGATTGGGTCCGAGAGGGTGGAAGGAATCGGGGAAGAGAGCATATTTTCCATGGTGGATGAACTGACCAGGAAGATCAAAGCCGACCTCAAGCTTACCCGAAAGCAGATCGCCAGCGACATCGATAGAGAAGTGGGAGCCATCACAACCAGCTCTCCCGAAGCCCTTAAGCTTTACACCGAGGCAAGACACTACCATATGAATAATGAATTCCGGAAAAGCATCGATGTCATGAACAAGGCGATCGCCATCGATCCCGAATTCGCAATGGCCTACCGATCACTGGCCGTGAGTTACGGGAACATGTATCTCTTTTCGGAAAGAATGCAACACATAAAAAAGGCCATCGAGCTTGCGGAACGCCTTCCGGATAGAGAACGATACACAATTACGGGTAGTTTTTATCAAAGCTCCCAAAGCACGCACGACAAGGCCATCGAAGCCTTCACCGAACTATTGAAGCTTTACCCCGATGAATCATTGGCCCTGGGGAATCTTGGCTCTATCTATTCTGGGCTAAACGAATATGATAAAGCCATCGAATATTATCAAAACGAGATCCAATACGGGATCGACACTTCCCTGCCCATTACCAGTTTGGCCAGCGCGTACAGGGCCCTGCAGAGATATCAAGAAGCGCAGGAACTTCTGGAAGGCTATATCGAAAAATACGCAGATAATGAAGGGGCCCATCGGTCGCTGGCTGTAAACTTCATCGCCCAAGGTCAATTGGATGCAGCCATGTCCGAGGCGGAAAAAGCCTACCTCATCAACCCCAAAGACTACCGTAATCTTAGGCTTCTAGGGGATATACACCTGTATCAGGGCAACCTATTTAAAGCAGAAGAAGAGTATCAAAGGATGCTGGAGGTCAAGGAACCCGCAGCCGCCGGATATAGACTGCACAGATTGATTCTTCTTAGCTTTCTACAGGGAAAACTCGCCCGAGCCATAGATTTGTTGCAGATGGGACTCGATCTATCGAAGCAGGTCAGGCAGAATATCTGGGAAGCCCTCTTTTTAAATTTCCTGGCAAGGGGGAAAGACCTGGTGGGAGACTATGACGGTGCCCTGGAAGCGTGTGATACCGCATGGGGCTTAGCTGTGGAGGCGGATTATCCCGGAGCCCAAAGAAATTCACTCTATATTAAATCTCAAATCTATCTCAAGATGGGTGCCGTCAAAGAAGCCCAGCAAACGGCCGATGAGCTAAGCTTTTTGATCGAAGGCGGAATCTATAAAAAGATCATCCGGCTGTTTTACAACTTGCAGGGAAGAATCGAGCTGGAAAAGAAAAAATACCCCGAAGCCATCGACTATTTCGAGAGGGCCATAGACTTATCCCATGGTGGTCCTCTCACGATCAGGGCCGATTTTATAGAGCCCCTGGCCCTGGCCTATTATGAGTCGGGTGACCTCGAGAAATCCCGCCAGGAGTACGAAAAAATAGCCAGGATGACAACCGGAAGATTGGGTTACGGAGTCATCTATGCCAACAGCTTCTACCAGCTAGGAAAGATCTACCAACAGCAGGGCATCACCGAAAAAGCCGGCGAGAACTACCGGAAATTTCTCGACCTGTGGAAGGATGCGGATCCTGGAATAAGCGAGGTCGAGGATGCGAAAAGGAGGCTGGCCGGTTTATCGCCATCCAAGGAGGAATAAAAGTTTTCCTTGACTTTCACTTCGCGTCATCCACTACAATAATCCTTACGAATTATGAGACGAAAAATAGGTGTGATAAATGATGCGCTTACTCTGGAATAACGGCGGAATCCATTTTATCATCTAAAGACTGACCAATGAGCATAAATTTTATTTTGCTGAATGCAGCGATTATCATCGGCCTGGCCGTGTTCATGGAAGCCGTAGCCTGGTTCACTCACAAACATGTGATGCATGGATTTCTCTGGATTTTTCACGAAGATCACCACCGGCCGCGCGGCCTGGGATTTCAGAAGAATGACCTGTTCGCCGTCTTCTTCAGCGTGATCGCCTTCGGTTTCTTCCTGGCCGGATACCTATCTCGTATACAGCCCTTCACCTCGGCCGGAATCGGAATCACGATGTACGGTGTGGGATACGTGCTATTCCATGACATCATGTTCCACAAGCGGATCAGAAGGATCCGCATCCCGGCCAAGACGCCCTATCTCCGCCGGATCGTCCATGCCCACTCCGTCCATCACCAGAGTCAGGGCCGGACCGATGCCACCGCCTTCGGTTTTCTTTATGCCCCGTCCCGATACCGGGTGGAATAGGTGTATACGGATGGATATCGCTATATCTACCAACATCAGCTATTGCGTCGGCGTCCAGCGCACCTTGAACTTGGTGGAAGAGCTCATCCGGAATAATCCTGAGAAGACATTCTACATGCTGGGGGAAATCGTCCACAATGAATTCGTGATTCATGACCTCGAATCCCGGGGGCTCCGGATCGTCAGGAGCCTGGAGGCCATCCCGGAGCGTGCGAATGTGATCATCCAGAGCCATGGGGCCTCGCGGGCGGCGGTCGAGCGCCTGCGAGCGAAAAAGGCCCGGATCATCGACGCCACCTGCCCCATGGTCAAGCTGATTCATAAAAAGATCGTCCGCCTGGTTCAGGACGGATATTTTCCCGTGATCATCGGGCGTAAGGGGCATGATGAGGTCATGGGGATCGCCGGCCAGGTGCAAGAATCCATCATCGTCGGATCGGCGGAAGAGGTGCGCCCGGAGAGTTTCGATTCCCTCTCCAAGGTGGGCATTGTGATCCAATCCACATATGTGCGCTCCGATGCCTTAGCGGTCGTTGACAGAATCAAGGCTCTCGTCCCCGAGGTCAAGCTGGAGGATACCATCTGCCGCCCGACCACGGACCGCCAGGAGGAGGTGCGGCGCGTGGCCGATGAATTCGACTGTATCGTGATCGTCGGTTCCAAGACCAGCGCCAATACCAGACACCTCTATGAACTGGCCAGCGGACACAAGGCCTGTGTGTATCTGGTGGACGATCCCGACCAGGTGCCCCTACTTGCGATCCCGCCGGAATCGTCCATATTCGTGACCTCAGGAGCGTCTACGCCCATGTACCTGGTGGAACGCGTGCTGTCACATCTCCAGGACCGGGATCGGATCACCGCTTAAACGGAAATGAAAGGATTTCTAAGATGCCGCACAAGGCCTTGATCATCGGCGCCGGATACAGCGGATTGGCCGCCTCCGCCCTGTTGGCCCGGGAGGGCTGGGATGTTACGCTCTGCGAAAAGAACAGCATCTGCGGAGGCCGCGCACAGACCTACCGGGACAGCGGCTTTCTCTTCGACATGGGACCCTCCTGGTATCTCATGCCCGAGGCCTTCGAACGGATCTTCGCCCGGCTCGGCACTTCACCCCAGGAACAATTCACGCTTAAACGGCTCAGCCCATCCTACCGCATTTTTACGGCTGATCAAACCGTCGATATCCTTCCCGATCTGGAGGACAATGCGGATACCTTCGACCGCCTGGAGCACGACGGCTATCAAAAGGTGAAGGACTATCTGGCGCGGGCCGAAGAGCAGTACAAGATCTCCGTCGACAGCTTCCTGTACCGGAGCTACCCCAACTTCGCTTCCATGCTCAGCCCCGGATTTCTCTGGAAGGGCATGAAGCTGGGGCTGTTGCGCAATGTGGAGCAGCTGGCGGCCCGCACCTTCGAGAGCGATCTGCTACGCAAGATCATGGGCTACACCATGGTCTTCATCGGAGGAAGTCCGGACCGGACGCCCGGCTTCTACAGCCTGATGAGTTACATCGACCTGCGTCTCAATGTCTGGTATCCCATGGGCGGGATGAACGTCCCGGCAGCTGCCATGGAGCGGATCGGGAAGAATTCGGGAGCCAAGTACCTCTACGACCTGCCGGTGGAAAAAATCCTGGTCGAGGACGGCTGCGCCCGTGGGGTAAAGACCACCCAGGGTGAACTGGAGGCCGATATCGTCATTTCCAATGCCGACTATTTTCACACCGAGCAGGATCTGCTCGACGAGGAGCAGAGAGGCTATTCTCTGTCCTACTGGAGATCCCGGACCATCTCTCCATCCGGTTTCATCATCTATCTCGGTGTTTCAAAAAAGATCGACCGGCTTCTTCACCACAACCTGTACTTTCACGGCCAATGGCACGAGCATTTCGAGACTATCTTTGACGAGCCTGCCTGGCCTGACCGGTTTTCGTACTACGTATGCCGCCCCTCATGCACCGACGAGGGCGTAGCCCCCGCTGGCCATGAGAACCTGTTCTTTCTGGTGCCGGTGGCTCCCGGGCTGGACGATCCGGATGACATCCGGGAACGCTT
>Ga0180437_10002063_pt1 | contig 33064 bp, 31 predicted proteins | sample SS_ome_4_FD_132410 | JGI IMG/M metagenome (GOLD analysis project Ga0180437, IMG submission 132410) | Hypersaline lake sediment archaeal communities from the Salton Sea, California, USA - SS_3_D_1 metaG | ecosystem: Environmental > Aquatic > Non-marine Saline and Alkaline > Hypersaline >... | reverse complement strand
TAGCCAGAACCACGGCCCCCAATCCCGGTAGAATATATGCCCGCAGCAGCTTGCCCATTTCCTGCCCTTCACCGTACATCAGGCCTACGATGACCGGGATGATGAGGAGCAAACCACCGATGAGAAGAACCGTAGAAAGGTAAAAAGAGATGGACGATAATCTTCTTCGATTGTATGGTTTCATCGACTTTTTTCTTGCGCGAGGATATGACTAACCATGACGCTCATCTAACTTCAAAAATAACATAAGAGTATTAAAAAGTCAAAGACTTTATTCTTGCCGGACATAAAAATGCGTTGTCATAAAAAGGTGAGTAGGCGTGGTGAACGCTTCGAGGCGAAAGTGCAGAAGGACGTAAACGAAAGGTGTTTGTCCGTGAAAATTGTGGTGCTGGAAATAATTTACCAGCTTCAACTAGAATAAATAATTGTATTTGAGCATCAGGACACGATTCAAAGAATGCAGCGACTCCATGCCCGTTTCCAACTCTTCATTGTACACAAGGTAGAGATCGCTTCCCGGCCGATGGATAAAATGCAACAGGAAATGACCGAGGATGATATCCTTTTCACTGTTACACTGTATAAAGGTCTTGACAAAAAGCCTGGGTGAAAAGGAATAAAGAAGCCTTATACCGACGATATCCGTCTGAAAACAACCTGCCTCGAGTTGAACGTCGTTATGGTTGTACAGCACATTCACAGTGAACCGAGAACCCCACTTGAGGTTTGACTCCAATCCGTATGCGATAATACGGCCATCATAAAAGCGGCCCACACTCACGTTGACTTTTCCGGAAAAGGTCCTGCTCATATCCGAAGCAAACTCACCGAAGAAGTTATTGAACCGATACATACCTGGACTGATGACGATGTCTTCATGAATTTCAAATTCTTCGGTGAGTCGTTCAACGTTCTGAATCCATAGCGTTGTCAGCGACGCGCCGTTCTGGAACAGGTTCCATACGCCCGTAAAATTAAGACGCGTTTCCAACTCTCCTTCTTGGGTGGCAATATAGTAAAAATCGTTAAAAATCGCTGTCTGGCGTATGTTGAAAATTTTTGGTCGGGGTGAGATACCAAAATTAATCTGCGTTTTTCGAATCCCTGTTCTGGGCACAAATCCCATTTCGGGATTGAAATTATCCTGAATGCTGTTTTGAGCCAGGAGCAACGTCCAAAAATCATCATGAAAGTAAAAATCACCGTATAAGGCCATATCCTTCCCCTTCTGTCCGGTGGAAAACGTCTTGGCCACAAAACCACTCATCTGAGCTCGATGGGTCAGAAAAACCTGGGCATCCAGCCCGGCACAACGGTTATAAAACCCATCATCCAGTGATTCCTTGTTAAGACCGATGAATCCGACGGAAGAATTCACCAGGATATCACGTTTAATCCGGAGTGCCGTAAAATTCGTCCTGGGCACGATAACGTGTTCATCGTCATCGTTGTCATAGACTTTCCTGTCAGCCAACATGTTCAAAAAACCGATGTTGAAAGCGCCGGTCTTTCCTGTCATCTTGACGCCACCCAACAGGGGGATCGGCTCGTTGTCCTCTGAAAGACCGATACGGCGGCTGAAAAAGAGTTCGCTGGCAGGCAGAACGGGACTGAAGGGCCTCTCACCGAACCGAAAAATGCTCGCTCCTTCTAGAAAAAAATCCCGCTTTTCCGGGAAAAAAAGTTCGAATCGCGTGAGATTCACTTGTTCTTGATCTGCCTCAACCTGAGCAAAATCCGTGTTCAACGACAGATCGGCCGTGAGATTCGAGGTCACGTGCACCTTGGCGTCCAGCCCCAGATTGAGTTTCCCCTTATAGATACGTCGTTCAGACAGATCTCCTTCGAGGCCCGACAGGATGTATGGCTTCCATTCGAATCGGCTGGGCTGACGCAGTTGCCGGAGGCCCTCCAGATGACCGTAAGCGCGGATGCGGTACTTACCCCAGAATCCGTACTCTCTCCAGATGGGAGCCCAAAACGCTTCCTCCCGATTCCGTGGAATGATGCGTGCCAAGTTTAGCCCCCACGTGTGTGTCTCGACTTCATAGAATCGTAAAATCTTAAAAGGAATAGCAATCTCAGCCGTCCACCCTGCGCTGTCGATCCTGCAGGCATTGTCCCAAACTCCATTCCAATCCCAGTTCTGTTCATCGTCACTAGCATCGGCCATGACCAAGCCGTCCCGCTGCGCACCCAATGGGTTCGTGCAAAAACAGAATGCCGACCGATGATCGTGGTAGGTATCCAGGAGAACGATCACACAGTCGTTGTTCGTCAGGTCCGCATCGCGACGCATTTCGTTGGCCACGATTCGATGGGGTTCAGAATCCCAGCAGTGAAACCCGATATACAAATTTTTCTCGTCGTACAGGATGCGCACGTCTGTCCGTTCCGTGCTCGGTTCCCCTTCCTTGGGTTCGCGCTGGATAAATCGATGAATGCGAACACCTGTCTGCCAGCAGGCTTCATCAAGACTGCCATCGATGCGTATAGACCCTTGGATGCGAACAGCCTGCATCGATAGAGAATCCCCGTTTAGCCTCGTCATCACTTGCTGTGTATGTCCTTGACGAAATCCTATTAAAAAAACAAGAACAAATCCCAATCCCCGGTAGACTGCACGTTTCTTCGTATTGGTTTCTCGAAACATCATCACCCCATCGCTTCATGCTTGTGACGATGAAATATAACGGAAGGCAATAAAAAAATCGCCTCATAGCGTGAAGTGAGACGATTTTCTTGGCTCCGTGAAAAGGTTTTTTGCCTACTAATTGAGATAGGATTTTCGGTATTCGGTAGGGCTCATCCCGGTATGCTTCTTGAAGACACGGTTGAACGCCGACTTGGAATTAAAGCCGGCGTCAAACAACAACTGCAGGATCGTCCTGTGGTTGTTGACCGTATCGGTCAGCAGTCTCTTGATCTCCTCAATACGATACCCGTTGATAAAATCGAAGAAGTTCTGGTTCAACGACTCGTTGATCACTTGAGATAGCAGACGGCCAGGAATCGACACCCTCTCCGCCAGTTCGTCGATGGTCAGGGACGGTACGAGATACGGTTTTTCCTGCTGCATGTAACGATCCAACCTCTTCAAATAGCGCTCGCGCTCGGATTTGGTCATGGGCGAGCGGCTGTACTTGGGCATTCTCATATCTGCTCGGCATCCGGGGAATACGTCGGGGTGATGAAGGCCTCTGTATACGATGACATTGGCAAACACATACGTGAAGACAAGGGAAATATACGTCAACAGTTCCCCCATGGAACGTACGATGAAGATTTTCCAGAGTATGAAATTCACAAAATCGACGATCCAAATCAGACCAATACCGATGAGGACAACCTGCAACCAGGAAAGATTAATGCGATGGATGGAAGAGTAGACCTCTTTGATTTCCGAACGATAATCGTGCAACCTGCGTAACGATGCATACAAATAGGCAAACACCTGTCCATGAACGAGAAAGTCGATGATGATCATTTCCAATCGCGTCAAATCCGCTTCCGCGAAGAGCAATTCCCGTTTTATTGCCGTGCTTTGCAAGTGAAAGCGAAAAAGCATATATACAAAGAAGAGAACGAACGGGATGAAATGGAGGGCAGCCCGCTTGTCAAAAACAAAACGCTGGTCGGATAACGACCGGGTGTAAAAGTAGATTAACGGGGCGTAGGCGAATAAAAACGATGTTCCCACATGGTAGGCATGGGGAAACGTGGAAAAAACATAATCTCTTAGATGATACAGAATAAAATTAGCGATGAACAGCGCATGACAGAAGACGATGGCTGCCAGGATTCGGTAGCTCAGAACCCGACCGCGCTTGTACCCCAGGAGAAAAAGGGACAGTAAAAAAAGCTGAAGCCCTGTAACGATACCGATGATGCTGATGAGAGAGAATGTCATGTATGTTTATCCCACGTTAGAACCTGATGAGATGACGTATCAAGAATACGATGACAAGAGCAGCCGCCGCCCCGATAATCAGGACGCGCTTCCAGTTCATCCGGCGGACAGGCTTTCCGAATTCCCTGCGGATGAAATCCTCATAATCCGAATCGTCGTACAGGTCGATCCCGTCGAGGTACGTGTCCTCCGACCATCCCGTGTTCTCGTCGGATCCGCAATGGGGACAGGCCTTGGCCCCGATGGGAACATCCCCTCCGCAGTTGGGGCACACAAAAGTTGTCTTCGTCACTCGACCTATATCTCTCCGTTGAGCATGTGTCTAAATGTCGATGATATCGGCTCTTTGCATGAGCCATACTACTCGTGTTCTGTAAAGCGTTTTTTTCGCAGCACGCAGAGGTATCCTGCCATTCCCAAACAGAGAATCGTTCCAATGGGCGTGAAGGGACAATGCGCTTTATAACCGAGCAGGCAGGGTTTACTCACGGTGGCCTGAGGAATAAGAGTGGATACAGCCGCCACTGTAAAAAGGATCGTGATGATGATGAGAATGACGTATCCCCTTTTTTTCTTCATCTTGAAAAACCTTTCTTCTGAGAATGGATATGACCGTATTCGGCAATCTGCCTTTAAGACGAGAAAACCCCGGTGCCATCGAAATTCCCGGGGTTTTCAGTCGGCTCGTTTATTCTCTACACCATTCGTCCATCCATCCAATCACGGTTTCGTGCCACTGTACTGAATTGTGGGGTTTCAATACCCAGTGATTTTCATCGGGATAGTACAGAAGCTTGCTGGGAATTCCCAGCCGCTGAAGGGCGTTGAACGTGGAAATGCCCTGGGTATCCACAACCCTGTAATCCCTGGCCCCGTGAACGACCAGCATGGGTGTCTTCCAGTTCTTCACAAAATTCACGGGATTGTGCTTCTCATAGCCCTCAGGGTTCGTCCAGGGCGTACCCAGATGATCCCACTCGGGGAACCACAACTCTTCAGTGTCATAATAAGCCATGCGCTCGTCCAGGTTCCCGTCGTGGTTGACGAGACAGCGGAACCGGTCGGGCCAGTTTCCTGCGATCCAGTTGATCATAAACCCGCCAAAGGACGCACCCAACGCTCCCACACGGTCGCCGTCCATCCAGGAATAACGCTCCAGAGCTGCGGCAAGACCCTTTTTCAGGTCTTCCAGCGGTTTGCCTCCCCAGTCTCCACGGATGGAATCGCAGAATTTCTGACCGTAGCCCACGGAGCCATGAAAATCGACCATAACCACCGCGTATCCTGCGCCGGCATAAGCCTGGGGATTCCATCGGTAATGAAAATGGTTCCCGAAACTCCCCTGGGGTCCGCCGTGAATCAGAAAAGCGACGGGATATGTCTTGGCAGGATCGAAATCCACGGGCTTAACGATATAGCAATAGACATCCTCGTCGTTCCAGCCCTTGAACGTGAACTGTTCATAATCCCCCATACGTGCTTCCGCCACTTTTTTGGCATTGACATCCGTTATCGCCTTCATGTTCTTGCCGTCGGACCCAATCGAATACAGCTCAACGGGCGATTTCAGGTTGTCCATGCCGAACACGATAACACGGCCCGCCACACCGATGGCGCCCACGTTACCCTCTTTTACCAGCGTACGAACATTGCCCGACTTCACATCGATGGCAAACAGGGAGCGTTGACCCAGATTGGCAGCCGTGGCATAAATCGTCTTGCCGTCGGGAGACCAGCAGAACGATCCCACAGAGCGATCCCAATCTTCTGTCAGAACCCGCTCTTCGCCATCGGGAAATGACTTGAGCACGATGCGAAAACGATCCGCTTCGTATCGGGGACGCGCCATGGCAAGATAGGCCAATGTTTTTCCGTCGGGAGAGAAGACCGGTTGCGTATCCCAGGCCTCATTTTCCTCTGTCAGGCATTTGGGCGGTTCGGAGCCATCCACGGGCACATAATAAAGGTCAAAATCCGTGGACCAAGGCTCCTCCAGGCCCACATCGCGGGCTGTAAACACGAGTCCCTTGCCGTCGGGCGTGAACGTGATTTCCTCCGGGCCGCCGAAGGGTTTGGAGGGTGTATCCGCATCCATACCCGTCATCAGCTTAACGGATTTTTTATCTTTACACATCCAGGCAAAGAGATGGGACCGTCTTCCATCCTTCCAGGTATCCCAGTGGCGGATGAAGATCCTGTCGAACAACATGCCGCTCGTCTTCTGACTCTCTTTTTCGTCCAGCATTTTCTTTGTGCATTTGGGACAGCCTTCTTCCGGGAAAACATCCATGGTAAATGCGAGGGCTCCACCGGCCGGCGAGACCAATAAGTTCCCCACATCCAAGGGTAAGTGAGTGATTTGCTCCGCCTCACCCCCATCCACTGGAATCCGCCATACCTGGCTCGATCCCGAACGCGTGGAAAGAAACCAGATGCGCTTGCCGCATTTCGACCAGCGGGGATTAAAATCTGCGGAAGGATGCGAAGTCAGACGCCGGAGTCCGACACCATCGGTTCCCACGATCCACAGATCGGTGCGTCCCCCGTTGGCCTCCATATCGGTCTCTCGCCTCGTGAAGACGATCCATTTACCGTCGGGTGACACCTGGGGATCGCCGATCCGATCCATAGCCAGCATGTCGTGCACCGAAAACGGATGGGTTGTTTCAGGTTGTGCCATAAGGCCCCCAGCTAATAAACAGATAAAAAATGGAACGATAAAAATACTCGTACGCATGGATTCCTCCTTGTAATCAGCTCTGAATGATGACAGGAAATGAAAGTTTGATCACTAATTTAAAAATTTTACGAAAGAAGTCAATTAAAAAGATGGGAAAAATCATATCGCCTACTCAGGAGTCAACATGACAGTGAATTTGACTAAATCCACCGGTTCCAAGTTTTTAGCGCCGTCCCTGACAGCCAGAACAAGACCACCGCTGAGCCCGAGGTTGTATCAACCACAGGCTCCATAGCTTCTATTCGGATATTTTTCCGCCATGGATGGATAGGGTGTCACACGACGTATCCCTCGCCTTCCATCAGACGTAATTCCTCCTCGATAGCCTTCCTAACCGCTTGCGGCATATCCGGCGCCCGCTCCAGCATGACCCGGAGCCCCTTACCCACACCGTCGTCGATGAAGAAAGGCTTGACATAGTCCGAGTTCCACGTGCGCTCTGCAAACGGCCGTTTTTCCAATGCCTCGAAGAAACTCTGAATACCCCGTTCGGGATCTCCTTCGATTTCACGAAAATAGGAGCCGTAGATGTGAAGGGAATCGCTGATATCCACGTATCGGCCGATCCGGACGGTCTTGCCCGTCTTCTCCGAGAGCGCCTCAGTTAACTTACGCATCAACGTAGTCAGGGCAATCACATTCTCAAACCAGGCCTTGAATAAATCCCGACTACGCCAGTGGGTATTCATATTGAATATATAACCGCCGGAACCATCCTGACAGAGCCGCCCCCAGACTCGCTGCAGGCATGGCGGATCGTCCGTTGGCGGATCCAGCATGGGATTCCACGTGATGGCCTGGGCCCGTCGGGAATATCCCGTCTGCGAGAGTTTATCGATCATAGCGGCAATCTGGTCGATCACCCTACCACCGACACGGTACTCGAAAAGCCGGCCATGATACGTGTAGGTCCAACGTGTATCTTTGCTGTCCTTGGCCTTAAGGATTTCCTCCATCGGCTTTACCCAATAATCGTGGGCGCCATGAACGACTTCCATGACGTATTCTGCCAGTCCGCCCAGACCATCGGCAAAACTGCGGTGAAAACGTGGCTGCCCGAAGGGTTCCTTCACGACGATGATGGCCGTCGCATCGCGGCTGGGCGGATCGTCCGGTCTGTCGTATTCGGTCTGAATCTCACCCCCTTCGTTCCAGACTCTCTTGATAGCCTCCTCATAGGCTTTAGGGATGGTATCCGCTTCAATTTTTAATACAGGAATATGTCCAATCTCCATGCGTCCTCCTGGGTTCGTGGCTGTGAAATGTTTTTTTCCTTCTTTCTGATGCAGCACGCAGAGTCGCTCATTCAATCGTTTCTTCCGTTACATACGAACTCTTTTTTTATGAAAGCCCCAAGGCTCCACGGGGATTTTCTCCGTCAGGCGGATTCGACGGAAACTACCTCTCCGGCCGAATCGTGATTCAGTTGATGAAATCGGACACTCCGGTGGTCCAGATGACGAACATGGCCAAAAATGCCAAGTCATGCTGAATCCACACCTCTGACTGCCTCGCATGTTCCGGCCTATGAACCGTCTTTACACAACCATTACCACACGCCCGGGATCAATATCTTTCGTTCCTGGGGATAATCTGGAAAATGTTCTCGGTACCACCGATCATTCGATCGGGCCCGAGGAACCAGGTTCGCCATCGTCCATACGGCAAAGGTCAAACCGGGCAGAGACCATGTTGCCAAAGCCCATCCGAACCACTCGATAATTTCACCCACGTAATTCGGGCAGCAGACCCAGCGATACAATCCGTCCATGGGAATACGATACGTCGTCTGACATGAATTACGTAGTTTATGCAGTATCCTATCCGATTGATAATTAATAGAGAATCCGGCCATGAATAGAACGAGTCCGCTTATGAACCGGATGTCCGTAAACCAGTCCAGCGAATACCCACCCGATAAGGAGAACAAATACCGCCCGTTCAGTGTGCAGTTCATCGTGTTGAAGAGGAAGGCGAAACAAACGATCAGAACGGGTATGTCCTTTTTTCTCTCCTGCATTCGCCAGGGATAGATAAAAGCGCGATGGACGTAATGGATTTCCCACAGAATGAAGAAAACGATTGAAACTGCCGAACGCGAGAATTCTCCCAGGATGAACCAAAACGCAAAACCCAAGGCCGACACTGATTCCATGATGAACCAGCCGAGTCTGGATCCGACACCCGGTCCCCAGCCTCTTCTCGCATAACGGCCGTAGGGTACTGTGATGAAAAACAGAACGATGAAAACAGCCACTGCCAGGATGAACCAGCCTATCAAGATCACTCGAAAGTACGATGGCTCTGTCATAAAACGTGTAACTCCGTTCTGTCTATACAGTACCGCACGATAGGCTTCGTCTCATAGCGTCGAGTATATACTTAAAATTTGGCAGTTCGAAAGATCCAGGCCAGACCCGGATACACCGATTCACCGCACATCTGACTCTCGGCGGATGATATTCAAGCGTTTTCGTAACCGGTTGTTCTACGGGATTCGCATAGGTCGAAATGGTTGCTGGAATTATGGAATCGATGATGCGATTTGGCATGACGATAGGCTACCTACAGATTCACGATAAGCGACGTCAGGAACGACGTGTCCGTCGATCGAATATGGGGTGCCGGCACCAAATTCTGATAATTGACGAGATAGCTGATCCCGATGGAAAATCGGCTGTTGATACCCACGCTCAGGCTCGATTCTACGTTGATATAGTATTTCTCATGATCTTTCAGCGAAACCGAGTAATTTCCGTTGGTTTTGAATGACACGTTCTCCTTGATATTCCATCCATAATTCAGAGCCAGCTTGAGGGTAGCAAAACGACTCGAATTATGGCCGTTTACGGCGTATTTCTCATAAACAAACATACCCGAAACCAGGCTCTTCAGCATCTGTTTCTCACCCGTCATCATATCGTAGCCAATCCCCGGACCCGCAGAAAGCCGATGCTCGAACCCGGCAAACCGATCCCGTAAGTACCCCGTATCGACAAACCCGAACAACCTGCCCGTGAAGACTCGCTCGTACCGGATTCCGGAAGAGAGCTTATTCGCCTTCTGTTGTCCTTCGTCGCGCATCAACAGATAAAGAAGGCGCATGAATACACGGTTTTTTTCTCCTTTACCGTTGACGTCTAACTTGAACGATGCCGTTTCGGAACGGCTATTGCCCGTGGTCTGTACATACGAAAGCTCCGCCCGCCTCTCCCACGTCTTTTCCTGAGCATGAATACCGAGAGGAACCAACAAAATAAATGATAAAACGAGGTTGATACGACTCATGCCATCCTCCTGTAAAAAGTATCCTATGAAAGAGCAGATGGCCTATTCTTTTAAGGTAAAAATCCAGAGGTGAGTATCAAAGCCATTTTTTTCTCTTAAAGTAAAACATCATGCCGATGAAAAGGAGTGCCATCACACCCCACACAGCAAAATACCCCCACTGCCATTTGAGCTCCGGCATATTATCAAAATTCATTCCGTATATACCCGCGATAAACGTAAGAGGGATGAATATAGTGGCAATGATGGTGAGGACCTTCATGACCTCATTCATCTTATTGCTGATGCTGGAAAGGTACATATCGAACATGCCCGTGTTCATATCCCGCATCGTCTCCACCATGTCTACGACTTGAATGGTATGATCATAGACATCCCGGAAATAAGGCCTGGACTGTTTCATGATTAGTTTTGATTCACCCCGTTCCAGGCTGCCGATGACTTCCCGCAGTGGCCACACCGCCTTTCGCAGGAAGAGAAGCCGTCGCTTGATCTTCTGCAATGCGCGCATCGTCTCTGGCGTGGGACGGGTCATGACCTCATCCTCCATTCTTTCGATTTGATCGCCCACTTCTTCCAGTACGATAAAATAATGGTCTACGATAGCATCGATCAGGGAATACGCCAGATAATCTGCATTCATTTTCCGGATACGCCCTTTGGAAAACCGTATCCTATCTCGAATGCCTTGGAACACATCACCCACCCTCTCCTGGAAGGAGATCACCACATGATGTCCGATGATCAAGCTGACCTGCTCCTCCTCTACCCGGTTCTCTGTCCGGTTGTAGGACACCATCTTGAGGATGATGAAGAGATACTCTCCCATGTCCTCTATCTTGGGACGCTGCTCCGTATTCACAATATCTTCCAACGTCAGGGGATGAATGCCAAAATGGGTTCCCAATTTCTCTATGATGTCTACCTCGTGCAGGCCGTCGACGTTGATCCACGAAATCGTCGATTTAGCCCGATAAGGGAAACACGCTTCCGCGGATTCGAGTTCTTTTTCTTCAAAATGTTGTTCATCGTAGTCGAGAACCGTCAGTCGAAGTTTTTCAACCTTCTTCTCCCCCACATGTATGAGTGTTCCGGGAGGAAGGCCGGACTTCCTCGCTTTCCTGTAGAAAAGCCTGCTTCTCATGGAACCCTCCCTTTAATATGATGGATAGAATCGATGCTTCGTGACCAGCACGACATGGGTGAAGAATATGACCAATTTGTCTGGGGATGACGAATTTCCCTGCTGACGAGAGCGAAACGGCCCCGAAGCATCCTAATATAGAGTGGCCGATGGAGGACTTCCTGTCCGATAACCACACCCTTACTCAAGCCATCCTACTTGATACAGTATATAACTTCTCATCTCTATAATTCCGAGTCATTCGTAAATGATGCAAACAGTTACCAGATCGTATATTACTCGATGATTGATACACGTTGCCTCATTTCTCGATCTTCAGATTCAGGGGCGGCGACTGATCGTGCTTGTCCTTCCCCATGTACAGTGTGACATGCGGGAACGGGATTTCAATATCACATGCGTCGAATTTTTTCTTAAGCCGTCGGTTGAACTCTCGGGCTACACGCCACTGCTTGATGGGCTTGGTCGTCGTACGGGCTTTAATAATCAAGGCCGAATCGGCAAACTGATCCAGTCCGAAAATCTCCAGCGGTTCCAGGATATCACCACTAAAATTGGGATCATTCCGAAGCTCTTCGTCCACCTCTTTCATGATTTTCATGACTTCATCCACATCTTCACGGTAGGCCACACCGATGTCGAACACATATCGGGAAAATCCTTTGGTCATATTGGTCACCACATTGATCTCTCCGTTCGGAATATAGTGAACATTCCCGGCAAGATCACGCAGGATGGTCATCTTCAGATTCATCCGTTCGACAATACCTGACTTGCCGGCTATGTCCACCACGTCCCCGACCCGAATCTGGTCCTCCAGGAAGATAAAAAAACCGCTGATGATGTCTTTCACCAGGCTCTGTGCACCAAAGCCGACGGCCAGGCCCAAGACTCCGGCAGCGGCCAGAATCGGCCCGATCTCGACACCCAATTCGTCCAAAATCATGATGAGCGCGATAGCGATAATACCGATATTGAAAATATATCGAAGAACAGAATTCAGCGTCTCCGTCCGTTTCTTGAATTCATCGTCCCCTTTACGCTTGTACCGCCTGAGCGATTCGACCAGTTTGTTGGAAAACACATGCGCCACTTTGATGAGGATGAACGTGGAAACGATAATGACAAGTATCTTCAAGCCGCTGTTTACGAACCAATCGCCGACTTCCCGGAGAATGGTCTGTATATTCATGAAAATCCTCCACATTTGAATACGGATGTTCAGTTATCCAATCATGATCATGATATTATCGATCTTACCCGAATTGCTGGTACTGGGTATGATGGAAATGCGCCTCTTTCCGAGCCCCCTTTTTTTCATCTTCACATCATACCGACCCCGCTTTTCCAGGTCGATATCCAATTTAGTGAGCAATCCCCACAGCATGTCGAGTTCTCGAATCGGCTTGGACACGACATCCCGATCCACATCTAGGAGGCTTTGAGCGGAGTCGTTCAGATACAGGATAGTTAAATCCGGGGAGAGAATGAGAATCGCCTCTTCGACCTCCTCCAGAATACGATAGAGATTGCGCTGAATTTGGGATATCTTGGCCGTCTTCAAATCACTGAATGTGCGCATTTTCTGTATAGCCTCCTGAAAAGACCGGGAGAGATCACCCAGCTCATCACCCGCCTCGATGTTGGGAAGTTGAATCTCCGATTCCCCTCTCCCGATGGCCTGTAGCGCCCTGGAGATCTTGCTGTAGGGTAAAAATATCCGATGGGGTAGATAGATGATTAAAAACACCAGCAAAAGGGCCGCCAGCAGTAACAGAGTCGCCGTATTCCGCTCTGCTTTCACGCTGTAGCTTATACCCTCGGCACTGTTCCTGGCCATCGATTCTCGGGCCCGTACCGTGATTTCCTGACTCAGAGTCATAATCCGATTCCCGATCTCCCGAAGGTCGGAAAACAGCTGGGCTTTCTCGGTAGAAAGCTTGGTGCTTGCCGAAAGCAGGGCGACGTTGACGTCGGATGTCCACAACGGCAAATCCTCGACACTCAGTTTCCGCTTCCTGGCCAGGGAGCGGAGTTCCTGCTCGTAATTGATGATCTGCTGCTGAAGCCGATAAATTGTGCGTGGATCGTCCTGAATGGCGAAGGCGAGGAGACGGATATTCTGACCGTACGACCCGATGAGCATGCTTATCGAATCCAGCTTTGTCGTATAGGCCGGTGAAATCTCCTTGGCATTCAGGACATCCCTCTCGATGTCTTCCAGTATTAATCGGTTGTTGACGATGTAGACCGTATCCAGATAAATGATATAATTCTTCTCCTCGCGTCTGGCCTCGAGCATCTTGATGGAGATGGATTCTCCCAGTTCGGCCACTTTAGCATCCACTTCTACCATCTGCTCGATTTTCGCCGTCATGCGGTTCAGATACGAAAGCGACAGAAGAGACGTACCCAGTGAGATGAACGCCACTCCTAAAAATGCCAGCCGTATCTTGCCTCTGCTGGAAAGCATTTATGTCCCCTCTTTCAATAATGCCAGCTTCTCGATATCGTCTTCCGAGCCCACCACCATCAGAATATCGCCTTTTTCGATTTTTTCATCAGCACGGGGGAGATCGTTCATCTCCGTCGAATGAACCACCTTGCCCTCCTCATCGATTCGTGTGACTCGTTTTTTAATGGCAATCACGTTCACACCGAATCGGTTACGAATGTCGAGCCCCTTGAGTGATTTGCCGATGAATTCTTCCCTGGCCTCGATTTCTACCAGGCTGTGGCCCGAAGAGAGGACGATCTTCTCATGAATCTCCGGTGCTAGAAGCTTCTTGGCTACTTCTTCCCCGGCCTGTTCTTCGACGATAATCACACGGTCTGCCCCCACTTGCCTGAGCACATGGGCATACAGGGAGTTGGCTGCCCTGGCAATGATGGGATGAATACCCATTTTTTTTAAGATGACGGTCGTTAATATGGCCTGCTCCTGGGCCTCGCCCAAAGCAACGACGGCCGCATCGACGTCCTTAATTTGAGCTGCCCCCATGGCGGCCTCATCGGTGGAGTTGAGGGACAAGGCCATGGTCGCTGTATCCTTGACCGCCTCTATCCTTTCTTTATCCAGGTCGATGGCCACCACTTCTGCACCATGCTCTACCAGCGTGTGTATGATCTTCGTCCCGAAGGTGCCAAGACCGATGACAACGTATTGCATAGGACCTCCATTACCCAATCATGATTCTGGCGTCGGGATAACCGATCCGTCCCCGTCTCGGAATCCTGGCCAATGCCAGTCCCAGCGTTAAAGGACCGATTCTTCCCAGATACATCAACAGTGTGATGAGAAGCTTCCCCGTGTTGGTCAATTCGGGCGTGATACCCGTCGAGAGTCCTACCGTGCCGAAGGCGGATATCGTTTCAAACAAGATCGACAAGTAAGGTTTGTTCTCTGTGATAATCAGTGAAATAAAAATCGCAGTAACTAAGATCAGCACACTGACCAGAAGGGCCAGGGCTTTCATGACCACCGAGTGGGGAATGGTTCTCTTGAATGCGGTCACGTTTTCCTGGCTGGCCAGGGTGCTTTTCAGGGAAAGCAAGAGTATGGCGAACGTGGATGTTTTGATGCCGCCACCCGTCGACCCCGGAGAAGCCCCGATGAACATCAGGATGATCATCACCGTCAATGTCACCTGCGACAGCGCAGCGACATTTAAAGTATTGAAGCCTGCGGTTCGTGTCGTGACCGATTGAAACAGCGAGGCCCAGAGCTTCGTGGGCAGGGGTGTTCTCAGCATAGTGTTGTCGAACTCGAAGAAAAAAATGATAAAAAATCCGGCAGTTATTAAAACGGCCGACATAACCAGTACGAGTCTCGAATGAGGAGAGAGTGTTCTTCGCTTCTTCTGGAATGCACCGGTGATATCATAGACAACGATGAACCCAATACCGCCGATCAGAATGAGCGCCATGATGATGGCGTTAATAGCGGGATCGGCCACGAAGCCCATCAGCGAATCGGAAAACAGAGAAAAGCCGGCATTACAGAATGCGGAAACAGCATGAAAAAGACTGAAATAAAACGCCTTTCCCACATCCTCAAAATGGAATACCCAGCGAGTGAACAGGAGTACTACGCCCACCGCCTCAATGATAATGGTCATCTTGAAAATGTATACGATCATGCTCAGCACATTCCGGTCTTCCTCGAACATTTCTTGCATCATCTTTCGCTGGCCCAGGGAAAACCGACCCAACAGGAGGGCCACAAAAGCCGAGTACGTCATGATACCCAATCCGCCCAACTGAATCAGGGCCAGTATGACGATTTGGCCGAATGTGGAAAAGTACGAGGGCGTGTCCTGAACGATGAGTCCCGTCACACACGTGGCAGAGGTGGACGTGAACAGCGCATCGATAAAACCGGTACCCCTTCCGTCCGACGTGGCCGTGGGGAAGGTTAATAGCAGCGTCCCGACGAGGATGGTGACCAAAAAACTGATTGCAACGATTTGGGCCGTGTTCAGACGAATGCCCTGTATGAGACCGGAAAACCGAGGCGACCGGGTAAACTGTCTGGCCAGGATGAGGAGATTCCGAATCACAATCAACCCAATGCCTGTTTTAATGGAAACCACGTTCAACATCAACGGTACGAGGACCAGGATATCCATCCACCGGGTCTTGAAATAAACGAACCGTGGTACTGTAAAATAGAAGGTCAGACAGGCATCCGCGAGAAAGACAAAGAGCACCGTATAATCGAGGATGACCGCAAAGACGATCAGGAAGGGAGGGAGCGGATACTGCAGACCCGATTCAAGAACCAAGAAGACCAAAGCGATGAATGCCAGCCCGTAGACCCCGTATCTGAATTGAACCAGCCAATCGGGTATCTGTCTGCTCGTCTTCAAGACTTTCGGCCTGCGCCGGAACCCAAGGCGAGACAATATAAAATTATAAATTTTTTGCAGCATGCGAATACGGCTCCTCTACAACCCAGCCATGCCCGAATCGAAGAAAAACAGGTATGACGATGCCATTATACGGGGTCACTGTATTCGATGTGTATTCAAGTCGCGCCTTGATCATCATGTTCCGTAGGTTTCTCGGTCTCCTGCTTCGGTTTTTTCTCTACTTTAGCTACCACATACCCGATGATGAATCCGATGATGATTAGCAGCGGAAGCAGAAATATGCGCGAGATGCCCAATTCCCAAAACAGGAACCGAAGGGTGACCATCTGTGTATTCTGGAGTAAAATAATCAGACATAGAACAATTAAAAGTACCGTAATTATCGTCTTTACTTTCATAGCTTTTCCTCCCCATTTCATTTGTCTGTGGATCGAACGTGCTGTTCTATTCGGCAATCATTCATCCACACGGCTCAAGATGACACACATACACAATAAACCGGACTGGCCGCTATTTTATATGGTCATCGTTGTTCCTCCGGCAGCATTTGGCAACACGTCTAAAGACACGTATCAACCACACAACTCCTCCACTACCATGATGTGAGAATGAATCAAGTCCATAGTCCTTCTATAAAAGCTGAGAGTCGCCGTCTCAACGTACAAGAAGAACGATATAACACACATACACTGCCAACAACACACCACCCTCCCACCGTTTGAGAGTGAAATCCGATTTCATCAGCGGCAATATCAGAACAGTCAAACCCAGCATGAGATAGAGATCCAATGGTTTTATACCGATTCCCTGTATGGGATAGACTGTCGAGGAAAAACCCAGAATGCATAGAATATTAAAAATATTCGACCCGATGACATTACCCACAGCGATATCGTTCTGCTTCTTCCATGCTGCCACGACCGATGTGGCCAGTTCCGGCAGACTCGTTCCCAGGGCCACCAGGGTGAGGCCTATGAAGGCTTCTCCCACCCCCATGCGCTCGGCTGCTCTCACACTTCCGTTCACAAAAAGGTTGGCCCCAAGAATCAGCATGCCGAGGCCGCCCAGTACGAACACGACGTCTTTCCAAGCCCGGCCTTTGGGTGAAGGTAGGATTTCTGCTACGATATTGTCTTTGGATTCCTCGGATGATTTTCTGGCATGCCATACGTTAAACATCGTGAATGCGACGATGCCGACCGCCAGGCAAATCCCTTCCAATCGGCCAATCCTCAAATTTGAAAGAAAAATCAAGAGCATCAGAGAAGCTCCAATGAGTATGGGAACCTCGACACGAATCGTCTGAATCTGAATGTGCAGCGGCCGGATGATGGCAGACAGGCCAAGAATGAGACCAATATTGCAGATGTTTGATCCAATGACATTACCCAGAGCGATATCGCCACTTCGGATGATGGCTGCCTTTAAACTGACAACCAATTCGGGTGCACTGGTACCAAAAGCGACGACCGTAAGTCCTACAACCAGTGCAGAGATTCGAAGCCGCAGGGCCAAAGCAGCACTTCCCCTAACGAGACCTTCGGCCCCAAAATACAAGAGGCTCAAACCTCCAAGAATCGAGAAAACGAATGGCATGCATCATTTCCCTTTACGCGACATCTGCTGCCTCTTGAGGATACGTATTCTCCGGCAAAAACGTGGAGGCTTGCTAAAAAATCTCCAAAAGACACTTCTCTTCGCCGGAAACATGCCCTCTTTTACTGAAATCACACTTTCGATAGTATAAAACGCCTTGGGATTGAAACGCTCCACCAGTTTGATCACTTCCTCTAGATCGTATCTGTGGATCATCGTAAAAATGACGTTGACTTCTCCCTGGCTTCCCTCTGCCGGAATGTTGGTCACACCATATCCTTTTTTAATCAGAGAAGCAGCCAGTGCCGATGCATCCTGCTGTGTGATGATGCGAATCACGCGGACTCCTAGAGCGATTTTTTCCTCCAGATAAATGCCAACCAAATTTCCCGTCGCAAAACCACCGGCATAGGCCACGTATCCCAGCACGTTGGACAGGTTGTACATAATCTCACGGATGGCCAAGATCCAGATCAAAACTTCGAAGAATCCAAGAATCGGTGAGATCAATTTGTCTCCCCGTGAGATAAACATGATTCGAATGGTTCCTATGGTCTGATCGCAGACGCGTGCGAGGAAGATGAGCAGTGGTAAAACAACCCACGTATAGATACCGGTATTCAAAAAGGAAGAAATATCCATGCTTGGTCCATTCTGTTCATTGAGTACGAGATGTTTTTCGATAATATATTTAAGATAACCAATCCGAGAACTATCGACGATGAAGTACGCCACGCGATCTCTGCAGGTCGATAATACCGTTTGCCCCTGCCTTTGTACCCGTCATCGATTAGCCACGGATTGCCTCTTCGATCTGTGGCAGCCCAAATCCCTAAGGATAAAGAAAATCGCAAGCATAAGACCGACACCTAGGAAGCTTGATGATACCGTGTATAAGGAGAGCATATCCACCTTGGGGATGAGATTTTGCCCCGTGCTACCCATCGTATCGACCTTATATTACCTCTTTTCCGTGGTCTATTCACAAAATAAAACACTCAACCTTAAAATATAAAGAAAAACTTGAGAAAAACATCAAAATAATTTTAATTTGTAATTTGAAAAAGATGTTGTATATTTACCGCCATGGCATGCATATCCATCGTTTTTACCGACGATTCGGATATGTCCGAATGTTGTGAGTGATGAATAAGACCAAGGACCATTTATGTCCATCACCGTAAATAGAAAAACGACGCGGTTCTATCCCAACCCCAAGAGGGTTATTGCACGCTATTTTATGCCCGGCCAGGAAAGCCGCGCTCGGAATATCATCCAAAAAGTGCTCAGCATGTCTGGTGAAGAGCATCAGGCCTTACTCAATCAAATTTTACGAAACTATTCCCACCGCCATCGGAATATCACACGCATCTTTGAACAGAATTATAATAAAGTCAACCATCTCCTGGAAGGAATCAACATCGATCCCAACTCGCTTCCCATGGAACAAAAACTCATCATCGGTGCTTACTTTACGATGGAATACTCCATCGAATCGGCCGCTTTCTTCAATCCTTCCGTAGTAGAAGACCCTTTCCAGGGCGGTCTTTCCAATGGTCAAAAAAGGGTGATTATCAGCTTCCGTGCCACGGGCGAAGGGCATATCTCTTCCATCGCTTTCCGTAATTGTATTATCGACGCAAACAACGACATGACCTGTGAACCTCCGGGCGATCTGGTTGACGTACCCGAAATTGTAACCCGCCATGCGTACGACAAAAAAACCTTCCTCGCCAAACTCGATGAGATGAATATCGTCAAGGATGTCATCGCCATGGTCATGGACCAAATCGGCGATACATTTATCTACGGCGAACTCCAGGCCGCCATCGAAAAAACGAAAAAAAGTAAAGACCTTTCCTATACACAACAAAAAGTCGTTGAATCCATTAACTGGCTGGCTATTTCCCATTACGAAGTGACGTTCTCCATGGATACGGCCATTTCCGAGCGCGTCCTGTTTCCAGTATCTTATACAGAGAGCAACGGCATCGAAGATGCCCGTTTCGTCCGATTCGTCGATGACGATAGCTCTGTCATCTACTATGCAACCTACACAGCGTATAACGGATATGCCATCTTACCAAAACTCTTGGAGACCAAGGACTTCTACCATTTCAAAGTAGTACCGATTCACGGAGAGTATGCCCAAAACAAAGGAATGGCCTTGTTTCCCCGCAGAATCAACGGCCAGTATGCCATGCTCTCTCGCATCGATGGCGTGAATAACTATGTGATGTTGTCAGACAACATCAACCTTTGGCGGCATGCTGAAAAAATTCAGGAACCCTTATACCCCTGGGACCTCGTGCAAATCGGGAATGCTGGATCTCCGATAGAGACAGAACACGGCTGGCTGGTGATCTCCCATGGTGTAGGCCCGATGCGTACCTACAGCCTGGGTGCCACGCTTCTTGACAAGAAAGACCCGACCAAAGTCATCGGCCGGCTCAAGGAGCCTCTCCTTGAGGCCAATGCGGACGAACGCATCGGTTACGTACCCAACGTGGTTTACTCCTGCGGTTCCATCATCCACAACGGCAGCCTCGTCCTCCCGTATGCCATGTCTGATTACGCTTCTACGTACGCCACGATTCCTCTGGATGAACTCTTCAACGCATTGCTGTCCGGCACAACTCCGTCAAAAAATGCGAAATCTTTCGAGAGCCAGGCGTCTATCCTGGTCGTCGAAGACGACACCAGCACTCAGAAGTTAATCTCTAAAATCCTGACCGGAACGGGTTACCGTGTGAAACTCGCATCCGACGGTGTCGATGCCTTGATGCGCATCGCCCAGGAACGGTTCGATGTGATTATTTCGGACATCCTCATGCCCAACCTCGATGGGCTCCAACTATTGGAACAGATGAACCAAAAAAACATCGACATTCCGGTGATATTCATCACAGGTCATCACAATCATGAATACGAGTTGAAGAGCCAGCAACTGGGTGCCATAGAGTATATTCAAAAACCCGTCAAGAAAGCCCAACTCTTAAAAACACTGAAAACGATACTCCAGAATCCATCTTAAACCCGGACTGTGTATTCTCATCATCCAGCGTCTGCGAACAATTATCGAGTCGTTCCATTCTTTTCGGATGACCCTATCCCCCTCCCGCCGATTTTTCCTCCGTGTATCGAATGATCTGATTCATCATGTGCACCACCCGATGTGGATGTCGTCCCACGGCCGTCTCCGCCGATAGCATCAGATGAGAGGCTCCATCCAGGATGGCGTTGGCCACGTCGCTCACCTCGGCCCGGGTGGGGATCGTCTCATCCACCATGCTCTCCAGCATCTGCGTGGCAACGATAACAGGCTTGCTGGCCTGCACACATCGTTTGATGATATCCTTTTGGATCATGGGCACTCGATAAATAGGCACACTGATACCCAGGTCGCCCCGGGCTACCATGATGACATCTGATTCGGCGATGATATTATCGATGTTTTCCAGGGCCATTCGATTTTCCACCTTGGACACGAATTCACACTGGGGAAGCCTGCCATCCACGATTTCACGGACATCACGGATATCCTGTCCCGAACGAACGAAGGATTGGGCAATAAAATCGACACTGTGCAAGACGGCGAATTCGATGTCCTCCCGGTCTTTGGAAGTAAGACCTGCAAAATCGAATGTCACATCGGGCATATTCACCCCTTTACGGGATTCCAACACACCCCCGACCAGGACCTTAACCTTTATTCTTTTATCGTCCCTGCTCAGAGCTTCCAGAACGATTCGTCCGTCATCCAAATATATGTGCATCCCTTTTTTGATCCGATAGAGTGGTCCGTCGTAATCCCCGCGCACTTCTTCTGAATCCTCATCCACCGACTGCAGCGACAGGTAAACCTGGGCATGCTTCTTTAACTGGAGTGGGCACGGAAGCCGGCCGATGCGAATCCGGTAACCCTCCAGGTCGGCCATGATCTTAATGGTTCGACGCATTTTCCGGTTTAAGATGCGGATCCGTTCGATTCGCTGGGCATGCTGGGCATGCGTTCCATGCGAAAAATTCAACCGGACTACATCCAGGCCGGCATTGAACATTTTCCGGAGCTCCGTCTCCGTACTGCTGGCCGGACCCAGCGTAGCGATGATTTTCGTTCGGACCATTCTTCTTCTGTTTTAAAACATCATATAATAATATGATAATGCTTTGTAGCCATCTGACCGCAATATAACAAGCATTCTTCATCAGTGCAATAAAAAAACCCGAAAAACGGGTTTTTTCTAAATTTGTACTTTAAGCCCTGGATAAAACGACCATGGCCTTTGTCAGTATTTTATGATGATGCCCGTCCTTGTTTCATGTCAAGGCTCATTTTGCCGTCGCTGGCTTGGATTTAACATTCGTCAGCGATCTGTTGTCCTCACAGAAACAGGTCAGGATGGAATCCATCTTTCGATCTCCCCGGGCTACGGAAAGTGCCGTTTCATACACATCCTGCGGCAGGAAGCGCTCCAAGGGCTGATCAACGCGGAGGAAGTGCTTGAACGCCGAAACCAACTGTCGATCCCACGCACGATGGCAGTTGAGTAAATCATCGGGTAGAACGACGTCCCTTTTCGATCCTTCCTCCGGCAGGCAATGAAAGGGCTTGGTCAGATTCAGTGTACCGTAATCGTTAGTCAACTCTTCCCCTGGGGGAATATCTCGAACAGCCAATTCGAAATTATAAGCAGTCGTGATACAGTTCGGGAAAAAACTGTGGTTGAGGTATCGACCATAATCCCAGCAGAGAATATAATCCCCGTTGGCATCTCGAAACGTATACGTATCGAGTATTTTTAAATACAAGGGTCCAAAATCAACGATCTGTTGATGCGTGAATTTCTGGTCGAGAGCATCGAACACCCACGTGATGGTTCCTTTGGGTATGAACCGAGTCGCTACGACGCCGTAGCCTATCTCTTCGCGAATAAACTTCAACTCGGTATGAGGATGTATCATCGGTTGACTCCTTAAATAAAATCCTTGAACTCTTTTGAAATCCCGTTCTACGAAGGAAGGATTGTCCCCATCGGAGCTGAAGGCCACGGCAGGTTCTTTTCGGACAAGACGTGCTCCAGCTTGAATCCCAGCATTTTGTAGATCAGTTTTGCCACAGCAAAAGGGGAATTGTAGTCATTATCGTTATGTGCCAGTTCGACAACATCAAAGCCGACAACATTCTTTCGCAGAAAAATTTGATGGAGTAAAGACAGGCCTTCCTCCCATGTGAATCCTCCGGGTTCCGGTGTCCCTGTGCTCATGATAACGCTCCAGTCGAACACATCGACATCCACGGTAACGTATACAGGATCGGTGAGACAGCCGAGGGTAGTATCGATATCAAACTTGCCATGGCGACAGTCATCGATGGTGTATAAGTGGATGTCCTCGGCGTCGATACGCTCGGCTTCTTCCTTGGACAGACTGCGGATGCCAAGCTGCAGCGTGTCCTTACAGATATCCCGTATGCGAGCCATCGTGCAGGCATGGCTGAACCGGCTTCCATCGTACGCATCCCTCAAGTCGGCATGAGCATCGAGTTGAATGACGGATGCATTAGCATATCGTTCCTGAACAGCCCGGAAACAGCCGGGCGTGATGGAATGATCCCCACCCAGAAGCACGACAAATTTTCCCGCTTTCATCAGAGACCGGGTTGTCCTGTAAACCTGTTCGAGTACGTCCCCGGCTTGGGGGGGAATATCGGGAGGATGGATGGTCACGATACCCATACGGTAGGGTTCCTCTCTGAGGACTTCATCGTACAATTCCAGGTTCGCAGATGCCTCTAGCACGGCATCGGGCGCTCCTGCCGTTCCTCCCCGGTATGAAATACCTCCCTCGTAGGGAAACGGGAGTATCGAAACTGCCGCTTTTTCAAAGTCGGTGTATTCGGGAGCCAGATCCAAGAATTGTCTTCGGTGGGGTTTCATAGCCGGCTTTCCAATTGTTCGGTAAATTCCGGCATCCGGGAGCCCAGTCGCTTGGAGGGCCGTTCGCTGCACGTGTCCAGGACATAGGCCGTGATTAAGGGAAAAACAATACTGTATTCGGCCCATATTTGCACGAGTTTTTCTTCGTCTGCGGAACGGTATTTTCCCCAGGTCACGGCTTCCCCAAAAGTACAGCTGGAAAGGCTGCCCTCCCGTTCGACGGCCGTACCCATTTGAATCCCTCGGTCGGCACCCTCACACGCGACGCCTAAAATCTGATGCAGTGTGGGTCCGGTCTGCTGAATGAAGTTCTTGGGCCCTCCACCTCCCAAGAGGATGAAACCCGTCCGCTCAGACGCAAGGGCAATGGCCGAGGAATCGAAAATATCCTTCTGCGCCGACAGTTGGATGGGATATCCTTCCCTGTCCGTACGGGTAAAATTCAACGTAATCGAGTGATTGGCCAGCGAGTCCCAGAATACGGGTACGCCCAAACGGGCAGCCGAAGCCACAAAGCTCCTCTCTGGATGGGACCCTTTTTTCTGCACCCAGAGCCCCAAACGATAATTCACCTCCCAACTCGAAAGAGGCTGTCCGGAGAGGTGGTCATAATCGTCCTTCACAAACTGGCGGATGATCTCATCCTGCCGCTCCAATGTTTCTTTCTCGCGTATGCCGATATCATAAATACGTACATCACCATGCTTCCGCAAAACATCGTCATCGTACTGTCCGCGGATAGCCTTGACCGGTAGACCGAACGCAAAATGCAGATCATGATACACTTGGGCCCCTGTTGTACAAATCACATCGACAAAACCAGCTTCCAAGAGGCTGATTACCATACCGCCCATGCCGCCTGCAATGCCGGCACCTGCAATACCTAGCCAAATGGTATCCCCATCTTCGATCATGCGCTGAAACAGCTCGGCCCCTCGAAACACGTGCCTCGCCTCGAAAGACGTCTCTCCCAGGGTCTGTATCAACTCGGGAATCGACATTTTCGACGGAAAGCGTCTCGGAACGAGGTCGGGCGCATCATGAAACAACGATCGTAATCCCACAGATTCTTCCTCAATATCTTCTGGTGTCAGTCCATAAGCATCACGGCACAGGCGAGGACGGTTGTCCAGAGTCCATCCTTATGGCCCTCCGCCGACTGCGCGATACTTCGACTTACAAATTGCCTGTTCTGACCGGCCACATACAACTTTTTGCGCTCATCCCAGGCCGTGTTTGGGTCGAGTTCGATACCCAGGGTGGAGGCCAGCATGGTGGCGGCCAGGTCTTCTGCAAAGTCCGATGCTTTTCGCATGGTTTCACCGAACGCATGATGCTCGCTGATATACCCGTACTGCTGTTTATCCTTGGGCTGGGCCAAACCGATGGCAGCACAAACCAGTCGGTTGGGTTCGTTGGTACTCTCTCGAGCCATTACGACAAACGTGATTTGACCTGGTTTGAGTGCTTGAACACCTTTATCCCTGGAAATGATTTTACAGTCGGGTGGATAAATACTGGAAACCGATACGAGGTTACACTTCTCGATACCTGCGTTCCTCAAGGCCAGTTCAAAACTTTGCAGTTTATTGCGATGATATCCAACTCCCTTGGTAAAAAACATGCGCTTTGGTGTTAATTTATTCACGTTTACCTCCGTTTCTCCCACCGACTGGATAAATCACCTCCGAACGGACTCTGTGAATGTATAAAATGAAAAAACAGTCCCTCGGCATCGGCTCATCAGGAACGGTGCTCATGTTGTATTTCGTGATTGACTCAACATCATGGATTCGGTCTGAGCGTTGATCCCTTACCGAATCGCATTCGAATAACCAGATGTTTATAATGAGTTGTCTTACAATGATATCTTTTTATCGTCATGGGACGATTCGTAAGACTGGAAGACCGCCTATCAAGGACGGGATCTATGCGCATTCTCTTGAAAATCCCATTCCTCATCGTCGGGTTCAGTAAAATCATCGTAATCGTCCAGATGTCTCTGACGATGAGACCGTCTTCCGAAGTCCTCTTTTTCCCGTTTTTTAGCCTCCCGTTCCCTTTCCCGTCTTCTTCTTTCTCTCTGATAATCCCTTTCATTACCCTCGTATTCCATGTCAGAAAAATTTTTAGCATGGTTTGAATATCTCATGACGATTCCCACCGTTTTTTTGTAGGCGTGGCCGGGCATGCGTTTGATGGCGATATAATAGTCTATTATTTTATCCCAAAACGTCTACCTCGGCCACGCCGTACTCTGTTCTTATATCCCTTTTAACTACCAGCGATTGTCAATAATAATATGCTCATAAACAAACATAAACAGTACCACCTGTTTCCAAGATTTTAACGATCAACAAACCAAACCGATTCTGAACACATCATGCCGTCCTTCAGAACAATTCTTCGAATTCCTCACCCTGAAAGCTGGGTGATTCTTCCCTCGACTCATCATCGATTTTCACTTCTTCTTCTTTTGATTTACATACAATGCACAGCCGCGCGTGAGGCAAGGCTTCCAATCGATCTTTCCCGATGGGGCCGTTACAGATTTCACAATGCCCATACACACCCTTTTCTATCCTGTTCAGGGCCTCATCGATATGATACAGCAGACGACTGTCCCGCTGAGCATGATAAAAATTCTGTTCCTGATTCATACTGTCTGTACCCTGATCTGCTAGATGAAACGAATAGGCCGAATGATCGCCGTCTTCTTCTTTAAGGGACGATTCCGCTTCTTCCTTCTTAATGGAATCCATCTGCTCGACCAATTCTTTTCTCTTGTCCAACAACAAACGCTTAAAAAATTCCAGCTCTTTTGAATTCATCGTTTCTTTATCTCCTATTTCTGGGATTTTCTTCAGTGGGGCCGCAAATCACAATACCCTGTCGGTTGTTTCATCGGGCATCATGGGACGGACAACACCGCAACCCTTTCGTGCTCCCTCCCTCATGACTTTCCTTTCTCCACATCATCGATAAGCGGGCGGTTGTCGTTGACTTCATAGTCCTCGATGGTGACAATCGCGTTACCGTGGGCATCCTCCGATGAAACGATGCCATGGATCGTTACCCTGGAGTAGAGCAGGCCAAACAGTTCTTTTCCCTTTCGATCCGTGGTCACAATATACTGCTTGAAATCGTCCGTTTCAACGGCTACCTCCACCACCTTACCATGCCGGTTGAAATCCGTCGCCAGGACGAATCCTGTAATGTTCACCCACTGATTCAGAGAATCGTTATCCCCCATCTTATTACGACTCATTCTGCGGAGCCTTCGTACTAAACCGTCAATGCCTTTTGGTATACCCGTTGGCAAATCGAGTACCAAAAAGTCGAAATATAGTCATTATAAGTGCTTATGATAAATTTTCAGGAAGGAGAAACAGGATATCTCAGTTCCGGTTTTAGAACGCCCACAAGCCCATGCCCATCAAAACACGAATAAAAATCCTTGCTTTACTTTATAAAACGGGAAAAAACCAAGAATTGATATACATTGATAATAAAAAAGTTATTGACGATTGAGAATGATAGAAAAAGGATAGAAAGAATCGAGAGTTCCGATTTATTCGATATCGGAAATCACAATTCCGGTTTATCAGACCGTGAGGAGGGATTCCGAAACTCTTCCTTACGGATTCCGTACTTTGTCATGAGTTTATGCAACTGACGAACCCCGATTCCAGCCGCCTTTGCCGTGATGTTGATTCTTCCGTTGTTCTCAGACAGAAGCTGGACCAGATATTCCTTTTCAAAACGTTCCACAATCCGCCGCCTCGCTTCTTCCAGAGGAAGGGAAAAGTCGACAAACTCTTCTTTCATAGATGGCTTATCGGAAAAAAGCTCCTCGGGAAAACTATGCGGAGTCAACACGTCGGACGTCTCGATGACATAAGCCCGTTCGATGAGGTTTTCCAACTCGCGTATATTCCCAGGCCAATCGTACGCCTCCAGGGCCTCCATCACCGTGGAATCCACATCAACGATACGCTTCAAAGAAAATCGGTTCAATCTTTTCAGGAACGTATCGACCAGGACAGGGATATCTTCTTTACGCTCTCTGAGGGGCGGTAAGTCGATGGGAAATACGTGGAGTCGGTAGTATAAATCTTTCCTGAACGACCCGTCTTCGCACATCGATTTCAGGTCAGCATTGGTCGCAACAATGATGCGAACATCGGTCGTTAGAATGGTCTCACCCCCCACGCGCTGAAACGTCCTGTCCTGGAGAATTTGCAAGAGCTTAATCTGCATCGGAGCAGAAATAGTCCCGATTTCGTCCAGGAAAATCGTGCCTCCATGAGCAATCTCGAATTTCCCCAGTTTTCTGCGATCCGCTCCTGTAAAAGCACCTTTCTCATGTCCGAATAGTTCGCTCTCCAGAAGGGTTTCAGGAATGGCCCCGCAGTGTACTGGGATGAACTGCCTTTCGCTTCGTCGGCTGTGCCGATGAATCAGATGAGCGATGAGTCCTTTTCCTGTTCCCGTCTCTCCTGTAAGCAGTACCGTGGTGTTCGTGGGTGCTACAGAACGCAATTTATCGAATGCGGCCTTCATGGCAGCGCTCTTGGTACGCAGCATCGTAAACGATTCGCGGCGCCAAAATTGGTTTCTCAGATACTTCAGCTCGGAATAGATCTGCTGGTCTTTACGAAGGCTTTCGACGATGTATTTCACTTCCACGGGATCGACCGGATAGGTTAAATAGTGACTGGCTCCTGCTTTTACCACATCGACAGCCTGGCGGATCGATTCCTGGGATGAAAGAACGACAATTTCCGCTTCGGGAAATGCCGACCAAAACGGCTGTAGATGCTGGATGTAATCGTTATCCTTTTCACTGCCCCGGACCATGTCCACGTCGATAAACAGGAACTCATAACGCTTCTTCTCGAACATGTCGAGACATGCTTCCTGGCTCTTTGCCGTTTCGACCCGGTATTCTTGATCGAAACAGTCTTGTATGACCTGAATGGCCTGCTGATTCTTGGATGCCACTAAAATATACTTCATCGTCGCTCTATTCGACAATAAACCATCTTGACTGCGAGAGATCGAAGCTTAAGCGAAGACAATTAAACAAAATTTCAATAAAAAGCAACTAAATTATACGGAAGAGTCCTCGCTTTTGTTCATGTCGGAAACGATCTGAATCGTCGACTCGATGATACGGTATTTTTCTCCAAGATATTTGTTGATGCTTTGTATTAGCTGGGCCTGAGTTTCGGGAGTCCCTCTCTGGCTTTTCAACGTCATATGTGCCGAAAACACCAGCATATCGGCCGTGATGGCCCAGAGATGGACGTTTTCCAACGCGGTTATTTCGTCAAACGTGGATTTCAGGTCGTCGGAGATGATATCCACGTTCAAGCCCGTGGGCGCCATTTCCAGGAGGATGGCTGTCGACTCCCTGAGGATGGACCACGCCCACGTCACAATGGCCGCCGAAATGCCCAGGCTGACGAGAGGATCCAGAAAATTCCAGCCGGTAAAGACGATGAGGATCGCTGCGATGATGAGTCCCACGGACGAGGCCGCATCCGCCACCATGTGGAAGAATACACTGCGGACATTCAAGTCTTCCCTGTGACTGCCGTGGAGGATGCGTATGCTGACCAGGTTGGTGGCCAAACCGATGAATGCAACCAGGAGCATCTGCTGACCGAGAATCTCCTGGGGATGGAGGAGACGCCGTACAGATTCGGTTATGATGATACCGGCGACGCCCAAGAGGAACAACCCGTTCACGAAGGCGGCCAGTATCTCGGCACGGAAAAGGCCGAAGGTGCGATGATGGCAGAGCGGCTTCCGGGCGATGAAAATAGCCACCAGACTGATGCCTATGGCCACGGCGTGAGTGAACATATGTCCGGCATCGCTGATGAGCGCAATGCTCCTGGTAAGCAGTCCGCCGACTACCTCGACGATCATCACGATGACCGTGATGACGAGGGAGAAAACGAGTTTCTTCCGTTCTGTGCTTCGGTGCTCGAACAGACGGGCGGAGAACACGTCCCGATCATGCGAATGCATCGGATTCCTCATGAACACAGCCAGCATTTAAACGTCTGGTGGCGACCATATTCTCCATCTTTTTTCTCCTACCATCACACGTGCAGGATCCTTGGGAAGCAGAAAGACCAGAGGCAGTCCCAGCAGCATGATGACCGAACTGATGATGAATGCCAGACGCAGACCCAGCCAATCGCCCAGAGCGCCCACGACAACGATGATGGCCGAACGGATGCTGAAGCTCAGACACAGGTACGTGCCACTGGCCAGAGCACGGTTGTCTGGAAAATTCTCCTGAACCACGGCCATGATGACGGGCGTAGTTGAAATCAACATCAGCCCCATGGCACTCAGCAGAAGAAAACGAATCCAACCGCCGGCTCCCAGGAAGACAAACAGAAGGAGCGGCGTGACCAGTATTCCCACGAAGAGGACGGAACGTCTGCCCAGCCGGTCGCTCAACGTTCCGCCCATAAAGGCGCCCATAGCTCCGGCCGTCTGGACGATGGTGAGGGCAGTCCCGGCCAACCAGAGGCTCTCGCCCTCTTCCGTCAAGAACACAGGCAGAAATATGGTTAATGATGCGAACATAAACGCGCGAATCACGATTAATCCCACCACAGGTACCATGACAGGCCGCATCTGTCGAATGGCCTGTCGCCATGAAAACGCTTGCGGTCGGTTCGGGATGTGGGCGTCCCCCTCTTGAACACGTATGAAGAGGATGACGGAAGCGATGACACCCAAGACCATCAACCAGGGAACACCATCGAGGCTCACCACACGGATGGCCGTGACGACGATGATGGGGCCCAGGGCACGTCCAAGTTCTCCTCCGAACATCCAAAAACTCATGCCCTTGCCAAGATAACGCCCAGAGAGCCGACCTGCGATGACAGGTCCCACGGCATGAAACGCGGCCGTACTCAGCCCACTGATGAGGAGCAAGAGCGTCAGCATCCCGTAGCTCCCTGCCTCACCCAGAAGACTCATCGAAGCCGCGGTTACAGCCGGAGCGAAGAAGATCCACCGCCTGTGATGGGACGTGTCTGCCCAGTGGCCGATAACCGGATTGAGGAGTGACGGGGCTTGCGTGAAGACCGTGAGTAAGCCTGCCTGAGCTTTGGAAAGAGAGAGACTGGAAATAAACAGGGGCAGCAAGGGAGGAAGGAAGGCCGTGTACGTGTCGTGTATGCCGTGGCCCGCGGATATCATCGTCACACCACCGGTCTGAAACCGTTGACTCATGTCACGGTTCCCTGCCGTCTCGTCGCGTGATGGTTGGTGTTGTTCGGCATTCCGATTCTTCATTGCTCGGATATCTTTTCCATGTCCTTTTAAGAGCCTGCTGCGGTCATGGCGCGTATCGTATTAAAGACCAGGAACGCCCCGATGAGAATCAACAGAATGTGAATAAACCCATCAAACTTGCCCTTGGGTATCCTCCGATGTACGAATCCGCCGATCCAGATGGACGCCAGCACAACGGGAAGCGCCAGCAGATAATGCGACCAGACCGTCCGCGTCCAGAGTCCTGCAAAACCGTGCCCCAGGGTAATCATCAGCCCGGTGGGGAAAAAATAGCCCTGCAGCGTAGCCCGGAATGTCTCGGGCGGCCACTCCCGCAGGGAGCCGTAGATCACGACGGCCGGACCGTTGGTATTGTACGCACCCCCCAGAACACCCGCGATCAGACCGAAGAGGGTTGCCGATTTTTCAGTACGCAGCTTCAAAATATGGGGCTTGATCAATTGGTATGAGGAAAACCCGATGATCACGCCGGCCAGAACCAGCTTGAGTGTCTCCTCGTAGGCTCCCTTCAGCAGCCACAAGCCCACGGGTATACCGATGAACGTCGATACGATAAGCCGCCAGGCACTTCCTACTTGAACGTCACGCCAGTGCCGCACAAGAATCGTCAGTGAAATCGTGCTGGCGATGAGTGCGACCACGGGTGTGGCCGTTTTCAGTCCGACGACCAGAGTCAGCAGGGGCATGGCGATCAGGGCGTCTCCAAATCCAAACGCCGAACGGACGAATGTCGAGAACAGAACGATCATCAGTATCCAGCCTACTTCCGTTGTCAATACCATATGCCTCTCCCGGTGTGTACGTTTGTGGTGAATTCTCCGGTTCCATATTCATGATTCATCGCGCAAATCCGATACAGACTTCCGCGTCCGTTTTATCTCACTCCGACGCCGTTTCTCCTCCAGCCGTTTTTGCCGGGAGGCGAGGGTTGGCTTGGTGGGTCGGCGGGTTTTGGGTTTGATCGAAGCCTTGCGTATCAGCTCGACCAGCCGTTCGATGGCATCCTGACGGTTCTGTTCCTGACTGCGGTACCGCCGCGCATCGATGACGAGGATGCCGTCCCCCGTGACTCTCTTCCCAGCCAGACGGACGAGACGCTCTCGAACATCCTCGGGTAGGGACGGCGAGTGTTCCGCGTCAAAGCGAAGCTGTACAGCCGTCGCCACTTTGTTCACGTTCTGTCCCCCCGGTCCCGAGGCTCGGACAAAATCCCAGTCCAGCTCCGATGCATCCACAGAAATGTCCTGTGTTACCCGTATTTTACCTTTAGACGTCATCTCTCATACATGTTTTAGGACAAGATTGCCTCTCGCCCATATCTTGATCATTCTTCCTGTTTCTCAGATGACTCCGGGGCTTTCTTTTCCTCAAAGTCACAGCCTCTCACGTGTTTTTCGAACCATTTCAGGATGCGGTAAGACACATCCATCAGGAATTTGGGCTCTCGCGGCCCGTGAGGCGTTCGAGGGTACACGACCATTTCCGTGGGCACGCCCAGGCGTTGCAGGGCCACATAAAACTCCTGGCCCTGGGTGAACGGCACACGGATGTCCTGCTGTCCGTGAATGACCTGTGTGGGTGTCGATACGTTCTTGATTCGATAGATGGCCGAATGTTTCTCGTACGTGGCGTAGTCTTCCCAGAATTCACCATTCATATGAGCTACCAGATAGTCGGGAATGTCTGTTGTCGTCACCATACTCACCAGGTTCGGCAGACCGGCACCTATGCTGGCCGCCTTGAACCGTCCGGTTTTTGTCACCGTATACGAAGTCAAATACCCCCCGTAACTCCATCCCATCACGCAGAGGCTGTCCGGATGTCCAACCCCCATCTCGATAACCTTGTCCACACCGCTCATGCAGTCCTGAAAATCACCGAATCCCCAGTCTAGGACGTTGGCGTACCGAAATTCCTTACCGTAGCCCGTACTGCCCCGGGGATTCGGCCGCAGGACGGCATAACCGTGCTGAGCAAAATATTGTGTCATGTAAATAGCAGGCCCGCCCGTAAAACTCCGGCCAAACACGCCCGCGGGCCCACCGTGAATCTGGAGAATCAACGGACAGGTCGTGCCAGCCTGGTAATTCACCGGATACGTGAGCAAACCCTCGATCTCCAGACCATCTTCGGACGTCCATCGTATCTTTTCTGTCCGACCCATGGGCGGCTTGGGTACATCCCCGTGGAGATCCGTGAGTTTGACCTTCCGGAATTTCCGGATAGGAGAGGTATATATATCGG
>Ga0180437_10002060_pt1 | contig 33086 bp, 16 predicted proteins | sample SS_ome_4_FD_132410 | JGI IMG/M metagenome (GOLD analysis project Ga0180437, IMG submission 132410) | Hypersaline lake sediment archaeal communities from the Salton Sea, California, USA - SS_3_D_1 metaG | ecosystem: Environmental > Aquatic > Non-marine Saline and Alkaline > Hypersaline >... | reverse complement strand
TACTTCATGCACCTCCGCTACGACAAGCCGCTGGGCGCGATCGTGTTCCTCGCCGCGTTGGTCTTCGTCGGCCTGTTCCTCTCGCTAACGGTGCTGGACACGGTCGAGTACCAGCCGGACATCGAGCGTTACGACCAGCTCCGCGGGCCGTAGGGGAAGTTCGTAGTGACCGCATTCATGCGGTCGCGAGCGCGGAAAAACGCGGCCTTCTGAGACAGGACCCGATGAATCGGGTCACTACAAGCAGCTACCGTATGGCTGCTCAGTCTCCCAGCACCTCGGCCGCGCTGTGGACGGGGCCGTCGATGAGAATGGCCTTGTGGCCCTTCAGCGCGCCCGGCTTGGCGCGGAACTTGGGCACTCCCTCGACCGAGACGACCAGCGGGCTGTGGACGTCCTTCTCCGTGGTGATCACGTCGCCCACGCGCAGCCCGATCAGCTCGCCGGTGCTGATCCGCGTTTGGGCCAGGCGCACCTCGAGCTCGACCCGGGAAGTGCACACCGCGCGGCTGACGCGTTCGACGCTTTCCGGATTGGCCTCGCGGCGGCCGTAGCTGACCCAGGTGTTGGCCGTCAGCCGGTTGCCGATCCGCTCGATGGCGTTGTAGGGGACGCAGAGGTTCATCATCCCGCGGATTTCACCGATCGTCAGCTCGAAGCTGATCAGCACGACGACTTCGTTGGGGGGCACGATTTGCACAAGCTGCGGATTGCTCTCCACCTGGATGACCTCTAGGTCGAGCTTTAGCACGCGCTCCCACGCCTCGGCCAACTCCTCGAGAAACAGGTCGGTGATGCGCTTGACCAGCCTGAGCTCGATTTCCGTCAGCGGACGGCGTGCCAGGGTGCTCCCCTCGCGCCCCCCGCCCAGCAGGCGGTCGATGATCGGGTAGAGGATCGAGGGGTTGATGTCCAGGATCAGGTTGCCCTCGAGCGGCTCGGCCTTCAGCAGGTTGAAGCAGGTGGGGTTTTCCAGGCTGAAGACGAACTCGCTGTAGGTGAGCTGGTCGACGCTCGTAAGCCGCACCTCGACGATGCCCCGCAACAGCCCGGAAAGCGCCGCCCCGAAGTTCCGCCCGAACCCCTCGTGCAGCGTTTGCAGCGCCCGCATCTGCTCCTTGCCCACGCGCTCGGGCCGCTTGAAATCGTAGGGCGTGACCTTGCCGCGGGAGCGGCTCGAGGGGAGCGCCACCGGCTCGCCGCCCGACCGCTCTCCCTGTACCGCGGCCGCGGCCGCTTCGGCCCCGCCGGAAGCCATCGAGCTCAGAAGGCTTTCCACCTCCGTCTGGCTTAGAACCTCTCCACCCATCGCTCGATCCTTCATCCTGAAGAAGTCGGGGCACTCACAAGCTCCACAAGCGGCGGGCAAGCCCGCCCGCTACACTCATTCATCATTCATCATTCATCGTGCATCATTCATAATGCATCACTCATCATTCCCTTTACTCCCTCACCTGCCCCGCGCCGTATACCACGTACTTGTAGCTCGTCAGCTCGTTCAAGCCGCAGGGTCCCCGGGCGTGGAACTTATCGGTGCTGATGCCGATCTCGGCGCCCAGGCCGAACTCGCCCCCGTCGTTGAAACGCGTGCTGGCGTTGATCATCACCGCCGACGAATCGATCCGCGTGGCGAACTCCCGAGCGGCCGTCAGGTCGTTGGTGATAATGGCCTCGGTGTGCTTCGAGCCGTAGCGATTGATGTGCGCGATCGCCTCGTCGAGCGTGTCGACCACTTTCACGGAGATGATCGGGCCGAGGTACTCCGTGGCAAAATCCTCGTCGGTGGCCGGTTTGGCCTCGGGCAGGAGCTTGCGCGTCGGCCCGTCGCCACGGATCTCGATCCCTCGCTCGGCAAGGGCCCGGCCGATCCGCGGCAGAATCGCCTCGGCCACGGCGGCGTGTACCACCAGCGACTCGGCCGCGTTGCACACGCCGAGGCGCTGGCACTTGGCGTTGATCACCAGGCGTTCGGCCATGTCGAAGTCCGCCGCCCGGTCGAGGTATACGTGGCAGTTGCCCGCAAAGTGTTTGATCACGGGCATCCGCGCCTCTTCGGCGACGCGGCGTATGAGCCCTTCGCCGCCCCGGGGGATGGCCACCGTGATGTGTTCCGGCATGCGCAGGAAGTGGCCCACCGCCTCGCGGTCGGTCGTGGAGACGAGCTGCACGGCGTCCTCGGGCAGCCCGGCCTCTGCGGCGGCCTCGCCCAGAATCCCGGCGATCGCCCGGTTGCTGTGGATCGCCTCTTTGCCGCCGCGGAGGATCACGGCGTTGCCGCTCTTGACACAGAGCGCGGCCGCGTCGGCCGTGACGTTGGGGCGCGACTCATAGATGAAAAACACCACTCCCAGCGGCACGCGGACCTTGAGCACCTCCAGGCCGTTGGGCCGGATCGACGAGGAGATCACCTCGCCGACCGGCTCGGGCAGCAAGGCCACTTCCTCCAGGGCGGCGGCGATCGACTCGATCCGCTCGGGCGTAAGGCGCAGCCGGTCGATCTGGGCGTCCGTAAGCCCAAAGCTCGGGGCCGCGTCGATGTCGTCTTGGTTCGCCCGCTGTAGCTCCGCGGTCGCCTCGCGCAGCCGCCCGGCGCTCTGCCGGAGCCAGGTTTGTTTCCGGGCCCCGGTCACTCGGGCCAGCTCACCGGCCGCCCGGGCCGCACGCCGGGCCACGTCGAGGCAGTACTGCTGAAGCTCATCCATCGTCGGTTGCGGCCCTCGCCGGCCCGGTGTGTCAAGATGGGAAACATGAAACAAATGGGATATTGACGCGCGCGGACGTGGGAGTATCCCCGAGAATCCGATCCAAGTCAACGCGAGTTTGTTCGCCCCGGGACGGGGAGGAAGCATCGTAAATCGTTTTGAATAGGCCACTTACGGCAATTCGGGGCCCGATCGTTCCCGCGCCTCGCGACGGAACCGATGGACCGTCGAAGAGCCCGGTTGGAATGTCGAGGCTCGGGGAGGCTATCGATCCGTCGACCGGGCCATGCGAGTGTTCGTTCTGCCCGCCGCAAACAGATCGGCCACCTGCCGGTCGGTGAGGGTTCCGTGATAGACTCGCACCTCGTCCAGCAGGCCGTGAAAGCCGGCTTTGGGATTCGACTCCCAGGACTTCCAGGCGCCGAGGCGAAACGACGAGAGGTCCGGCGCCACGCCCAACCCGAGGGCTTGCTCCGAATCCCGCTTGCCGTCGAGATAGAAACGTATGCTGCCGCCGTAGCGCGGATCGCAGCTCACGACCAGGTGATGCCATTGGCTGACGGCCAGCGCCGTGGCCGCGCGGCGGTGCGTCCATGACCCCGGGGCGCTGTTGATGGCCACGTTCGGGGTCCCGTCGTCGAGCAGGCTGAAATGGAGGGCGCCCCGGCTGCTCCCGTCGCTGAACAACAGAGGGTTCCAGCGGTTCGGCACACTGTCGGGCTTCAGCCACAGTGAGACGGAAACGGCTTCCCGGCGGCCCAGACCGCCGGCCGAGACGTAGCTTTTCCCCATGAAATTGGGCACGCGGCGCTCGGGGCCGTCCGCCGCCCACTCGGCGCCGACGATCTCGCCGTTGCGGCCGTTGCCCGAGGCGTCGGGGACCGTGCCGCCGGGCGCCTCGTCGAGCGGCCACCAGGCCAGCAGCTTGGCGGGCAGCGGATCGGCCTTGGGCAGTTCGGGAAACTCCGGCGGTATCCCGCACGCCGATTCCACCGTCGGCACCGGCCGGAAGTCGGGCTGGCCGCGGTACGCCAGGTTGCGACGCCCGTAGTACGATCCGTAGTACGGCGCCCCGCAGTCGATCCACGTGACCAGCTTGATCCACTCTTCCCGTGAGAGTTCGGCGTCGTAGTGGCCCTTCTTCAGCGCGTCGACCAGCTTGCTGCGGTGTGAGCCGTGGGAATACGGCGGGACGGCTTCGGCGTTTTCCATCGAGTAGGTCGCCCCGGCCCACTCGCGGATCGTGTCGACCAGCCCGGCCTGGAAGATGTTCTCGTAGGAACGGTTGAAGAACGTCGTCAGGTCGCCGCGGAGATCGAGCGGGGTCTTCGGGTCCCGGCCGTTGTGGCAGCTCACGCAGTGCCGGTCGAAGATCGGCTGCACGTCGGTCGGGTAGTGCAGGGGGCGCGGGGCGGTCTCGCCGGGCTGCGCGGCGAGCTTGGCGGGCGGGCGCCCGAAGGCCGTCGCCACCCGCGACACCGGCGCCTGCGTGCGGTGCTCGTGGCACCCGATGCACGAACGCTTCTCCCCCGGCTCGAAGCTGACGAACGTCCGCATCCGCTGCACCTCCATGAAGTCTTTGTCGAGCGCCTGAAAGAACAGGTTGCGGCCCGCGGGCACCTCGAAGCAGGCCGACCCGTCCTCCTCGACCGGCACGATGCCCTGCAGCACGGCGATCCAAATGTGGGCGTTCATCGTCACGGCGATGTGCCCGCCGAAGCCGTCCGCGGAGCGATCCTCGCCGCGCAGCGGATCGACCTCGGCAGCCCATGGCTTGGGGATCTGCTCCATGACGCGGAGGTACTTCACCGTGCCCGGCTCGATGCCCTCCAGCCCGCGGTACACGTCGTTCAGAAAGACCGTGGCCATCGCAGGCGAAAAAGGGGACGGGGCTAATTTGCCGGAACGGCCCGGAGGGTGCTTCGCACAAATCAGCCCCGTCCCCTTTTTCGCCGCCGCGTTCACCGACGGCAGGACCGGCGGCTTCTCCCGCGGCCGGAGCGGCATCGGCTGCCAGCAGGAGATCTCCGGATCGCGGTAGATCGGCACCCGGTTGCCGAAGGCGTCCAACAGGTAGATGCCGTAGGCCGTCTCGTCGTTGTACCGCCCGGCCGGGTTGCAGGAAACGAGGAAGAACTTGTCGGACAGCGGGTAGGGATCGCAGTAGAACGGCCCATAGATGTCTTCACGCCATACGCCGTTGCGAAGCTGGTACAGCCCGCGGAGGTTCTGCGTCTTCACCTCGGGCGTGAGGCTCACCATCGGCTCGGGCGTGCGCTTGCTCTTGTTCATGTCGAGCAGCAGGATCTGCCCCACGCCCAACGGCTCGTGCTGGCACCCGGTGCAGACCGCCAGCCGGGCGTGGCCGGGAACCTGCCGCGCCTGCCACAGCACGCCGGGATCGGCCACGTTGTCGCCGTAGAACTCCTCGGTGCCCGAGCCGTCGGGCCGCATCGTCCATAGCGGCTGAATCGCGGCGATCCCCTTGTAGACGTACTCCCAGCGGTTGTAGAGGATCCGCCCGTCTTGCATCACCGTTGGGGTGAACTCGCTCAGCGCACCCTGCGAGAGCGGGCGCAGCCCGCCGCCGTCGGCGTCGAGCCGAAACAGGTTCGTGCATGCCAGGTAGTGGGCCGGCGTACACAGCACCCCGTGCTCGCACCGCGTCGACGCGAAACATATCCCGCCGTCGGGAAGGTAGCAGGGGTGCAGATCGTCGGTCCAGAACCGGTAGGCCATCGCGCCGTACCAGCTATCGGCCTGGCTGGTGCGTCCGTACCGGGCGATGCGGCGGTCCTCGTCGTCCGGGGGAAACGTCACCTGGCGCAGGCCGCTGCCATCGACGCCGACCTGCCAGATGCGAAAACCCTGCGGCTTCGCCCGGCGGTAGCCGAACAGGATCCGGTTCGCGTCAAACGAGAGGTCGTAGCGGTCGAAAATCCCCCCGGCAAGCTGGGGCACGATCTCCCGCACGCTCCCGTCGGCCGGCGAGAGGACGCATAAGTTGCCGCCGAAACGGCTTAGGTGCAGGAAATCGTCGTAGAAGTGCTTGCTATTGTAGGTATATCGCTTAACAAACAGCAGCTCGGCCCCTCGCAGAAGCGGGTTACGATCGACCAACATCTCGTGTTGCATCTTCGGCATTTCCGCCGTGAGACGCCGGGTTGCTTCGTCGGCCGGATCGAGCCGCGAGCCGGCTTGCGCCGAGAGCCGCCGGTCGTAGTCATCCAGCTTGGCGAGCAGCTCGGCGGCCGGATACGAAAAAGGGGACAGGACCGATTTGCCGGAACGGCCCGCAGGGTGCTGCGCACAAATGGGTCCCGTCCCCTTTTTCGCCACCAGTTCTTCGACCGCTAAGCGAAGCCGCGCGAGCTCCGTTCGCAGCTTGGCGAGCACTGATGCTTTGACGCACAGGTCGAGCCAACGGGGGTCGCCTGGCGCAATGTTTTCCTTCAGCAGGCGGTCCCGTTCCGCGCGAACGGCGGCGCCGTCCTTCCCGCAATGGGCGGCCTCGAAAAACGGGAGCGGTCCGGCCAAAGCGGGCTGGCTCGCTTCTTCCCGGTCACTAGTCAAACGATCGATCAACTCCTGCTCCCGCTTGAGGTCGCGAGCCGCAAGCCAGCCGTCCTCCGCGAACCAATCGGCCGCGACAAGGTCCAACATCGGATGGTTCTCCGCGGGGAAGTCGCGCCGTACCTGCTCCCAAAGCCGCGGCACCGGGCGCGGCGACGCCGAGAAGTAAAACGAGGCCTCGCCGGCGGACACCACCCGGACGACCAGCACGTTCTCCCCGGCCTCCAGGTCCAAGTCAACTAACACCTGGTCGACCCGCGTGCCGTCGACTCGGTAGCTGCACCCGTAGCGGCCGGACGTCAGGTGCGTGCAGGCCGAGGCGACCTTTTGCCCGCCCAACCACACGCCGAGCTGATCGCCGCCGCCGATGCCGACGGTCAGTCGCGTCTTCTCTTTCGCACGCACGGTCCGCGTCAAGTAGACCGCCGTCTCGCCCGTTCCGCCGACCAACTTGACGGCCTTGCCGTCGATCAAGTCCTCGCGCGGCGACCAGAGCGCTTGGTCGCCGTCCGGGCGAGCCGCAGTGTCGATCCCCTCGGCCGGCCTCACCAGCTTGTCGGCCTCGGCTGGCGGAAGGGCTTGCGTCGCCAGCCACGGATCGAACGCTACCGCTTCCCGGGCGGCCGGTTGCCGAGCGAGCCACTCCCGGTAGTGGGCCCGGGTGGCGAGCAGCGTTTGTTGGAGGGAATCGGCCCGGACGTAGATCGCTGTTTCGAGGCAAGCGCACGGCTCGGTCGCGCCGGCCACCGTGGCCGTCAGCAGCAGGGCCGCCGACAGCAGTTCGCCTCTCAGTGACGATTTCCGTATCGACGAAATCATCTTGGAGTTCCTCCTGGTGCTTCCGCGGCGAACGGATATGCTTATGTGGCAACTTGAGTATACCGCCCTTGCCCTCCACGATCAATTGGCGCCCGGTTCGGCTGTCCGAGTTCGACGGCCGGGAGATCGCCGGAGCTTCACGGAGGTGCTGCAATGCAGCTTACGCCCAGCAGGGAGAAACCCGGCCGTTTTCGTTCATCGGGTCGCTTGCCACACGGAGTGGCCACATTCCTGCTTGCCGTCTTCTCCCTATCTCTGTCATTGGAATCCGGAGAGTGCGCAGAAGACCCGCGACACGGTGGTGTACCCAACATCGTGTTTATTCGCATCGACGATTGCTTTTGACATGGCGCCAACGCAAGGAATCCGCCAACTTGCCTCTCTCACCAGCGGGTAACGAGCTCGGCTTTAGGGCGACAGATTCTGCGAAATCCCCGGGCTCTGCTCCGTTCTGGATTCGCTCCCTTCGCCCGCCACCGGTGCACCTCGGGACAGCGCAACGCGCCGTATTGCCGGGGGCATGGTAGCGGAGTGACGAGCGCATCCTGTTCCCCGGACGGCCGGTGGATCGTCAGCGGCTCTGATGACGGGATGGTGCGGGTGTGGGACGCCGACAGCGGTGCCGAACTCAGATCCTTCAAAGATTCTGGGCACAGGTTTGTGTTTTGCTCCGATAGTCGCCGGATAGTAGTCGGCTCTCGGGGACCCATTCGGGTCTGGGATACCGAAAGCGGCGGCGGCAGGGTCCAGAGCGTGGCGTCCTTGCGGAGCCGGCTGATCAGCACGACCCCCAGCGAACGCACCACTTTGATCACCGGCCGCTTGGCGTAGAAGCCATCGGCCACGATCCACACGCGTTTTCCCGTCCCGGCGGCCAGGTCGGCCGCCCAGCGGATCAACTCGGCGGCCTGCTGGAGCTTGGTCTGGAACTGCCAGCGGTAATAGCCGGGGAGCTTGCCGATGTCTTTGGCCCGGATGTAGAGCCTGGCCAGGATCGGCAGGCCGATCGTATCCCACAAAACATGCCGTGCGATCATCGGTACTCTGCCATCCTTGGCTCTCCCGTCTAGGAAGGTGCTTTGAGCAACACCATCCTGACGGAAGAGCCATTTTTCGTCATGATCAGTTTCCGGTCGAAACATCGGTCAACTGAGGGGCGTTTTTCGGGAAAGTGCAGACCAGTGTAAGATCGTCGTTTCTCATCGCGATACCCACTCCGGCACTTGCCCGTTCCCCGTCCGTTCCCCTTCGAGTATCCAGGACAGATTGAAGCGAGCGACCTGCATGGCGGAGTACCTGCCGTCCGGCCCGCCTTCGAACAGCAAATAGACCAAGCCCTGGCTGGCAGTGTGCGGCCGCCCGGCCACCAAGGACGAATAGGCGCCGTGTGGGGCGTAGACGAGCCGTTTCACGGGCCAGGTCTTCGCGCCGTCGAAACTGGCCCAGACGGTCATCTTTTTCCGGTCTCCTCCGGCCGTATCGGCGTTGCTGAAAATCAGGACGTCGCGGTCTTTCACGGGCAAGCGTGTCAACCCGCCTTTCATTCCGTAGCCCCTGCCGTATCCTCCGCCGTCGGGAAGCACCTGGCTGACGTGCAGGTTTTCCCAGGTCTGGCCGCCGTCGTTGCTCCAGGCCTCGCGTCGCATGGTGTCGTCCGGCCGCAGCTTGCGGGCGAAAGCTTTGTCGTAATATCCGCTGTGGCTGCGGGAGTTGTAGTAGATCCGACCATCGTCTAGCTCCACCAAGGCCGCCTCCTCGGTGTACCCCTCCGGTAAGAACTCGCTGACCTGCCACGTGGCTCCATGATCATCACTGAAAACGGCACAACTGAAGATGGCATCGCCGGGCTCTCGATCGGACGGATGGGCTTTGGCGTGTGGCCGGAACGTTGCACTGACCAACAGCCGCCCTTTGTGTTCTCCATGTCGGAGCGTGACGCCTGCTTCGCTGGCATTGGCGTGCAGGTAGTACGTGCCGCTCTTGCCCTGCTCTGCCTTCGTGACTCGCTTCTTCACCCCCGTCTTCTCGAACTGTTTCATCAACTCATTGGGCTTGACCGTGATCTTCTCCTCCGTCCATGTCTTGCCGTGGTCGCGGCTGCGAAACACCCTGTCCGCGCCGTCCCACATTCGCACCGACATAATGTCCCCGGTGTTTTCATCGACAATCATGTTGCTGTCCGAATGAGCGATGGGCACGTCGATGTTGTCACCCCAACTCCGTCCACCGTCTTCGCTGCGCCGAAGTTGTTTTTTGTAGTTACACACCGCCAGGAGTGTCCCGTCGACCGCAATCGCGAGGTACGGCTCACGGACGTTGCCTCCCCCATCGAAGACGACCTGCATATCGAAGAACGGCTCACCCAGGAAAGCGTCCAGCGTCCCTTCCGCCGGTTTACCCGTGGCCGTGAGCAGTTCCTGTCCGGCCGGCTCGGCAGCAGAGCTGCGGCAGAGAGATGCCGCGACAAGAAGTAAGACGATCGCTTTCCAAGACAATCTCGTGCTGTACATAGGGACTCTCCTTTCTCAAGTCAATGGAATGCGAAGTACCGGCAACTCGTGTGACTCCTTCGTTCAGTCTTCGCTACGGGATAGGTACAATATGGACCTTTGTGCCGTCTCGTGCAACAAGTGACCGCAGTCGGCCGCGGGCGGTTTTCTCTCAAGGGGGCCTTGCCAAAGTCGCGCAGCCGTGATCATCCAGAGCATCGGCATCGAAACGATCGTGGAGCGAAAGGCTTGTCAATTGCGAAGCTCCCGCCGATCGCGCAGAATGGGGGGCACGGTCCGACCTGTTGACGCTTCTTGCCTGGAGGTGAACCGATGGGCGCCAAGACCACGATTGCGGCGTTGTTCGTGACTGCGACATGTGTGACGTCGAGGGCGGCGGACGACGCGCAGTGGCGGCTCCCCGCGTGGCGATGCCGCACGATCGTCGAGCGGCCCTCGCCGTATCGGGACGGGCGGGCCCGGCCCGTCGAAGCGGTGATCGACTTCGACACGCTGCTCGAACACGCACGAATTGCCGGTCAGCTCGATCCGGCGTCGATCCGGGTGGTAGACCGCCGCGGCCGGGAACGGCCGTGTGCCTACCGAGCGGAAATCGACGTGGCCACGGGCAAGCCGCGTCAGTACGTGACGTGGATCGATCTGGCGCAGCCGGGCGAAGTGGGCGCGGTGCAGATCTACTTCGACACGCGAGATCGCGGCATTCAGTCGGCGGGCTACGGCGCCGGCCTGCTTCCCCAGGAAAATGTGCTGGCAGACGGCGGGTTTGAGGACGAGAGCGGCGGCTGGAGTGCGGAGCCTCGGTCTTTGCTGCACTACGGGCGGTTCGCACACACGACGGGCACCCGCTCGCTGAAAGTCGTAGTGGACGAGCAGACGTCTGACGACACGCCGCGCACGGTCGTATTGTCGCAAAAGCTCGACGTGAGCGCATTTGCCGGCCAGGAGATGGTCTTCGCCTGCGACTTGTTTGCCGAGCGCGCATCTTACGGCGCGCCGGTCAACGTCGAAGTGCAGCAGTTTCAAGCCGACGGGTCGAGGATTCTCGAATGCGCCGTCGATCCCCGCTGGCTGACGCTCGAGTTGGCCCAGGGACAGCTTGTACGCTTCCACCAACGCGGCCGGTTCAGCCCCGAAGCCGCCACCGCCGAGGTCCAGCTTCGCCTGCGGTGCTACGTGCAGGACGCGGATACGCGCCAGATCGTCACCGGGCCGGATTCCTGGTTCACGGTCTGGCTCGATCGCGTGGTGCTCCGCGCCGGCGAGCGCCGGCCTTGGCCATCGGCGACCAACGCGGGGTTTGTGGAAGGCGCGCTGGATTCGGCGCCGTTGAATCGCGGCTTTCATTTCACGGGCCGGCGCCGGCTGGCTTTCAACGGGGCTTCGGAAGGGGCCCTGACGGCCGGCGTGCTCGATCCCGGACCGGCCACCGTGCATTGGGGACCGGCGGCAGGCACGCTCGAGTTCTGGTGCTGCCCCGACTGGGATTACGACGACGGCGTCGAGCGCATGTTCTTCAAAGGTTATGCGTATATGTATCGGCTCCAATCGCTGCTGCGCAAATGCGGTTCGCCGGAAGGGAACCAGCTCGAGTTCGCCGTCGCGGACGGCAACCGCGAGCTTCACCGAGTCCGCGGCACCGCTCGGTTGCAGAAGGGGAAATGGAGTCACATCGCGGCTACGTGGGACTATTCGGCCGCGCACCTCCAATTGTTCGTGGACGGCCGGCGGATCGCGGAGCAAGGGCCTGGCCGCGGCCCGTGGCCGTTCAGCCTGCGAGCGAGCGATGACTCGAAGCCGTTCGAGGGCATTGGCGTTGCAGAGAAGGATAAACGCAGCCTGCCGATGCAGGCTTTCATCGGGGGTGAAATGCATTCCAAGTCGTGGCCCGAGGACCAGGCGGCGGAAGCGGTGCTGGACGAGCTACGGATTTCGAGCGCCGTGCGATATAGCACCAACTTCACTCCTCCCCGCAGCGAATTCGCCATCGACGAACATACCTGCGCACTGTGGCACTTCGAGAACGAGCGCCACGGCGTACACGGCGGCGACGATCGGTTCGTACGTTCCTACCTCGGCGTGGAGGAGCCCTTGCAGCAAGAAACGGCGACGTTGGACGTGTGGCAGGACGGCCGAGTCGACCGGCGGGACGTCCTCGTGGCTCCCCACGCGACGGCCGAGCTGTTCGAGGCCAACCGCGGGGAAAATCGGCTGGGCGACGAACACCCGTTTCGCGAGATGCCGGACGCACGGTTCATCGAGTATCGTTGGAGGACTGCCCAGCGAGTGGCCGATGGCACGGACGATGCGTTCGACCTCCGTGTCGGCGGCGATTTGCCTCCACTGATGCAGGAAGTGACCTTCGAACGGGCCCAGGACTCGCCGGACACGACCTTGCTGCCGCGATGGCGGGCCAACGACAACGTCGTGCCTTTCTCGGCCCGGAGCCTGGGCGCGACGTTAGCTCCAAACGCCGGGAGCGACGCCGAGAAGGCCGTCGAGGTCATGCGGTATGCGAACGCGACCGGAGCATACTACGACGCCCACTACTGCGAGACGCTGCCCTGTGGGAGGCACCGGCCCCGCGTGTCGTATACGTTCCTCAAAGCGCTGAACATCTATCCTTACGATCAGTGCGGCCCGTCGAACTTCACGCTCCGCAAGCTCTTCTTGGCCGTCGGCATCTCCAGCAACGACTCCGCGGGCACGCACCACCAGTTCCAGCAAGCCTTCTACGACGGCGATTTCCGCCTCTTCGACCTGGCGTCGCGGATGTACTGGCTGAACCGCGATAACACGACGGTGGCCAGCCTCCGCCAACTGGGCGAAGATCCCTACGTGAAGCTCCGCCAGCCCGGCAGCCTGAATTCGTTCTACCCGGGCCGTCCGAGCCGGGCCAGGTGGGGCGTGGCCGAGCGGCCCCATAACATGGACTTCCCACTGCGGCCCGGCGAACGCGCGGTCATAGGCTGGGTGAACCAGGGCCGCTGGTTCGAGCTCACGGGCCAACGGGAGCCCATCTCGATGGCCAGGATTCCTCCCTTCTACGGGAACGGCGCGATCGTCTACGAACCCGCGGCCCAAGGCGAGGCGGCACGGCTGGAAAACGTCGTCGTGGACGGCAACGTCGTCCGCGTGGTCAATCCTTCGGGACCGGCGTCGCTGACCTACCAAGTGCAGTGCCCTTATATCCTGACCGACGCGCACGTCAGCGGGACGTACTCGGGCGAAGAAGCGGGCACACTCGCCGTCTCGCTCTCCGTGGACCAGGGCAAGACGTGGACGCCGGTTTGGCGAAATGCAGCCGAAGCAGGGGACATGGCTGTCAATCTGCTGCCGCACGTCGCGGCCCGGTACGCGTACTGGCTGAAGGTCGAGTGGCCCAACGGCGGCAAGGCGAGCATCCGGAGCCTGAAAGTGCGGACCACGTTCCTCAACTCGGCCCTCTCGCTGCCCGGAGCGCTGTCGCTGGGGGACAACCGCATCACGTTCGTGGAAGCGAAGCCGACGGTCCCGATTCGGACGACCTGCTCGTGGATCGAACGGCACAGAACAGACCTCGGCGTGTCGCTGGGCGCGCTTGCCTTCTACAACCTCGACTACGCGCGGCATCGCAACGTGTTCATCGCGCCCCCCGGGCGGACAATCCCCCTGCGAGTGACCGTCCAAGGCCGGGCCTTCAAGGGCGAGGTTGGCGTCCAAGGGCTGCCGGCAGGATGGGCCTGCGACCCGCCACAGCGGGGCATCGACGTACAAGGCCCGGACTCGCCGGCCTCCGTCGAAATGACGCTTCGAGCCCCGAAAGACGCGGCCGGCCGCATCGCAGCGTTCGACGTCGTGCTCCGCGACGGCGAGTCCGTTCGCCGCGTGCCGGCCGAAGTGCTGGCGGCGGACGCGGCGCTGGTGCGAAAGGCCGAGAGCGCAGACGTGCTGGACGGCGCCGCCGAGATCGACGACCTGCTCGACGCCAGCGGCCGCCGCGTCGTGCGCTTTGCTGGCAAGGGCGAGTTGGCCTACACGTTTCAGACTTCGCAGGCGGGAACGCGGGCCTTGTGGCTGCGGGCCAGGTGGGAGCCCGGCAGTCCGGCTACGTTCAGAGTGCAACTCGACGACAAAGATCCCCGAGAAGTGCGGGCGCATCGTATGATCGGATTCTCTGATTGGACGGATTCGAGGCGCGCGTACACCAAGGGTTTTCTGCATTTCCCCAAGCAGTATGAACACTGGGCGTGGTACCGCGCTGCTGGCGTAGACGTGGCCGCAGGAAAACACCGCCTCCTCCTCCAAGCCGGGCCGGGAACCTCGATCGACACACTCGTCATGCTCGACCAGACGCCGGCGATGGACCGAGCTGCCATGAATCTGTTTCAGAACTGGAACTACTCGGCCGCGGCGTCGGAGTAGGCCCTCCAAGACACGCGCGCTTGGACGCACAGCGGCTTCGGCGTCGAACAGTCCGTGTACTGGGGACGATTTGCTGGCGCAAATCCTGCGAGGTCACCCATTTTGCGGTTCCGGCCCGGCAAGGCCAGTGCAGGATTGGTGGACGACGTGGCAGCTCACTTTTCCGTCCAGAGCGAGTCCAACAAATCCAGCGTGTGTTCGACTAACTCGCGGCCGCCTTCGGGACCTACCTCCGTGCTCTCGGGAATCGCGCCGTAGGCGCCACCGGCTACTGACCGCTCGGTCGGCAAGTAACTGGCCGGACCGGCAAGCTGAACCACGAACGTCTGCACGGCCGGACTGCGACTCTTGATCCTGATGCCGAAATCCAGGTAAAGCTCGAAGCGGTTCGTGGCGATCGCCATGTCGCCCAGCCGGATTGCGTGGACCTCGACGGGCAGGGTGGGTTGGGTCTTCTGCAGCTCGTAGCGATCGAGCACTCGCGACGCCCGCCGCATCCTCCAATAGACCGCCGTGATCTCGTTGAACCAGCCGCGCTTCTGCTTGACTTCCGGCTGCGCTTCGATCTTCTCGCGCATCGTCCGGAATTCTTCACGCAACCGCTCGAACGCCTGCTCCACCGTCTCGAGCTGAGGGCGATGGTGCGTTCTTCTGGGCGTCTTGATGTCCTCTTCAGTTAGTCGCCGGCGGCTGATTTCCACTTGTTCCACGCGATGGGCGAAGACCGGACTGAAGTCGATGCTCTTCTCCGACACCGGCAACACGGAGGTCACGGCATCGGCGATCCGCACGGCGATCTGCCCGCGCCGGCTCCGACCCGTGAGTCGCTCCATGCGGGCTTCGGCCTTCTTGTCCACGAGAACCACCGGCGACTGGTCGCCGGCCGCGGAACACTGCGGGAGCACGAAGAGTCCTTCGCCCAGGCGGGTGCGAAGCTCGTTTCGTGTTTCGTGCCAGAAATCGGCGGAAACGCGGGAGCCGCCGCCCACCTGCGACGGAACGGCAACGTTCACCACCACGCCGGTCAGCTTGCGGCCGGCACTCCACGTATAGAGCAGGTTGACCGAGTGGTCTTCGTATCCTTCCACGTGGCTGAAGTCGGGACGGTCGGTGCTGCCGTACATTTGCGACCGGCCGTCGGCGTAGGCCGTCAAGCGATTGTGCCCCACCACGGCGTGCCCCAAGCCGAAGCTCACGCCGCCGGGCTTGCGGCCCCTCCACGCCTGCTCGACGGCCCCGGCAATCCGCTTGGCGGCAAACTCCCGGTAATCCGGTGGCGGCATCGCCCCCAGGTCCATGCCCCAGGCGGACCAGGCGACCGGGACGTCCAGGCCGTAGCGGCCCAGCTTTTCGGCCATCGCAGGGTCGGTGAAACCCGACGGCGCGGTGTGGGTGTGCGTGGCGTTGAGCACCACGTTCTTCAGTTCGATTTCGGGCAGCGATTGCTTCACCAATTCCCGGACGCGGTCGCGCAGGGCGTCGGTGACGAAGAGCAAATCGCAGGAGACCATGACGACGATGCCGGAGGGCTCACCTTCCCGAACCGACTCGATCGCCAGCGCCGTTGCCGTGACGGGGTCCAAGACGCCCTCGGAGACGCGCGCTCGGGAGAACCCGGCAATGACTACGGGCCCGTCGGGCGTCAGATCGGCCGATGCCCAGCCAATGCGGAGCTGCCCCGCCTGCTCCTCGTCGCTCGCAAGAGCCGGCCCCGGCGCCAAGATCAACAAGAGCGCCAAGGACCGTCGCCACGAGACTCCACAGCCCGTCACGGTTCGACCGGTTCTTGAATCACGTTTCGACTTGTGCATCAGTGACCTCCTCCTTTATCACGGGTTATGGGGTGTCAGTTTCAACCGGCACACTTTCCGGGCCGGCAATTCGAACGTCACGCGCGTTCTCGGGCCGGAGACGGTCACGGAAGCTTCATGGAGCGTCTCTGCCTCGGCTGCCAGCGTTAGCCGGTACTCCCCGGGATCCAGCAGGTACCATTCCGCGCCCATCGGCCGCGGTGCCTGCCCGAAGTGGAACAATTCGGCTTGGAACCCCTTGCGGCCGGTGTCCGTCACCAGCACGGCGATTTCGCGGGGAGGCGTGAGCCACCGCACTGTGTTCAACGGAAAGGACCCTGGCCCGGCGGGGTCACCCGTCACCGTCGAGTACAGCAGCCCGGGATCGGGCGAACGCACCGGGAACTCGGGTTCGGCCAGGCGCACGTCGCCTTGAAACACGGCGGGAAAACGGAGCACGCGATCCGTGTAACGCACCTCGGAGGTGTAACGCGCGAAGTTGTACGAGAAGGCCGTCGCCGCGTCGCTCAACGCGGCCGCCAGCGGGCCGCGGTCGGCCGTCAAGCGGAAGTGGAGCACCGGCGCCCCTCGGCCGCTGAGCAGCCGATCGAAGGAATCATCTCCCGTCAACAGCCGGTACTTCGACAACGTTCCCTTCAGGAACCCCATCCGCGCGGCGCACCAGCCTTCGCTGCCCGGGGCCGCGTTCTTGTCGGCGGGCTTCTCGGAGTATTGCAGCGCGATGCGGGCCATCGATCGGATGGGCGCCAGGTACTTCTCGTCGCCGGTCATGTGGTAGGTGAGCAGCAAGGCGTCGGTCAGCCCGCCCATGGCGCTGGGCCACTGGTAGAGCGTCGGCTCGCCGTGGTTCCGCGGATCCCACCAATCGGGCGACCGGCCGCCGATCGTACCGTCCGGCCAGCGGATTGCTGCGGGCAGAATCCCCGCGGGTTTGCCGTTTTCGCTTCGTGCCGCGGCATCGACCCAGGTGTTCATCCAGTCGGAAAGCAGTGCTGCGAGTTTCGCATCGCCCGTGCGGAGCCAGACGAGGAACACCGGCTGGACCGCGCGCACGTGGTACGGCGTATCGCACGCCCTCTGCGGGTCGTCGTCGACCCGGTCCACGGTGAAGTAGGTGCTCTTGAACTGCAGCAGGCCGCGCCGGTTCCGGCCGGTCCATAGGCTCTCCATCAATCCGGCCAATCGCAGCGCCCGCTGCCGCCAAGCCGGGTTTTCCGGATCCAGGTGCACCATGGGCAGGATGGCGTCCGTGGAATCCTCGGCGCTGTGCTCCACGTCGGTCATGCGGGACATGTAGCCGCCCGCCATGTGCGGCTGGCTCATGATCGCTTCGGAAAAGCGCCTTTGCCCCTGGCGGATTTTGGGGTCGTCGAACCCGATCAGCACCGGCGCCCACCAGCGCCACATTTCACAATCGTCGCCCCAGCCGCCACCGAAGGCGCCGTCCTCCCGTTGCCGGTTGTCCAGCCACCACTCGATAATGTCGGCGACCCCTTCCAGACCAACCCGCTGTTGCACGGCCCATTCCGGCGCCGTCGCCACGCGCGGCCAGTCGCGAGTCCAGGGGATGCCTTCTCCCAAGTACATCCGCGCGATCCGGTTCTCCGGGAACGACTTGTGCGTCTTCTCGAAGAACCCGCGGGCGGTCTCGAACCATTCGCGCCGGCGATCGGGATAGCTCCAGATATTGCCACTTTGCATCACGAGCGTCAGTACGGCTCGCCCACGATACAAGTATGTCAGCGGATACAGTGGCGAGGATTCGGCGATACCGAAGTCCGCGTCCCGCCTCTTGGAAACCTCCCTGCTGTAGAAATGGAGATTCTTTCCTTCAACCCATCTCTCCACGAAGGCGATCAGCTTGTCGGCATCGGCCGCCAGCGCGGGGTCGAGTTCGGGCAGGTTGCGGAGCTGCTTGAGCAGCGCCAGCCGCTCCGCATCGCTGTCGGCGTTGCCGGCGCGGCGGACAAGCTCTTCCACGGACTGCCCATCCGCTGCCAAGACATCATGAAATGCCAGGGCCAAGTTGCACCCGGGCTCTAGCAGTCGCTCCCGTGTCCAGTCGCCCGGTTCGAGAACGTAGCTATGACAGCCCTCCTGCACCGCTATGGGCTCACTGGCAAACGAGCTGGCGTGTCCGGCTGCCGCTGCAGTCAGCAATAGACCCGTGACCAGAACCATGTTTCTTCTGAATTCTTCGCTGTTCATGATTCACTCTCCATAGAGACGTTGAAGCCAATCCAGAAACGCGCGATGCCGGGAAGATTGAAACCGGTTGATGTCGCCGGGGTACAACGCCGTGAGGCCGGTGTCGAGCAGCGAGTTGTGCAACGGGACGCCGTTCGATCACTGTCAGTGTACACGAATCTCAGCGTGATGGCTTCATCTTTGGCAGAATGGTCGAAAACACGTGCCACAACGGTTACACCTCGACGGGCCGTAGATTTCCGATGGCTTCGTGGTAACGCTCGTTATTGTACCAGTTGCAGAACTCGCCGATGGCTCGCTGCAGCTCCTCAGGGGCCGGATGTATTACCAGGGCGAGGCCATCCTCTACGACCGCGAGGGTCGCGACGTCTGGCGATACTCGAAAGTGGCCAAGACGCACCTCGATCAGATTCCCGGCGAGGAGGCCCCGGTGTTCGACACGGATTTCGGGCGCATCGCCGTCCGGATCTGCGCCGACGAATGGAACGTCGACCTGGATCGGGCCTACGCGGTGCAGAGCGTGGACCTTCTGCTCACGCCGACGCAAAGCTGGGTCCCCGACGCGCTGCTGCGCAACCTCCGTGACGTCTCCCGCGCCATGGACGGCCTCTTCTTCCTGGTCGAATGCACGCACTCCTGCACCGAGGCCCGGCATCGCAGCATGGTGGTCGATCCGGCGGGCGTGGTCGTGGCCCGCTCCGAGTACAACCGCTCGGGCCTCGTCTCTGCCGTGATCGATCTGGACCGGCGTCCGGCACGCTACGTGCGCGAGTACGCGCCCCACACGCCCGCCGGGTACCTGCCGCAATTCCAGCCCACCCAGTTCCCCCGGGTCGCCCACGATCTGCGCGAGACCATCCTCGGCCGCCGCCGCCCGGAGTTGTACGGGCAGTAGGCGGACCAGCCGGCGACAGGTCGGCCCGGTGGACTGACGGGCGGCCGGTGACGTGCTAGCATATCAAGCGTCACGACGATGAGATTCTTGATCCGCAGGTTGGAATCCGCCGGCCAGCGGGATAGACTGAAGATGCCCCGGAGACGCAAGGAGAACTGACCGATGACTCACTACCGATCGAATCGTCGCAAGTTCCTGGCTCAATCCCTGGTTGTTGCCGGCAGCGCCGCGGTGCCGTCGTTCTCGGTTCGGCGACTGCACTCGGCCGAGCCGGCCAGCGAGCGCCTGCGTGTCGGCTGCATCGGCGTGGGCGGCCGCGGGTCGTTCGTCGGCGGCATCGCCTGCCAGCAGGGCGTGAAGATCGCCTGCGCCGACGTCGACCGCCAGCGTGCGGAGAGGTTCGCCGGCGGCGACAAGTGCGCGGTCTATACCGACTACCGCGAGCTGCTGGATCGCAACGACGTCGAGGTGGTGACCGTCGGCACGCCCGACCACTGGCATACGAAGATCGTGATGGATGCGGTCAAGGCGGGCAAAGACGTCTACTCCGAAAAGCCGTTGACGCTGACCATCGACGAGGGCAAGAAGCTCTGCCGGGCGGTCAAGCAGACGGGGCGCGTGGTGCAAGTGGGCACTCAGCAGCGAAGCAGTCCGCAGTTCCTCATGGCCGTCGCGCTGGCGCAGAGCGGACGTCTCGGAAAGGTGCTCAAGGCCACGTGCTACATCGGCGCGGGGCCGACCGGCGGGCCCTTTCCCACGGCCGATCCCCCGCCGCATCTGAACTGGGACGTGTGGCTCGGCCAGTGTCCCAAGGTCCCCTACACGCCGCAACGGTGCCACGGGTCCTTCCGCTGGTGGTTGGAGTATTCGGGCGGAAAACTGACCGACTGGGGCGCCCATCATCTGGACATCGCTCAGTGGGCACTCGGATACGACAACTCAGGCCCCGTCGAGATCGAGGGCCGCGGCCAGTTTCCGATGATGCCCGACGATCTCGATCCGGTGGCCTTCTTCGCCGGCAGGGCGAAGATCCCCAACGGTTTCAACACGGCCACGCAGTTCGAGGTGACGCTGAAGTTCGCCAGCGGATCGACCATGGTCGTGACGCATGGGCCCGGCAACGGCATCATGATCGAGGGCGAGAAGGGCCGCATCTACGTCAACCGTGCCCGACTCAGCGGCAAGCCGATCGAAGAGCTCACCGAAGCCGATCGCGACTGGCTCGCTGAGGAGACGATTCGACTCTACAAGGGCAAACCGATCGACCCGTCCAGCGTTACCACGGAGGGGACCAACACCGGCCGCGACAAGGCCTCCGTCGACCACATGCGAAACCTGTTCGCCTGCGTGAAAGACCGCTCGCAGCCGGTCTCCGACGTCTTCACCCACCACCGTGCCGTCAGCTCGTGCCACCTGTGCAACATCGCCATGCTGCTGGGCCGGAAGCTCCGCTGGGACCCGGCCAAGGAGGACTTCGTCGGCGACGAGCAAGCCAGCGCCCTGGTCGCCCGGCCGCAGCGGCCGCCGTACGCCATCGAAGGGTAACGGCCCGTTTATCCGGCGCGGTAGAATAGGTCGGCCGGTCCGGCAGTTGCTTCGGTTGGCGGCCTTGCCGCCCTGTGTTGCTCGACGAAGGAGACCGTAGCATGTTCACTCGACAATCACTTGTTGCACTTCCACTCATCCTGGTTGCCGGCGTTGCGTCGGCTGAGAGCCTGGACGTTCTGGCTGACGAAACAGCCCCCGGCGTTCCGAAGACGCAGATGATGAGCGTCTGGCTCAAGGAACGCGCCTTCGAAGCCCTCGATCGGCGCAAGGCGGCGTTCGAGCAACTGAAGACTCCGGCGGATATCGCCAAGTGGCAGCAGGAGCGGCGCGATTTCTTCCTGCGCCAGCTCGGCGGCTTCCCCGAGCGCACGCCTCTGAACCCGCAGATTGCGGGCAAGCGCACGCTCGACGGCTACCGCATCGAGAAGGTCATTTTCGAGTCTCAGCCCGGCTTCCACGTAACGGCGACCTTGTACTTGCCGCTTGGCGCCGGCCCGTTCCCCGCCGTGCTGCATCCGACCGGGCACAGCAGCAACGCCAAAGCACGCGACCTGTACCAGCAGGCTTCCATCGTCATCGTCAAGGGCGGCTGTGCCGTACTGTGTTACGACCCGCTCGGTCAGGGCGAGCGACGCCATTTCTTCGACGAGGACGGCAAGCCCCGTTTCGGGACGACGACCGAGCACCAGTTGATCAACCAAGGCTGCATCCTGCTGGGATCGAACACCGCCCGTTACATGATCTGGGACGGCATGCGCGCCATCGACTACCTGCAGAGCCGAACCGACGTCGACCCGCAGCGAATCGGTTGCACCGGCATCTCCGGGGGCGGGACGAACACGAGCTACCTGATGGCGCTCGACGACCGCATCGTCGCCGCCGCACCGGGTTGCTACCTGACCGGCTTCCGCGCCTTGCTGTCGACGATTGGACTACAGGACGCCGAGCAGAACATCCACGGGCAGATCGCCTTCGGCATGGACCACGCCGACTACGTGCTCATGCGAGCGCCTCGGCCGACATTAATCATGGCCGCAACGCACGACTACTTCGACATCGAAGGGGCGTGGCGGCTCTTCCGCGAGGCGAAGCGAACCTACACGCGTCTGGGTTACCCGGAACGTGTCGATCTCATCGAGCCCGATACGAAACACGGTTTCCCCCCCGAGATGCGACTCGCCTCGGCGAACTGGATGCGCCGCTGGCTTCTCGACACGAACGAAACACTCACCGCCGAGCCTGAGTTGAACGTTCTCGCTGACGAAGAGCTCTATTGCACGCCGGAGGGGCAAGTCCTGAGACTGCCCGGCGCCCGTTCGGCTTTCGACCTGAACGTCGAGTGGAACGAATCCTTCCGCCCGCAGCGCGAGAAGAAATGGAAGCCGGAAAACCGCGAGCACGCGCTGGCCAAAGTCCGCGAGTTGATCAGCGTCGGCGAGCCAGACGAGTTGCCAAAACCGACTGCGGAAGCACGCGGCACGATCGCTCGCAAGGGATACAGGATCGAGCAACTGGTGATCCGAAGCGAGCCGGGCATCGTTCTGCCCGCCTTGCTTTTCCTCCCCGCCGCCCTCGGCAAAGGAGACACCGACAGCAAGGGCACATTTGCCATCTATCTGCACGGCGAGGGCAAGCACGTCGATGCTCAGTCTGGCGGCCCGATCGAGCGGCTCGTGAACAGTGACACGGCCGTCCTGGCCGTCGACATGCGCGGCATCGGCGAAACGGCGGCGGCGGGCGGGAGGCGCTCTTTCGACATCTTGATTGGTCCCGACTGGCGTGAGACGACGTTGGCGAACTCGTTGGCACGCCCCTACGTGGGGATGCGCGTGCATGACATCTACCAGTGTGTCCGATTCCTGCGAGAGCGCTTTGACCGTCCGGAGCTGGCGCCGGACCTCGTCGCAGTCGGCCAGGCCGGTGTGCCCGCGTTGCACGCGGTGGCTCTAGAGCCGCAGTTGCTTGGCCACGTTTGCATTCGCGAAACGATCCGCTCTTGGTCGAACGTGGTCGAAACCCACGTTGCCATCAAGCAGCAAGCCAACCTCGTGTTCGGCGCCCTGCGACACTACGATTTGCCGAACCTTGTCGCGTCGCTGCCGGCGAAGAAGGTGGTAATCGAGGATCCTGCCGAACCGCGTGAGGCCGTTGGCTCGCAGTCCGGGGCGGATTGACCAAACGTCGTCGACCGCCCCGTGCGCCGCCGAAAGCCGCAACAACAACCCAGGAAAGAGCACCGTGCGGTGTCTGCCTCGCGGCCGCCGATGCCGGAAAGCGTTTGAATCGGCAGGTACCCTCCGCTACATTCAGGGGCGCCGGCGGCCTTGAATTAAGCTGGATCGGGCGGCAAAGGAGGAAACGTCATGTTCAGACGGCTTCTCGCGATCGCCTTCGTCCTGTACCTGCTACCCTCCACGGCACCGGCTGCCCCGGAGCATAACCGTTCACGGGCCGGGACGGGGACTGGTCCGTTTTTCGGCCGATCGACGTTTTTGGCGACAGAGGCGTGCTCCGAAAACACGGACCTGTCCCCTTCCCGCCCGGCCCGTGAACGGTTACCCCCGGAGCAGACCGCCGACGCCTTCCTACGAATCGAAGGCGACTGGACCGGCGCCGACGGCGGCAAGTCGCTTGACCAGCGCTTCCACTTTGCCAACGAGGCGATCTCTTACGGGCTGGCGTACGAGATCGCCGTGCCCGAAGACCTGCCGCCGGGCCGCTGCACGTCGCGCCAGTGGGCGTGGAAGACCGGGTACGTCACGTTGGGCATGACCGAGCCGATTCATGCCAACTGGTACTACCAGGCCTTCGCGGCGATCCACGTCGACGGCGTCAGTCTGCACGACATGCCGGCCACCTTCCGCGCGGTCCGTCGCGCCGGCCCGAGCGTATTGGCCGAAGGCACCTGGCAGACGCCCCAGGGCCCGGTCCACTTGCGGCTGCTGTTGCGCGCCGGCGACGACAAGCTGCTCGTGCAGGTCGCCCTGCCCCCGGAGAGCGAAGCCCGGCAGTTGACGCTGAAGCTCAACGCCTATCCCCAGGGCTTCCCCGAGCCGCGAAGCCGTCGCGCGGCCACCGCCACGCAGGACCTGGCGGCCTCGGCCCGCATCGATCTCGGCGCGCTGGAACAGCCTTGGATCCTTCTGTACGACGAGCTATACGACAGGGAGGACCGTGGCGGCGGGCCGTGCGGGCTGGTCTACGTGCCCGAGGAGGTCGAGTCGGCCGTCACCAGTCTCGGTTCCTACGGAGTTGTTACGACGCTGAAGTCGAAGCCGGACACGAGAAAGATCACCGTCGGCCTCTGGGACTTCACCTTTCACCGCGATGTAGCAGCGCTCCGGCAGTATCTCCGCGGGGCCGGGCGGATAATCGCCGACGATCTGGCTCGGGTCGCCGCGGCCGACTGGCACGAGGGCGTGCCGTGGGCCCAATTGCCGAAGGACTATGCCGAGAAACTCGCCCGACGCGCCGAACAGCGGCGCCGCCCCACGGCCTACGACACGATGACGAGCCAGATCGTCACGCCGCACGTGAAGTGGGCCCGGCCGCTTGCCGGCGGTCCGGTGCGAGTGCTGATCGTCGGCCCGCGCTGGCACCAGCGGGAGACGGTCGAGCTGGCCCAACGCCTGGAAGTGCAGTACGAAACCGTTTCCTTCTCCGGGGCCGATACGCTCATCGACCCGCGATCGTTGTACCTCTACGGCTCCTACGAGCTCTACGGCTACCCGCGGAAGAACGAGACCGACGTGCTCTACGAGCTTTCGCGAAAGCTCGCCGCCGTGGGCGATTGCCTGGTTCTGTCCGGTTTCCACCCGGACGTCCTGCCGCTAGAGATCCGGGGGGACATTGTCGAAGAGGTCCGACGGGGAAAGGGCCTGTTGTTGTTCGGCCACGCCCGGAAGATGCTTGACGAGTTCGGTGACGAGCTCGAGAAGACGGCCTGGGAGCCCGACGTCGTGCCGCTCGGGGAGCTTCCCGGTGTCCGCGAGCTGGTCGACGAGGGCCGGCCCGTCTGGACCGCCCACACGTTCGGCCGGGGACGCGTGCTCACGTTCCACTGCAACACGGGCAACCGCAGCGTCCGCCTGGCGCTGACGCCCGGGCTCAGCCACGAGGACCCGGACGTATTGGGTTACTACGACTATTATCACAGCCTCGTGGCCGCCGGGGTCCTCTGGGCGGCGGGGCGAGAGCCGGTAGCCCGGATTCGTTTCGGCGAGCGGTGCGATGAGATCACCGTCGACGCCCGGGAGACGCTGGCCGGCGTGACGACGGAGGTCATGGTTCACGACCCCGAACGCGGGATTCGAGAGCGAAGCCAGGCGGAAACGCCCCTCAACCTGCCCAAAGGGACGAGCCGTCACAAGCTGCCGGCCCTGGGCGCGACGGCGGGACCTCGCTTCACCAGCGTGTGGCTGAAGCAGGGTGACAGAGTTGTGGCCTGGGGCACGGGCTTCTGCGATCGAGGCGCCGACGGCCCGCGCATCGAAAGCGTCGAACTGTCCTCGACGGCCGTCGTCGCCGGCGCTACGGTGACCGGCAGGGTGCAGCTCAGCCGGGTGCCTGAAGGCGCCACGGTCGCGCTGGAGCTCCGCGACACGCTCGGCCGTCTCCTCATGCGGCAGACCATAAGGCCGACGGAGCCCTCAGTGCCGTTCGAGTTCGTGCTCGGGCAGCCGGTTGCGATCCTCCACGAGCTATGGGTCCGGCTGGAACGCGGCGGTCGGTTGCTCGACCAGCAGCGCGCGTGGCTCACTGTGCCGGACCGCCGGGTGGATGATTTCCACTTCCTCGTCTGGTCGAGCGGCCGGAACCACGCCGTGCGCCATCACATCAACCGCGTGCTGGCCGAGGGCGGCGTGGACTGGATCGACAACACGGGCCTCACCGGCGGCGACGCCTTGCGGGCAGCGGTGTACTGTCGCAATGCGGCCCGGCACGGGCTGGCGAGCGTGCCCTACATCACCCGGATCGCCTCGATGCAAGAGACCGGGCGCGAGCGCCGCCCGTGCCTGCACGACCCGAAACACGTTGCCTCATGGACGGAGGGTCTGGAAGAGCGGGCGCGGGGTTCCCGGGCGTTCGGCCCCCCGGCGTACACGCTGGGCGACGAGAACTTCCTGGTCCGGCGGAAACTGGACGTGTGTACGGCCCCGCACACGCTGGCCGCGTTCCGCGCGTGGCTGAAAGATCAGTACGGCTCGTTGGGAGCCGTGAACGAGGCGTGGAAGTCGGATTACGGCGACCTCCAGCAGATCGTCCCACCCACGTTCGACGAGGTCAAGGAGACGCCGGCACGCTGGCCCCGCTGGGCCGACCACCGGTTTTTCATGGACCGCACGTTGACCGCCGCCCACGCCCAGGGTCGCGCAGCCATCCGCCGGACCGATCCGGACGCCCGCGTCGGCTTCGACGGCGTGTTCTCGCTCGATAGCTGGCACGGGTACGATTTCTACGGGCTGTGCCGGGCCTGCGACCTCGTGCAGGTCTACGCCACGCGGCATCAGCAGATCGAGTACCTCCGCTCGTGGCATCGGCCCGACTCGATACGAGGGGCGTGGTACAACCATATCGGCAACCGCGACGAGGCGTCGGCCAAGTGGCTGGCGTGGCACCTGCTCTTCCACGAGTTCAACAGCAGTTGGTACTGGACTTCGTACAACACGGGGCCGGCCCTGTTGCTGCCCGACCTCCGCCCTGCGCCGCAGTTCCTGTGGATGCAGGAGTCGATCGACGAGATCAAGGGGGGTATCGGAAAGCTGCTGCTGGCCGCCCGGCGGGAGCAGGACGGGGTCGCCGTCCACTACAGCCAGCCGAGCGTCCACGCCGGCTCGCTCATGGATCGGAGCCACGCGGCGGCCCAGTGGGGCTTCGCCCGGCTGGTCGAAGATGTGGGCCTGCAATACGACATGCTCTCGTATGACGAGATCGAGCAGGGAAGGCTCGGCGAGTACAAGGTACTCCTGATGCCCGCGTCGACGGCGATCAGCCCGGCCGAGACCGAGGCGATCCGTGCGTTTGTCGAAGGGGGTGGGATGGTCGTCGCCGACACCGTGCCCGGCATCCTCGACGACCATTGCCGGTTGCTGGCCGAAGGCCAGTTGGACGATTTGCTCGGCATCGAGCGGAGCGGCCTTCCGGTCCGCCACGGCGAGGCCATCCGGCTGCGGCGGCAAGGGCCGGAAGGGGATTTGCCGCTGGTGACGTATGAGAAGAGTCTGAAGCGCAAGGAGGCAGCGGAGGCGTGGGGAGCCGCCGGCGACGTGCCCGCCGTGTTGGTCCGCGAGGCCGGCAAGGGCCGGGCCGTGCTGTTGAACTCGGCGATCGAGGCTTACGAGGGCCTGCACAACGCGCGGACCGCAGCGCCGGTGGCGGCGCTCATGCGGCGGCTTCTCGCGCTGGCGGGAATCCGGCCCCCGGTCGAGGTCACCGCGGACGGCAAGCCGGTCGACGCCTGCGAGGTCGTGCGCTTCACCGACGGCCGTGTCCGGTACGTGACGCTGGTCCGTGACCCCGGCGTCCACGGTCTTCAGCCCCAAGACGTGACCATCCGGCTGCCGCAGGCGGCCCACGTGTACGATGTCCGCCGGAAGCAGTCGTTGGGGCAGACGGACTCGGTCCGGGCGAATTTGGTGCCCGGCGAGCCCAAGGTCTACGCCCTGCTGCCGTACGCCGTCGAGTCCGTCAAAGTCAGAAGAGGAGACGGGCCCGATTCCCCGGACGGGCCCGAGGGGGGCTGTACGGGAAACGGCTCGATCCCCTTTCTCGTGACGCTGGATCTTGGGGGTCACGAGCCGGCGGGACGGCATTGCCTGCACGCCGAGGTCTATGGACCCGACGGCTCGCCTCGGCGGCACTACGCCCAGAACGTGCTTGCCGAAGCCCGGACGGCGAAGGTCTCCGTTCCGCTGGCGCTCGACGCCCCGGCGGGAACTTGGAAGCTGCGCATCGGCGACGTGGCCAGCGGACGAACGGCCGAGATTGCGTTTGACGTTGCGTGCAGTGTGGACCGGGAACGCAGGAAATGAGCAGAGCCACGGTTCAAGCCCCTTATCAGTCAGCCTCGCGACGGCATTTGCCAATTGTCGTACGTTGACGATTTGCTCACGCCATGTCTGGCTACGGTGACGTCGCGAGTTGGCACCTGAAGACCTTTGGCCAACGGAGGACGACGGTGAATCGGCACCACGGACTGACGACGGCGACCTTGATTTGGATGATCGCGCCGCTGATCACAGGGGTGCAAGCTGCGGGTGATCGGCCGGGCCCGGAGCGCATTCCGCTGATCGACGTTTCCCGGCAGACGCATCGGCAGATCATCGTTGAGGACGTGCCCGGGAAATACATGGGCCAGCCGGATACGGTCCTGCTCGGGGACGGCAAGACGATACTGGTTGGGTTCCCGCTGGGTCACGGCGGGCCGAATACCGCGCTGAAGCGGAGCACCGACGGCGGACTGACGTGGAGCGACCGCTTGCCGGTCCCCAAGAGTTTCACGGGAAAGCACAACGCGCCGACCATCCACCGGATGACCGACCCGCGGGGAATGGAAAGGCTGATTCTGTTCGTCTCGTACCCGGTCATGAAACAGTCGGTCTCTGAAGACAACGGCAGAACGTGGTCCGAGCTGAAGCCGATCTTCGACGATCGCCTGAAAGGCAGGCCGGGCTACAAAGGGCATGCGCCGCCCAAGTCGGCGCTGCGGCTTAAGGACGGCCGTTACCTGGCGATGTATCACGACCATTTCCGGCGGGAAGACGGAACGCACGTAGTTGAGTTGATGCAGATCCTCTCGGCTGACGGGGGCCTGACCTGGAGCGATCCCCGAGAAATCGGCAAACACCCGAAATACCCGGATGCCCGTCCTTGCGAACCGGGCTTGATCCGCTCTCGCGACGGCAAGCAGATTCTGTGCCTGGCTCGCGAGAATAGCCGCAAGTACTGCTCGCTGTGGATGGTCAGCAACGATGAGGGAGAGATGTGGTCGGAACTGCGGCAGCTACCGATCGGCCTGAGAGGCGATCGTCACATCCCGCGATTCACACCGGACGGGCGGCTCATCACGACGATCCGGGACATGGATGAAGGCAGCCCGACCTATGGCGATTTCGTGTTGTGGGTCGGCGGGTACGAGGACATCATCGAGGGCCGGCCGGGGCAGTATCGCGTCCGGTTGCTCGACAACCGGGCCGGGCCGGGCGAGACGGGTTATTCGGGGCTGGAACTGCTGCCCGACGGAACGTTCGTCAGCACGACCTACTGCGACCTGAGCGACAACGGCAGGAAAGACCCGGTCGTCGTCAGCGTACGGTTCAAAATGGAGGAGTTCGACCGCTTGGCCAACCGGAAGTCTTCCGGTTTCAGCCGGCGAAATCCCGCGCTCCGGGCCGTTTTCTGTCCCACCCGTCACTCGGACCAATAACCTTCACACCACTTCGGTTGATCCGGTGCCGAGCCGGCGTCGAGCATCTCGCGCCACTTCTCGTCGGTCAACTTGTGACCCGGCCGCGGTTCGAGGTCCCCACCAAGCAGTGGCCCGAACTGCTGAGGCGACGTCGGGCCGAGGTGGTCCTGCGTCGCATCGATACGGTCGAGGCCCGCGGCCTTCTCCAGCAGCTTCAGGCTGATGATCCTGCCGGTTTCTGACATCCTCTGCCGTTTGGGGTGGAAAGAGAATCATCTTCGTCGAATGGCCCGGCGAGGACTCGAAGCAAAATCGATTCTTCGTCGAGGACGTTGCCCGCAGCGTCAATCAGCAGGACTCGAAGCCGATAGAAACCTTCCGGGACAGGGTGCGGCAACTCAAGAGAGTGCCCCTCTGAACCAACAGCGCAGTCGGCAGACGCGATTGGCCCGTCTTCGTCTTGTGGAATCAGGGCTGCCCGAAGCCCGTGCTTGTCCGGGTCAATCCGTCCTGCCAGCTCACATCGGAAGGGCACCCGCCGTTCGCTGCGAAAGAAGAGCGTCTGTTCGGGCTCCAACGAGACGATCCCCGGCGTGAGGAACCGCGGTTGGCCCGTCAGGAGACCGATTTCGGCCAAGGACAGCGGACGGCCGTAGACGTAGAACTCGTCCAAGGCGCCGCCGGAGGGAGCATGACCGTTCCGGCTGGATCCGACGAAGAATGCCTCGCCCGGCTCTGTAATTCTGCCGCCGGCGGGATGCTGGCCGGTGAGCTTGCCGTCGAGGTAGACGCGGAGCCACTGGGCGTCCCACGTCACGGCGACGTGATGCCACTGGCCGGCTCGCCACGAGGCGATCGGGCTCTTGACGATGTTGTTGCCGCCGCCGTGGTCGTCGTACCAGAGCCAGATCTCCTGGTCCGGCTTCCGGTAACGCTTCGTGTGGATCCCCATCGAGTCGGGAGCATTGACGCCCGCATGGGGATTTCGGATGCCCGGGTAGAAGAAGAAGTGGCGATGCTGGTAGTCGCCTCCCGACCACTCAGGCCGGAAGTAAAACGCGATCGTCCCCTGGTCCGACTGAAGGTTCTTCTCCGCTTGGTATTGGCAGCAAGCCCGCACCCTCGAGCTGAACAACAATGCGCGGCCGAACCGGCCATCGACCAGCTCCGGCTCCCCGGTTTCGGCACACCGGGCATCGCCTCGGGCGAAGTCCGCGTCGGTCGACCGATCAAACGAGGCGTAGAAGAGCAGGTCCTTCTTGAAGTACGCCCGGTCCGGCTCGTCGGCCCACGCCGGCCCGCAGACCGCCAGCAACAATACGACCGTCTGTGAGAGCTTCATCGACCGTTACTCCAATGCATCGTGTAGCTTCATGATCTGGCGTGCCACGAGCCAGCGAGCCTTCTGGAAGTCGTCGGCCGGCCAGCGGCAGCCGGCGTCGCGATCAATGCCCGACGCCTCGGCGATGTCGCCGCGGTAATCGAAATCGGTGAACGTGCGGTCGGCGATGAACTCGAGCGTCTCGGCCGCCTCCGCCGCAGCGCGCTTGGCGGCCTCGGAGCCGCGGTTTCGGGCCCGCCGGATCAACTGCTCACAGGTGTAGAGGTAATCGAAATCGTCCCGTCCTTCGGCCATGTGCTCGAACGAGATCCGGCTCACGACGCCGTCCCGCGTGCCCTCGACCCCTACGTGCCAGTTGTGGGCGCCGGCGTCGAAATCGTCCCACGGGCGGCCGCCCGTGCAGATGCAACCCTCGTGGAGCCGGCGGGAGGCCCCCTTCTTCCAGGCGAAGAACCCCATCCCATAGCGCCCGTTGGAGAAGTTGTACAGCCAAAGCCCTTTGCACTTCCTTTTCATGGTATCGGTCCACGCGTCGCGGATCAGGGCGATATTGGGGATGGCGTAGTCGATCAGCCCGGCCTCGATCACGGCGAGATCGGACGGCCCGTTTCCGCGCAACGCCGTCAGCACGCCGGCTTTCTTAAGCGCCCCGTAGGCGCGCATTCCGTAGGTCGTGCCCTGCTCGCCGTAGTTGGTCAGCTCGCCGCCGCACTCGAACACCGGCGTGCCCCAGCCCTGTTGGCGGATATGCTCGTCGACCCGGCGGACAATGTCGACGAACAGATCGACGTCTTCCTTCTTGTCGCTGAATTCGACGTACTTCTTGACCACGGGTATGCGCTGCTGCACCCACTGTGCGCCGCAATGGTATCTTGCGATGCTGCCGGCCAGCACGGTGATCAAGCCGTCGGGCGGCATCGCGCCGATCTCCTTGCGGAACTCCATTTCCCGGTCGAGCCGCGAGAAGTCGACGTCCACCACCCTGTGGGTCTGCTCGTCGACGTTGACGCGGAACATGCGAAGGTCTACCACCGGGGCGATACAGAAGCCGTGCTCCTTCAGGTTCTCGGATTCCTTCTTGTAGATCTCGCGGTATTCCTCGTCCTCCCGGTAGTCGTTCATGTCGTGGTAGATGCGGCGCCGCGTGCCGAAGTAGAACCAGCTCGCGTGCTCCGAGCGCATCAGCCGGAAGGGAAGCACGCGCAAGCGGAGCCGGAGCGTCTTCGACCCCGCGTCTTCCGCGGCGATGGTGATCGTGCCGTCGTAGAAACCCGGCTCGGCGCTCTCGGGTACCCGGATCTTCAGCCAGTATTGCTTCGTCAACCCCGCCGGAATGTCGATCTCCTTCCACCAGTGCATCAGGCTGTAGGGGACCACCATGTACGTCAATCCGCTCCCGCTGGTCTTCTCCTGGTACTTCACAACGGAAAGACGGATGTTCTCGGCCGGAATGCGGCTTGTGCCGGATCGCAACTCGCTCACAGCGACGCTCACACCGTTCAGCTCGCGCACCGGCCGGATGCAGAAGGACACCGGTTCCCACTCGCCCTGGCTGGCGTAAGTGCGGATCGTGTCGCCGTATTCGCGCGGCTCGGGCGTGGTATCGGGGAACACGAGCTTCAGGTAGTTCCTGGGGAAGACGAGGTAGCCCAGCCGCTTCGTTTCCTCGTCGACATCCAGCGGCGGGGTTTCGGTCTTGCGCGGCTTGCGCGTCCACCGCCGCGAGAAGGCGTCCTTGCGCAGCTCGGTAATGCGGGCGATCTCCCGTGCCATCTCGTCGGCCCGCGCCGCGGGGTAGACCAAGACGGCGTTGACGGGAAACGGGTAGTCTTTGATCTTCCCGGTCAGGCCCTCGAAAACGAGGTTCAGCTCCCCGTCGGCCACGCTCACGGGAAAGACCGCCTCCAGGTAGCGATCCTTAATATACTTGTCCCAGATCGACTGGCCGGGCACGTAGTCCGTGTCCTGAAGCCCGTAATAATCACGCTGTTGGCGAAACACCTCCTTGCCCTCGGCGAGAATCCGCACGAGCTGCATGAGATGGAACGATCGGTACCAGTCCTCTCCCGCCGTCATGTCGTCGCCCGAAAGCACCCAGACGCGATAATCGCCGTTGGCCAGCTTCAACCGGAACTCGAGGGGATGGCCTCGCTTGACGACCACCAGGTCGCGGGCAAGATCGTCGGGCTGGTAGTTCTTGAAATCCCGAATCTCGCCGCGTGACACCCAGCCGCGCCCTCGCTCCGGCGAGTACTCATCGCCCGCGGTCACAAGCTCGAAGCCTGGCCACACGGGAGACTCCTCCGGTCCCATATCGAATCGCAAGATCCCGCTCTCCGCGCATGCAACCTGGCTACCCAGGAGCGCAACGATGACGGCGATCGAGGTCTTCATGGCGTGTCTCCGGAGAAGCAGTTGTCCCGCGCCGACGCCGCAGCGCATCGGCGGGGCGCCGCGCTGGTGGGCACCGACGTCGGGCACGCGGCCGGTGTAGCCGTCGCTGGAGTTGAGGATCGGCCGGCCTACGCCCGCACCGGGGCTGGACGGTGCGAGCTGGGACCGGCCGGTGTTGGTCGCGGCACCGAAACCGGGGCCGGTGGCGTAGACGGGCAACCGCTCGGCTTCGGACATCCGGCCGACTCACCGGCCCCCCATTATAGCCGCACGGAATACTGTGTCACAAATGGTTGCTATGTCCCTCGGCTCGCGGTATGTTGATTGATCGGTTACGGGAGAAAGCCCGAGACACGATGACTCAAACAGGAGGGTGCGTATCATGCCACGGCAGACCCGACGTGATTTCCTCCGTAACACGGCATTGGCTGGGACGGGACTAGTAATTTTGTCCAACGGTCGTTCCGCGCACGGCT
>Ga0180437_10002059_pt1 | contig 33089 bp, 52 predicted proteins | sample SS_ome_4_FD_132410 | JGI IMG/M metagenome (GOLD analysis project Ga0180437, IMG submission 132410) | Hypersaline lake sediment archaeal communities from the Salton Sea, California, USA - SS_3_D_1 metaG | ecosystem: Environmental > Aquatic > Non-marine Saline and Alkaline > Hypersaline >... | reverse complement strand
TACGCCAATACGTCGTAGCGCACTCAACGCTTTTCCTCTGCTCTTTTTTAGTGTCATTTTTCTAATCTCCCTGTTAGTGTTGCGTCCTCAACCCATTAAGCCCCATGCCTAAAGAGCTACGGGGCTGAGTTGAACTTGTCTAACCGTTTGTTAGACAAGTTCAACTGTCAGAAAACCTTCTGACAGTGGCCTTGGATTCACCACTTGTTGTTTTTGTACTACAATACGCTGTAACCGCGTATTGTAATATATGAGATCGGGCAACCCGATCTCATCGTGGGCCACATTTAGCATGTACCCTATGTGGTCCGTCATTTTTGACAAACCGTACTGCTTTACATACCATTTTCGGATAAAATCAGCGGTATCAATACAGTTGCTACCGCTGTTCAATATCCTATTTTTCTTGTTCCTTACTATTATTGTCTTCTGTTCCATTGTCTCAATCTCCTTTCTGTGTGTTTCCTGTGTGCCATGGTTTTAATTATACTGATCTCAGCTACTTTTTAAAACTAAATGTTTAACTATTTCGTAAACATGTGAAATCACTACGTTTTTTTATCCGTTTTTTTTTAGCTCGCAAAATAACACTCATCAGCCCTAAATCGACACTTTTCGTAAGTACACGTAATCATTCACTTTTTTCTGTTAGCTCTAAACGCCTTTAATATATACAGTTCCAACTCATACTCATACTCATAACACGCCTTATATAAATATAGAAGGCCAGGCAACTCTCAAACTCACACACAACACTGTACAATAATCCAGGTATCAACTTCTCTCTGTGTAAAAAGAGGTGGGCTTATTTTCTCATATGTAAGTCCACCTTTATCACATAACTGTTTATAACTTGCTACGCCCCTGTAACTTGCTACGCCCCTGTAACTTACCCCGTTTTTTATAACTTGCGTAACTTGCGTAACTCAAATAACCCGCGTAACTCAAATAACCCGCATGACCTTTTTTATTCGCCCTTTTTTACAAAAATTGTTGCGCGCTGTGGAGGGGTCAGACAGTATGTCGGTTTCCGCCGATCGCCCAGTTTTTTTTGGTAGTGGGGGGAGTCTATTCCAGCTATACCCATTATACCGTTATAGTTTATAAAACTGGCATATAAAACGGTAAACACGGTTTGATAGAGCTATTCTCGCGTGGTGGTCTAACCCCTTATTGGAGTTGTGAGCACTTCGATTTTATCAGTTTAGCCGTTTCCTCAATGATTACGCTTGTCTTTGGTATAGGTAATAGAACGGTTGCACGGTGGCATGGCAAGCAGCCAAACACGGCAAACTGATAAAGCTTTACCGTTTATATCTGTTAGCTCTACCGCCGTTATAACCGAATTTGTTTATAACTGATATACTATTTTATAAGTTCTATAAATCCTATCAGTTTAGTATGATTAAATAGCTGAATGATTACGCTTGTCTTCGGCGGGAATAGCTGGAATAAAATGGCAGCAGGGGTGAATATGTGGGTCGGAACCCTCCCCGCCGCGCCACTGGTTATATTTATATTGTTAGATAGTTTTATATTCCGGCTAGTTTATTTTGTTGGTATAAGCGACAATATATTAGATTAGTATAAGGGCGGGTTATTATTATGTGTTTATTATATACTGGTTATGGGGTTATTTAGTATTATGTGTTTATTATATTATGTGGGAGGGATAGTTTATTTGTTTTATAGTTTATACGTATATGTGTGTATATTAATGGGGAAATAGGGGTAGAAAATGGTTATGTTATATATATATTGTTATTGGTTAGATATGTTATTGTATTGATAGTTATGTTAGTTATTATGTATGTATTATTGTTCTATTAGTTACTCTATTGTTTATTGTTCTTTATTCTTCTCGTATTATTTATTTTGCTTTTTATTTTTGTGCTTTTCTTTTTTATTTGTGGTTATGGTTTTTTATTTTATAGATATCTTTAAGGTGTCTATAGGCGTGTTTATAGTCCATTCCGTAGCCTACTAGGTGAGTGTTATCGGTGGGAAAACCTTTGAAGCGTACACATGCAGAATCATTACAGAATAGCGATACCACGTTAATACTAACCGGATTCAATAACTTCAACTTCTCTGTTACCGCAGTTATGGTAGCGCCTGTATTTACTATATCTTCTACTACTACAAACTGCATATAAGACGGTATTTGTTTAGGCAGTGTGACTTTAGGTTTATGTTTGATAACGTTATGTCCACCGTATGATTCTGCTATAACGCTATAAATGTTATGAGGGATTTTTAACTTATGCGATAGTTCTGTAGCAAAATAAATAGCACCGTTTAAAATTGGTATTAGGGTTATATATCCACCTTTATAATAACCGTCTATCTCACTTGCTAAACTCTTAACTACTTCCTTTATCTCACTATGTGTATATACTAACTCAAATTTATCCCTAACCATTATTTCTTCTTACCTTTCTTGTTGACTTTGACTGTTGACTGATTTATGTTTGGTTATAGCTGTGGTATGCTGATCTGTTCGTCTTAAACGTAAAAGAGCTAAGTGCTTTTCTTGGTTGACACTTAGCTCTTTTTTTTTATTTATGGCTCTTCTGTTAATACATTACATAATATCCTAAATTCATCAATAATTCTACTTGTGTTAAGGGATATGCTGTTTAATACATCATCTATATCCCTTTCCCTGTCCCTTAACACACTATACATACTCTCTATACAATAACTACATACAACTAACCGCTTACCGTCTATCTCTACCTCTACACGTTCTAATCCACTATTACCGCATATACTACAATCTATATCTGGCATTATTTCACAGTCCAATTTTATAAATGTTACCATTATTCCTATCTCCTTACTGTGAAGTTTTTTTAACTTTTGTCAGATATAGAAAATACGCCATTCTTGCTCCATACCTCCTAACCGTGTAAACAGTGGCTTCAAACTACACTAGCAACCGTCACAACCGATTTTCTATATCCGTACAGGCATAACTACGCCTTTAAAATCCCTGGCACTAATCGGCCTTATCACTACAGGATCACTGTCTGATGTAAACTCTAAAATAACCATGTCTTCGTTCAATGCACTTAAAATGTCCAACAGATATCTGGCATTAAAACCTATTTCCGATTCTAAACCAACCATGTTATTACTATCTACTTCTATGATCTCGTCACCATTTCCTATCTCTGGATTTTCACTGCACAACATTACCTTTTTATCTTTTATTACAAATCTTACAATACCTAATTTTTCTTTGGCTACAATACTTATACGTTTAAGTGAATTGATTAAATGCTCGCGCTCTACTGTAAAACTATATTCTACACGATCAGGAATAACTTTATTGTAAGGCGGAAAAGTCTCATCTGTTATCCTAATCGATAAAGTGTTATTTCCATGTTTAAAAAACATGTTTCTACCTGATAAACTAATCCAAATATTCATGCTATCTGTTTTAGTTTTATCTATTAACGCTTTAAGTTCACTTAACCCTTTATTCGGTATTATCGCTTTACAATCAAATTTGTTTAACTCACTTTTTTTATCTAAGTTGTATTTAACTTTGCATAACATGTGTCCATTGGTTGCTACCATTCTTACCTTTTTATTTTCACATTCAAAAAATGCACCGGCTATATGCGGTCTGGTTTCATCCGTACATACAGCGTATTGTGTAAGCTCTATTAAATCTCGAATAAGCCATACATCAGCGCATATATACTTGTGTTCTGGTCCTGGTATCTCTGGGAAATCAATTCCAGACATACCCAGTATATTAAACTTAATCCTACCTGTATTTATCTTGAGTGAATTGGTATCTGTAACTTCTAATGTTACTTCTTTATTCGGTAGGTTTTTAACAATATTAAATAGATCATGCGCCGATACAGTAATATCGCCACTCTTCTCTAACTCACTAATCATACACTCGGACCGCATAGAATGATAAAGATCTGTCGCCGCAACTTCTAACTTCTTTTCATCACTATTGACGCGTAACAGAACATTAGACAATATCTGCATTACACTATTTTTATCCGCTATAGACGGCATTCTTGATAACGATTCTAATAGTTCATTTCTCTGTACTTTTATATGCATTATTTTCTTTCCCTTCTATTTTTCTTAATTGAAAAGTCATATTTACCATTATTGATTTCATTCCACATTGCCGGCAAACAAACAACGCCGATCATAAAAAATGATATCAACGCCAGAACAGTTATAATCGATGCTGCATTGATTAAACCGATCTGATTAGCCATTATTGTTAATAAAATTGTTATCGGTATAACTATTACAGCTAACACTAACAACGTCTTTAGGAACATCCTTTTATATTTGTTTCTTTTTATCTGTTTATCATGTTCCATTGTTCTTTTCTCTTATGTTTTTTTTAACGATCTTATACTAGCAGAATACTCTAAAAGCCTATCTGCTAACCGTTCAATTTCGTTTCTTATGCGACTTACTATCGTCTTTTGACAAAGATTATCATCAAAAGTATGTTCGCCGTTACTATCAAGGTAAAAATAACTATCGGTGAATGTATATCTTATAAGTGTAAAATCATAAAACTTAACCTCTATTGCTGAAACGTAAATTCCATCAAACATATATTGCAAATATGTATAAAACTTTTTATCCAAAAGAGTACCGTTTAATTCTTCGTTTATCTGGTTTATAGCTTTAGCAAATTCATTTACTATTGAATTAGTTTTATCTTCCATTGTATCTATCCCTTTTCAATTTTTATTGTTTCTATACACTTCTTCCGGTCTTAATAACTCTTCTAAATTTGTCCTGATGTAATTCACTATCAAATAACACGGCGATGGCAAAAAAACACAAACAAATTCAACCCTACTAGTATAATTTATTAAAGACTGTATCCCACGCCTTAATCGTACTACTTCACTATCTGACATGAAATTATCTTTTATACTTAGGATCGTAGTCGTATAAACCTGCTATGTAATCCCAACTATCCCCACAAGATACTTCTGTGTATGTATCTACTTTCAAATCTACACTACACAGAAATAAATCTGAACCTTCTATATTTGTATACGTTACAAATTGACATTCTGGCTTGATAGTCGATTCATGACAATAATGCACATAATTAACTTTTATATCACTATCAAGCATATCATGCTTCAAAACAGTTTTACCTTGACTTGTTTTCATTTTCATCGGATTACCCTTTTATTAAAAACCGGATTTTTTTACCCAATCGTTTATATTTTTCTTCTTCTATTTCTTTCCATTGCTTCCAACATTCTACTGATATTTTAACCGTTTTCTCTTCTTTCATACAATCAAAACAATACAACTTAATCTTACCTTTGTTTACAGTACCTACAAATATCTCGGCACTTCCTTTGTAACACTTAGCGCATCTATTATGTACCATAAGAAAAACCTATTGTCTAGTTAATAGTTGTTCCATCTAATTCTTTATTTACAATTTGTAATTCACCATCTGATAAAATTCTTTTTATCAATTCTTTTTCTTCTGTACCATCTTCAGATTCAATAACATTAATTAAAACATCAAAAGAAATTTCTTCTGGAAAACCAGCCAATTTGTCGTTTATATTAGTTATATGTATATAAAACAAACCTATAGCTCTAATCTCTGCTAATATAGAAACTGCATCATTAGACATTCTTCCAGTTTGCGCGTTATAACCAGACAATATTACCTTTAATAAATTAAAGATAGAATTACTTTTACTTACAATACGATAATACAATTGTTCCATTATTTCGTCTTTATCCATATATCCTCTATTCTTTTTAAAAAGGTACAGGTCTGTTGTCTTCAGTGTTGTCACTTGGACTTATAGGTGTATATTCACCTGTTCTGTATTCACTCTGTTTCTTTATTGGAAATAGGTTTATATAAACCGGTTCTTTACCTTCTAACACTACACATGGGTCTAATCTTATAGAAAACTGTCCAGGATACTCTGGGTGTTCCCACGCCGAACCTACCCTATAATAAGATCCAAAAGCTTTACCAACATCATCATGCTGTTTTACCTTCAATACATGTGTCGGCGGTGTTCTTGTATTTGTCTTATACATATTATCTCCTGTTCTATTTATTTTTCAAGTCCGGTTAACAGACTTGAGATCAATTTTTATTGCGTCCAAATCGGCTTTTGCTTGCTTTTTGCAGGCCAGGGCTAAAGCTTTTATCTCTTTTAAGCCCATCTCTTTTGGTAATTTCACACTGATTGCATGATTATGATATGTGTAGCCTTCGCCTATCGGCTCAATAACCACACGCCAGCCAATAATATTTTTCTTGTTGTTTCTGGTTAGCCAACGGGTTATCGCTATTGCCTTCTGGTAGATGTCGTTCAGCTTCAAAGCCTTAGACGACACGTTGTTAAGGTATTGTGCTTCAGTAACTTTCATTAGACACCTCGACAATCCCCACTGGCTCAAACAATATTGATGTCTCGCCGATATATTTACACTTAAATGTATAATCGTTTATCGTATAGTTTTTATCGACTTCAAAAATAGACCAATGCTTAGGCACTGGTTCACCGTTCGGTCTTAATAGTCTTCCAAATTCTTTTTCAAGTCTTCTATTGTCCTCTTCTACAATAGGATCTAACATTTCAAATTTATTTGTTTCTGGGTTCATTGTATTTCTCCAAATATTTTTGATAAATTTCATCTATTGTTTGATCACATATTTTACAGCACACCTCTAACCCGGGAGTTAAGTGATTTTCAATATGTTCAACAAACACTTGATCTTTTGTCTTATACATATTATCTCCTGTTCTATTTGCTTGTTCTTATAATGGTAATATACCTTGCCTTAAACGTTCTACTGCTATATCACAATACTCTTTTTCTCGTTCTATTCCTATTGCTTTACAACCTATATTTTTTGCTGCAACCAATGTAGTACCAGAACCCATAAATGGATCAAATATAATTTTCGGTTTAATCGGACATAATGATATAACCCATTGTATAACCTCTAAAGGTTTTTGTGTCGGATGATACCGCTGTTCTTGATTATTTCTAAACATTCCATTCCATAAATGTTTTTTTATACGTACCGCTTTTTTATAGTTAGTCCATACTAATTCTGCATCAGCAAAATGACTATTACCGTTCATCTTATCCCACACTAACCAACATGACGACGGTGACATGCTATAATAATTACCACCAAATACAGCAGCATACTTACCAACTTTTATTACTGTTTTCATCAATTCATTATCTATCGGTTTATCGTCCCATGTTTTATTTCCATAATCTTTTGCTTTTATTATTTTACTTCTCGATTTATTTTTCCCAGCAGCTTCCCCTATTCCATACGGTGGATCTGTGCATACTAAATCTACATTCTTAATGTTAGATATAATATCACGACAATCACCATGGTATATCTTTATACCATCATGTTTATAAAATAACTTCATATATCCTCTATCTTAAATATCCTCTGTATCGTCACTTTCTGCATAATTTACTGTTGACGTTTCTATTTCCGTTACATCTATATCTTCACAGATACGTCAATCGGCTTCTACTCTTGCTTTTATAACACCATTGCATTTTAAACAAATCGTTAATTCAGACATCATCATTAAACTCCTGTTCTAATACTTCTTTATTATTTCTTTATTCTCAATTGATTAGTATGTCTAAGTATTTCAATTGCAACTTCAATTGCGCTGGTCTTAGATTCATAAAGACCTATAAGTTTTTCATCATTACCTGCTTTTTTAATTTCTTTTATTCTTTTGTTTGAATAAACAATCTGATCGTCTAAAGATTCTAATATAGCTACTTTTATCAAGTCATCTGTGTTATTCCACTTTTTCAGAAGTGTCTTTAAGTCTGTACTTTTCATAATGGTTCCTTTTGTACAATTTTTGCTTTAATCGATTCAACTCATGTTTCAATATCCTATTCTCTCTATGTGCTTCTGCTATCATTTCAGTTGCTACATTGTTAATAATAGCTTCTGCTATGTTGTCAAATATCACAGTATCTTCACTTTTTGTTTTTTCGTATTTTTCTTTATATTTGTTTATTCTACTTATCATCATCCTTGCGAATTTTCTATTATATTCTTTTCTATGTTCTGGTAGGTTTTTATAAGTAGAACAACGATCCTGTAAACACGTTCGTCTTAATGTTTGTAACGTGTCAGAATCAAAAGAATAAATAACTTGATTAGCCCATTCACACCATATATTATGAATAATATCTGCAAAAAACTCTACGTTCATTTAATAACATCTCCATTCTAACTGTCAATAGATATTATATCTTCTGTATCCAATGGTTCCCATTCAATAGCCATACGTTTTATTATTGGTATCAAATCAATTCGATCAATATCACATGCTCTCAAAAAACAAGTTTCTTTATCTGTGTCAAAAACTTTATATATACAATCCCATTCATCTGATTTTCATTCATCGCGGCATTTACGTGTTGTATTCGTTGCATCTAATATAACTTTATTATGTCCAGCAATAAAAAGAGCTTTAACCATATAATGCACAATAGTCCAAACTATTTTTTCAGCTTCTTTTATAAATGGTTCACTATACATAGCTAACCTAACAGAATCGGGGTTTACTATCGGCAAACCTCCATTTTGTTATCGATAACGGATTGGACGCACATGTTCGTCTTCCTCGAGTCTTAATTCGCCACTGCAAAGATGGAACAGGATATTGCAGTAGACGCAGCGCAAAGGCTCGGAGAACGTAATCTCGAACCGGGCGAGATTTTCCGAGATAGACAAACCATTTTTTCCCTGCAAGGCAATCGTCACGAATCCGCATTTAGGGCAGCAGACGTGATAGCCTACAACGTAAGACCTCAGATTTTGAGGAACCCGCCGGATGTGGCCCTTTGCGAGCCGACAAGGTGGACGGTGAGAGTAAGTCGTTTTCATGCGGTTCGACCCCGGACGATAATCAGTCCACGAGCTTTAGCCCATGTAGTCTTCCCAGATCTCGGCAATCCTACACATACAATTAATTGTTTTGATGTTGTTTTCACTATTCTTTCCCTCTATTCAAAATTACCTGTATCGGCGTTATTTACTAATATTTCTTGATCTTTGCCGTTCATTAGTATAATTTATTTTCTTTCTTTCATATACTTTGCACGTATAGCAGACCATAATAATGCCGCCGAAATTTCTTGTGTTTCGTTCACTAAATTTTCTTTTCTGTAATCAATAATATGTACAGTAATATTCGCTATAAGTACATCGTCTAGTCTAATTTGTGTACAAGCTGAACCTTCATCAATTGCTTCGGCGTATATCTTCCACTTATAAGGCATATCGCCACTTGCATAAAATACATCGCCACTCACCTGTAAATGTACTTCTGGTAAAAATGGTTCAATTTTTGTTTCCATTCTATCCACCTATTTTTATAATGGCAATACACCTTGCCTTAAACGTTCTACTGCTATCTCACAGTACTTTTTTTCACGTTCTATACCTATTGCTTTTCGCCTTAACTGTTTAGCTGCTACTAAGGTTGTTCCTGAACCCATGAACGGATCAAGAATAATATCTTGCGATCTGCTGTATTGATCTACACACCATATCATAAGTGACAAAGGCTTTTGTGTCGGATGACTCCGTATTTTTTCTTTTCCTATCAACCCGTTCCATTCAATAGTTATTTTGCGGATACTCTTTCGTGAACTATTTGTCCACGCTAATTCACCATCACCAAACGACGGCATAGTCTGCAATTTATCCCAAAATATCCAATGTGTGCTTCGTGGCAATTGATCTGCAAAAAAATTACCGCCCCAAATAATCGCTAACTTACAAACATCAAGCATAAGGTTAAAAATATCTTTACTTGGACGGTCTACATCCCACTCGTCATCCTCATAGTACCTTCTTGCTATTGGCTTACCAACCCCACCAAACCCGCCAACCCCACCAAAACCCTTGTCACGTTTTATCCCATACGGCGGATCGGTACACACAAGATCTACTTTGTTTAATCGTGGTAATATATCCCTGCAATCACCATGATATATCTTTATACCGTCATGTTTATAATATAACTTCATCCTACTTACCATATTCCAACGCTTGACTATCCATGATTTCTATTTCAACGCCGGCTTTATAAAACATATCAAGAGAATCATCTCCAGCATGATAATGATGTTCACAAACTACACGTTTAATTCCACAGTTTATAATCATCATACAACACACTCGACACGGCGTCATCTTACAATATAGTGTAGCGCCGATAATAGATACACCATTTCTAGCTGCTTGACAAATAGCGTTTTATTCAGCGTGTATCGTTCTAACACAATGTTCTGAAGTTTTACCTTCTTTAGTTACTTTGACTATATCATGCCCGACATCATCACAATGTGATAAACCTATCGGCGAACCAACATATCCTGTAACAAGTATACGCTTATCTTTTACTATTACACAACCACTACGCCCTCTATCACAAGTAGCGCGTTTAGAGACACTATTCATTATATCCAAAAAATATTCATCCCAAGATAGCTTACTCATTATACCCATCCCTTTTTTTTTGCAAACCACTCTTTTATAATCATATCCCCTTCATCCCCTTCTTCATATACTTCAGAATTATCATGGATAACTGAATACGGTATCCATTCAGGTTCATCAAATAAAGTTGATTCAACTAACACGGCAGTTACAACACCATCTTTTTTGTTTACATGTATTATTTCACAATTTTCTATCCTAAACATTTTTTATCTCCTCAAATTTTATACTACCATCTTTATTCAAAACAACATTGTATTCAGGTATACTTTCCCCTTGGTTTACACATCTAAACTGTTCTGAAACAGCATAAACGCGTACTTCCTTTTTATACATATCAAATTGAGAAAGTACGCTTGTACACTCATTCATTATTTTTTTTACAGTTTCAAAATCTTCAACTATAATATTTTCAGGTATTCTGAACACTCCAAAATTCTCGTTATCTTTTGATTTTATTTCACCTAAAATCATCATTCTTCTCCTGAGTTATAAAATATATTCTCTGTTTCACCGCAATCAATTGGTTTCAACTTCAATTTTTTAGCTCTAGCTATATCCATTGCGCCGCCCCAATTGTAAGCTTTACCGTTACATGGATCGGCGTACTTACCTATATACCAATCATGTGCACGTCTTAAAGCTTTTTTCCATAACACCCTATGTTTTTTCCATGAAGCATTATCAGGCCAGCCAATAGGTTTATCTAACTTAAACGATAACGCCCTGATCCACTTCTGCCGATCTGTTGGTTCTCTTGTTAACTGAAGCCCTAATCCAGAACAATAATTTCTTACAACATCTAAAAAACGTATCATATCCCAACGTTTTTTCATTCTATTCCACCTACGTTTAATAACATATGCTATAGCTATATGATCACGTTTTGAATCCCATCCTGCTTCGGCGACAAACGCCCTTGATAACCATATATGTGTTTGATGCGTCCATTGTTCAGACGGTAGATTGTTTGCCTTAGCATTCGTATTCCAAAATAGAATTATTATAAATGTTATCGTTTTTATCATTTCCAAACCTTTTTAAAATGGGGCACCGCCCTGCTTTATTTGAGATAAGGAACTACTATTAACAGAACGGTGCCATAAATCAACCTTCAAAATTCCAACGTTTCAAACCTCTGAATTGTTTTCTAACATATGGCATAACATTTTTCAACCTAGCAAATCCACTTGATATACTAGTTTGAAAATCATAACCTTTATCTGATAACCAATCAATAGCATCATACAAAACGTCACTATTATAACCTGCTTTTGTAACAGCATAAAATCCACCTGGTTTACGATAACCAGCCAATCGTTTAACCTCCTTATGTAAAATATCTGGTTTAACTATTTTTACTTTTTTATCTCTGATAATCCTATTAAAAGCAGGATTAGAATTGTCTTTCCATATGTATTCTATATATTCAGGAACGAAAAAACCAAACACTTTTCCTATAGGTATTTGCCCTTGCCCTCCACAATTTAAACATGGTTTTACATCTGTAATCTTATGGGGTTGAATCCAGAACTCGTGTTTAACTTGTCTTTTCAGTTTTATATATCTAGTATAATCCCACCTTACTCCATCTATAACAGCATAACCGCCAGTTGAATATTCTAGTTCACCTAATCCTCTACATACAGCGCAATCAGATTTCAACCCCTTACAGATATGGCATTTTTTAGCACTTACACAAGATAAACACATGTTAACTTTTTCGTTATGTACAAAAAAGATTATTGATTCACCCTTTATTAATTCACTAACAATACTTAAGTTCGGTAACCTTTTAGATACACCGTACTGTTTTGTTTCATCACAAAATGAATCAATAGTTGGATAATGTCTAGCACCTACCCATTGTAAATATATCTTCTTTTCTAACATAACTATACCAAAGTTATTTTTGCTACATGAAACAACTCGATGCCATCTATATCCCCAGCATCAAAAGAAAGACTGATCGGCAAGTGTAATGTTATATTATTAAACTCGCCGTTAAATTTGATTTCTTTAGTGACTACCCTATACACCTTCTCTTTTCTTATAGCGCCGTCTCTTGTTTCTATTCGGCATTCTTTATCAATCAAACTTGTTAACATTGTTGACAATCCTATTTCTTTATGTTCCATATCAGTACCTTACCTTTCCAAATACGATCCATCCTGGGATATCTCAATTGCTTTGTTTATATCACTTATTACAACTCTTTTCAATTCTTCCCGGCGATTACGTAATAAATACGCCGGATGAAATGTAGGAATAGCTCTTATTGAATGTTTTTTGTTTTTCCATTCATAAGTAACATTGTATATTTTACCGCGTTCTTTAGCTATAAGTTTAACGCCTGTCATGGCGTATAAAGCCGTACCACCTAACAATAATAACACTTCAGGTTTTACTATCCTTAACATCGAAAACATTCTAATCTTACAAATATCTATTTCGGATAAAAGCGGCGTCCTATTTTTCGGCGGATGACAACCAACAATATTACACGCGAATATATCCCAAGGTTCTAATCCAGCACGATCTAATAACCCATCTAACAATTTTCCAGACAATCCCCTAAAAGGTTCACCGGCTTGATCTTCAACGGCGCCGGGTGCTTCGCCTAACAATGCTATTCTTGCGTTTACATTGCCACGCCAAAACACTACCTGCTTTCTCTTCTTATGTAGAATACATTTTTCACAATCTTTCCAGCGTGCTATTACTTTCTTTATCTTCTTTTCTTTCTTTAGCATCTCATCTCTGTTATTTTGCATCATCAACACCCTCCACCCAAAACCGTCTTACTCTGTATCTGTCCTTTACTTCATGACAATCATAATTGAAAAACCATACTGTTATATCGTTTTTTTCTCTTTTATTTGGATCTACATGTAGACCAGGATGACATGCTGTTTTGTTACAAGTCGAAAACACCGGCGCTTTATACCAGTTGCCGGACTGATAAAATCTATCTGGATCTATATAAGGACTATTCAGCGTCCTATATCCTTTACACCAAATTAACCCAGAACGTGTTTTATATCGTTCAAAGTAATCTACTTTGCCGTTTGAATGATTAAACGGATCTAACACTGTGTCGGTGAGATCGGTATTACTAAGATCTACATCTCTTATAATAGTTTCACTGAGATCGGAACCCCTAAAAACTGTACCCTTAAGATTTGCATAACTGAGATTTGCATAACTGAGATCGGCACACCTTAAATCGGCACCCCTAAGATCGGTAGACATGAGATTTGCACTCCTAAGATCGGTAAACATGAGATTTGCACCACTGAGATTTGCACCACTGAGATTTGCACCACTGAGATTTGCACCGCCGAAAATGGTATCTCTAAGATCGGCAAATATGATATCGGCATCTCTTAGATCGGCATCTCTTAGATCGGCATCTCTTAGATCGGAATCACTTAGATTGGCAAAACTAAGACTAACACCTCTAAGATCTAATTTTCTTAGATCTAACCTACTGAGATCAACACCCGGTTCTATTTTATATCCATTAATTTCCATTGTCACCATCCTCATCCCTTCTGAGTGGATATACTACATTTTGTATCCTTGTTTCATTCTCTTCTTTGATGTTTACCTTACAAATCCAGTCACGATCCAAAACATTTATAGGATGTTTTTTTGTACAACGATTAAAGACTCTAATTTCTTTTTCATGTAAGCTTGATAAAGAAATCATACCTTCTCTAATCTGTATCTCAGTCCACAATAGTTTAGCAACTGAAAAAGCATCACATAGATCTTCTGTGATCGTATTGTTTTTTAAATGAGTATAGTCCTGGAACAACCTTGTTTCTTTCCAACGTTCATTAACACCACTTACCATAAAATCTTTACCGGCAGATCCATTATGTACGGCAAACATTTTTATAGTCATGGGATCATGTAACCTCATTTTTATTCCACTATCCCAAAATATTTTTTTGGTTATTCCAACTATTTCGCCTAACTGATGTGCACCTTGCGCGGCACTATAAGCATAGTCTTCAAAAGAAGCGTAACTAGTTATAGACGGCTTAACTATTCCTTTTATATCGTTTAATATTTCTATCCATCTATCTAATCGCTTCATGTTCCATTGTTCTTTATTTGCTTTCGGTCCTAAATAATATCCATGTTCCTTAGACTTATTAGCTATCGCTTTAACATCCGAAACATACCAATAATTTATCAGCCTACCTTTTTTATTAAGACAAATAATAGCACCATGGTTTAACGATATATCAAAACCTAATAACATTCTTTTTTATTTTCCTTCCCTTTGAAACTTCTTATTTCTGTCAAACTTTCATTAAGTCTACGCTCTATATCATCTATACGATCATCTAATGTACGGCTATCAACCGCTTTATCTATGCCAGATTCTTCTTCAGGTTCTTCTTTAGATTCAAGTTCTTCTTCTGTAACATGATATTTAATATCAAAAGTTCCATATGATTTCCTATCTAGTTTAAACTTTAAATCTGCATTTATAGCTCTTAATAAATGTAACTCCCCCAATATTGTTTCTTTAGTCATAACTTCTAAAGGACCAAAATGTTCTTCATCACTACGAGATAATTCAATCAACATAGCTTGACGTGTATTAAAAAATTTCGCCGGTAATATGTTATGTTTCCATAAACCAAAAACGTTTTGACTCCAACCTGAAGCGTGCAATTCGTTTTCAGTATCGCCTATATCAAAAGTATCATTCAATACCTTTTTAACTTTATTTGTATATTCCATTGTTCTTGTTCCCGTTCTATTCCTTATAGTTATTTATTATTCCAAATTGCTTAGTTTATCAAGCTCACTTTGTATTCGTCCAACATATATATCAGCTACATCAAAAGCCTTTTCAACTATATGTTCCGCAGATAACCAAGTCGTATCTGTAAGCATATGTTTTATTAACTCTTTTGCAAGTTCAATTTTTCTTTCTAAATTTTGTACGTGTTTATCTGTTTGTAAACAATTGTTACATTTACCTTCTTCTTTATTCATTTCACTCATTACTTGTCTCCTTACATCACTATAAAAAACATCAACTTAATCCATATATATAACAACGCCGTCGCACTTGTTATATATATCGCTATAGCTAGATTCTTCTTTTGTTGTTCTATATTAAACATTTTCTATCATTCTAGTTACACCGTTATATTTAGTTACACTAATAGTTTTTTCAAATAGTTCTGATAAACTACTCTCATGAGTAATAACAAATATACTTTGTTTTTCTTTATTTATATCTTGTAACAATTGCAGAATCCTTGAAACACCTTCACCATCTAAACCGTCTAACACTTCGTCCATCAATAACAAACCACAATCAAAATCTTTTTTTGTACTCACTAGATCCATAAGCGCAAGATCCGTAGCTATCTCTATTTTCCTTTTTTGTCCACCACTCGGCTTAACATTCGGTACACCTTCAATAACCCAACTAACATCAATCTTATCACGTTTATCTCCGCTCTTTAATTCTTTCTGTGTAGAAAACTCTACAACTATATCGCTGTCCGTTAATGTACCTAAATAATGATTGGTACGTTCTGTTAAATACGGCATAACAGAATCAAGCAACATAGAAGGCAAACCTTGCGATCCAAAACCATGAATCCAAAATTCTACATAAGAAAGTTCTTCACTGTATCCTGTTATTTTCCTACCTAGTTCTTTAACTTCTAGTTTTAATCGCTTATATCTTACTTTATGATCTTTCAATTGTTTTTCATAAGGATTTCCATCCTCGACTATTTTGTTTATCAGACCAAGTGAAATTTGAATACTATGTTTTATCTTTTGTTTTTCAGTTTCTGAAGTAGATTTTATATGTTCTATAGAGCTTTCTAATTCTTCTAACTTATCTAATAATGTTTGTCGTTCATATTCACAGCCTTCTATCTTCTCAACTATTATCGCTTTACCGTTTGTAGCTTTAGAATACTCACTGTCACAGTCGCTACGTTCCTTTTTTAACCTGCTTGTTTCCTTTTTCAAATCGCTTAATTGGTGCTCTAATTTTGTTTTATATCTAATAGGTTCTAACCTACCTAGATTAGTATTGCATACAGGACAAACATCACCTTCAAGATCAGAAAGTTTGGCTTTTATATTATCTATTTTTAACTTCTCATCGTGTAATAAACCATCAACAGAGTCTAGTTTATCAAATAAAGTTTCTATCTTTATGTTTAATTCGTTTACTTTATCAAATTCTTTTTCTATGACTTGCGCAACCGCTTCGATATCCTTTTGTACTTCTTCAATTTTCTTTCTTGCTTTCTTTATATACTTACCCTTTTCTCTTTTCAAATATGTCAACTGTTCTTTACAACCTTCTATATCTTTTATATATACTTCTTTTTTATTATTTTGCGTTTGTTCCCATTCATCGCATGATTTTTTTATACTAACAATATTACCATGGATTATATCAGAATTTGACAGTACTATTTCTCTTTTATTTTCTAGTTCGCTTATCTCTTCTTTTAATGTTACAGATCTATCTTTAGCTATTCTTTCAGCTTGCTTGTAAACGTCCAAGCCAAGAATACGATTCAACATAGACTTACGAACTGAATCTGTAGCACTGATAAACCTGTTGATATCACCTTGCCCATATAAAACGCTATTGCAGAAACTACGGAAGTCTAAACCAATTAAACTGTTAATCTTATCTTGTATCTCACCACGCGAACCATCGAAACATCTATTTCCAGTTTCTAAAGAAAGTATAGGTTTACCTTTTTCTCGCTCTCTAATAACTTTCCATTCTGTATTCCGAACATTCAAGGTTATCTCTACTGTAGCACTCTCAGAACCATAGCGGATAACCTCATCATGTTTATCGCCGTCAATTGTATCGCCGTATAAACCCCAAACTATAGACTTAAAGAACGTGCTTTTGCCAGCACCGTTGCTACTTGCGGCAGATGTATCTTGGTTATCACCTGTAACCAAAACTAAACCACGATCTTTTAAGTTTATATCTAACTCGCCGATACAACAGAAATCTTTTACTTTTAAATGCGATAGGCTAGCCATTGTTTACACCTTGTAAAAAATTTATACCTGTATCAAACAAAACTTGTTTATCCAATTTATCTGTATTGAAACGTTCTATATATTCAGATACACATCTTGTCTCATCTACAGTAAAATCAGATTCCAACCTGATCTCGTTTTGTTGTATCAATCTATGCATGAAAGAAATATTTATACCTTTATCGTATGCTTCTTTTAAAAACTTTTTTGTTTTATATAATTTTTCTATAAACGATTCCGCAGTAGATTCTATTTCTATTCTCAAATAGTCACCTGATTTATATAAGGTTGTATTCAAAGGATGTTTTATTTCGTCAGTGTATATATAAAAATTAGGTGATTTTACTAATGGTATTCTTTCTAAAGATGCAACACCACCATTATCAAAAATACCTATTACAACACTGCATTTATTATTTACATCTCCAAAATTAAAATGCATAGGTGCACCGATATACATACCACCTTTAAAATTCTGCGATTGATGAAAGTGTCCAGATAAAACTAATAAGTTTTTATCATCATTAAAAGATACACCTTCATCACATCGCCAACCTAAATGAACACAACCTTCAACGGCTTGATGCATCAATATCACATTTAAACTGTCTTTATTTTCTTCTCTTAACTTATGTATCGATTCAAGTTCTTTTTTGGTTTCGTTCAACGGCATCCAAGGAACAGGATAGAAACTTAAACCTTCAACTCCAACATCTAAAATATCGCCGGCTTGCAATACAACTATATTAGGATGTATTAAAGAATCAAAAACATCGACTAAATATTGCTTTGAACTAATAGAATGTGCATCATGATTACCAGGCAAAATATAAACAGAACAAACATTGTCTGCGATATCTACTATAGTATGTACACTCTTTTTTAAAGTTACAGCATCAAGCAATCTTTTGTCATATAGATCACCTAATATATATATCGCGTCTACATTTTGCTCTTTAGCTATCTCTGTTATATTCCTAATTGTTTTAATCTGTTGTTGCAACCTATCTGTAACACTATCATGCATAGGTTTAGCATACGGCAAATTGTTGCTTAAATGCCAATCGGCAGTGAAAAGAGCTTTATACATTTCTAATCCTTATCTAATTCTTCTAGCAGTTCCTTTTTTAGTTCTTTATTCTTGCGTATATTTTTTATAGATGTTTCCTCACCTTGCCCTAACTTCTCGCCTTTATAAGAAAACCATGATCCACTTTGTTTTATTAACCCTTCATCTAATGCGGCTTTAAATAATGAGTGCTCATAGTCTATTCCAACGTTGTATAGTATTCTAAATTTAGCTGTCTTATACGGCGGTGCTATCTGATTTTTACCAACAAATACTTCAGATTCATTACCTATAATAATTTTACCTTTATCTCCTATAGTACCTTTCCTTTTGACTTCTAAAAGTAAAGACGCATAGAATCCAGGCGACAAACCGCCGAACGTTTTTTCTTTCTTGCCATACACTACACCGATCTTTTCTCTAACTTGAGAAATTAAAACCAACGCAACATCTTCTTTATCTAACATAGGTACTAACTTTGGTAAACTTCTACTCCATACACTAGCCTCTGGAGCATAGTGTTGATCTTCCCATGTACCATCAAAAACAGCTTTAGAAATAGTAGCATTCATAGAATCTAGTATCACTAAAATAGGAACGGTTTCACCCTTCTTGCGTTGATCACTTGTAACCTTGATTATTCTTTCTATATACTCAAATGTTTTTTCTAAATAATCAGGTTGTATAACCAGCAACTTATCTGTTTCAATACCAATTTTTTTAGCGTAATCTGGATCTAACTTATGTTCACTATCAATATAAATAGCAAGTCCGTTTATCCTCTGTATTTCAGCTACTAAATGTAAAGCAAGTGTAGTTTTACCACAACCTTCCTTACCATGTATAATAGTTACACGACTTAAAGGAATGCCGCCGCGCCCTATTGCTCTATCAATGGTTACACATTGTGTACTGATAACACCACGTATCTTGAGTGCTTTACCATCTGAACCGAGTAATTGAGCCGGCGCCGATCCCTTATCACTATTTAAGTCGTCTAACAGATTATCGACAAGACGATCGACGGGTTTCATCTGGTTATCTTCAGATGAAACCGGCGCCGATGCCTTTTTTAACTTCCTCTTTTTCTTCATCGCCATTATTTCTTCTTACCTTTTTTACTTTTTTTAGCCTTACCTTTTTTGACGATATCTTTTTTGACAGTTTTCTTTTTACCGGCACTTTTGATTGCTTTATCTATAGCTTCATCGATCTCATCATCATCATCATCGTTGTCGTCTATATCGTCTTCATCATCCTGTTCTTCGTCTTCATCTATATCTTCATCGTCATCTTCAACAGATACATTATAATCATTATCCTCGTTATCTTCACACTTCTCTTTGCAATCTTCTTTCAAATCACACTCTTCACAAGCGTCATCATCTTGATCATAATCAACGGCATAACAATCTGGAGTACCAGTGTTGTTATCCTCTGTACCATCTTCATCCTCTACTTCAACACCAGATATCAATTCTCTAAGTTCAGAAGCCGGCTTGATTAGATTAGCTGCAACTCTGAAAATATCACAATCACCACCAGGTTGCATCACATCAGCAATAATCCTACGCTGTTCTTTATTTAACTTAGTTGTTTCCCTCGCCGCTTGCACTTTGTATTTCGTTTTGCCAAAACTTTTCCCTGTTCTACTAAATTGCATCAAAGTTGCATTTCTTGGATCTGTTGGATCTACCGGTGACAAATCAATAATTTCATCGGTTAAATCGTTGAAAACAGAAACACCTGCTAGATATATCTTAGGTTCAAAATCTAACTCTTCATATTTTTTAACCTTAGATTTTCTATAAAACATAGGCGTCAATCCGAAAATCCACTTATCAGAATGCATAACACCTTTAACCTGATCTTTAGGTATATCACCATTCCGAATTGCCTGACAAATAGGACACCCTTCTTTACCCTTAATCTTGATAGGTGTTTCACGTTCTAACAGCATTTGTTTGATAATCGGATGTTTAATAATCGGATTAACCTCTGGATCTAGACATACTTTAGGTGAATTTTCAACATAATGCACAGCTACTCTTATAAAATTTAAACCAGATGTTTCTTCAAAATCATCATCTGGATAAACCAAACCATGAACATAAACAAGATAATCACCTTCATCTAACTTCCAAAAATCACCATAATTAGAGCCGGCGTTTGCTTGTTCCCTTCTTTTTGCCATCTTTGTTATATCCATTATTCTTTTTATCTCCTATTGTTGTTTGTTCTTTTTGATTTTTTTAATTCTTTTTGTATTACTATCCGCAACCTTCTTAGACTTTGTAACCATATCAGTAGATTCAAGTTCTACCCTTTGTCGCGCACCTTTGCTTCTTAAGTTTTGTGACTTTTCAACTAAAGCTTTTATCAGATTAGATAATGTTTTTTCGTTTTTTTCAGCAGAAGCTTTAGCTAATTTAAACTTTAAAAATTTTTCGTCTGCTTCTACTTTAGAAGCTATTTTCCACTCGGCAGACTTTGGATCTGCTTCTAACAATTCTACTTTCTTTTTAGCCCTCCATTGTCTATAGTAACCATCTACCTGTGTAACTTCCTCTAAAGCAGCGCCATGCAAAGCACCATAATAAGCTATTTCAGAAGCTACCTTGTTCATACCTTCCGAAATATCATCGATAAGACACACCTTATCTGTATCTATTTTTATATTTTCATCGCCGATTGTTAAAGAAACTATCATATTTTCCCTCCTCATCATTTAAAAATTTTCTAGCTGTTAAAGAAGACTTAAACCCTAGAACCACTCTTCTATCTGAATACTTTGCAACACCACCTGGAAATTCAATTTTTTGTGGTTCTTTAATTCTAGATCTAAAAGCGCCGATACCTTGTATAGTAATCTTTTTCCCTTCTTTTATTTCTACTAGCATATGATAGAACAACTCTTTACAAAACTCTGTTAGATCTATCGTCCTATTACAATATGGACATTTAGGTTTTATTTTTTTTGCTATATTATATATACTCATTTTATCTATTTAGTATTGTTAATGCACCATCTATAGACTTCAAGTGAGCCGAACCATCTGGTAACCTACTCAACTTAACAGATACAAACCTACCTAGTTTTAAATGTTCTTTAAAATCCAACCAAGAAGATGAAAAACAAATAAGCGTTTTTTTAGACGATGGTCCTGTTAAAGTAAACCGCGCCATCAATTCACCGTTGCGATCCTCAAACTCATATAGCTGTGATATAACACCGATAGCAGTTATAACCTTCTTTCCTTTATTTATTTTATCCAAACTTCTAAAAGCAATTCTTTTATCAGATTTATTTTTCCATGGATATGAATTAGCAGGATGATCTACAAACAATTTCTCCCATGTATTTAATCCTTTTTTGCTTTCAACTTTACTACTTAGTTCTTCTATATCTACAAGATAATCTATGTATAAAGTCTGATATTCATGGTTTACACTCGCAGCAATTAAGAAAACTTTATCTTCCTTATCTTTAACTATATCTTCAAATTCATCCATTATATTCCATCTAATTTTACCAGTAACTCTAGTATCTTCACCTTCTATAGTTAACTTTAACCATCTATTTCCCCAACCTATTTTTTTACGTTCTGATTCACCCGGCGTTTCGCTAGACGCATCACCAACATTCCTTTCTTCTATATCCGTCACTTTTCCAATAACATAAACATATTCTTTATTAGCTATCAAATCGATCGTGATATCGTCAATAGGAAACTTAACATGTTTCTTTAAAAAATCTTCCCATATTATCGCTGGACTAGGTGTGATAGCTAGCGGATTAACATCAGAAGCAAACCTTAATCGTTCATGTTCAGTCCACTGTAAAGCCTTTGTCGATCTTTCAATAAACAATTCGATCTGTTCCCACCTTTGTTTTTTTACATACTTCCAAAAATCTTCTAAGCTAAGTGATAACCAACGCGGATTAGGAATTAGAGAGTCCAAAGCACCAGAATCAACTAAAGAAACCATTGTTCTTTTATTTACTTCACGTCCAACTGTTTTCTGTAAGAAATCTATCAAGCTTGTAAAAGGTCTTTCACTTTCAACTATCCTTTTAACGGCGGCATTACCTATTCCTTTTATATCGGATAACGAACCTCTAATAGCTTTGTTCTTATAGTCTATTGCAAAATCAGAACCCGATATACTTACATCAGGTAGTAATGTTTCAACTCCATGTTTACCGGCATCCTTAGCAAACCGTTGAATCTTTTTAATATCGGGTTCGTTTTTCATTGAAGCCCAGTAAAATTCAATCGGATAATGTTTCTTTAAATACATAGTCCAATAAGCAATTAATGAATAACACACAGCATGTGATCTATTGAATCCATACCTACCAAACTTTACTATCTGATCGAACAATCTATCTGCCGTTTCTCTATCAAATCCTTCTATGTTTTCTATACAACCAACAACAAATTTTTCACGTTCCTTCTCTATAACATCTTCACCTAAACTCTTGCCGATACTTTTCCTAAGTTTATCAGCTTCATTTGGTTTATATCCTGCTATATCAGTAGCTATCTTGATTATATGTTCTTGATAGATCATTAAACCTAACGAATCGGATGTTATCTCTGTAACCTTTGGATGAAAAATATCCTTTTTAGCTTTCTTAGGGTTCGCTTTTCTTTTCTTAAACTCATCAGCAAAAGCTAAAGCGCCGGGTCTATTGATAGCATTAACGGCAGCAATATCATTAAACTCTGTAAACACTAATCCATCACAAACAGAATGAGCCGATCTAGAATCAAACTGAAATACGCCTATGAAATCTCTGTTGGTAAAACCTAGCAACGTTTCTTGATCGTCTAATGGTACTTCATCATAATCAAAATCATTATCGTATCTTTTAAGAATCGCTTCTTTAGCATCCGCAAAAATAGAAATGGTACGTAATCCAAGAATATCTATCTTTAATAATCCAATACCTTCAACACCACGCATATCAAACGCCGTTACATTTACCTCTTTACCAGCAGGACGGCGAACTTCTAAAGGTACTATATTGTCTAATGGAACCGGCGATACAACCAAACCGGCAGCATGTACGCCGATACTTTTAATCATACCTTCTAATTCGATTGCGTTATTTACCACTTCAGGATATTTCTTTTTAAAATCTTGAAGAACATCAGAGTGTTTTAACGCTGTATCTATATCATTTCCAGTATCTTGATTAATCGTCGCCGATGCAATCATTGCTTCAGAATATGGAACACCCCTAACCCTAGCAACATCTTTAATGGATTGCCTACCAGCCATCGATGTAAACGTAGAAATCTGTGCTACTTTATCTTGCCCATGTTTTTGACATAGATAATCTATTATTTCATTACGGCGACTATCAGCAAAATCACAATCGATATCCGGCATATTTATTCTACCGGGAGAAATAAAACGTTCAAACATTAAACCATGTTGGATCGGATCTATATGTGTTATCCCAATAAGATAAGCGACTAAAGAACCGGCGGCGCTACCACGCCCAGGACCATACACAATATTGTTTTGATCGGCGAAATGATATAAATCTTTTATCACTAAAAAGTATTTTATAAATCCAGACTTCCTTAAAACTTTAAATTCACGGCGCATTCTTTTATTATAAATAAACAGAGCTTTATTGTAACTGATACCAAGTTTATCAGCGTATCTTTTAGCTCTACTATTTATGTCTCTTTTTTGCCATCCTTCTAATAACAAATCACCAAAATATTTTACTTCATCGCCGTTATATTCTCCAGGTATCTCAACAAACGGTAATAAACATTTTAAAGGATCGATCTCTATTTTAGCGGTACAACGATCAGCAAGTTCTTTTGTCGTATATATTGATTCTTTTATTCTATCATCACCGAAATAGTTATGATCGTATTCTAAACTAGAACGCATTTCTTCTTGAGTCTTTAACCAATAATAATCCCCTACAAATTGAAACCTATTTTTATCATCTAATTTGCCGTCTGTACCTATAGCTAATAAAACGTTATGACTATCTTTATTTTCGGCGTTTAAATAATGCGCATCTTGTGTGGCTAATAACTTACAATATCCTTCTGTTATTTTGCTATGTTCAATAGCTAATGTATTTGCCAATATTTGTTCATCAAAAGGGTGCGGCATAACTTCTAAATATAATCGATCGGCGAATGTCATAAACATTCTACTAAATAAATCTTGCGTTTTTCTATAGTTGTTTTCTATATGAAAACTATTCAGCATAGAAGCTACACAACCAGTACCAACCGCTATACCTTTGTTATACTTTTCAAGCGTATCGAAATCTATTCTTGGTTTGTAATAATAACCTTCATTCCAGGATAAACTAGATAGTTTATATAAATTTTTAAGTCCTTCATTATCAAGTGCCCATGCTGTCAAATGCCATCTTTTTCTTAAACCTAATTCCTCGCGTCTAGTTTGAATCATTCTTTTCTGTATCGTTTTATCTTTTTCGTTTCCTATTATTTCTTTCTTATCTTCATCTGTTAAACCTTTACGATACATATCTTCACAGATATAAAACTCAACACCATAAATAGGTTTAATGTTATATTCGTTACAAGCTTCTGTTAAATCAAACAAACCTCTCATAGTGCCATGATCGGTTAAAGCAAACGCCGATCCACCACGTTCAGAAATTGCTTGCACGTAATCTCCGATCTTAGCACATCCGTCTAATTGACTATGATCGGAGTGTACGTGCAAGTGTACAAATTGTTCTTTGCTATCCATCTATTCTACTTCATCTACCTTTTTCTTACACTTTTCGGCATGACTACAAACTTGACAATCTTCATCGTCATCTTCGTAGTCTATACCAAAGCATTCTAAATTAGATTCATCATCATCATCATCGTCATCATCATCGTCACTGTCTTCATCATCACTGTCTTCATCGTCACTGTCGTCATCGTCACTGTCGTCATCGTCACTGTCGTCATCATCTTCGCTGTCATCATCATCTTCGCTGTCATCATCTTCGCTGTCGTCATCACCGTCATTATCGTTTGTATCTTCATCATCCTCTTCTTCATCATCCGCAGCAACAATTTCGTCTATTACACCTTCTTTTACTAGTAGTTCAATTTGTTCCTCTGTAGCTTTACCCTTCTCGTATGCTTCACGAGCATTATCTAAAGCTATCTGTACTTTTGTTCGGCGAACACGTTTCTTTTTCGGCTTCTCTTTTGCCGGCTTCTCTTCTGCCGGCTTCTCTTCTGCCGATGCCTCATCCTCTACCGAACTATCCTCTATTTGACTATCCTCCACATTCAATTCCATCTGCATTTCTTGCGGCGTCATAGGTCTAAATTCTACAACCTCATCATTGTCTAATCTAATCAACTGCATTTCTTTAGAATCCCAAACACTTTTCCATTCACATTCAACATCACGTCCTTCTTCACCAGAACTGATAGCGTCCCTAAGTTCTCTTTTCTTGGATTTCAAACCTCCTATTTCATCCTTCATCCGATCGTTTATATCCTTCTTAGCTTGTTCGGCTTCATCGATTTTTATATCAACAGAAGCCAACTCTTTTGCCCTATCGTTGAATTCACTATCCGTCAATCTAACAGGTAGTTTCCTAACAAAAACACTCATTTTTTTTATCTCCTCCATTCTGGTATATCTACTTTCCCAGAAGCAATTAAAAGCCGTAACGCATCGACTAACAAACCAATTTGCAAAACGTCACAGCGTAAAACTTTAGACTTCATATTATAAAGATTGTATTCTTTTAGTTCTAAACTTTCATGATACCTTTTACTCAAAACACTTAAAATTTCTTCAGGTGTAACAACTAAAGATATATTTATTGTCTCATACGTAGCAACGAAATCGACGATACATAAACATAAATCATGCCCTTCGCCGCTAATAGTTTTACAATACCAATTAATACTTTTCCTAAACTCAAGAAAATCAACAGGATAAAGAGTTCCAGGTCTGCAAACAACTCTTTTGATACCATCTTCTATGATAAGATTAGAAACACGTTTACCAAAAGCATCAACCATCATATCTTCAAAATGCTCGTATAAGTGCCAACATGTATCAGGATATTCACGACTTAAAAATTGGTTTTTGTTTTTACCCCTACGTGTTACAGGTAAATAAACCGTTACTTTCTTACTGATTTTTTTAATCGTTTTATTTTCGTCAAGAAATTCATCTATATCAACTTCATTGTTTAAACAATAAGCTTGAATAGCTTTACACCTTAAACGAAAAGCGCAAGGATCGTTTCCTTTTTCGCCATCGCAATCTGGATCGGCAACTTCATATCTCCCCGCGCACTCTGGAACATCCGACACTTATAGTATCTCCTTATCTCTACCTACGTTTATAAAATATATTTTTATTTTTGTCAAGAGCGTTTTATGTTAATTTTACTAATCCGCTCCCTTCTATCTAGTTTGAATTTTACAGCTTGCCTGTAACTAGTCCATGCCTGTTCTTTAGTGGAATCACCGGGATCAATACCGTATGGCAACCTTGCGATATATACATCAGTAAACCCAGATAACTTTAAGGAAATATCGTTTATACTTTTATCAATCTTGGGATCGTCAGAATCTAACATAACCGTTACAGAAGAAGGCTTTAATCCTGTTATTAAACGTTTCTGTTTCTTATGTAATTGTTTGCCGAATAAACCAAGCGATACGATCCCATGCTGTGATAAACGGATAACATCAAACGTACCTTCTACTAATATAATCTCACCACCTACTTTCGGCGCCGCTTGTTTCCAGCCATATATCAGATTAGATAGTTTAGCACCGCTAGGGTGTAGATATTTGGGCTCTACACCGCATACAGTTCTAGACGTAAATGCATAGCCGTTCGGACACCTAATAGGGAAAACTATTCTTTTTGTATACCTACCAAAATTACAATACCCTAATTCAAACCTTCTAACTGTATCAATATCAAAACCTCTATCTTTTAAATAAACCGGTATCTTATTATCTATTTTTATAAACTCATCTGGTAACTTTACATTTATCGTTTCTTCTATAACTGTATTCTTTAAAAGAGATCTGAATTTTTCTTTCCATTCATTCTGTTTAAAATCTTGACGGCGAAAGAAAACTATTTCTTTAAACTGTTTCTTTCTAGCTTCTGTTTCTGTGATCCCTTCAATAACAGCAACCAACTTATAAATGTTATGTCCGGTTTCACCACACTTAAAACAGCGCCAAAAGAAATCCTCTGCATGTATATACAAATGTTTTTCTTTATCACATAACGGACATGTACAAACAATAGATCCGCCGATCTCTTCACCGTCAAGATTATCTATTATCCAATCAGAAGTTTTCATACACATTCATTAACGTTCTTAAAGTGAGCATAGAAGCACCAAACTTACCAGTGGTATGCACTTCATTGAACCATTCATTCAAAACATTTTTTGCTTCTTTTACTACAAGATCTTTCAACTCTTCTTTAGTAAGTCCTAAATCTTCTATCGCTTTTGTTATGTTTTCCATTGTCCATGCTATATTTTTTATTTGTTCTTGTAGTTGTTCTATTTCTTTTAAATCTTTTAGCGACTTATTTATCCGTTCTATTTTATCTAGTTGTTCTACGGTTTCTTTTATTTCGTTCATTTTATTTATCGCCTTGTTCTTCTAGTTTTATCAACCTGGTTATTATATCTAAATCTCTTTTTAATTTATTTATTATTATTATGGTTGTTGCCATTTCCTGTTAACCTCCTTTATTTCTCTTATCAACATCCTAGATAGATCAGATTCTACCCTGAAAGAAAACTTACTTTCATCATCTCTAACTTTAGAAACGCAAATTTCTAAATCACCATGTTTTATGTCGTCTATATCATCAGCAGACATATCTTCTTTATCGCCATTATCTTTTTTGATCACAGAAAATTTTGCTGATCTATTCTGTGGTTCATTTATACTTAAAACTAAATCAGCTAATCGCGCTTTATCTAATGATTCAGATACCGAAGAAGCAGTAGCAATTTTGTTTTCCCATTCTCTACCAACTTGCGCAGTACTCCAAACAACATAACCAAACTCATCAGCTAAATTCTTTAAGTCTGTATATACATTAGCTTGCGATAACCTATAATTTTCAACGTTGCCAATAGTTTGCATATGATCGCCACTATCAACAATTACCATATCTATTTTATTACCTTTCATTTCTACTAACATATCGTCCAAAGCAGTTCTAATCATATTGATATCACAATACCTAAGTGGTGTACTTATAATACGTAACCTGCCTTCAAACCTTTTCTTACCTTGCTGTATTAACTTATTATAATTTTCTAATTCTTCCTGATTAAATAAATAATGTTTAAATGTTTTATATTCGATACCAGAAAATCTAGAATCGTACCTTTGCGCTACCCTATCGGCTACCATTTCTGTGCTAAAATGTACAACGTTATAACCCCGGCATATAGCTTGAAAGCCTATATGATTACAAAAGATAGACTTGCCACGTCCTGTGAATCCAAGTATCAAACCAAACTCACCTTCTTGCATACCTACTATTCTACGATCTATAGTTCTAAACCCTGTTGGAATTGTCTTATATCGATCAGGATGTAGCTTTCTATCTTCACGTTCTTTCTGCCGTTCATTAGCTTCTTCTGCCCATCTAGACACTGTATAAGAACGCGACTTAAGATCGTTTCTAACTAACTCAACAATAGGATCATAAGCACTATCCCAATCCCCTTTCTCCATAAAAGAAACAGTTTTGTTTAAAGTTATTTCTAGTTCGGCGGCTCTAACGAATCGCCGTAATTCATCTAATGAACTATCCGGCGACGTAATATCATAATCAACTATCTGTTTTAATGTTTTTAGATATGGTATCCGATCATCATCATCTGGAAAACTCCTATTAGCTTCTGATACAAACTTCTTTACTTTTGGTATTTCTGAAAATTCACGCCATGTTTTTAATATAACTTCCCAGATCCAAGAATGTTCTTTTAGTTCAAAATGTCGGCGCTTTAAAATCGGCGCCGCATCTCTAAGGTAGATTGGATCTTTCAAACATTGCGATAAAACTTCGCGTTCAAATTCTATATCATGTTTTTTGTCGTTCATTGCTTATCTATTCGTTTATATTATACATATTTTTTCTCATCACCTTTTTCAATCTAGGACGGTGATCGATAGGCTCTAATATTATTTCTTCATATTTTCCAGACAATAAAGAAGTTATCGTTGCACCGTATTCATCATCTAATATTTTATTTGACGCCAACAAAGTAGGTAAAGAATTATCGTGTCTATTTTTCAATATTCTTTCTAGCTGTGTTCTGATCCATGAATCACCATCTTTGTATTGTTCTTTTTGTATTTCATCTATCGCCAAGAAATCACTAGACAACATCTGTTCTAAACGTTTACGAACACTTGGATCGTTCATACCACTTTTCAAATTGTAATCTAAATCAAGTATAGTTGTATAATACGCAGAACATTTATAACTTATAGCGCATCCTAAAATATAAGATAAGAATGTTGTTTTCCCACAACCATTATCACCTATAAGGAACAAACCGTAACCATGTGACAAAGCTATTTTTAAATTGTCGCAATATGGTTGAATATATTTATAAAAAACTTTCCTGTTACCTTCTATATGTTCGGCGCGTAAATTCCAAAAATCTGAAGGGATACAAGCTTCATAATAATGAGGACTTGAAGGATCAATACGATCATTACAATTGTATCTATAAAGATCTATCTGTTCTATTGTTTTCATATTATACCTATACGTTATTGCTTATAGTACAATAACCTTTGAACTGCCTTGAATATATAATTGCTTACACTTGGTATGCTTTCTTCGCCGTTTACATGGAAAATATTATAGTTTGGAAACATATCAAAAGCTTTCATGTAATTTTCTTTTACTAAAGTTAAAATTCCACGTTTCTCATGTACTTGGAATTTACTACCTCTATCATGTAATCTATTCATACAAGTATCAACACTTGCACCTAGATAAAAAACTATATCTGGTTTAAACAACATACTTAAACTATGAGCACCTTTTATCCAATCTATAGGTAGATAACGGCTTTGATAAGCAAACGTAGAAAAATAACTTCTATCTGATATAACAGTTTTACCGTTTACTACATTATCTATTACACCATCTTTACCATATATATTAGAATAAGTATCAGGAATAAATAACATTCCCATAACTTTTGGATCTATTTCAAGTTCACCGGATAGAATTCTTCTGATCAATTTACCTATATGATTATCAGTAGGTTCCACCGTTGTTATAACAGATATTCCGTTTACTTTTTTTAATCGCGCAGACAACAACTCTACTTGTGTTGTTTTACCGGCACCATCTATACCTTCTATGATGATATACTTACCTGTTCTATTTTTATCTTCAACACCACCAACCAATTTATTTTTTTCAAAAAATTTATAATCCATCATTACTATTCTCTTTTCAAAAACAAGACACTATATTTTATTAGCTTACATATTTTAGTTTATGTTGTATAATATCCATTTCTTTTGTGTATTCCACACTTGTTTCTACAACTCTTTCCATCTTGATAGTCAAGTCGTCTATTACGTTATCAAGCGCACCTTTATCTATTGCTCTTTTAAGTTTTAAAAGAAGCATATCGTATTTCATTGTTAACAACATCTTCTTTCTACCATATTCATGATATTCGTTTATCAGCGCCATTCTCCCATCACTTAGCTCTATCATTGTTATTCTCCCTTCTCTTCGTTTTCTAAACAAGCTTTACACCTTAACAACCAACCTTCAGATTCTTCTAATATGGTATAACTACCATGAAGTTCTGAAGGAAACAGCATACATAACCATTTTGTACCAAAACTTTTACTACCAACATATTTACAAGGTTTACCAGGTTCAGAATAACACCTTTTATCACCACTGTTAATTTTTACCCTTAGTGTTCTTTTCATTTTTTTTATTCTCTCCTTTTAAACACTTCTCACAACGCTTTGGCTTACTATCTGTCAACGATAGATGAGTAAATTCTCTGTATGTTTCAGGAAACAATTTACATATGTACATCACATACATCGTATTAGGTATTATCTTTTTAGCAAGATTTTCACAAGCATACAATCCATCACTACAATACTTATGTCCAGTTTTGACTTTTATTTTAAGTATTCTTTCTTTTACTCTATACATTTCCCTTCTCCTTAACAATATGATAGTCATGATCACCACAGTCGCACGGTACTTCGTACCCTGGCTCGCAATCGCCGGAATACTCACCGCACGGCATGAGATCTGCCCGCTCGCAAGCGCAATTGCCATCAATATTAAACAAACCATCATAACCATGTTGTTTCAGGTACTTCCACATTATTTCTATTACTGTTGTCATTTCACCACCTCAAACTTCACAACCCATACCCACGGGTTCTTCTCCCACCCGAAACCACGCAGTTTATAGATACTATCCCATAGCTTCACAAACGCACACACCGGGTCACAGTGCCCTTTGTTTAGCTCCCCATAATACCATACGCCATCATCCCAATGTCTTTCTATACCCTCTGCCAGCGCATCCGCCTCGGTGATGTCCTGGACGCGCTCAACTCGGACATCCTTGACCCGCAGCGTGAATCTGCTCGCCCACCTTGGCATATGTATTGACGGGCTCCATTTAGGCTCCTCCACGCCATCAGGGTTTGTCCAGTCAGCCCTGTACCCTGGCTTGCGAAAACCAAAATAATGTGGATTAAACGTTTCTCGGACCCACAATCGGTCGCCGGGCTGACCGTATGGGCACTTGACGGGCACTGTTTCAGGACATTCGTAAACATAGCAAGCATATAGCGGCCATACATCGCCGTTGTATGTGTCTATGCACCAGTCATGTCGCGCCTTTATCACGCGCCTGGTCTGTGTTTTGTCAAATCGCTTGATAGCGTTTACCATCGCATCGCTGAACATTATCGGTTTCATACTCCCTCCTCAATATAGTCATTGATACATCTTCTGCACGCCGTAGGTCCGTTATAAGGGCATTCCTTGGTTTTTACACACAATGTGGGATCGGCGTTAAACATCAAGAACGGGCAACTTATCTCTTTGCCCTCCATCACATCTTGCGCTCGACAGAGTTTGCCTTTGCATGCCATAAGCTGGTTTTTAAGATCCTTATTCTGGTGTTCGAGTTCAATAATATACTCATGTATTAGTTCACCAGCAGTTTTCATCCCTCCACCCAAAACTTTCTTACTCTCCATTTATCCCCCACATGATGACAATCATGTCCAAAAAACCATACTGTAATATCACCTATTTCTTCATTAGGTTTAACATATAAACCAGGATGAC
>Ga0180437_10002058_pt1 | contig 33121 bp, 25 predicted proteins | sample SS_ome_4_FD_132410 | JGI IMG/M metagenome (GOLD analysis project Ga0180437, IMG submission 132410) | Hypersaline lake sediment archaeal communities from the Salton Sea, California, USA - SS_3_D_1 metaG | ecosystem: Environmental > Aquatic > Non-marine Saline and Alkaline > Hypersaline >... | reverse complement strand
TGCCGGCTCTCCTGGTTTTACGGGAACGCCGATTTGAGAAGAGGAAACAAAGAGGACAATTAAAAAAAGAATTTAAGGTCAAAGATATTTCCTTCAAGTCACTCGGAAACGCCGGAAAGTTCCTCTCCAGGCGGTATCTCTTCACTCTCATCTCATCCGTTCTGGCCACTGGGTTGCTGATCGTTTGCGCCACGAGGATCACATTTGACCATAATTACATGAACCTGGAACCACAAGGATTGCCGTCGATCACACTTCAGGATATTGTGCTCGAGAAGTTCGACCTGAGCATGGATTATGCGCTGATCCTGGCCGACAGCGTGGAGGAATCTCGGAAAATTGCTGAACAATCCAAAGATTTGGGCTCGGTGGCCTTGACAGAGGACATTTCAGTCTACCTTCCGTCAGAGGAACAGCAGGAAAAGAGGGCTCCTCTGATCAACGAGATCCGGAAGGCTATGGAAAACTCCCGACCTCTCAGCACTTTCAGACAGAACAGTCTGGAACCATTCCTCCAGGAGCTCGAGCGGCTGGAGATGAACATCATGGAAATTCAGGACATGTCTTATTTAGGAGGACAGGACAAGGTGGACAGGAAATGCGCTGAGATTGTGGGAGAAGCGGAATACGCTGAGCCTCAAAGTCTTATCCGTGATCTCGTCAGAACCCTAAAGCGCGACACAGGGATGGCATCAGCTGGGCTTGAAAGATACCAGAAAAGTTTTGCTCCTTATTTTAAGGAGTCGGTCCTTCGCATGTCTTCACTGGAACCTATAAAGTTAGAGAGTCTTCCAACGACAGTTTTGGACAGGTACTCAAACACGGATAGATCACGCTTCCTGGTCACGGTCTTTCCTGCAGATAACATGTGGAAGGATGCAGAGTTTCTCAAACGCTTTGTCCGAGACCTGGAAAGAGTCGATGAAAACGCAACAGGTATGCCCCCAGTATTCAGAGCTCTCATAGAAGTTATCGGAAAGGACGGGAGGAATGCGATCCTCCTCACTATTTTTGTCGTCTTTTTAGTGCTCTGGCTGGACTTCAAAAAGCCGGGACATGCGCTCATGGCCATGATTCCTCTGACCGTAGGTGTTTTCTGGATGGTGGGCCTGATGGGATTGTTCGGGATAAAGCTGACTGTTGTGAATGTCATGGGGCTTCCCATGATCATCGGGATCGGAGTGGATGACGGAGTCCACGTTGTGCACCGCTGGTGCATCGAGGGGAAAAGGAGGATTGCTCAGGTTTTTTCGACCACGGGCAAGGCGATCCTTCTCACCAGCGCAACCACCATGCTTGCTTTTGGCTCTCTGGTGTTTTCGGTCTGGCCGGGATTTGCCAGTCTGGGTGTGGTCATGTTTGTCGGCGTGGGCGCCTGCTTTTTATCAACAGTCATTGTCCTTTCCGGCATTCTCGGCATGCTGGAAAGAAAAAAATAAAAAAGGGGACAGGTGTGCGTGCTCAGTCGTTTGGTAATATTTTTTGGATGTCATTGCGAGCGAAGCGTGGCAATCTCGTAAAGAGAAATTATATTATTGCGGGAATGAACATATCCTTTTTATGAGATTGCCACGCTTCGCTCGCAATGACACTTTTATCCTCAGTATTTTAAATAAAAATGTTGCTTCATTATTGATCGTAAACAACAGCCCCTTTTTTAGTGCTCTATTTCCTCGCGTGGCTTTCCACTAATCTCTCTTCAAGCCAGGCCCAGATCTTCTGGTGGAAATTCCAGCTCGGAGGATTGTCTTTCAGGAAAGAATTAAGGTTGATCCCCTCTTCATCCTGAGGAATGATCCGGAATTTCTGGACAGTGTCCCAGAGAATCGGAAACTCAGGATGAAACTGGGTGCCGAGCACATGAGGATATTTTATGTGCTCGATCGCTTCCGAAACATTCCCATCCAGGGAAGTGGCGATAATTGTCATTCCTTTTCCCGGCTTCTCCACCATCTGGTGATGACTGCTGATGATAAACGGCGTATCTTCTGCTTCAAATCCTAGAGCCGAGCAGAATTTTCCTTCTCCATTGAGTTTTATCCGGTGGAGATTGTATCGTAAGAGTTTTTCCTCCGGGTACACGCGGGCGTAGGGATTATTGTGCCAGTTTTCTTTACCCAGGGCGAATACGTCTTCAGCGTATTTTTTCCCGTATTTCTCTGACCAGATGTCTTGAGTGAGTGTCCCGCCTGTGCCCACGTTGAGGCTTTGGGCTCCCAGGCATATTCCGAGCACAGGAAATTCAGGCTCTGACTCCAGGAACGGCGTGAAGTCTTCATCCTGGAATCCTCCGAGCAGATGAAAAATGAAGGAGAGTTCCAGAAAATGGCGGTAGGTGGTGGAAATGCCGGAGAGGAGATTCGTCTTTTCTCCATAAATGTAAGGGGGGATATCCGCGCCACCGAAAAAGATGACGCCGTCTGATTTATTGAAAATCATCTCGAATTCGTTGCTGCAGGTATTCTTCTGGAAGAGAGTGTCTTTGCTGAGATCGCCCGAGATTTTATGAAACTTGAACCATCTGAGGTCATTTTCTCCAACGTATTCGATCGATCTCTGGTAATCGGTTCGCTCGTTCTCGTGGTAGACACCGATAACGGTCAAGTTTTCGATAGTGATTAACTCCTGCTCTCGAAGTTCGATCAGGGCCCTTATAGTGCCCATGGAGGGATAGAGAATAGTCAGCCTTGCTTCTTCAGAAATCGGTTCAGCGGTGTCGAAGAATCGCTCAGGGGGCTGATAGGCGACTTTACATCCGCTAAAACTGATGATGAGAATTGCACATAAAATGATTGAGACAGCAAAAAATGATTTGTTTAAATGAGATTTTTTCATTCCTGGCCCTCCTCAATATATGGGGACGTTCCCCAAGGTACCACCTTATCTTAATTTATTGGTTTCCTAAACACAATTAGTCGATGGAATGTCCCTCTGGGGAACGTCCCCTAAAGCGAGAATTATAGTTTTCTTTTGTTTATTTAGCAACTGGAAGAAGGCTAAAACGGAAAGGTCCATGAAGGAATTTCCGGAGTCATTTCCATAACCGCGGAAAGAGAGATGCTTTCTCTGTGAGAATGAGCCATAGAGAAAGGTTGGCAAGTGTCGTATAATGAAACGTCAACCCGAAGCTTCCAGAAGAGTGAAAATTGCATCGCAAAAAAGATGATGAAGAGGGTCGATTCGAATTGCGGTTCTATTCCGGCTACAAAGGAGAAGAGATTCCCAGGGCTGTTGTCATAGGCACCAGGGAATTCAAGATAGAAGAGATTGTGTCTCGAAAGAGAGTTCTCGACCAGACAACAGGGAAAAAATTTGAGGTCTTCCAGTGCAGGATGGAAGGAAAGAAAGTAAAGATCATCCATTTTGAGTCAGGTGAATGGGAAATTTCTTTCCCTGAGCCGGACTAATTTTCTCATCCCGTCCATCTCCCTAAATGAATTCAATCCTTGAGGAGTGCCGGAATATTTCTTTTGTGAGAATTGATTTTCCACGGATTAACTTGTTTTGAATGAACCTTTTCCTCATTCTATCCGTTTAAAGAGGAGGAGGTAGACGCTTGAGAGCGTGAATGAAATGCTGGTATGAAGGATAATGACGATGAAATATAGATATGGATTCATCTTAGTCGGTTTATTAACAATCGTCTTGATTCATCAATATTCGTTTTCTTCCGAGCAGGAGGTTTTAAAAATACCTGAGCTCTCTAAGTCACCAAAGATCGATGGGATTCTAGACAATCCGCTCTGGGAGCAGGAGGCTTTAAAGATCGAAGATTTCGTTCAGTTCACGCCCAAGGAGAAGGGAACGCCTTCCGAAAAAACGGTCGCTTATGTCGGTTATGATAAGAAAAACCTGTATCTCGCTTTCCGTTGCTTTGAGAAAGACACAAAGAAAATCAGAGCAACGATCACCAACCGCGATAACATCATAGATGACGACTGGATAGCCCTCTTCCTGGATACCTTTAACGAAAAACGCCGGGCCTTTTCCTTCATCATCAATCCCTTGGGAGTCCAGATGGATTTGATCCGAACAGAAGAAGGTGGGAACGAAATAATGGACGAGAGCTGGGATACGGTTTTTTTCTCGGATGGGAGGATCGATGATCAGGGATACACGGTCGAGATGTCCATCCCCTTCAAGAGCATCCGCTTTCCTGATCAAGAGGAGAAAGCCTGGGGATTCTTATTAGTCAGAAACATTGCCCGCAACGGAGAGATTATATCCTGGCCTTTGATTTCAAAGTCGATTCCTGGCTTACTCACTCAGGAAGTCGAGATGCTTCTCGAGGGAGAGGTGGAAAAAGGGAAAAACTTCGAATTGATGCCCATCTTTACATCGCTCAAAAACCAGGGGGATGAGATTGATGTCCAACCTGGGATGAACTTCAAATGGGGGATCAGTTCGGATTTAACGATGGACTTGACGATGAACCCGGATTTCAGCCACATCGAAGCCGATGCGCCCCAGATAGACATCAATCAGCGATTCGCCCTCTATTATCCTGAAAAGCGGCCGTTTTTCCTTGAAGGAATGGAGATTTTCAGGTTTCCCGAGATCGAGATGGTCTACACCAGGAGAATCATCGACCCCCTGGGGGGAGCCAAGCTGACGGGTAAGGTCGGCCGCTTCACCTACGGCATTCTCTCAGCTTACGACACGAGTCCGACAGAAAGCCTCTGGGATGTTCACAACGGAGGAACGAGTGGAAACGACAACGCCCTCTTCAACATCTTCCGCGTGAAAACCGATGTGTTCAAAGAATCATATCTGGGTTTCTGTCTGGCTGATAAGGAAATTGACGGCTCATATAACCGTGTTTTGGGTGTAGACGGCCAGTTCAAGTTCAATAACCGCTTCTTTCTATCCGTCCAGGCTATAGGCTCCAAGACAAAGTATGGTGAAGAGGAGACGGGCATTGTTCCGGCTACATATGCTGATTTTTACTACTTTACAAAATTCTGGAGCGGAGGATTGTACTGGATGTCGATCCATCCCGAGTTTGAGGCATCCTCCGGTTTTGTCAACCGGACGGATTATAAAACTCTCGGCACATGGACAAACTTCAATTTTTACCCAGAGAAGAAGTACTTGAACCAGGTGCAATTGGGTTTTAGGGGAGGGATGAGGTACGAATACTTCGGGCAAACTCTGGTGGATGAATGGGTACGAGCGCACCTTCATCTCAGGTTCAATGAATTCAGCATGATGAACGTCTCTTTCGCGAACGAATTAGAGAGGTATGAAGGGATCGATTTTAACCTGAATAGCTTCAGTATTGAAGCCGAGACAAATCTTATTAAATGGCTTCCTTTCGGATTTTACGTAGGGATGGGGGACAGCATTTTTTATGACCCGGATGATCCCTTCCAGGGATGGAGTCACTCCTATGTGCTCTATATGACTGCGAAGCCGAATAAAAGACTTCAGGTGTCACTGAGTTTGCAGAAACAGGTTTTCTGGGAAGAGAGAGGTGGCGAGGAAGTTTATGATTTCAATGTTCTGCGTACAAGAACCACATACCAGCTTTCCAAGACCCTTTCTCTGCGAGCGATTGTGGATTACAACCATTATGATGAAGAGGTTTACGGAAGCTTCCTGGTCAGCTGGATATTGAGACCTGGGACTGTTTTCTTTTTCGGCGTGGACAATAATTTTTTAAGAGACGAATTCGGCAAGCTCGGCCAGGCCCATTACAGCGTCTTCCTGAAATTCTCTTACTGGTGGAGAATGTAATCCATCGTTTTTGAGTATCTGTCGGCATTAAGGAATCTCCTCTTAGTCATGTCATTGCCACGCTGCGTTCGCAATGACATCCAAAAAATGTTGCCAAATTACTGAGCACGTACAACAGGTCCTTTCTTGGGGATCATCCCTTTTAGTCCTTATGCTTAAGAAAAGAAGGAATGTCGCCTTTTAAAAAAGAGGACTGTCCTCTTTTTTTCTTTTTTCTTCGAATCATTGCAGTTTACTTGTGAGTTGTCTCAAGTATAATAGACGCATGAGTTTGGATTTCTTGCGGGAAACAGAAGAATTTAAAGAGATTCTCCAGGCCATAAGGCAGGGAGATAAGGGGCTTAAGGCCACTGGGCTCATAGATTCGGCTAAGGCTTATTTTCTTTCTCTCTTGGCCCTGAATTCAAGGAAGAGAATTATTTTTATCCAGCCGCATTCTTCATCAATTTCCCAGATGGATGAACAGTGTCGATTTTATTTATCACAGTACTCATCCCACCTGCGCTTGTGTTCTCTGCCCTCTCTTTCTGAAACACCTTACCAGGAGTTTTTCCCTCCTCTTGATTCAATCTCTTCCAGAATGAGATTTTTCTATGACTTGGCCACTCATCTGCCTTCCTTGGTCGTGACCAACCTCTTGGGATTGCTCAAGCCTTTTCCTACGCCTCAGAATATAAAGAGTCTTTTCTTAAACTTGGAGGTCGGAGCGAATGGAGGACGCGACAAGGTTCTGGACACAATCGAGGAATATGGTTACACCCGAGAAGATTTAGTCAACTCCGCCGGAGAATATGCCTGGCGTGGAGGAGTTGTTGATGTCTTTTCTCCCTGGCATTCCTTTCCTTATCGCGTCGAGTTCAGCGGAGATGAAATTGCATCCATTCGAGAATTCGATACATCGACACAGCGCTCGATAAAAAAAGTCGACCGTCTGCTGTTTCCCTCATTGAGAGAGTTCCCGAGTTCGCCTCATTTTTTCAGAGAGTGGGAGGAGCTGGCCCAAGCCCGCGGAGGTACGGCGCCCTGGAAAGATACAAGCGACAAGATATTACTGATAAAACAGGGAGATTTATTCCCCTCCTTTTTTTATCTCTCACTCCTTCATAAAGAGCACTTTGTGCCCTTCACTCGTTATCTCAGGAATTATCTCTTCGTCATCGATAATTTTGAAGAAACGGAGAAAGAATGGGAAGAAAACATCAAGGATTTGAACGAGCAGTATGCAGAGTTGAAAAAGCAGAAGAAATTTGCACTTTCTCCGGAGGAGATTTATCCGCCTTCACTCTGGGAGATGATCAAGAAAGAAGCCATACGCTGGCAAGAATTTTCGGTGAGAAGAGGAAAGAAAACCTTTTCCTTCCCCTTTCAGTCTGTACCGCAGTTTAAAAATAAGATTCCCTTTTTCATCCAGTATCTCAAGAAATTGCAGAAAGAAAGGGAGAGATGCCTCATCTATTTTTCGAGCCAGGATGTTCGCCAGAAATTAGCCAGTCTCCTCTCTCAGCATCAAATCACGCATATCGAATCTTCCACGCCTTTTATCTTGCCCAAAAATGAAGCCATCGTACTTCTTGTCGGAGATATGACTCAGGGCTTCGGCTATCCCAGTGAAAAAATCAGCTTTTTTTCTGAAAGGGATATTATTACTGAAGAGAAAGTCATCGTCTCCCGTCCTCGAGTCAAACCCTTTCTTTCCCATTTCCAGGACCTCAAAGCAGGAGATTATGTTGTTCATACGGATTATGGGATTGGGATTTTTAAAGGACTGATTAAACTGGATGTCGATAAAAGCGGACGGGAATTCATTGAAATAACCTATAGAGATGAAGACAAGCTGTTTGTCCCTGTTGAGGACCTCAACCTGGTGCAGAAATATTCGACTCTTGGCTCAAAAACGCCGCTTCTCAATAAATTAGGGACTCTTTCCTGGGAAAAAACGAAAAACCGAACAAAGAAAGCTATAGAGAAAATGGCCAGGGAGCTTTTGCAGCTTTATGCGCAGCGGAAGGCTATTAAAGGATTCAACTACAGTCCTGACGGCACCTGGCAGTCTGAATTTGAGAGAACGTTTATATTTGAAGAAACAGAGGACCAGCTGAAAGCCATTAAAGAGATAACGAATGATATGGAGTCCGAGCCTCCCATGGATCGTCTTCTCTGCGGAGATGTTGGATACGGGAAAACAGAGGTGGCGATCCGGGCATCCTTCAAGGCCGTGATGGACGGAAAACAGGTCGCTGTTCTTTGCCCCACCACTGTTCTCGCCAGTCAGCATCTGCAGACTTTCAGAGAGCGGATGGTTTTGTTTCCTATCCGGATAGAAGGCCTGACCCGCTTTCAGACGAAAGGCCAGCAGAGTAAAATAATTGAAGATATAAAAAAGGGACTGGTCGACATTGTCATCGGAACCCATCGTCTCCTCTCCAAAGATGTTCAATTTCACGACTTAGGTTTGCTGATTATCGATGAGGAACAGAGATTTGGAGTCAACCACAAGGAAAAAATCAAAAAGATGAAGACTGAGGTTGATGTCCTGACAATGAGCGCGACACCCATCCCCAGAACTTTGAACTTATCTCTGACCGGTATCAGAGATATTAGCCTGATTGAAACTCCTCCGAAAGACAGGCTGGCCATCCATACCGTAGTGACTCCTTTCAGCCCAAAGCTTATCGCCTCTGCCATAAAAATGGAATTGGCGCGGAAAGGACAGGTGTACTTCATTCATAACAGGATTGAAGATATCGATAAAGTGGCCAGGATGGTCGGGAAGTTTGTTCCCCAGGCAAGAATAAGTATTGTCCATGGGAAGATGCCGAGCGCGGCCCTTGAGAAGAGGATGATCGATTTTATCAATCAGAAGAGCAATGTACTTGTTTCCACTACGATTATCGAAAATGGAATTGATATTCCTCTCGTCAACACCCTCATCGTTGAACGGGCAGACCTTTTCGGGCTGTCACAGCTCTACCAGCTCCGTGGAAGAGTGGGCCGTTCTTCTCGACAGGCCGTGGCATATTTTCTCGTTCCTCCCTATAGCGCGCTCACTCCCCTGGCTAGAGAACGCCTCAAAGCGCTCCAGGAGTTCACAGAGCTGGGATCAGGATTCCGTTTGGCAGCAAAAGATTTAGAAATAAGGGGAGCTGGAAATTTTTTGGGTTCGGAGCAACATGGATACATGGAAGCGGTCGGGTTTGATTATTACATGCATCTATTAGAGCAGACAATAAAGGAGCTCAAGGGAGAAGCACGGGAAGAGATCAAGAGTGAGATCAACCTGAGATTGGATATCCGCATCCCTGAGAGCTACCTTCCTCAGATAAACCTGAGACTCAACCTTTACAAGCGTGTCTCCTCCGTTGAGAGTTTAGAAGAGATAGAGAAGATTAAGAGCGAAATCAAGGACAGATATGGGCACCTTCCTCGGAGTGTCAGGGGTCTTCTTAGCTACGGCGTGATAAAATTCCTGGCCCAAAGGATAAAGATCCGATCTATTGACCGCGTGGGAAAGAGAATTGTCATCAAATTTTACCCGACTTCATCCGTGAATTTGACGCGCTTGACCGGGCTCGTTAAAAAATACTCAGGAACTATCACTCCCCAAGGAGTAATGAGCTTGACCATGCGGGCTGAAAGAGAAAATCAAATAATGGATGAAACGGCATCAATCTTGAAGGAGTTATCTTTAATGTAATATAATGAACATGACTGGATGAAATGATGATTTTGATTAGAAAAAAGAGCCTGGTTTATTTGATGCTCTTGAGTGTTCTTATTTTGATTAACACGAATTGTAAAGTCCCAGATACACAGGAAGGGACCTCGGTTTTTGACCATAGTGATACCCAGAGAATGAACAGTGCTGTCCTTGAGGTCGAGGGCACGCTCTATTCTAATTCAAACTTCGAACAGTATATTCGAGCGACTCTTGGAGATGACCAGGAAGCTTTAACTGTCGTATCTTTGAGCCGGCTCTTCGACAATTTTATTGAGGAGAAGCTTCTGCTGCAGGCTGCGCGGATGGTAAATATGGTTTTGACTGAGGGGGAAAAGGAAGAATATCTGGAAAGGTTGTCGACCGAATTTAAAGCCGAAGAGAGTCAGGTTCCCGTGGAAGAAATGGATACAGATATCCTGTTCGAGAGATTGCTGATAGAGAAGTACACCTATGAGCTCGTCAGGACGATTGAAGTCACAGAAGAGGAGATTAAAGAGTATTATGATTATTATAGGAGGGATTTTTTGCGGCCCGAAAGAGTAAAAGTCAGCCAGATTTTACTGGAATCAGAGGATGAGGCCCTCCTTGTCATGGAGAGAGTGAGGAATTCTACCGAGGAGGAGTTCAGGCAGATTGCCAAGGAAGAATCCGTTGGATTAGAGGCTTTGAAGGGCGGAGAAATGGGTGTGTTTGAGATGGGCCAGCTCCCCTTTGAAATGGAGAAAGTGATATTTTCACTTAAGGAGGGAGAATTAAGCCAGATAGTGGAATCCTCCTACGGCTTTCATATTTTCAGGGTCGATAAGAGGTTTGCCCCGGTGCTTATCTCCGAAGAGGAGGCTTCCCCAACTATCAGGGCGAAAATTCGCGACCAAAAGGTTAAAGAAAGAATTTCCCGGCACATAGAAGAGTTGAAAACAAATTTGAAATGGACTTTTTATCCTTTAAATCTGCCCTTTCCTTATCAAAGGAACGATCAATGAGAACAACAAGGCTTTTTCTGATTCTTCTTCTTATTTCCGCAATCCCGTTTGCTGCCAGCCAAGAAGTCATTGAGGAAATCGTAGCCATCGTCAATGATGATATCATCACTCGTTCTGACTACAGGGAAGCGTTTGAAACAAATTATCAGATTCTTAGAGCTCAATTTCAGGGTGAAGATTTTGAAAAGCAGCTGGAGTGGATGAAAAAAAATCTCATGGAACAGTTGATAACAAGTCTACTTCTTTTGCAGGAAGCCGAGAAGTTGGAGAATATCAACGTTGATGAACAGGTGAGGTTGTATATAGACAATATAAAAAAAGAGAATAACATTAATTCGGACGAAGATTTAAAGAGAATCCTGAAGCAGCAGGGTACGAGTTATGAAGAATGGTCAAGAGTGTTGAGGGAGAATGTGATGAAGGATGCTGTTATTTTTTCAGAAGTTCAGCGCAGTATTGTCATCGACGAGGCAGAAATCGTCAATTATCACAAGATCCATCCTGAGGAGTTTACAGAACCCCCCGAGTTCAAGCTGAAAGCCATCACTCTAACCTCTGACTCTGGAAGTGATGAAGGAATAGAAGCCAAAAAAAGAGAGATCAGCAGTAAGATTGCGGCTGGAGAGGATTTTGGGGCTTTAGCCAGCGAGTACTCCGAGGGGCCTGAGAAGGAAACGAACGGAGATCTGGGGAATTTTAAAAAGGGCGATCTGGCAAGGGAGCTGGAAGAACCGGTCGAGAATTTGGAACAAGGCGAAGTGACCCCTTGGATTCAATTCAGGAATGCATGGTATTTGCTGAAACTGGTGGAGAAGAAAGAGGCACGCGTGAAACCTTTTGAGGAAGCCCGGGATGATATTGAACAGAGGCTTATGGGTCAAAAAACACAGGCAAAACTTGAAGAATTCTTGAAAGAGCTCAAAGAAAAAAGCTATATAAAAATTCTCAATCCCAATCCTTTAAATTTCTAATTGTCAGATTGGAGTCAGACCTGAGTCACTTCAGTGATTATTTGAAGACTTGCAGTCAATATTCGATGGAAGCTCGGGGATTCAAAGATAGAAAATCGATTTATGATGACTGCCAAGCCTGACCCCGCAGAGTCCGGCTCTAATAACTAAAGTGACTAAGGTCTGACCCCAATTTATTTTATGTGATAAAGATGGCGGCGGCAAAGGCCGTTGTCCAGAGTCCTTTTTTTCCTTTGGCGGTTTGAGTGATATTTCTTGTTCTCACTGTCAATTTGTCAGATAGCCTGTAGAGTTTTTTTTCTTCGTCCCAGATTTGGCTGGTGTCGAAGTTCACACCCAGAGTGGTAGCCAGCATGTAGGCGGCGAGATCTTCGGCATACTGGCCGGCTTCATTCTCATTCTGACCGAAACCATGATGTTCGGAAAGATAGCCATAAAGGTTCGGATCGTTTGAACGAGCAAGGCCCACGGATGCCGATATCATACGGTGGGCTTCATCGGTTGAGGATTCACTCATCACTAAAAAGAGAATTTGGCCTGGCTTGAGATATTTTAATCCTTCCTCTTTAGAGACTAGTTTACAGTGTGGCGGGAAGATACTTGAAATCTTCACAAGGTTAAACGGAGCTATTCCCGCGGCTCTCAATGCCTGCTCAAAACTGGCTAGTTTTTCCTTGTGCTGTCCTTTTCCTTTTGTCAGGAATGCTCGAGTTGGGATGATTGCACTCATTGGATACCCTTTCTTTTAAAGAAGATGTTGGGGCGAGATGTTCTCTTCGGAATTAACGGCCTGCAGCAAAAAATAGCCACTTTTTTATTTTTTCTTTGGTTTCAGCGGCTCATCGGGCTTGAAATCGATGTCTTTCGATATGTCCCATTCTCCGAGTTGAGCATACCGTGATCCCTTGAGCTTGACAAAAAGTTTAACCGAAGAGATTTCCCATGCCGGGTTGTCCTTAAAGTCGCTTAAACGGTTTCCTTCGACACCATAATTACTTCTCATGGTGATGACGTCGCTGACCTCTCCAGGCATAAGGGCTTCTTTTGTCATGGCTGAGTAGAGGGCATCACCCTGGACCGCCTTTACTCCCCTGAGAGTAAAGATAGCGTTAAAGTACACGAATTTTAAAGGTTTATCTGATAGGTTTTTAACCTGGAAAGAGATTTCTGGGGCCAGTGTCAATTTTTCAGGCCAGGGGGAGTAGTACTTCTTTACCCATTTTGATTTGAAATCTATGATTTCAAAATAGGTCTTGAGCTCTTCAATGGTGGGCACAACTCCGCAGGCTGAGTGAAATATGGTTAAAGCCAATACTGTCAGGATGAGGACTCTAACGGAAACGACTTTGGTCATTTGCTTTCTCCTTCATTTTACTATAATTGATGGATGGAAATTATTCAATCCTTTTTACTTTTTGCATTTTTTTAAAATTTTGGATATTTTGAGAGCAGAATGAAAGAAAAGATTTTACGGCTTAACCTCTATATCGGGATTTTCATCCTCATCGGTTCAGCCTTGCTCCTGGCACTTCAAGTTTCTTTTTTCAAAACATGGTTTTTTTCTTTCGCCTGGTGGTCTTTCATACTCTTGATGGATAGCTTGAATTACAGAAGAAGCGGTGCTTCGCTTCTCTCCGAATCACCTCGAAATTTTCTTTTTACGGCTTTTATCTCCGTTTTCGTCTGGCTGATCTTTGAGCTATTCAACTTGAGACTGAAAAATTGGAGCTACCATAATCTTCCTGAGAGCGTCGCGCTGAGATGGCTCGGCTATTTCATCGCTTTTGCCACCGTGATTCCGGCAATGAGGGAGATCGCTTTATTCATGGAGGGGCTCTTTAAGAAAAGCAAACTCGCCCTTTTTCGACTCCGGGCCTCACCTCTACTCTTGAGGATATTTTTTATTTCTGGGATTATTTTATTCTTGCTCTTCATCGTCTGGCCTCGCCTCTTTTTCCCTTTTGCCTGGCTCTGTTTTATTTTTCTGCTCGAACCCGTAAATATCTGGCTGGGAAATGATTCGTTGTGGAAAGATGTGGAAAAGAGGGACTGGACCCGCTTCTGGAGCTGGGTTTCCGCAGGACTGGTGGCCGGATTTTTATGGGAGTTCTGGAATTTCTGGGCGGCCTCCCGCTGGGAATACACCCTGCCTTATCTCAATTTTTGGAGGATCTTTCAGATGCCCGTTTTCGGCTATACGGGTTTTCTTCCTTTTGCTCTCGAGATTTTTGCCATCTATCAAATTCTTCTCTTCCTGAATAAAAAAATGCAATCCAGGATTATTCTGAAAGTCATGGTCGTTATTTTGCTGTTTGTTGCCTATGGAGGAGTTTTTTATCTTATCGACACTTATACACTAAAGTAAAAAAGGGACAGGTCCCTTTTTATTCGACTATCTGTGATACAAAGACAAGTTCGAGTTTATACTTATCTGCAAGATGCAAATTTTCCCTGAGAACCTTCAGAGTTACATTTGTGGGATGACCGATGCCCACCGCTTTTTTATTTCTCTGCGCCCTTCTGAAGAGCTCAAGTAATTGATTTTTAATGTAGTCCTCACGGGTTTCTCCATCGAGGAAAACGTGGCGATAGGCTGTAGGAATTTTCATCCTTTGTGCGACTGTATACGCCGTCGACTTGACCGATGTCCGACTGTCAATGAAAAAAAGATTCTTGTCCTTTATAGCGCCAAGAATGATATTCATGATGATTTCATTCGGTGTTATTTTGGAGCCCATATGGTTGTTGACCCCTTTGATATAAGGGACTCGTTCAAGGTCAATATCCATGGTTCTTCTGATATCTTCTTCGCTCATCTGTGAATGGATGAGCCCTTCTATATCATTTTCCTCATCACTGTTGATAGATTCGAGCGGAAGGTGAAGCATGACCTCCAGGTTATTTTGGTGGGCGATCCGGGCTGTTTCCTGGGCCAAGGGGCTAAAGGGCAGAATTGAAACGGTTATAGGTTTCTGGAAAGAACAAATTTCTTGTATGGCTTCCAGGCTGTATCCCATGTCATCGATGATGATAGCCACTTGATTAGTCGGTTCTTTCTTCCGGGAGACGGACTCATCCGCAATATCCTTCCGAACTGAAAAGAGAATGATCAGCCCTTTTTCTTTTTCCCCTCCCACTTGCCAGAGATAGTAATTCTTATCTTCCCCCGGCTGTTCCTCCTTCCCCAGGATGGGAGCGTGGACTTTCGCCAGTTCTGATTCAAGATAGGATTCCACTTGTTTGTAGGCTTCTATAGAGAGATCGATCATGAGATGGAGGACACCCTTTGTGTCTCTGAACTGTTGAACGGATTCATTCGATATTGCGTGTAGAGGCAAACTCTTGAGGACAACCTGTTCCAGTGTCTCTTGGCTCACTGCTGCTTTCTTTTCTCCAAGAAGGGCAGAAAAGAAGTATGACCGGTCTTCTTTCTTCCAGCTGATAAAGTCCAAGCCAAGGACTGAAAAAAGCACCAGAAGAGAAAGGATTATGAGTATGAGATGTGAAGGCTTGATGATTTTTTTTCTGTCAGACCTGCTCTTTTGCATGAATTATATATCAAGATTAAGAGGAAAAGCTTTTTTTTAGGTAAATGCTCTCGCTTTGCTCCTCCATCTTGACTTTAACATCAGGCGCGACCCCTTTTTCCCATAACTTCTTACCAGAATTCAGATGGAAAATTCCAGAAGTAAGCAGTAATCCACTCCCATCCTCTAATCTGAAAAATTTCTGTTTTGCTGCGAGACCCGGAGTTTGGAGCCCGATGATTTTAGCTCTTTTGAATTCTTGAAGAACTCCAGCGACTATCTCTGCCGGGCCGTATGTGGCTTGATTGGTCCAGACAACTAACGGTAGTTTTTCGAGTTCGGCATTATCCGGACAGCCAAGATATTCTTTAGGGTCTTGCTTATTTACGAAATAGCCTATTTTTGAGGCTTTCAAGAAGATATTGATGAGCTTTCGGGCTTCCTGGATTTCTCCTTCGTAACAGTTTCTTAAATCCAGAATCAATGGATTTTTTGCTGACTGAAGACGAGAGAGGATTTTTTCTCTGGCAGTCTTGACACTGGGAGGGTAAAGGTGGTGGATTTTAAGAATTCCGCTTGTCCCCTCAGCAGGAGTGAAAGAAATGGGCTCTTTAAAAAGCTGTGTTCTTTCAACGCTGATCTCTTGTGTCTTCTCGCCTCTGATAGTCCTGAGATTTACGGGTTTTTCCTCTCTATCTTTGAGGTACAGAGTCGTTTCCAACAGACTCATCATCTGCGGGGCCTTGCTGTCAATAGCGCTGATGGAATCGCCAATCTGGATTCCTTTTTTTTGCGCAGGGGATTTTTCGATGATTCCGATAACCAGCGGAAAAGAGCCATATCTCTTGTAAATCACGACTCCAATATCCTTCAGGTCGGTTTCCATGCGCTGGCTGTACCTCCGCATGCTCTCCTGGTCTAGGTAGCAGGAAAGGGCATCCAGTGAATTGACCATTCCCTTTAAAGCACCCTTCATCGTTTGTTCCGGATCCACTTCTTCAATGTAGTTGGTCCGGATATTGTGGATGACTATTTGGAGTAAATCAAAGCTATTGTCAGCAGAAAGATTCGTGAAGAGTCCGGGGACCAGGCTTCTTTCAGCTATTAAAAGAAGCGAGATGACAGCGAGGACTGTCAGGAGAACGAATTTTGCGCTTTTTCTACTCATTTTTTTACGAATACTGATTGTATCATCTTCTTCTTAGCCATTTCAAGGGATCAACGGGTTTGGCCTTGGAACGAATTTCAAAATAGAGAGTGACTCCCTGGAATGAGCCGGTGTCACCGACAATGGCAATGGGTTGTCCGGTTTTAACCAGTTCTCCCATTTTTACCAGGAAATCTGCGCAGTGGCCGTAGAAAGATAGATAGCGGATTCCATGATCGATGATGAGAAGATTGCCATATCCTTTAAAATAGTCAGCAAACACAATCTTGCCTGGATGGATAGCTTTAACAACCGCCTGGTTTTTCTGGGGAGAGATTTCGATTCCGTTGTTGAAGGTCACGGTTCGGAATTGGGGATGGACCTGCCGGCCAAAGGCCGACACAACGGCTCCTTCAAGCGGCCAGGGGAGTTTTCCTCTTTGCTCGTAGAGCGGAACGATAGTGATCGGGAAGGAAATTTCCTCTTTGAGGAGCTTTTCTATCAATAGCTGGAGCTGTTGAGCCCTGTCATTAAGTTCTTCCAGAGCTTGAAGATGCATTTTTTTGTTTTCCTTGATATCTTTGATCAGGGCCTTCTGTTTTCTCTCCTGCACATCGAGTTCCTGCCTTTTCTTCTTCGTTTTCCAGATTAAATTTGAACTTTCCTTTTTTTTCTCCTCGAGTTCTCTTTCTGAATCCTTGAGCAGAGACAGAGTATCCGCGTAGCTGGAGATGACTTCATTCTGATACTGCACCAGAAGTGTCAAATTTTTACTCTCGGAAACGAGTGTACCCATGTTTTCGGCCTGAATCATAAACTGGAATGGATTGACTTTTCCGAATTTATACATGGCGACAAGGATTTTTTCGATGGATTCTTTCTCATCATCCAACTTGGATTTGAGTCGAGGCATTCTTCGTTGTATGGATGACAACTCCTGGTTCGTCTTGCCCAACTGCATGGTGTAGAGTGAAATTTCTTTCCTGATTAAATTTTTATGGAAGCCAATCCTGTCCAGCTCAGAGAGAAATGTCGATTCCTTTTTTTCCTCTTCCTCTAATCTCAGCTTGAGCTGGTCGATCTGCTCGGAGATGTCCGCCAGACGCTTTTTATATTCGGTGATGTCCTGCTGGCCGGAGAAACCGAGATTCAAAGAAAAAATTAGAACGAATAGAATTCTGGAAATGAGTTGGATTCCGTCCAGCCGTTTTTTACGGAACTTCATTATTTTTAATGATATCCTCCGGTGTTGATTTTATCAACTAAAAAAAAAGCAGGAAAATGGAAAGTGCTAGACAATTACTTTGGGAAAATGTCGAATGTTGAGATGCGAATCCTTATGCTTATATTTTGTCTTTTTTATAAAAATATTTAGTTGTGACTTTTCCGACCATTCCGGCCAGAATAATCATGGATATCAGGTTGGGGAACGCCATGAAGGCGTTGGCCATATCTCCTATATACCAGACGATATTCAGGTGCGGACCCTGGATATTCGCTCCGATGAACAACAGGACGATGAACGCAATCCTGTAAGGATAAATGATTCGCACTCCAAAGATATACTCCAGGCATTTTTCACCGTAGTAGCACCATCCCAGAAGGGTTGAATAGCCGAACAGAAAAGAACTCAGAGCGATGATGTATCCTCCAAAAGGGATGACGGAGTCGAAGGCGGCAGCTGTCAGCTTCGTGGAGGTCAGACCTTCCGATGAGCCAAATACAGCCGTTTTGAGATACATTCCTGTGATGACTATGGTCAGGGTGGTGAGGGTGTTGACGACGAGTGTGTCGATAAACGTTCCTGTCATGGCGATGAGGCCGTTCCGCGAGGGGTCTGAGGATTTCGAAGCGGACTGAGCGATGGCTGCTGAGCCCAATCCGGATTCGTTGGAGAGAAGCCCTCTTCTGACACCGACACTGATTATCAGTTTTACAGAAGCTCCGACCATTCCTCCGCCGACAGCTTTAACGGAGAAGGCGGATTTAAAAATGACGGCAAAGGCTTCAGGGAGGTGGACGATGTTGGCCCCGATGATGATAAGAGCTCCTCCGAAATAGAGGAGGATCATCGTCGGAACCAGCCGTTCGGAGACGGCGCCGATTCTCTTGATTCCTCCCAGCACAACCGCTCCGACCATGGTGAATACGACAAGGCCAGTTATCCAGAAGGGAACGCCGAGCTGGTCGTTGAAGACAAGAGCCATTGAGTTGGACTGGGCCATGTTGCCTGTGCCGAAGAGGCAGGTGAAAGCACCGCAGATGGCAAAAAACATGCCCATGAATTTTGCGAATTGCACATTTTTTATGCCGTAGCGGGCGTAGTACATGGGTCCGCCGGACATTTCGCCGCGCTCATTCTTTATCCTGAACTTGACTCCTAAAAAGCCTTCAGCGTACTTTGTGGCCATTCCAAAAAAGCCCGCGATCCACATCCAGACAGGCGCGCCCGGTCCGCCAGTGGCAATGGCCGTGGCCACACCCGCCAGGTTTCCGTTGCCCACTGTCGCAGCCAGGGCGGTCATCAAAGCGGCATAAGGAGAAATATCCCCTTCTTCTTTTTCAGACTTGTCCTTCTTCATCGCTCCCTGGAGGACCATCTTCAAGGAAAGAATTAGGCGTCTGACCTGGATCAACCGGGTGACAATAGTGAGCGTGATCCCGATTAAAAAGAGAAGGACAACCATCAAGGGCATCCAGATAAAATCGCTTGTTTCTTTGGTGAACACAAGGGCTTTATCCAGAAGAGAGAGAGAGACATTGAAGTTGAACTCGAGCGTTTCATCTCCTTCTCCAACTGCGATTTCTCTTCTCTCTCCTCCCGCAGGCGTTGCGCTGTAAAGGTCAACCCAGAGAATGTATTTTCCCAGCTCGATGTTCTGGAAAGAGTAGTTTCCCTGTTTATCGATTTTGGCCTCGATACTGCTTTCCGTCCCGATGGCCTCGAGCAGTACAGACCCATGAGTGTAGGGCTCTCCTTTGGCTGTATTAATGACTTTGCCCTTGATTTCGGTCGCGTTTAAAAAGGAGAATCCAGAGAGTGAAAAAACTAATAAGATTATGACGATGAATTTTTTCTTCATGGTTTATTTATCCTGAAATTGTTTTAATAAAGTAAAGAATGAAGAGTATGGCTATTGGTGTGATAAACTTTAGCGAGAAGATCCATATCGGACGCAGTTTGAATCGTGGATTTCCCGAAGCGATTTCCTTGAGTGCCTTTTTTACTCTCCAGATATAGCCCACGAAAATACAGATAAAAAAAGCACCCACTGGCAGTGCGATATTCTGGAAAACGAAAGCAAAAACGCTCAATACTCTAAGTTTAGTGAAAAACTGCATCCCTCCTGTGGAGAGGGCGGAGGGAATACCGAGAATAATTATGATGATTCCAATAACAAGGACGGCTTTTTTTCTCGACCAGTTTCTCTCATCGACAAAATAAGCGACAGGCACTTCAAGGAGAGAGATGGTCGATGTCAAGGCGGCTACGGTGAGAAGCGTGAAAAAAAGAATCCCAAATATATATCCACCGGGGAGCTGGGAAAGGATGAGGGGAAAGATTTGGAATGCCAGGCCCTCTCCGCCGACATCGCCCGGCTGACCGGAGAAAGCGAGAGTGGGAAAAATAATCAGCCCGGCGAGCAGGGCGATCAAGGTATCCGCGAAGGAGACCCATCCCGCGGATGAGACGAGATTGTTCGATTTGGAGATGTAGCTGCCGTAGGTGATCATCGTTCCCATGCCCAGGCTGAGAGAGAAGAAAGCCTGCCCGACAGCGTACAGAATAACCGTGCCGCTTAGCTTGGAGAAGTCAGGTTTGAGATAAAAGGCGATTCCCTGACCTGCGCCGGGAAGAGTGAGGGCCCTGACTGCCAGAAGCACGATCAGCAGGAAAAGAGCGGGCATCAGGATCTTTGTCCATTTCTCGATTCCTTTTTTAACTCCCTTGGAGATGATGAAAATAGTCAATCCCATGATCAGACCAAAAAAAATGAAGACTTGGAGAGGATCAGAAGTGAAATCTGCGAATATCTGATTCGACATTTCCGCTGTGAGCTGTCCTTTGAATGCTCCGGCGGCGGTTTTGAAGATGTATCCGGCTGCCCAGCCCGCAACGACCGCATAAAAGGAGAGAATAAAGATGCCGGCAATGATTCCTATGTAGCCGACGAGTTTCCAGGGTGAACCAGGCTTGATGTACTCGAAGGCGCCGACAGGATTCTTCTGTGCGTGACGGCCGATAGTCAGCTCAGCCAGCATCACTGTGAACCCGATGAACACCACAGCCAGGATATAAACAAAAACAAAAACCGCGCCGCCATTCTGACTGGCCACGGTGGGAAAACGCCAGATATTACCCAGGCCTATGGCTGAACCTGTCGCAGCTAAAATGAAGGCAACTTTGGAACCCCAGATTCCTCTACTGCTTATTTCCTGGCTCTCCATTTTTCAGTCTCCTTAATCCGGGCAGTCGAAAATTATCATATTTATCCGTATTTATTACCATAAAAAGAAGACAGGCTCAACAAAATAAAAAGTAAAATGGGATTTCATCTTAGCAGTAGATATTTCTTTTTCTTCTCCATTCCACCCAAGGGATTGCCTCTGAGGACACACAAAGAAATAAGAAAAGGGAGGCCGAGAATGTCAAATTCTAAGACGCAATCCCAAAAAGAGGTTGCCTAATTCCTGCTTCCTTCTTAAAATTAGAAGTCAATTCATCTGACTTGTTTTATGAATAATTCAGTGTGCCTGTGTTATTCACGAGTCGAGGTTGCCTTAGACTCTGTTGCGAAGAGAGCAGCGAATGTGGCAATCTCATGCTGGTCGCAGAGAATGATGAGATCGCCACGCTCCGCTCGCGATGACAATTGATCTAATGAAAAGGTCGTCAGATTTGCTCGCCCGAAGGGTGAAAGATGCCGACATAAGATTATTTGTCATCCTTAAAAGATGTTTTGAATAAGGTGTCGGCAGATTTTATGAATAATTCAGGGAAAGGAGGTATTTGATATGCCCACAGTCGAAATAAAGCCTGATGTCTACTGGATTGGAGTGAATGACAGGACCACCGATCTTTTTGAAGGGATATGGCCGATCACAAAGGAAGGAGTTTCCTACAACTCCTATTTGATAAATGACGAGAAAAAGGCAGTCATTGATCTGACGAAGTCATTCAAAGGAGATGAATATCTGGCTCAAATCGATGAAGTCGCAGATATATCAAAAATTGACTATGTGGTTATCAACCACATGGAACCCGATCATTCTGGCCTGATCAGGACAGTCAAAAGGATCGCTCCTCGGGCCACTTTCATAGGTTCTGCAAAGACCAAGGAAATGCTGGATAGCTTCTTTTCCATTAAAGAGAATGTCCGCGTCGTAAATGATGGGGATACGCTTTCTCTTGGGAAAAAAACCTTGAAGTTCTTTGCCACTCCTTTTGTCCACTGGCCAGAGACGATGATGACGTACGAAACCTCTCATCGAATCCTGTTTTCTTGTGATGGCTTTGGCGGGTATGGCGCTATCCAGGGATCAATCTTTAGCGATGAATGCAAAAATTTTGACTTCTATGAAAAGGAAGCCCTCCGGTATTATGTCAATATTGTGGCCAATTTTAGTGCACGGGTATTGAGTGCGATCGAGAAATTGGCTGATCTCCCTGTGGATATCATTGCTCCCTCTCATGGCTTGATCTGGAGGGAAAATCCCTCCCACATCGTGAATCTCTACAAGAAATGGGCGGAGTGTGCCAAAGGCAAGACTGAGCCGGCCATCACTCTAGTGTATGGGTCTATGTACGGGTACACGGAGATGATGATGAATGCAGTGGCTCAGGGAATATCACAGACCGGTGTTCCCCTCGAAATCTTCGACGCTGCGCGCACTCATGTGAGTTACATCCTGCCCTCTCTCTGGACAAAGAGAGGGATCATGATAGGTGCACCGACCTATGAGGTTTCCCTTTTTCCGCCTGTGGCTGAGGTTTTGAACACGGCTGCCCATAAGCACATCAAGAACAAGACAGCGGCATATTTTGGAAGCTTTGGTTGGAGTGGTGGCGCGCGAAGAAATTTAGAAAAAATCATCGAGCCTTTGAAGTGGGACCTTGTCGATGCTTTTGAGTTCAGGGGATACCCCAAAGAGGATGAACTCAAGAAGGGAGAAGAATTCGGCCGGAAGTTTGCAGAACGAATCAAGAAAGAAGGATAATTTTTTTGGATCAGATAAAATATATTCAGGCTTTATCTAGAAGAATAAAAGTATGCTTTATTCCTGATTTAGAGGTTTTTCCTTTGGCAAAGCCTGTTTTCAATTTTTCATGCCCTGACTTCGATTATTCGACTCCATTCACACCATAGCCGAAATATGATATATTGATGGAGCTACGCTTGTTTGAGAGAAAAAATGGAAGAGAATGGCTGGAAAAAGAGCTTAAACAATTTTTTGGAAGACCTTAGAATCATCGAGGAATGCAAGGGTGAAACTCCAGAAAACTTCAATCAGTTTTGTGAGTTCATTGCCGAGCCTTGCTTTGAGAGTCTGTCGGAAGAGCTGAGAAAGTATGGGATAAAATCAAAGTACCGGATTAAAAAACGAAAATGGATTGCCTTTGAGGTAAAGTTTCCCAAATCGAGAATAGATAATTTTCATTACATCATCATCCTCCCCAAGAATTCCATCGAACTCAAGTTAAAACTGCGGACAAGGGGGAGGAGAACCAAAAAAAGCTTCGTCGAGGAAAAAGTGGAGCCCTTCATGAAGGATGTCCTTCCTTCGGAGATTTTGAAGCTTCCCAAAGAAAGCTTGATCTTGGACGTGATCAAGCATTACAGAAATTTCAGCTATGAGATTCTGACCAAGACTGAATGATCAGCCATAGATTAGTTTCTATTTGCGTTCCCTCCATTTTTTAGTCCTTCCTCTTTTTATGATTATTCCCGTGATGTTCAAATACTCGAGGGATCTATCCCATTTTTTCTGAACGGCCGTTTTCATGGAAGTAAAGAATTGAAATCAGGGCATAGATTTGTTACCTTTCATTTCTTTAAATGAGAAAGAAAAAATTAGCTCCGGGAATCCTGAAGATTCAACTCCTGATTCTATTATCCTATTCGTCTATTACCGTATTGACTCTTCTCTCCCTCTTTTTCGAACATTTGGGAGGAAGCCCGCGGCAGATCGGTTTCCTGATGGGACTTTTCGCTTTTGCCGCATTCTTATCCCGTCCGTTTGCTGGCTGGCTCTTGAGCCGATTCAATCCCAGGGGAGTCATGATTGCTGGGCTCTCCCTCATGCTTGTGGTGACATCCCTTCACCCTTTTATCCAGGAATTAAACTGGTTCGTGGTCTTCATAAGGATCTTTCATGGCCTGGGATTTTCCGTATTTGTCCTGGCGGCTTTGTTGATAACAATTAATTTAGTTCACGAAGAAGAAAGAGCCTATGCCATAGGTGTTGTGTCCACCGGCTTCATGATCCCTCTCTTGGTGTTTCCCTTTTTGGGAGAGGAATTAATTCGTAGATTCGGCTTCTTTGCCTTTTTCCTCAGCGCGATTTTTTTATCCGTCATTCCTTTTATCTATGCCTTTTTCATCAAGCTCAACATTCCCGGCTTTTCTGAGGATTCAGAAGCCAAGAGCGTGGGTTTTTTTTCGCTTCTGAAAAAGAAAAAAATAAACTTGATTTTGTTCTTGACGATTGTCTTCGAGATCGGTCTAAGCTCCTGCCTGGCTTTTGTCCCTCTTTTAGCCATCGGTGAATCTCCATTGCGTGCTGGGTACTATTATACCTTTCTCGCTCTGTGTGCTGTGTTCGTGCGCGTTTTCGGAGGGAGTCAACTCAGATTTTGGGGGAGTCCGAAACTGCTTCTGCCGGCCTTTTGTTTGATTTCCGGAGGGGGGCTCTTGATCTCTCTCTCCTCCAGTAATGTATTGCTTGGAATCTCTGGAGTGATCTATGGAATAGGAATCGGGATCCTCTACCCCCATCTCTCGGCTTTGGTTGTCAAGGGAATCACATCCAGAGAGAGAGGAAAAGTTTTGAGTCTATTCGCTTCTTCAGTTGATCTAGGTTTTGCTCTTGGTCCACTTTTCTTTGGTTGGATTTACCAGTCAATCGGAATCCGGCCGTCTTTTGCCCTTATTTCCGCATTCATTTTTATCTCCTCCATCGGCTTTATTCTGTTAGGAAGATCCGAGTTGTTTGGGGAATAAATGGGTTCATAAATGGGGCCGCTTCTCAACATTTATGGTAGACGGAATCAGGCCTTGTTAAATTTGATGCCATGCGCCTTGAGTAGAGTCCTGTTCTTGAAATCCTGATAAAGCCTGATCCCAAATTAATGAAATGTTGAGATGCGACCCCAATTGCGACTTCAATCAGAGGCGCCAGATTAAACGAAACTTCACTCTCTTGTCCAGACGAGTGATCCCTTCTTCCTTTGCCCATTCCACGGCTTGATCATACTCTTCTTGGGTGATGCTTCGGTTGAGCGGCGAGTCGTGAGCTATTCTTCCGCATGGATGATACTGGTCCATGATGTTGACATAAGTGTTTTTTGAGATTTCTTTTGCCAGGAAACGCATCACTTCTCTTGTTCCCGCCAATCCCTGAGGAAGGACAAGATGCCTCACTAATAGGCCTTTCAGAGCGATTCCTTTGTCATTCAAGAGAAGGTCGCCCACTTGTCGATGCATTTCTTTTAGGGCAGACTTGACCACAGAAAAATAATCAGGGACTTGAGAGTATTCTTCAGCCGCATGGCTGTCTTTATATTTAAAGTCAGGCATGTAGATATCAACGACCCCGTCCAGGAGTCTCAGAGCCTCGAGAGAATCGTACCCCCCGGTGTTGTAAACAAGAGGGACGGAAAGCCCTTTATCAATGGCGAAGGGCAGGGCTTTCAGGATTTGGGGGACATAATGAGTTGGCGTGACGAAATTGATATTATGGCAGCCCATTCTTTGAAGCTCGACCATCATCCCGCCCAGCTTTTCGAAAGATATTTCTCTTCCCTCTCCAAGATGGCTTATTGAAAAGTTCTGGCAAAACACGCATTTAAGATTGCAGTGTGTGAGAAAAATTGTACCTGAACCGTGGACACCGACTAGCGGATTTTCTTCTCCGAAATGGGGGGATGCGGAAGAGATTTCCGGATTGAGTCCAGCGCCACAGAAACCCGTTTCTCCTTGAAGACGGTTCACCTTGCAGTGGCGCGGGCAAAGTGTGCACGCTTCAAGCAAAAGGAAAGCTTTCTCGATTTTTTCCGGGAAGAGGCCATCTCGATATGTTTTCAGATAAGCGGCCTCAAATCTCTCTGCATGCATATTTTGCACAGATTATACCATAGGGCTCAGGCTTTGATAACTTTGATTAAAAAGGGTCAAATCGTTGACTTTAGCTGGGACAACGGATATAAATTCAAGTTAATGAGTCAGAGCAAAAGACACGGTGATTTTCTCACCATTCCTCGATTGGATCAGATCCCTTATCTTGTCCACGGCTTTGGAACGAAAAAATGGAAGGATACGGATTTTAAAAAAAGACCCGAGTGGGCAGGCTTCAGGCTCCTCTTCCTCAACCAGGTCCATTCCTCCACCATTCGATTCATAGACAGGCTTCCTGAGAAGAGATTGAGAGGAGATGCCATGATCACAGACATTCCTGAGCTCTTTCTCATCATCAAATCAGCAGACTGCCTACCTGTACTGCTTGTTGATGAATTTCGGAAAATCATTGCTGCCGTCCATTGTGGCTGGAGGGGGACGTCCAAGCGAGTGATAAAAATAGCCGTCCAAGGCATGGCCGATCGTTACAAATGCCAACCCTCATCTCTTCTTGTGGCTTTGGGCCCTTGCATCGAAAGCGAGTGCTATGAGGTTGGGGAGGATGTCCTTCAGAGTTTCAAGAAGGAAGGATTTTCGACCGAATTTTTTCGAGCCCATCCCTCCAAAAAGAATAAATATCTTTTTGATTTAAAAGGAGAAAACATATCGCAGATGCTGAGCCTCGGAATCGAAAAGAAAAATATATACTGCGTGGACGGCTGTACGCACTGTGATGAGTCTTTTCCCTCTCACCGGCGGGACAGAGAGAAAGCCGAAAGAATGCTGAGTTTCATCGGAATGTCATTTTAGTTGCTTTTTAAATAGATTTTTTTTATTCTTTAGCGTGCGATGTCAGAACTGTCTGAAATATCAATCCCGGAATTGACTTTGTTCAAAAGAGGGAAAGTCCGTGATGTTTATGAGATTGAAGACAAACTGCTCGTAGTGGCTTCGGACCGAATCTCTGCTTTTGACTATATCCTTCCTTCTCTTATACCGGATAAAGGAAAGATTCTAACGCAGCTTTCTAAATTCTGGTTCGAGCACACGTCCCTCGTTTGCCCCAATCACCTTATCACTGCAGAGATAGATGAATTTCCCGCTGTCCTGCGCAAACACAGAGAGATTTTGGAGAAGAGGTCCATGCTGGTGAAAAAGACAGAAGTGGTTCCTGTGGAATGCGTGGTGCGAGGGTATCTTTCCGGTTCGGGGTGGAAAGATTACAAGGCCACCGGAAAGACGAGTGGCGTCAAGCTTCCACCTGGGCTGAAAGAGTCTGACCGCTTGGATGAGATCATCTTTACGCCGTCCACGAAAGCGGAAGAAGGACATGATATAAACATTTCTTTTAAAGAAATGCAAAAACTGGTCAAGCCAGAGCTCGCTCAGAAAATCAAGAAGATCAGTATAGAACTTTACCAAAAAGCCTCGCTGCATGCCTACTCGAAGGGGATAATAATCGCTGACACAAAGTTTGAATTCGGGCTTCATAACGATGAGCTTATACTCGTGGACGAGATTTTCACTCCTGATTCCTCTCGATTTTGGCCTCTTTCCAGTTATTCTCCGGGTCAATCTCAGCCAAGCTTGGACAAGCAGTTCGTTCGTGATTACCTGGAAAGCACAGACTGGGATAAGAACTCGCCACCTCCTCCATTGCCTTCGTCCATAATCGAACAGACATCTCAGAGATATTTGGAAATATATAAACTCTTGACTGACAAGAATGAGCTCTGATGCGATGGAAAATCGACCTCCACATTCATTCCAATAGAAGCAGCGACGGAGATTTTTCTCCTTTTCATATTATCCAACTTTCAAAAAAGAATAAGTTGAGAGCCATTTCCATTGCTGACCATGACACTGTGGCTGCCTATCCGGAAGCGCTGGAACTTGGGGAGGAAGAAGGCATCGAGGTCATTCCGAGCCTGGAGCTGACGACACTTTTTGGAGACAGGGAGTTTCATCTTCTCCTTCCCTTTGTCGACTGGAAGAAGAAAATCGTGTCCGAGCTGATCGGTCAGGTTGCAGAAAGAAGAATTGTGGAGGGCAAAGAGCGTATCCGGAAACTTCGAGAGATTGGTTTTGATATCAATTGGAAAGAAGTTTCCAGAAAGTCAAAGCCGAATCCGCCGCTAGGCGTAACGATTGCCCAGGTTCTGCTGGACAAGGCTGAGAAAAAAGATAGTTCGTCTTTAAAAAAGTATTATGAGGGCCAGAACCGGATTTTTGCTCCCTATTTTTTCTACAGGGACTATTTCACGAAGGGAAAGCCCGCTTGGGTTCCCAAGCGTAACCTGGATTTGGTCGAGGTGCTCAGATTGATTCCGCAGACAGAGGCCGTGCCCGTGCTCGCCCATCCGGGAGCCTATTTCCAGAATACTTCCCGCGAAGACCTTGTCGTTTTGAAAGAAAATGGGCTTGAAGGTTTGGAAGTTTACACATTCTATCATGACAGCTCTCAAACGGAGCAATACAGAACTCTGGCTGAAGAATTGGATCTTGTCCCCACGGCCGGCTCTGATTTTCACGGGAGGATTAAACCTCATATCGCCTTTGGCTCCCTCGAGGAAGGGGAGTACTGGATGGTCGAGGAATTGAGAAAAAGGAAAAGGTGACCTGGTGAACGTGCTGGATATTATACTGCTCATCATTCTGGCTGTCACTTCAGTTGTGGGAATCGTGAAAGGACTCGTGAGACAAGTTTTCGGCCTGCTCTCTGTCATTATGGGAGTGATTGTTGCGCTCGGCTTTTATCAACAGGTTTCCTGGATTTATCAGCGGTTCACTTCTTCTGCAATCCTCACTCAATTTTTAGGCTTCCTGACAGTGTTTCTGGCCGTAGTGTGTGTGGGATGGCTGTCTTCCCATCTGCTGTCAAAAATAATCAAAGGTCCGCTCAAGCTCCTGAACAATGTTTTGGGGGCATGTCTTGGTTTTCTCACCGGAATTCTCATCTGCAGCGTTGTTATCTTTGCGCTCTCCGTGTTTCCTGTGAGTCAAAAAACCTTAAAAGACTCGCAGCTTTCCCCTGTTTGTATGAAGATAGCCAGAACCATGGTTGGCTTGATTCCCAAGGATCTCAAGGAAAAATTTAAAGACGCTTATCAAGATATCTCGAAAAAGGTGGAGAAAGATGCAAAAAAAATCCGATAAAGTCACTATTCATCGAAAACTGGAGATAATTATCGAAGAGATGGTGGAAGAGGAATTGAGCCTTAAGGATGGTATGAAGGAATTCGAGAAAATCTATATCGAGACCGCCTCGAAAAAATATAAAGGTAACATGACAAAGATGGCCCAAGCCCTGGGGATTCACCGCAATACACTCCGCAATCGCACTAAGTGCTTAAAAATCAACAAATAAACCAAAATGAATTATTCATAAAATCTGCCGACACCACATACAAAAAACCTCTGAGGGATTAATAATCATCATATGTCGGCATCTTTTCCCCTTCTGGCGAGCAAATCTGACGACCTTTTTTAAAAAAATTGTCATCGCGAGCCACTGGATAGAGCTCGTTAGCATTAAGCAAAGCGATGTCATTGCGAGCGACCGAAAGGAGTGTGGCAATCTCAACCTTTTATTTAAAAGAAAATTTCCGCTGTCGCTTCTCTCCTCGCAACGACGTCTACGGCAACCTCGACTCGTGAATAACTCATTTACTATGAATAATCCTTTTACCATGAATAACCTGATTATTAGCACTCTGTAGCAGAGAGTGCTAATATTTTTACTTTTTTCTTGACAAGCAGGGGGCATTTGAATAAAATTAGCACTCTTTTAGCTATTCTGCTAAAAATCAAATTATTTTTAATTCAATCTCAAGGAGGTTCTTAAATGAAGGTGATGCCACTCCATGACAGAGTTCTTCTAAAGAGATTAGAGGAACAGGAAGTGAAGAAAGGAGGAATTATCATTCCGGATACGGCAAAAGAGAAGCCCCTGGAGGCAGAAGTTATTGCTGTTGGGAAAGGCCGTGTGACAGAAGACGGGAAGGTCATTCCTCTCGATGTCAAAAAAGGTGATAAGGTTCTCATCGGAAAATTCAGCGGGACCGAGGTGACCATCGGAGACGTTGAGCACGTGATCGTCCGCGAAGAAGAGATCTTAGCCAAGATCACCTGATTAAAGAAAAGGAGAAAAAAATGGCAAAACAGATTACACTCGGTGAAGAAGCCAGGCAAGCGCTTTTGAAGGGTGTCAACGTCCTCAGCAACGTCGTTAAAGAGACACTGGGACCCAGAGGCAAGAATGTGGTTCTGGATAAGAAGTTCGGTTCTCCGACGAGCACCAAAGATGGTGTGACCGTAGCTAAGGAAATCGAACTCAAAGACCCGCTGGAGAACATGGGTGCTCAGCTCGTGAAAGAGGTGGCGTCCAAGACTTCGGATGTGGCCGGAGACGGAACAACCACAGCCACTGTGCTGGCTCAGAGCGTTTATTCTGAAGGGTTAAAGTATGTGACTGCCGGAGCCAATCCTAATTTGATCAAGAAGGGAATCGATCTGGCTGTGACTGAAGTCGTGAAAGAACTGAAAAAGCTGAGCCGGGGAGTCAGCGGAGAGATGATTGCCCAGGTTGGGGCGATATCCGCCAATAATGATGAGTCCATCGGTAAGATCATCGCCGAGGCCATGGATAAAGTCGGGAAAGATGGCGTCATCACGGTGGAAGAAGCCCAGGGTCTGGAGACAACTATGGATGTCGTTGAAGGGATGCAGTTCGACCGTGGATATCTTTCTCCCTATTTCATCACTGACCCGGACAGGATGGAATGTGTTCTGGAAGATCCGACCATTCTTCTTCATGAGAAGAAGATCAGCAACCTGAGAGAATTACTGCCTTTGCTGGAGAATGTGGCCAAAATGGGAAGACCCTTACTGGTCATCGCTGAGGAGGTTGAGGGCGAAGCCCTGGCCACATTGGTTGTCAACAAGCTCAAAGGGACCTTCCAATGTTCTTCAGTTAAAGCCCCGGGATTCGGCGACAGGCGAAAAGCCATGCTGGAGGACATCGCTATCCTGACAGGAGGAAAGGTGATTACCGAGGACATAGGTGTGAAGCTGGAGAACGTCGGTGTTGAATGGCTGGGAAATGCCAAAAAAGTCGTGATCGATAAGGACAACACCACTATCGTTGAAGGAAAAGGAAAAAGTGAAGATGTCCAGGCCCGGATCAAGCAGATCCGAACACAGATCGATGAGACCTCTTCGGATTATGATAGAGAAAAACTCCAGGAGAGACTGGCCAAGATGGTTGGCGGAGTGGCGTTGATCAAGGTTGGTGCGGCCACAGAGACTGAGCTCAAAGAGAAAAAAGCTAGAGTCGAAGATGCCATGCATGCCACCAAGGCGGCAGTCGAGGAAGGAATCGTTCCCGGTGGAGGAGTCGCTCTCTTGAGATGCCAGAAGGTCCTCGAAAAAATGAAATTTGATGATGACATGCAGATCGGTATCAAAATCATTAGAAGAGCACTTGAGGAGCCGATCCGTCAGATCGCGGATAACGCGGGTTATGAAGGATCCATTGTTGTCGAGAAAGTGAGAGATAAGGAACAGGATGTAGGATTCAATGCCCTGACCGAGAAATACGAGAACCTGGTCAAATCCGGCGTCTTGGATCCGACCAAGGTGGTCCGCATTGCCCTGCAGAACGCGTCGAGCATTTCAGGTCTGCTCCTGACAACCGAAGGTTTGGTATCAGAGATCCCTGAAGAGGAGAAGGGACCCAAATATCCCATGCCTCCTCCGGGAGGAGATATGTACTAAGCCTGTAGGCTTGAAACACAGAGGCCCTGGGTGTTTAGCTCAGGGCCTTTCTTTTTTTTGGGGCTTTTATATGGTATATAAACAGAGTGTTAAAATTTTTTGACCGTTATATCATCAAAGAGCTCATCCCTCCTTCTCTTATCGGTCTTCTCATCTACACTTTTGTTCTTTTGATGAACCATATTCTTCAGCTGGCTGAAGTTTTTATCACCAGGGGGATCACCCTCCGGGCAGCTGTTGAGCTCCTTATCTTTCTCATCCCTTCCATCCTGGCTTTTACAGTGCCGATGTCTGTTCTGATGGGAATCCTGGGTGGTTTAAGCCGGCTTTCATCAGATTCAGAGATTGTGGCTTTTAAGACTTTGGGAATAAGTTATAAAAGGCTCCTGCGGCCAGTTCTGGTTTATTCGTTGGCTCTGTTGATTCTGACATCTTTTTTAACTCTTTATCTGGCTCCCCGGGCTAATTTCAAGTGGGTCCAGGCCTTTTCTCAATCTGTTATGGAGAGTGTTCAGTTTAGGATCAGTCCTAAAGAATTCAATGAGTCTATTCCCCATACAGTTATTTTTTTCCAGGGCATGACGAAGGAGCGAGTCTGGGAGAATGTATTTGTCTATCTGTCTGATACCGACAAAGAGCCGATAGCTATCGTGGCAAAAAAAGGGAGGCTGAATTTCTATCCAGGAGTGAAAAGAGCTGTCCTTCGCCTTTCTGATGGAGTCCTTCATTCCTATTCCCCTTCTGATCCTGAAAAATACGGAGTGACATCTTTCGAAAACCTTGAGGAAGAGATCAATGTGGAGAGCCTTTTTTCTTCTGTCTCGAAAGAAAAGCGGGTGAGGGAAAAAGATATTCTTGAATTGATTAAAGGTGTCAGAATCGTTAAACAGGATTTAGCTTCTCTTGAGAAAAAAAGCGGAAGAGAAGATAAAGGTTATCAGCGAAAATGGAAAGAACACATTTCTTATTGGGTCGAGATCCATAAGAAATTTGCCTTTCCATTTGCCTGTTTGATCTTTGGGATTTTAGGTCTTCCCCTTGGTGCCTCCACCAGAAAGGGAGGGAGGACCAGCGGCTTCACGATCAGTCTGGGCATAATTACGATTTATTATGTCCTGATCACTGCCGGAGAAAAAACGGCCATGGACGGAAAACTTCCACCTTGGATTGGATTGTGGGGGCCGAACATACTTCTTTTACTGGCGGCTCTGTACCTGTTTTTCAGGTCACAAAAAGAATTCTCCCTTTTTTCGCTTCCCTCTTTTTTAAAAAGACAAAAGGAAAGAGTCTCTGTTGGCAAGAAGAAAAAGTTTTCCAGGAACCTGCCTCGCCTTTCCCTCCGTTTTCCCAATATCTTGGACCGCTACATAATCAGAAAATATCTGGCTATCTTTTCGCTGGTCTTTTTCAGTCTTATTGTGATTTCTGTAATCGTCACCTTCTTCGAGCGGATTGATAATATCTATGAGCATAATAAACCGATCAGCCTGCTCCTTGAATTCATACGTTACAGCCTGCCCGAATTCATTCATTATATTTTTCCTGTCGCAGCCCTGACAACAGCACTTCTCTCTCTGGGTCTATTGACTAAGTTCAACGAGATCACGGCCATGAAGACTTGCGGGTTGAGTCTCTACCGGATTATTCTTCCTATTGTGCTTCTCGCCGCTGTGGTGAGTTTTTTCTCCTATTATCTCCAGGAGAATGTTCTCCCCTATTCCAACAAGAAATCAGAGGAGATCTGGAACAGGATCAATGATAGACCTATCCGCAGTTACAGTTATCTGGATCGCCGCTGGGTGTTGAGCAAAAAAGAGAATAGGATCTACCATTACAATTATTTCGATCAGGAAAAATCTGCCTTCAGCCAGCTGTCCGTTTATGATTTAGATCCCGTTTCTTGGGCGATCAAAAAGAGGGCTTATTCGG
>Ga0180437_10002056_pt1 | contig 33146 bp, 18 predicted proteins | sample SS_ome_4_FD_132410 | JGI IMG/M metagenome (GOLD analysis project Ga0180437, IMG submission 132410) | Hypersaline lake sediment archaeal communities from the Salton Sea, California, USA - SS_3_D_1 metaG | ecosystem: Environmental > Aquatic > Non-marine Saline and Alkaline > Hypersaline >... | reverse complement strand
GAAGAACCAGGTCAGGAAGAGATCGCCGTCCGGCTTCGCCGGCTGGCCGACGGATTGGGCATAGGGATTCATGACGTGTGGGCCCACGAGGTGGATGGACGCTATCACATGGAGGTTCACATGGAGGCCGACGGCGCGCTCCCTCTGCGTCAGGCACACCAAATAGCCTCCTCGCTGGAAGAGAGGGCTCGCGCCGAGATTTCCCACCTGGCCGAGCTGACGGTCCACATTGAGCCCCAGGGGCAACTGGTCCTGGCCTCGGATCCGGGCGTGGAGGAAACGCGGGTGGCTCAAGCAATGCAGCAGGTGATCAACGACACCCTGAACGCCGAGGCCTGCCACCAGGTTCAGGTGCGCCGGGGCGATGTGGGGTGGGCCGTCTCCATGCACTGCCAGTTGCCCGGTGAGATCTCCCTGGCCGAGGCCCATCAGATCAGCACCCGGTTGGAGACCCGCCTGCAGAAGGAGATCCCCGGCCTGGAACGAGTCGTGATCCACACCGAGCCCCAAGAGGAATAATACCCAATGGAAAACCGTCCCGAAAGCTAAAGATGAAGCTTTCGGGACGGTCACCACCAGGCTTTGCTAAACAAGTTGATAGCAACCCAAAGTGGGGGGATGGGAAATCCTTGCGAAGGTTAGGTGGTAGATTTCTGGACAAACACGCCTTCGACAACCAGAAAGTGGCCTATGGCAGATGCCTTCTGTAACCTTCGCAAGGGTTACGGCGGCTTATCTCCTGCTTTTGGGTGCTAGGAAGAAGTTCAGCTTCTATAGACAGCGCCCGCCTCTTCCACCAGCGGCATGACCCTATAATACTCGGCTCCGCCGGCCAGCCGCACTTGACCGTCAATGGCCACCAGGGGATAGGGGAGGCGGTGTTCCTCGACCTGGCTGATCAAGTCAGCGTATTCTGCCTGGACCGCCGGTTCGCTCACGTCCAGGTATTCCACCTGCACCGCGTTGCCGTACACGCGGGAGAAATAACTCCTGGTGATGGCTGTGGTCTCCTCCAAAGACCGCTGTGGCCCTCAGCCACCGGACCAGCAGTTTTCGTTTTGGCGGTTGCCAAAAACAGTGACGGTGATAGTTGAATTTTCTGTCGTTTCCACAGGTTCTCCCTCATCTTTTTTATGTTTTAGGTTTCAAGCTTCACTCTATTGCCTGCCCTGAGCGAAGCCGAAGGGTCGAAGGGCCTGTCCAGCGCGATGGCTTCATGGGGACAGGTAGTGATACAAAGGTGACAGCCGTAGCAGCGGCTGGCGTCAATGAAGGGTGGTTCATCCGGGTCCAACTGGACGATGGCCTTGCTCTTGCAGACAGTGCGGGCCAGGCACTTGCGGCAAACTTGACATAACTCATCCACCACGTGAGGGATGGCTGTCACTTGGGTTTTGGTGGTTTCCATGACCGACATAGTGTACCACACTCCCTAATACCCCAGGGGGGTATCTATTCCCCCATAGTATAGCACAAGTTCCGCTGGCTGTCAAGAGGGAATTGGGAGGAGATTCTCAAAGGAGGTTAACAAAAATGAAACGTCTTTTTATTCTTCTAATACTGATAAGTTGGCTGTTAACTGCTTGTGGCGGTACCCCAACACCTGACATCGAGGCGACGGTGCAGGCTGCTGTTGCTGCCACACAAGTCGCATCTGACGTCGAAGCAACAGTGCAGACCGCTATTGCTGCCACCCAAACCGCACAGCCGACCGAAATGCTTGCGACAGAGCCAACCCAAACAAATGTGCCCACAGTCGCGCCAGGTGAGACCCCGTCGGCAACGATGAGGGTGCCCACTGCCGTGGCTGGCGACACGCCTACGTCGTCTCCTGACACCCTCTCCCCACCCTTGCCCGGCGGAAGCGTTGAGAGCTTTTGCCCTGACCCCCAACCACCCCTTGTCACCGATTTCGAGGTCCGCCAGACCCCGGACTTGCCTGAACCGCCTCCCCGCATTCCCTTCCGTGACCCGGTCTTTGACACCTGCCTGGTGCGCGTCACCGACCGGAAGGCTGACCTCTCCGCGGACGACTCGTCCAGCGGTCTGAAGAACGAGTACTCCCGCGTGCAGTCCTTTAACGCCGACGGCAGCCGCATCCTGGTGCGCAGTATCGAGGCGAACTGGTACCTGTACGATGCCCATACCCTCCAGCCCCTTGGCCAACTGCCCCTCGAAGTGGAACCACGTTGGGATGCCAGCAACCCAGATTTACTCTACTACTCCGAAGAGACCCGCCTGATGGCTTACAATGTGCGCAGCGGGGAGCAGAGCCTGGTCCACGACTTTGCCGCGGACTTGCCCGGACAGTCGTTGGTCGCCGTGTGGACGCGCTACGAGGGCAGCCCCTCCTTCGACAGCCGCTATTGGGGCTTGATGGCCCAAGACCAGGAGTGGCAGACCGTCGCCTTGCTGGTGTACGACCGGGTAGAAGATCGAGTGATTGCCACCCGCGATATGCGCGGGATGTCAGAAATAGAGCGGGAAATTGACAGTGTGACGATCAGCCCTCTGGGGAACTATTTCCTCGCCTACCACGACAACTACTGCGAGCACGGCCGACTGGGCGACGACGCGCATCCTTGCGGTCTGATGGTCTACGAACGCGACCTGACCAATGGGCGGAGCTTGCTCCGCATCATCGGACACTCCGATCTGGCTCTTGATGCCCAGGGGCGCGAGGTGTTGATCTATCAGGATATTGACACCGACCACATTTCCATGCTCGACCTGGCCACCGGCACGGTGACCCCGCTCTGGCCGATAGACTTTAGCCACACGCCGATTGGCCTGCACTTTTCGGGGCGCGCCTTCCGCCGGCCCGGCTGGGCGCTGGTCTCCACCTACAGTGGTGGGCACCCGACTGACTATACCTGGATGGACGATCAGGTCTTTGCTGTCGAACTAGAGCCCGGCGGGCGCGTGGCTCGGCTGGCGCATACCCACTCGCTGGTGGACGAAAACCAGGAGCACGACTACTGGGCCGAGCCGCACGCCAGTGTCAACCCGGACTTTACGCGGGTCGTCTTTACCAGCAATTGGGGTCGCTCCGGCACAGGCGAGGTGGAGATGTTCATGATCGAACTGTCGCCGGATTGGCCGTAGGAAGGTGTACCTGTTGCGTCATGGAGACGCTCCAAAGAGTATTGAAAACTAGGGTCAAGCGTGCTATAATGGTCAATAGCGAAAAGGTGCTAACGCCAAGGGCATATTGTAGCAGCAATAGCGCGCCAGGTAGGCTTTGGAGGAGATCTTGTGTCCACCTTGCGACTGTACCTTCTGGGTACACTAGACATCCGCTATGACGACCAACCGTTGCCCAAGCCTCCCACGCTCAAATCCCAGTCCTTGCTGGCCTACCTGATCCTCCATCGCCACCGGCCTCAGCCCCGGGATCGGCTGGTCGGTCTCTTTTGGGGTGACCGGCCGGAGCGCAAAGCGCGCCACTCCCTCGCCACCGCCTTGTGGCACATCCGCCGTTGTCTCCCTCAAGATTGCATCCTGAGCGATCCCCACACCGTACAGTTCGATCCCCAGACAGACCTCTGGCTCGACGTGGATGAATTCGAATCCTACGCCTCTCACGATGACGTTGCTCACCTGCAATCGGCGGTGACGCTCTATCGTGGCCACTTTCTGGATGGCTTCTACGATGACTGGGTCATCAATGAGCGCTACCGGCTGGAGACCCTGTTTTCAGAGGCGCTGGCGCGGCTGATGGTCGGCCAGGAGGCGAGGGGGGAGCAGGAGGCCGCACTGGCTACAGCGCTGCGGCTGCTGGACCATGACCCGTTGCGGGAGGACGCCCATCGGCTGGCGATGCGCGCCTATTGTTGGTTAGGGCAGCGTAACGCGGCGCTGGAGCAATACCGCCGTTGCCAGGAAGTCGTGCAGCAGGAGCTGGGGGCGGAGCCGGTGGCCGAGACCACCGAACTCTACCAGGCGGTCCTGGAAGGACGCTTCGCGGTGGGGCGTGCGCCCGAGGTCCTTCCTGTCCAGATACCAGCCACGGAGCCTCTGGTGCCTCCGGGGCGCAGCCCATTGGACGTGATGGCCCTCAGTCCTTTGGTGGGCCGAGAGCAGGAGATGACATTCTTGCGCGAGTGCTGGCGAGGGGCGGTGTCCCGAGCTTGTCGAGGGATGGAAGCCGGGCAGGGGCGATTGGTGCTCTTCAGCGGTGAAGCTGGGGTGGGCAAGACCCGCCTGGTGGAAGAGTTCGCCAACCGCCTGCGCTGGCAGGGCGTCCGCTCGCTGTGGGGCCGCTGCTACGAGTTCGAGCGTGTCCTGCCCTACCAACCCATCGCTGAGGCGCTGCGGACCATTCTGCCCACCCTGACACCGGCCGAACTGGCGGATTTGGCCCCATGGACCGTCGCAGAGGTGGCCCGCTTGGTGCCAGGGATAACAGAGCATTATCCCGGCCTGGGAGCTCCGGCCTCGATACCTTCCGATCAGGAACAGGCGCGCCTCTTCGACGGCGTGGCCCGATTCCTCGCCGGGTTGTCATCCCACGGAGCGCTCCTGATCGTCCTGGAGGACTTGCACTGGGCCAGCGAGTCCACGCTGCAACTGATCCACTACCTGGTCCGCCACCTGGCAAGGGCACGAGCCCTGATGGTCGGCACGCTGCGCCCGGAAGCGGTGGATCAGCAGCCCCCCTTGCAGGCTCTCCAACAGCAATTGAACCGGGAGGGGCTTTGCCAGCCCCTGGGCCTGTCGCGCCTTTCGCCAGCAGACGTGGAGGCAATGGTGATAGAGATGTCGGGGGCGGGCGAAGCGGTGGTTCCCCTGGCGCAGCGCTTGTACCAGGAGACGGAGGGCAATCCCTTCTTCCTGATAGAGATCGTCAAAGCTCTCTTTGAGGCGGGTGTGGTCCACTTGGAGGGAGGCGCTTGGAAGGGCGATTTCTCCAGGATCAGCGAGGGAGAGCTACCACTGCCTCTCAGTGTGAGTGAGGTCATCCAGGCGCGGCTCCGTCGTCTGAGCGATGATGCGCAGGAGGAGCTGCGTCTGGCGGCGGTACTCGGCCGTGAATTTGACTTTGACCTGCTCAATGCCGCCTGGGGCCGGGGCGAAGAGACGACGCTAGAGGCATTGGACGATCTGTTGCGCCACCGGCTGATTGACGAGGGCAGCGGGGCCATGGGTCGCGACTATGCCTTCACCCACCACAAGATCCAGGAGGTGGTCTATGCAGGGATACCGCGCCAGCGCCGACAACACGCCCACGCGCGGGTGGGTGCAGCCATGGAGCGCCTCTACGGTACTGAGGCAGAGGTGCTGGCTGGCGAGCTGGCCTTCCACTTCGAGCGAGGCCGGCAGTTGGACAAGGCGCTCACCGAGAAGGCGATCAGCTACCTGCTGCAAGCGGGGGACGGGGCGCGTGGGCTGTACGCCCACCAGGAAGCCATTGACTACTACCAGCGGGCGCTGGCTCTCCTGAACGAGCAGGGGGAGCACGAACGGGCAGCGCGGACGCTGATGAAGCTGGGGCTGACCTATCACACCGCCTTCGACTTCCGGCAGTCGCGCCAGGCGTACGAGGAAGGCTTCGCCCTGTGGCAGCGGGTGAAGGGACTGCAGCTAACCATCCTGCCGCCTGCACCCCACGCCCTCAGGGTGAGTTGGCCCGAGCCGACGACGCTGGATCCGGCCATATCTCACAACGTTTTCTCGAACGTTGTGATAGATCAACTCTTCAGCGGGCTGGCGGAGGTAAGCCCGGAGATGGAGGTCCTACCCGACCTGGCCCAAACCTGGGAGGTGTCCGAAAGCGGGCGTAAGTACACCTTCCATCTGCGGGACGATGCGCGGTGGAGCGACGGCACTCTGGTGACAGCGGAGGACTTTGAGTACGCCTGGAAGCGGGTGTTGGATCCGGCCACGGCGTCGCCGAATGCCGATCTGTTGTACGACATCAAGGGAGCCAAGGCCTTCCATCAGAGGCAGATCTCCGATCCAGACCAGGTAGGGGTGCGGGCTCTCGATGAGGTCACCCTTATGGTGGAACTGGAAGGACCAACCAGCTATTTCCCCCACCTGCTGGTCAGCCATCCTAGCTATCCCGTACCCCGACACGTGGTGGAAGCGCGCGGCGCGGCGTGGACGGACGCAGCCAATATCGTCACGAACGGTCCTTTCAAGCTGGAGGCCTGGAAGCAAGGCGAGTCGCTGGCCCTGGTGCGCAACCCCGAGTACCGGGGCCCGTTCACAGGGAACGTGCAGCGGGTCGAGTTGTTCCCCTTGGAGTGGTCCGCTGCACTGGAACGGTACGAGGCCGATGGACTGGACGTGTGGGACTTGTGGCATGTCCTGCCGCCCGCGTTGGACCACGCCCGGCAGCAGCAGGCTGCAGACTATGTCTCGGCACCATGGCCGGCCACGATCTTTGTGGGGTTCGACGTCAGCCGGCCGCCCTTCGACGACCCTCGGGTGCGTCGAGCCTTTGTGCACGCGATAGACAGGGAAACGTTGGCCGACGTGGTCATGCGCGGCTACGTGTTCCCGGCCACGGGTGGGTTCGTGCCCCCCGGGATGCCGGGGCACTCGGCGGGGATCGCCCTGCCGCACGATCCCGACCGGGCGCGACGGCTCCTGGCCGAGGCCGGTTACCCAGACGGCCGTGGCTTCCCCGTCGTAGATGCCCTGATCTTTCGCGGTCACGTGCCCGAGTACCTGCGGGATCATTGGCGGGAAACCCTGGGAGTAGAGATCAGGTGGCAGACAGCCATGGATTGGGCGACCTTTCGCGACCGCCTGGACAGAGAACAACCCCACTTATTTGGCCTTTCGTGGATATCGGCTTATGCCGATCCTGACTATCTCCTGAGGGCGTGTCCCGCCCCGCATTGGACCCGGTGGCGAAACGAGAGCTATGATAGGCTGATGGAGGAAGCCAGGAGGGTGACAGACCAGAGGGAGAGGATGAGGCTGTACCACGAGGCGGACACCCTGCTCGTCCAGGAAGCGGTGATCATGCCCCTCGGCTATACGCGGCTGCACCTCCTGGTTAAGCCCTGGGTCAGCCGATTCCCCACGTCGGCGAACAGACGTTGGTTCTGTAAGGACGTCATCATCGAGCCGCATTAGCGTCCAGCGCAAAGAGGTGTCGCCCACAATCTATTCGCAAGCGGCAGCCCGGAAACCCGTTTTCTTGGAGAAAACGGGTTTCTTTATGGGTCCGATTTGATAGGGATTTGATACTTTTTTGATTGCTCCATAGTATACTACGGTCAAGCTGCTGTGATACGATTAACCACAAGCGAAAGAGAGGAGACTGCAATGTTACTCGCGAAATCACTGCGAACGCTGCTCGCTGTTGGGTTTGTCCTTTTGGTTGCGATAGGATGCGCTCCAACCGCAACGCCAACGGAGATACCACTGACACCTGCACCGATTACCCTGCCGCCCACGGCTACCTCGCCCCCCCAGCCCACAGACACACCTCCGCCTGGAGCGATCGCCAGCAAGGTCGAGGACATGGTCGGCGTCTGGAAGTCGCGTTTCGTGGGAACGGTGGCCTACATGCACTTCAAGCCGGATGGGACGTTCAACCTTACCAAAACTGTGGAGGGCTTGGAAAGCACCCCCTATGTCACCGGCAAGTTCTGGTTTGAGGGGACTGTGTTCCACGTGGATGATGACGGTTGCCACGACCCAGGCACGTACGAGGTTCGAGTCTTAAAGGAGGGAGACAAGCCCATCCAGCTTACCTTTGTGAAGATCAAAGACTCCTGCCGCGAGCGTGCCAATGACTGGAGAAAGCCGATGCTTTGGGTTGGGCCCTGAGATGCAACCTGGCCCCTTGCCAGTAGGAGGAGGTGATGCCTATCGTTTCCAGATTTACCCGATTGCAGGACTGATAGGTCTCTGCGGCGATTGCCGCAGAGACGCAAGGTCAAACGCAGACATGCACTGAGAAATCACACGCCAGGAGATAAGAGGAGGTCAAAATGAAAACACGTCTGATCGGAATAACGATACTTGTGGTTGCAATACTCGCGGTACCCGGGGCGCTCTATGCCCAGGAGCCGGCCGCACAGCCTGATGACAGCATTGGCGAGATGGTCTTGAAGGCCGGCGGGTCTGAGATCGTGCCCATCTGGGCTTTCTGTGTGCCTGCCTTTCTCAACCCCGGCGTCACAACCACGGAGTGTAGCGTCCCGCCCCTGCCCGAACTGACCATAGGACATGGCTGGTTCTCGGCGGACGAGACCCTGCGTGATTCGAACTGGCAGGCGATGACCTGGGAGCTGTATCTCGATGGCCGGCAAGTGGACCTGAGCGCCTTCGGCACCTATGACGCCGATCTGCCCCAGAAGGGCCTGCCTGGTCGCGATGCGGACGAAGAAGTGATCACCAAGCTCCGCAGTTGGGATGTCGTGCTCGGGAATCCGACAGCCGGCGCGCACACCCTGCGCAGTGTGCTGCACCTCAGCCAGCAAGTGGACGACGGCTTTCATGTGACCGAGGCCGGAACGTACGAGCTGGTGGTGAACTTTACAGTCGAAGCGGCACCGGCCAAGGCCCTGCCGGAGACGGGTGGAACCACGCCAAGCGGGACGCTGCCGTTGTGGCTTGGGGTTGGCGGGTTGCTGCTCCTGGCCTTGGGCCTGGGCCTGCGGCGGGTGTCTGGCCACGTCCGATAAGAGAGGTCGAATGGCAGGAGTAACCAAAGACCCTTCGGGTTTTAGAAATCCGAAGGGTCTTGCCGCTGAGAGGGACGCCGCATGGCTGAATCATCCCCAGTTTCACCGATGAGCACCTTTGTCGTGCGCTTTTGGCAGGAGTGGTCGGCCGCCGGGTCACGCTGGCGTGGTCGCATCGAGCACGTGCAAAGTGGCGAGAGCGCCGCGTTTCTGGGCCTGGATGGGATGTTGGACTTTATCCGCAGTTTCGGCACCATGGCAGACGACGCAAGCCAGCCTGCGGGGAAGGATGGAGTAGGAGGCAGTGGCACGACACCTGCTGACCGTCGTCGCCTACTGGCGCGGGCGAACAACGAACAATGAGAGGCCGGACCACCTCTGGCAACTCATTGTTTCTCTTTGTATTTCCCCACCAGCTCTCCCTGGGCCAGGATGTGCCCCTCTATGGCTTGCAACAGCTTCTCTTTGCTCGCGCCGACCCAAGGCTCTGTCTCTCCACCGCTGGCCGTTCCCTCCGCAGCGTCCAAGTCGAGCACTGTATCCAGAGCGTAAAGTCTGAAGTAATAGCGAAGTGTTGAGACGTGAGGTGGAGCGGGACCCCCGTACTCCAGTTCTTCCCAACTGTTGGCGAGGTGCTGGCTGCCGTCGGGCAGCCTGCCAGCAGCGTCTGGCGTGACGGCCTCCGGCAAGGCGCGGGTTTCGGCTGGAATGTTGTAGAGTATCCAGTGGACCCAGATACTCTCCCCTCCCCCCGGTCGAAGGTCGGTCTCGAGGATGAGAGCAAAGCTTTGGGTACCTTCAGGTGGGTCGCTCCATTCCATCGGTGGTGAGATGTCCTCACCGTAGCGGCCATACTTTTTGGGTATCATCTCCCCTGGGGCAAAGGCGGGGCTCGTCAGTTCAAGCCCTGATGTCGGCGTAGGCGGTATCGGTGTGGCAGTGGGCGATGGACTCGGCCCACAACTACCGACAGCAAGAGCAAAAGCCATGACAAGGAAGAGTTTTCTCATCCTCTGACCTCCTAGCTCGGCTTGGATGTTCACTGCTACATTCGGAATCCATTTGAGGCAACAGAGTGGCGTCACTGGGGATCGCTACGACCGCCCTGGTCAGGGCACAAGCGGTCTTCACCTTTACATACTGCCAAGCTCTGCCAAAGGTTCAACCCACTGCCAGCAAGATGTCAAGACACAGAAGCTAAAATTGACCAACCATACACTTTCCACTATAATAGACAAAGGGGTATATCAGGGAGAGTTCAAGTCCACTGACTTGAACCTGATCTTGCAGGAGATCTTTGGTGCACACCTTGCAATTCTACTTTCTGGGCACGCTGGACATCCGCTATGGCGACCAGCCGTTGCCCAAGCCTGCCACCCTCAAATCCCAGTCCTTGCTGGCTTACCTGGTCCTCCATCGCCGCCGACCCCAGCCCCGCGATCGGTTGGTTGGTCTCTTCTGGAGCGACCGCCCAGAGCACAAGGCGCGCAGTTCTCTCTCGACGGCCCTCTGGCATATCCGCCGTTGCCTCCCCACAGATTACATCCTGAGCGATCCCCACACAGTACAGTTCGATCCCCACGCAGACCTCTGGCTTGACATTGATGAATTCGGTTCTCACCTCTCTCAAGATGACATGGAACATCTGCAAGCGGCAGTAGCCCTCTATCGTGGCGACTTTTTCGATGGCTTCTACGATGACTGGATCATCAACGAGCGCTACCGGCTGGAAACCCTGTTTTGCGAGGCGCTGGCGCGATTGATGGTCGGTCAGGAGGCGAGGGGAGAGCACGATGCGGCACTGACCACGGCCCTGCGCCTGCTCGACTGCGATCCGTTGCGAGAGGATGCGCACCGGCTGGCTATGCGTGCCTATTGCCAACTGGGGCGGCGCAACGCGGCGCTAGAGCAGTACCGCCGTTGCCAGGAGGTTTTGCAGCAGGAGCTGGGAGCGGAGCCGATGGTCGAGACCACCGAACTCTACCAGGCGGTCCTGGAGGGACGCTTCGCGATTGGGCGCGCGCGCGTTCAGATACCAGTCATAGAGCCTTCAGCTCCTGCGGGGCGCAGTCCGCTGGACGTGATTGCCCCCAGTTCCTTGGTAGGCCGAGAGCAGGAAACGGCGTTCTTGCACCAGTGCTGGGAAAGGATAGCAGTAGGGCAGGGAGGATTGGTGCTCATCAGTGGTGAGGCTGGCGTAGGCAAGACGCGCTTGGTGGAAGAGTTCGCCAATCGCCTGCGCTGGCAGGGTGTCCGTGTGCTGGGGGGCCGTTGCTACGAATTCGAGCGCGTCTTGCCCTACCAGCCCATCGCCGAGGCGTTGCGGACGATTCTGCTCACCCTGACACCGGCCGAACTGGCGGACTTGCCTGGCTGGACCATCAGGGAGGTGGCCCGCCTGGTGCCAGAGGTGTTGGAGAAGGCTGGGCTCGGGGTGACACCGGCGGGAGGTTCAGACCAGGAGCAGGCGCGTCTCTTCGACGGGGTAGACCGTTTTCTGGCCGAGTTGTCCTCGCGTGGGGCGCTCCTGATCGTGCTGGAGGATTTGCATTGGGCCAGCGAGTCCACGCTGCAACTGGTCCACTACCTGGCCCGCCACCGTTCGGCTGAGCCCTTCGGCAGAGTTTATGCCGAGCGAAGCCGAGGGGCTCAGGACAGGCTCACGGCAAGCCTGTCAGACTATCCGGTGCTCATGGTGGGCACCTTCCGCCCCGAAGAGATTGGGCAGGAGCATCCTCTGCTGGCTCTTCAGCGAGAACTGAAGCGGGAGGGACTTTGCCAGCCCTTGCGCCTGCCCCGCCTGTCGCCGGGGGCTGTGGAGGCGATGGTGCGAGAGATGTCGGGGGCCGGTGAAGCGGTGCTGCCCCTGGCGAGACGGTTGTACCGGGAAACGGAAGGCAATCCTTTCTTCCTGATAGAGATCGCCAAAGCGCTCTTTGAGATCGGTGTGGTTCGTCTGGAGGAGGGGGCCTGGCAGGGCGACTTTGCCCAGCTCAGCGAGGGAGAGCTGCCGCTGCCCCCCGGTGTGAGCGAGGCCGTCCAGGCCCGGGTTCGTCGCTTGGCTGAGGAAACGCAGGAGGCGTTGCGTCTGGCAGCGGTGCTCGGTCACGAGTTCGACTTTGACCTGCTCAACACGGTCTGGGGCCAGGACAAAGAAACGACGCTGGAGGCATTGGATGACTTGCTGCGTCACCGATTGGTGGATGAGGGAACTGGCACGCTGGGCCGTGATTACGCCTTCACCCACCAGAAGATTCAAGAGGTGGTCTATACCCGAATTCCGCGCCAGCGGCGGCAACATCTGCACGCCCGGGCGGGGACGGCGATGGAACGTCTCTACGGCTCTCAGACTGAGGAGTTGGCCGGCGAACTGGCTTTTCATTTCCAGCAGGGCCAGCAGTTGGACAAAACGCTGACAGAGAAGGCGATTACCTATCTGCTCCAGGCTGGGGACCAGGCCCGCACCCTCTATGCCCACCAGGAGGCCGTTGACCACTACCAGCAGGCGTTGGCCTTGTTGAAAGAGCAAGGCCAACACGAACGAGCGGCGCGGACGCTGATGAAGCTGGGCGTGACCTATCACACCGCCTTCGACTACCGGCGGGCGCGCCAGGTTTACGAGGAGGGATTTGCCCTGTGGCAGCGGGTTGAGAACCTGGAACCGACCGTCTTATCACCTGCGCCTCATTCGCTAAGAGAGTCTAGCTATCATGAAGGTCCGAAGACCCTGGATCCGACTATGTTCTTGGAATCGGAATCATTCAAGATGATATCCCAGCTCTTCAGCGGGCTATTCGAGTTGAGCCCAGAGATGGAGGTCCTGCCCGATGTGGCCCAAAGCTGGCAAGTGTTGGAGGACGGGCGCAAGTACGTCTTACACCTGCGGGACGACGTCCGCTGGAGCGATTCCACTCCGGTGACGGCGGAGGACTTTGCGTACGCCTGGAAGCGGATCTTGGATCCGGCCACCCAATCACCCAATGCCAGCCTGCTGTTTGACGTGAAGAACGCCAGGGCCTATCACCAGGGTGAACTATCTGATTCAGATCAGGTGGGGATCCGAGCGGTGGACCCAGTCACTTTGACCGTTGAGCTGGAGGGACCAACTGGCTACTTTCTCCAGCTATTGGCCCACTGTCTGGGCTACCCCGTGCCCCGGCACGTGATAACGGCACACGGTGAAAGGTGGGCAGAACCAGAACACATCGTCACCAATGGTCCTTTCCGGTTGGAATCCTGGGACCGGGGCGAGTGCATGGTTCTGTCGCGCAATCCCCAATACCACGGCCAGTTCAAGGGCAACGTGCAGCGGCTAGAACTGTCGGTGCAGGCTGACTGGAAAGCCAGACTAGAACTGTACAAGACCGATGACCTGGACGTCCTCAGCATCAGGCGCTCCCAGTCCGCGGAAATGGACACTGCCCTGCGTCAGCACGCCGAAGACTATGTCGCGGGCCCGACGCTGACAACTATGTTCCTGGGCTTTGACGTGCGCCGCCCGCCCCTCAACGACGCGCGGGTACGTCGCGCCTTGGCTCACGCGGTAGATCAGGAAACGCTGGTAGATGTTCTGGTGAGAGGGTACATGTCCCCAGCTACGGGTGGGTTTGTGCCCCCGGGCATGCCGGGACACTCGCCCGGGATCAGTTTGCCGTACGACCCCGACCAGGCACGGTGCCTCCTGGCTGAGGCCGGCTATCCGGGTGGTCGTGGCTTTCCTGAACTGGACCTGTCCACCTTCCACGGTTACGAGCCTTGGCTCGAGTACCTGCAAGCCCAATGGCGGGAAACCCTGGGAATAGAGGTCGTATGCCAGTCAATAAAGTTTGCAGCGTTTCTTGAGCGGCTGGATGAGCGACCATCAGACATGTTTCGGGTAGCGTGGCAGGCAGATTATCCTGATCCTGACAGCTTTCTGCGGGCGTGTAGTGCCTGGCGTTGGACTGGCTGGCACAACGGAGCCTATGCCAAGTTGGTAGAGAAAGCCAGACGAGTCACGGACCAGGGAGAGAGAATGCGTCTGTACCAGCAGGCCGAACGCATCTTGATCGATGAGGCACCGATCGTGCCCCTCGCCTATGGGCGGCAGCACTGGCTGGTCAAGCCGTGGGTGAAAAGGTTCCTCACCCCGGCGATGCAAACATTTCTCTGGAAGGACGTCATCATCGAGTCGCACTAGCATCCGGCGAGCAAAGAGGTGTCGCCCACAACCTATTTGCCAGAGGCAGTTGGCCCCCCGTTTTGATCAAGAAGACGGGGGCTTTTTCTTTGACATTGATTTGCGACTTTTTTGAGACCTTTGTGGTAGACTGTGATGGTGAGACCTGGAAGACCCACCGGAATGCCCGAACTTACCAAAGAGGAGTCGCACGTGGCTGAATCATCCCCAATTCCACCGACCAGCACCTTTGTCGTCCGCCTTTGGCAAGAGTGGTCGGCTGCCGGGTCGCGCTGGCGCGGCCGGATCGAACACCTACAAAGTGGGCAACGTGCAGGGTTCCAAGAATTGGATCGGTTGCTGGCGTTCGTCCGCTCTTTTGGAGCCTTCGCTGGAGATGATGGTCAGCCCAAAGAAGGGGATATAGGAAAGTAGAGTGTCCAAAATGGAAAGTCGTTTCTTGACAGACTCCTACAGGAATTACACGGTGCGCCGGTCGAGTAGCCCCTGAAGCGAAGCGGAAGGGGCGCATCGAGACCGTTCGGCTGAGCTCACGACGAAGCCAAGAACTGCACTGGCTGATCGCCAAACCTGGTCTCGATATGGCCTTCGGCCTACTCGACCGACGATTCGGCTCGCCACCGACAAGTCCTACAATTCAGATGATGACCAAAAAAGGAGGGACAAAATGAAACAAAAGAGATCTTGGATAGTAGCCCTGGTGCTGGCCCTGGTGCTGGCCCAACTGCCGTGGCATCGTCGCCCGGCCCAGGCCCTCACCTATACTGTGACCAGCACCAACGACAGCGGGACCGGCTCCCTGCGCCAGGCGATCTTGAATGCCAATACCAACGCCGGGGCCGATACCATCAGCTTCAATATCCTCATGAGCGACTCCGGCTGCAACGCCGGGACGGGGGTCTGCACCATCCAGCCGATCAACGCCCTGCCCGCCCTGACCGACGACGACACCACCATTGACGGCTACACCCAAACGGGGGCAGTGCAGGCCACCTCCACGACGCCAGCCGTGCTCAAAATCGAACTTAACGGGACCAATGCTGGACTGGGGAGTAGCGGTCTTGAGATCACTTCGGCCGACAACGTAATCAGGGGGTTGGTCATCCGCAACTTTGATCTTTACGGTATTGCAATTGGCGGGATGGGCAACACGGTTGCGGGCAACCACATCGGCACCGATGCTGACGGCACCGCCGACCTGGGCAACCGCAATGGCGTCCGCATCAGCAATGGCGCGCAGAACAACATCATCGGCGGCGATGAGCCGGGCGAGCGGAACGTCATCTCGGGTAACGACGGGCATGGCGTCTCCATTTACGGCAGCGGCACGACTGGCAACACGATCTCCGGCAACTATATCGGCCTCGCGGCCAACGGCGCGGATCCCCTGGGTAACAGCTTGAGCGGCGTGTATCTCTACCTCAACTCCCAAAACACCACTGTCGGCGGCGACACAGAGGGCGAACGAAACGTCATCTCGAACAACGGTGAGGCTGGCATCACTATTTACCTCGCCACCAGCGCCAATACAGTTTCGGGTAATTACATTGGCACCGATGCCAGCGGTACACTCGACCGTGGCAATGCTGCGGAAGGTATCAGCATCAACCACGGTCAGTGCAATACTATCGAACACAACGTCATCTCGGGCAATGGCGAAGAAGGGGTCTGCATCTCGGCTGACGGCGCGACGGGCAACGTCATCTCGGGCAATTACATCGGCACCGACGCCAACGGCACGGCCGACCTGGGCAACGCCTATGACGGGGTCCGTATCTGCGAGGGCGCCTACAACAATACCATCGGCGGCGACACCGAAGGCGAACGGAACGTCATCTCGGGCAACGACTTGTATGGCGTCCGCATCTACGGCAACGGCACGGATGCTAACACCGTCTCAGGCAACTACATTGGCACCGACGTCAACGGCACGGCCGACCTGGGCAACGCCTGGAACGGGGTCTATATCCACAGTGGCGCTCAGAACAACACCATTGGACCGGACAACGTCATCGCCCACAACAGTTGGGATGGCGTGGAGGTGAATGGGAGCAGTACCAGCGGCAACGCCATCACCCAAAACAGCATCTTCTCCAACACAATGGGGATGGGCATTGACCTGGTGAGTGGCGCCAACGGGGGCATCATCGCGCCGGTCATCGTCACCACCACCCAGGGGTCGGTCAACATCGTGGGCACGGCCTGCCCTGGCTGCACCGTGGAGGTGTTCCGGAACAGTGATACCGACGGCGAGGGGGAGACCTACGTTGGGAACACCACCGCCACCGCTGGCGGAGCCTTCACCGTCACCGTCAGCTCCCTCAGCAATCCCTACCTGACGGCCACGGCCACCGATGCCATCAGCGGGACGTCCGAGTTCTCGGCGGTGTTTACCTTTACGGTAACAGGCGGCGGCAACGTCTACCTGCCCATCATCACAAAGAACCACTGACGCCTACCAGAGACCCTTCGGGTTTCTGAAAACCCGAAGGGTCTGGATAGAGCTCTGCGTTCCAATGAACAAACGACCTCAAATAGCAGAGGCCGACATCACGCGCCTGGTGTCGGCCTTTTCGTTACCTTGCAATCGGCTGTTGGCGACTCTCTACCGGACACTTTTCATAGCGGGGATCAGAAACCAGGTTTTTCGGTTGATAAGATATCCTTTCACATCTCAGGACGCCTTGAAAGCAACGATCCACCTGCTCAGACGGCAAAAAACCTGGTTTCTCTACCAAAGGTGTCCGGTAGCAAAATTGGCGGTTGGAGACGTTCCCAAGAGAACGCGAATGACGTACCTGATTACTGAGACTGTAGGACTTGCATCCCCCTTTGAATTGCGATATACTATCCTCAGTAGCAGCAGACCTTCCCGAAAGCTTCCAACGGCACCGGATTGATCGAGAATTTGTCTAAACATCTGTCAAATTGCTTGGCAGCGCATCACTGGAGCTTTCGGGAAGTGGTGTATCAGGGGTTACGACAGCTTGTCCCCTGCTTTGGGGTGCTAGGAAAAAGTGCGGAGGAACGTCCTTTGTCCGAACTGACTTATAATGTGCGCCTGTTGCCCGGCGCCGATGCCGTCCTCGACGCGGTCGCCAGTGGAGCCTTGACGGGCCCAGGCCCGCACCGGCTCCAACTCCAGGCCGAGCGCCTGTTGCTCGTCGCCGGCTTTGACGAACTGATCTGCCTGGACACTCTTGATTTTGAACCTTTCGGCTACCAGGTGAAAACGGCCCAGACGGCGCTGCGCCGCTTCCGTGGCCGCGGCCTGCTGTGCGACGAGGTCGGCCTGGGCAAGACCATCGAGGCTGGCCTGGTGCTTAAGGAGTACCTGATGCGCGGGCTGGTCAGCCGGGTGCTCATCCTCACCCCGCCAGCCCTTGTCGAGCAGTGGCGTGAGGAGCTGGCCACCAAGTTCCGCCTGGACGACTTTGTCACCAGTTCCGATCCAGAATTCCGCGACCTCGGCCCGCAGGCCTGGGCGACTTTCCCTCGCGTGATCGCCTCGCTGGCCACGGCCCGGCGCGCCGAACATCGCCAGGAGATCACCCAGATTGTCTATGACCTCATCATCGCCGACGAGGCCCACCACCTGAAGAACCGCGCCAGCGTGTCGTGGAAGTTTGTTAACGCCTTGCAGAAGAAATACATCTTGCTGCTGACGGCCACGCCGGTGCAGAACGACCTGGACGAACTGTACAACCTCATCACCATCCTCAAGCCAGGCCAGCTCAAGACGCCGCGCCAGTTCCGGCAACAGTTCGTGGTGCAGGGTGACCCGCGCCTGCCCAAGAACCGCGGCCGGCTGCGGGAGCTGCTGGCCGACGTGATGGTGCGCCACTCGCGGAGCCAGGTCAGCGTGTCTCTGCCACCCCGCCGCGCCCACACTGTCCGTCTGACGCCGAGCCCCGACGAGCGCGCTCTGTACGACGGCGTCAGCGCCTTTGTGAGAGAACAAATCGACGCTAGTGGCCAATCGGGGCTGAGCTCTGCTCACAGGTTTACCCTGCAGATGATCCAGCGCGAGATCGGCAGCAGCCCCTGGGCTGCCGCACCGACCCTGCAAAAACTGGCCGACCGCGACGAGATGCAGCCCCATCGCGACCAACTGCTGGCTCTGGCCGACCACGCCACCCAGGTCGAGTCGTGGGCCAAGGCAGACGCCCTGGAAAAGCTCCTGCTGCCCATGGTGGAAACGGGCGCCGGCCGTGACGGGAAGGCCATCATCTTCACTCACTTCAACATCACCCTGGAGCGGCTGGCCGAGCGGCTGCGTGCCCTGGGGATAGACTTTGTGCTCTATCACGGCGGCCTATCGCTAGCCCAGAAAGACGAGGCCATCCGCCAGTTCGAGCAGCGCGCGCGTGTGCTTCTCTCGACCGAAGCCGCTGGCGAGGGGCGCAACCTGCAATTCTGCCGCACCATGATCAACTTTGACCTGCCCTGGAACCCGATGCGCATCGAGCAGCGCGTCGGCCGCATTCACCGCATTGGCCAGACAAATGAAGTGGACATCTTTAACCTGTCGGCCGAGGGCACGATCGAAGACTATATCCTGGACCTGCTCGACCGCAAACTGAACATGTTCGAGTTGGTCATCGGTGAGACGGGCATGATCTTGGGGCAACTGGCTGACGAGCGTGACTTTGAGGACCTGGTCATAGAGGTGTGGACCCGGGCCCGCACACCTGAAGAGGTGGCCAGCGGCTTTGAGCAACTGGGCGAGGCCCTGATCCAGGCGCGCGAGGCTTACCAGCACACCCAGGAGTACGATGAAGCCCTCTTTGGAGAGGATTTTGCTACTGAGTAATAGCAGATGGACGAGTTAGCGGACTTTGTATTAAGCTATTGCCAGGAGGCAGGCGCTATTGTCGAGCCGCCAGCCTATGGCGTGTACGAGGTGCTCTTGCCCGACGCCTTAGCAGCGCGCCTGGGCGTGCCGGCCTATCAACGGTTTGCCTTCGAAGACACACCGTTGGTGCTCCCGCCGGTCCTTCGCTCCGCTCAGGATGAAAATTTACCATCCGGCGGCACAGCGGGGGCGGATGAAGTCACGCGCTTGAGCTATGGCCATCCCCTCGTCGAGGACCTGGTCGAAGCGGCGCGCCAGGTGCCAGCCTGCACACGCCTCTACGTGAACGCTGTGCGGCTGGACAAGCGCGGCCTGGCCGACCTGGCCCGCCAGGCCCTCTCTTTCCCCAACGCTCGTCTGGTCGAAGTGGTGGGCCGGAGCAATGAACCTGAGATGGAAAGCCCCGCCCTGGGTTACTATGTGCGTTTTAACTTTAAGGCGGCGCTGATCACCGACGAGAAACGTGAGCAACTCCTGTCGGTACTGATGGACGCCCAGGGTGGCTACGCCGTGGAAGAGCTGGCCGAGATCGATCTGTTGACTACACTGGAAACTATGCCCGCCTTCGAACACCTGCCGGTGATGCCGCCGGTCTGGCTGCCGGGAGGAGAACCCCTGTCGCGCCAGGCGTTGGAGGGGCTGCTCGAACGGGCCAAGGGCGCGGCCCTCGACGAACTGGCTGAGCCGCTGGAAAGCCTGCAACGACGGGCGGCGCGCTTTCTGGAGCTGGACCGCGCCCGGCTGGAGCAGTACTACGACGACATGCAGCGCGACCTGAAGCGTCGCCTCGAGCGCGCCGCCGCCGACCCTTCAAGGCTTCGACAAGCTCAGCCCAGTGGCTCAGGACAGCACCGGCGCCAGGCCCTCGAGGACAAGCTGGTCGCCGTGCAGGCTGAACGGGAGGCCAAGCTGGCCGACGCGGAGGCCAAGTACCGGCTGCGCGTCGAACTGGAACTGATCAACCTGCTGGTCATCGCCCAGCCCCGTCTCGTGTTGCCTGTGAAAATAGAAAACCGTACGGCGAGCGTCACCCGCCCGGTGGTGTGGAACCCGCTGCTCCACCGCATCGAGCCGCTGACCTGTGATGTCTGCGGTCGCGCCTCTTCCCGGCTGTTCCTGTGCACCGGAGGGCACCTGGCGCACGAGGAGTGCCTGTTACCCCAGCAGTGCGTGGATTGCAAGCGCGTCTACTGCCACCTGTGCACCGACCAGATGAAGGCCTGCGTGGTGTGCGACCGGCCGGTATGCGCCAACAGCCTGAACCGCTGCCCCACCTGTGGCCGGGGCACCTGCCGCGAGCACGTGGGTCTGTGCCACGCCGCCGAAGGCGAGCCGGCTCGCCTGAAAGTGGAAGCAGCCCAAGAGCCCGCCGCGCCAGCCGAGCCAGAGTCGCAGCCAGAACCAGAGAAGGTCGAAGCCCCGCCCAAGCCCCCCGTGGAGGCAAAGCCCGAAAAGAAAAAGCCACCCCCTCCGCCAGCCGGACGCCGGGCGGCCGGGGCAAAACGTACCCCGCCCCTCCGCCAGGCCATCGCCACCGGCCAAAAAATCGAGGTGTACACTTATGCCACCGAGCCGGTAGTCACTGCCTTCGTAGTGGCCTCCGGTGGGCGCGAACTGGCAGCGCGCACCTGGGAACTGGTCGAGGACGGCATCGCCGTGTGGTGCCGTTGTGAAAAGGGCCCCTTCTGCCGGGTCAATCAGACCGTGTTTGAGCCCGAGACCGCAGACGACATCGAAGCGCAGCTCCAGGACGAGATCGAGGCCCTGCGGCAGGAATACCAGGTGCCTGGCAAGCGCGTCAACTTTTACTACGTCCTGCACGATGCGCCGCGCTCAGAGCGCCGTCTGTTGCTGCGCGGCCAGTGGAAAGACGACGTGGCCCTGTCCAGAGCGCGGGCTGCTTTCATAAAGACCTACACACCCCGGCGTCGCCAATCTTGATGATCATTACCCGCTTCGTCCGTTCGCGTCTGTGCTTGGGAGGTGTCCTATGCAGACAATCTATCCGTTGATTACATCTCTGGTAGCTTTGATCTTTGCTGTCTTGGTGCTTCGCCAGTATTTGCAACGACGCAGGCCTCACCAACTGTCATGGTCGGCAGCTTTGTTCGTTTTTTCCTTCGCTGCTTTCTGCGAATTCTATTCAGAGATGTGGGGTTGGCCAGTGCTATTGTACAAGGTATACTACGTGGCTGCTGCCGCCCTGGTGGCCTATCTCGGCCTGGGTACCATCTACTTGATATGGAAACGTCGGGTGGGGAACGTATGGCTGGGCATTTTCCTCACGTTGACGATGAGCATGCTGATCGTCGCTCTGGCCGCCCCGGTGGACACAGTTGCCTTGCAGGAGCGGGGGGTGACAGTGGCCGGCAAGGCTATGCCTCGCTACGTCCGCCTCTTCTCGCCGCTGCATACCATTCCTGGTACATTAGCCCTGGTAGGTGGCGCGCTCTACTCTGTCTACCTGTTCTGGGGGCGGCGACAGCGACTGGCCTATCGTATCTCAGCCAACATCTTTATCGCCGCGGGGGCTATGGTCATCGCCGCCGCAGGTGGCATGGCGCGGGCCGGACAGACGGCTTGGCTGTATCCCGCCGAGATGGTTGGCACGTTACTGATGTTTGTTGGGTTCCTGCAAGCTGGCACCTTGCGTGATGAGACACGCGGCGCCGTTGCTCCCGAGCGGAAAATTGAGGAATTGTAACACCTTTCGTGAAGCGAGAGCTCAAACCTGGAAGATGTCCTGCTCCAGCGGAGTGAGGATCTCGTAGCCGTCGCGGGTGACGACCACCGTGTTCTCAAACCCTACCGCGCCCTCTCCAGGGAAGACCATCTTGGGCTCCACGGCGAAGGTCATCCCCTCCTCCAGGGGGTAGGATTGGCCCTGGGCTAGGAAAGGGGGTTCGTTGAGCTCCAGGCCGATGCCGTGGGCAATGAAACGGGTCTGGAGCCCCGGCGGCCCCAGGTAGCTGTCCCTGTAGCCCAACCGCTCCGCCAGCCGCAGGGTCTCCTGGAAAATGGCCTCGCAGTCCGCCCCCGGCCGGATCTCCTCCAAGACGGCGTCGTGGATCTCCCGGCAGGCGTTGTAAGCGTCAACGAATTTCTCCTCCATCTCCCCGATGGAGAACATGCGGGTCTGGTCCACCTGATAGCCATGGTAGCAGATGCCAAAGTCCACCAGGATGGGCTCGTGGGCTCGCATGACTCTGAGGCTGGCCCCCACCGGGAAGGCCGGCGAGAGCCCCAGCCCACCCATGGGTGAATCCGACTGGCTGACGATACCCCCGCTGGGTCCGCTCAGCACGTGCCAGGTGTAAGCCTCGTAGTTGAGGGACCTGACCCGGAGGAGCCCCTCGTGGCCGTACCTTTTGGCCGTGGCCTCCATGAGACCCCCGAACTCGATCTCGGTTAGCCCTTCGGCTTTCCCTTCGACTTTGCCCCTCGACTCTGCTCGGGACGAGCTCAGGGCAGGGCTCAGGACAAGCCCCTCCTTGAGGATTTCCCTGGCTTCATGGTACACCTTCCGGCCTATGTCCCCTCCCGTCCTCATCAGCTCGATCTCGAAGGGAGACTTGATCTTGCGGATGTCTCGTATGAGCGGTGAGGCGTCCATGAACTTGGTGTCTGGAAAGAGATCCTGGTATCGGAAGTAGTCCCTCACGGGAAGGAGGTCCAGCTCCAGTCCCAGGGTCTGGGGGAGTTTGCCCCAGTGGTCGTGTATCAGGGAGGGGAGCTGGCGTACGGACTTGAATCCCGGCACTTCCTCCAGGGGCGATTCCACCCTGGCCCGCTCCACTTCCCTCCTGATCATGAGCAGCGGCTTTCCCTCCAGAGGCACGAAGAGGAGACCGTCCTGCGTGGTCCCAGAAAGATAGTAGCAGTCCATCTTCTGAACCACCAGGAAAGCCTCCATCCCTTCCTTCTCCATACCCCTTCTGAGCCTGGTCAGCCGGTCCTCTATCTCCTCCCAGGGGGTGTACCGGAAACCCAGGGATTGGCCCAGCCCCTCCAATTCCCTTCGTACCCAGTCTTTGTATCTCATTCTCCGTCCTCTCTTTCCCGGTAGTCCCCCTCTCAAGTGTTGTTTCTTGCTTTGCTCCAGAGGGATCGCCAGATCCCGCTGCCAAGCCCCTGGATCTGGCGATCCAGGGAAAGCAAAACGGCACAGATAGGGCTGACGAACCAGCAACACTTAACGGGGGGACTACCTCTTTCCCTGTCAGTCTGACAGCGGAGGTAGTATAACCAATCAGGTGACAGATGGCAAATCGCAGAGTGTTGGAGGTTGCAGATTGCAGATTGCCGTGTCTTGGGGTATACTATACCTGCTACTCGCTATTCGCCATTCGCTATTTGCCGATAGGAGAAGGTCGCCATGGCAGATCCAAACAAGCAATCTCGGGAAGCATCAAGCGGTCCTGGCAAAATATTGGTTGTTGAGGACGAGCTCGAAACTGAGGAGATGCTACGCACCTACCTCGAGTTTCGTGGCTACGAGGTCCTCTCCACTCCCTGGGGCAAGGATGTGCTGGAGATCTGTCGAGAAAGCCAGCCAGACCTGATTATCCTCGACATCCAACTGCCTGACGTGGATGGATACGAGGTCTACCAGGAGTTGAGCAGCACGCAGCAAACCAGCCATATCCCCGTCATCTTTTTGACCAAGTTGGTAGACGATGAACTGCAAGCAACCAGCCGGGCAATGAGATCGCTCGACTACATCAACAAGCCCTTTGACCTGGAGGAACTCGAGCGGCGGGTGCAGGCTGCGTTGCGACGCCGAGCGGAGGAAACGTGACCTTTTCCCGCCTTGGCCGAAGAGTATATTATGCGGTGAGAATGATCAAATGGTAGACGAGCGCGCCTCAGGGACTCGCAAGAGAATAAGCGAACAGTTGGTGTTTGACTTTGTGTCCCCTCGTACCCGGCAGCCGGCACCCCCTTCGCCTCGACTGGACCACAGTTTCCCAGAGGATTTCGCCAACCAACTTGCTGCCGCTGAAGCGTACAACAAGCATCTCTATCGTCCTAACACCTATCTGCACAAATGGTGGGCCCGACGCTGCGGGACGACCTTCCGGCTGATCCTCAAGCAGTTGGTGACAGACGAGGCCCGTCGGGATTTCTACACCCCTGGTGGGCTGGAGGGTCGCGTTGTGCTCGATCCCATGATGGGCGGTGGGACAACGCTACACGAGGCGATCCGATTGGGTGCAAACGTCGTGGGGGTGGATATTGACCCTATCCCTGTCCTTCAGGCTCGCGCGACCCTGACGCAGACCCCGCTGCCCAGGCTCAAGAGCGCATTCGAACAATTCTTCAGCATTCTACGCCGCCATGTGGCACCATGGTTTGAGACGAAATGTCCAGATTGTGACTCGCCTGCTGAGATCAAGTTCACCTTGCACGGGCTCGTTCGGCGTTGTCCCTGCGGTCAAGTCCTGTTCGTGGATTCCTACGTTCTGCGCGAGGAGCAAGAGCGCACTGTACAAATTTGTCCAACATGCCACTGTGTACACACTGGTGAGCATGCGTGCCATGCCCGTGCTACACCTCTGGTCGAGAAGGGAACCGGGCAGTGCCCGGCTTGCGGGGAAGCCTATGCTGACCTGACGGATGTACGTTTCGTGGATCGCTACGTCCCTCTGGTGATCGTGGGCGAGTGTGCCCGTCATGGGCAGTTCTTCAAATCGTTGGATGACGCAGACCGGGCGCGATGGCAAGAGGCACGAGAGCAATTTGGGGCCCTCGACTTTGACCGCCGAACAGCCTTTGCGGTTGAGCCTGGGCCAAAATCGAAGGACCTGTTGCGCAACGGCATTTCCAATTATTTGGACCTATTCTCGGCCCGGCAGCTCTGTTATTTGGAAACCGCCGTCCGGTTGATCCAGGCGATGGAAGATCCTACCGAACGCCTTATCTTCTCGCTGCTTGTGTCCACTTCGCTAGAGTTCAACTCGATGTTATGTGGTTACAAGGGCAGCGACAAACGCCGGCCAGGAGCGATCCGACACACGTTTTCCCATCACGCTTATTCGTTCCCGTACACAGCGGCAGAAAACAACCCGGTATTCCCGCAAAAGTCTTCGGGCACTCTGCGCAAACTCTTTGCCGACCGGGTCGTACGGGCTAAGAAATGGTCATTGAGCCCTGTGGAACGTAAACCTTTGGATGGGCAGTTGAGCAAGGTTGTGATCAAGGGGGAACGGGATGCAGGTACAGAGGTCCATGCGCCCCACGAATTGAGGCAGGGCGATCACAAGTTCCTGCTGTATCAAACCGATTCCCGCCGCCTGCCATTGGAGACGGACAGCGTGGACTATGTGGTAACGGATCCACCGTACTATGACAGTGTGCAGTACAGCGATCTGGCTGCGTTCTTTCGAGTGTGGCTGCGGGTGCTTCTGCCCGGCGATGTGGATTGGGACTATGAGACGAGTTCTTCAGCCGTGGCCGAGCAGGCGCAATCATCGCCCAGCAAATACGGCGACATCCTGGGCAGTATATTCTCAGAGTGTCATCGCGTGCTCAACAAAGAGCATGGGCGGCTGGTGTTCACCTTTCATCACTGGGCTCCCCACGCCTGGGCCGAACTGACCATCGCCCTCCAACGTGCCGGTTTCCGACTTGTCAATCGCTACGTTGTCCACTCCGAAAACCCTATCTCCGTGCACATCCGCGACCTGCGGGCCATCCGGCACGACTGCGTGCTCGTTCTGAGCGCGGGCGATGGGACAAAGGCATGGGAACCTCCTGCCCAAATCCACAATGACGACAGCTACATGTTTTGTCGTGACTGTGGCACGGTGTTAGGATGGCTTCTATCGGCATCTTTCTCTGAGGACGAAACACGTCAGAAATGGAATGGGTTATTCTATGCGCTACGTCATAACCCTAATATACTAAATAAGGACATGTTTATGAAAGTTCTAAAGAAGCGTGTTGCCAAGCAAACGCCAGCACTCCAGTTGCATTTCTAACCGTGGCGGAAGAAGCAAAGGAGGTATCATGTTCAAGAAGCGATGGCGTTTGATTCTCCTGATCGGAATATTGGCGGCTCTGTTCGCGGTGAGCGCCATCCAGGGCCGTGCTGGCCAATCGCTGGCCCCGGAGGCCACGACCCAGGTGGGCATCGTGCGCAGCGACGCCTGGCCCTCCGATGCCGAGGTGGAAGCCATGGTCCGTGAGGCGGTGCGGTTGGCTGGCGGGCTGGAAAGCGTGATCCACTCCGGCGATGTGGTGGTGATCAAGCCCAATCTGGTGCAAGACGTTCACCCCGACCGGGGCTGGGTAACCGATCCCCGCGTGACCCGCGCCGTGGTCCGGCTGGCTCAGCAGGCCGGAGCGGGCACGGTTTACATCGCCGAAGGGACGGCCATCTATCTCTCCGGCCAGCAGGATCGCTACCCCACCCGGCAGGCCTTTCAGGTGGTCGGCTACGATGCCAACGGCGACATGGTGGACGACGCCACAGGTGTCCAACTGCTTGACCTCAACATCAGCGGCGACTACACCGACGCCACCGACCCGGCTTATGTTACCTCGGTCACAATCCCCAACGGGCTGATCCGCCAGCAATACTGGATCCCCAACCCCATCCTGAATTGCGATGTCCTGATCAGCGTGCCCGTGCTGAAAAATCATTACAACGCTGGTCTCACCCTGGCCCTCAAGAACATGATCGGCATCGCGCCCAACGACATCTACCACCCTGCCGGTTGGGTCACCGGCAAGCACAGCCTGTCGCACGCACCGTATGACCTGCCGCGCCACATCGTTGACCTCAACCTGGCCCGCCCCATTGACTTTGTGGTGGTAGATGGGCTGCGCGGGATGACCGACGGCCCCATCGGTTCGAACATCGTCAGCCCGCCCATGCAGATGATCATGGCCGGGCGCGACCCGGTGGCGGTGGACACCATTGGCACTCTGGCCATCGGTTACGACCCGGCCTCCATCGTCTATCTGGACATGGCCCAGAGCGTGGGCCTGGGCCTGGCCGACGTGAGCCGCATCACCGTGCGAGGGCGGCCCGTGTCCGAGGTGCGGCGGGACTTTCCCGTGCCCTACGGGGACCCGCCAGCGCAGCGGGCCGAGAGCCAGCCGCCAACAGTAGAGTTCCTGTCCCCGGCCGAGGGGGAGACGGTGTGGGGGGTGATCACCGTCGAGGCCACGGCCTCGGACAACGTGGGGGTGGCCAAGGTCGAGTTCTACGTGGACGACATCCTGGCCGAGACCGTGACCGGTGCTCCCTCTGCCTACACGCAGGGCAGTCCCTATCGCCTGCTGCTGGACACGGCGACCCTTTCCCTGGGGCCCCACACCCTCAAGGCGGTGGCCTACGACGCCATGCTGAACCAGGCAGTCCATACCCGCGTCATCCAGGTGGCCCAGGCACCGACGGGCTCGCCCACGCCCACAGTCACCGCCACGCCGACTTTTCCGCTCCCACCCTCGTGTCGCGAGGTCATCTCCAACGGTGGGTTCGAGACCCATGAGGGCTGGACGATCCCGCATACAGCTTACGACGCCGCCTACACGGACAGGGTGGCCCATTCGGGGAGGCGGTCCATGCGACTGGGCATTGAGGACGCAGCCGAGAACCTTTTCAGCTTTTCCTCGGTTGTGCAGACGGTGACCATCCCCGGCGACGCCTCCGCAGCGCGGCTGTCCTTCTGGTACCGGGCCCTGCCCGGCGACGCCAGCCAAGATTATGGCTACGTGCTGGCTCGGGACGCGGGCGGTGGGTGGCGTATGCTGAGCGTCATCCGTCAGGCGACGGCCGATTGGACACACCTGGAGCTAGATTCAATGCACCTTGCCGGCCAGACCCTGTGGCTGCATTTCGGCGTGCGCAACGACGGCCAGGGAGCGGCCATGGCCGTCTATCTGGACGATGTGTCGCTCCAAGTCTGCCAGGGCGGAGCGCCTCCGCCCACGCTGATCCCGACGGCTACGCCCACGCCGTCTCCCACTCCCACACCCACCGGGACATCGCCTCCACCGACTGGCACTCCCACGCCCACCGGGACACTGCCTCCACCGACTGGCACTCCCACGCCCACCCAACCGCCTGACCAATGCCCTGAGATCATCCGCAATGGTGGGTTCGAGACAGGCGAGGGCTGGGAAATGCCCAACACCCCTCGTCCTGCTGGTTATACCACCGCCCAGGTCCATTCTGGCAGCCGCGCCGCCCGCCTGGGCATTGAGGACGCCGCGCGGAACCTCTACAGCTATTCCTCCGTGCAGCAGGTCGTGGCCATCCCGGCAGGAGCCACAGGCGCTCGGCTGTCCTTCTGGTACTTTCCCCAGGCGGGGGACTCGGGCGACTATGGCTACGTCATGCTCCAGGATGCTGCCCTGGGCTGGCGCACCTTGAGCATGATCCGGCAGCCGTCGCCCGGATGGCAGCGTGTCGAGGTGGATGTCTCACTTTACGCCGGACGGACCGTCCTGCTGCGCTTTGGCGTGCGCAACGATGGACAGGACCAGGCCGTGGCCATCTATCTGGACGACGTCTCGCTGCGGGCCTGCCAGCGTTAGACAGTAGGGCGGCTTTCCATAGTGACTGAACTGGGTCAGCCGTGAGTTGGAAGCTATAGAATCATCTTCCGGAGTAGCGAACCCTTCGGCTACGCTCAGGGCAGGACTCGTTTCGCGTTCGGTTGGCGCAGAACTTGTTCTGCTACGCCACCATTCATAGAGGAGCCAAGTGATGACCGATAGACAACGCAGCCTTGGTGGGCCAGGGGTGATTCTCATCGCGTTGATTTGCATGCTGGGGACAATGATGGCCCCCGTCCCCGCCTGTGCCCAGGAGCCAGAAACCGTCCTCTACCAGGAGAACTTTGACGGCCAGGCCCAGGACTGGGAGTTGGAGCCCGGCTGGCAGGTCATCCAGGACGGGGACAACTGGGTGCTGGCTGGCGAAGGACATCAATGGGCGCGTCCCGACAGCAGCTATGACAGCGATTTCCGCGTCCAGTTTCGTCTCAAGCTCTTGCAAGGGCGCATCCACCTGGTCTATCGCCTCAACCAGACCGGGCGCTACTTCATCGGTTTCCAGGAAGACGGATCAGATCTGCACAAGCAGTACTGGCCCGAGACCTTCTTGCATGGGTTAGCAGGCAGCACCACGCCCCACACCTTGGGAGGCTGGCACCAGGTCGAGATCGTGGGGCAGGGAGCCAGCCTCCGCTTCCTGGTGGACGGCCAAGTGGAATGGGAGTACACCGACCATGACCCGTTGGCGGGAGGCTCCTTTGCCTTCGAGGCCCTGGACGATTCGGCGGCTTACGTGGACGACATCCTCGTCTACGGCCCGGCCCCTACTCCCACCCCCACGCCTGATCGTCGCTTCACCTGGGTGCGCACCGGCGGCCCGCTGGGCGGCCTGGGCTACGACGTGCGCCTGCGACCCGACAACCCCGACGTGATGGTCGTCACCGACGCCTGGGCTGGCTTTTTCATGAGCACCGATGGCGGGGAGGACTGGTTTCCCTCCAACCAAGGCATCACGACTCGCATCGGCCCCACGGGCGACGGTATCCCGGTTTTCTGTGCGACGATTGACCCAAGCAACCCCGACACCATCTGGGTTGGCACGCAGTCTCAGCGCGGCATCTTCAAATCCACCGATGGCGGCAAGACGTGGAAAAAGATGGACAGCGGCGTTGTCGAGCGCGACGGCATCACCTTCCGGGGCTTTACCATTGACCCCCATAACTCGGATATCGTCTATGCCGCTGCGGAACTCTCCTCATGGGTCTGGAACAATGGCCAACCGCGCACCGGCCGCGAGTTCGACATGACGGCGGGCGTGGTTTACAAGACGACCGACGGCGGCCAGTCGTGGGAAGCCGTCTGGCGCGGCCAGAACCTGGCGCGCTACATCTGGATTGACCCGCGCGATTCCAACGTCATCTATGTCTCCACGGGCATATTCGACCGCGAGGCCGCCAACTCTGATCCCGTGGCCCGGAAACCGGGCGGCGAGGGCCTCCTCAAGTCCACCGATGGCGGCCAAACGTGGACCCATATCAACAACGGTCTCGATAACCTGTACGTCGGCTCGCTCTTCATGCATCCTACCAACCCCGATATCCTGCTCGCCGCGACGGGCAATGTCCAGTACCGCCAGAATGGCGGGGTTTATCTCACCACCGATGGCGGCGCTTTGTGGACTCGCGTCCTGCAAGTCTACGACGACATGGCCGAAGTGGTCGAGTTCTCCACGTCCAATCCGTCTATCGCCTATGCCGCCAGCCTTCATGATTTCTGTCGCAGCGAGGACGGCGGCCGCACCTGGAAGAGAATGTCCGGCGGCAGCGAGGATGGCTGGGGGCCGCCCGGCGTCCGCGCCGGCATCCCCATAGACTTGCAGGCCGACCCGCGCGACCCGGACCGCGTCTTTGCCAACGCCTATGGCGGCGGCAATTTCCTGAGCGAGGACGGGGGCCGGAATTGGAGAGTCGCCAGCAAAGGGTACACTGGTGCTTTAACCCGCGACGTTGCCGTGGACCCCACGCAGCCGGGCCGGGTTATCGTTGCGGGCCGCAGTGGGCTGTTTGTCAGTTACAACGGCGGCTCCGACTGGGAAGGGCTGAATTACCCGCCCGTCGTATCCAGCGAATGGACGGCCATTGCCATTGACCCGTCAAATCCTCAGCACCTCCTCGCCGGCATCAACTGGGGAAACAACCTGGTGAGTAGTGAGGACGGCGGCTACTCCTGGCGGATCTTGAAAAGATTCGAAAGCGAGCAAGTTGGCTGGCACACGGTTGTCTTTGCCCCCTCCGACCCCTCGGTGGTGTACGCCGGGACGGCCGGTTACTACTCGGCGGGAATGTTTGACCCCCAAGAACCCGGCCGCGGCGTCTACGTCTCGTATGACGGCGGCCAGACCTGGAAGGAAGCCAACGACGCAACCACACGGGATGCGTACATCTCCTCTCTGGCCGTTGACCCGACTGAACCGCAGGTTGTCTACATTGCCACACCCAAGCACGGCTTGCTGAAGACGACCGACGGCGGCCAGACCTGGGTAGAACTCGAGATCCCGGCCCAGTCGGAAGGTATGATGTCCGTTGCCATAAACCCCGCTGATCCGAATACCGTATTCGCGGGCCTGTGGCAAGGAGGTGTTTACCGGAGCACGGACGGGGGGACGACCTGGGAACACGCCAGCAATGGCCTGAACCCCGAAGCCTCTATTTCGGATATCATCTTCGACCCGGCCAACCCGACGATGATGTACCTCGCGGACGCATTCAGCGGCGTATATCGTTCGATGGACGGCGGCAAGACCTGGCGTGCAACCAACGACGGCTTGACCATGCGCTCGGTCAACGCGTTTGCCATCTCAACAGACGGCCAACACCTCTACGCCGCCAGTGAGGGCAGCGGCGTCTTTCGCCTCGACCTGAGCGGCCAGCCACCGCAGCCTGTGCCTGCGCCCACATTGCCGCCTACGCCTACACCTGTTCCTACCGTCACACCACCTCCGGCGACGCCAACCCCTACCGCCGTCGCTGCCGTGCCGACGGTGACCCCTCAACTTGCTGCTCTCCCTCCCAAACCGACTCCCGAACCACAAGCCAAAAGAGGCATCTGTCCTGGTGTGGTGGCCTTGTCCTTGGCTCTGTTGAGCTTGGTCCTGTACCGCAACAGGGGTAAGTGATCCGACGTTGGCCACTCAAATGAATCGAGAACCGCTGGCGGTGTTTACCAGGTCGGGCAACAAGTCATCATCAACACGGAAGGGAAGCAACCCGCTATGGCAGCCAATGGCGACGCAGACCAGTACGTGATCGTCTACAGGAATACGGGCGGGGATGCAGCATTGCCAACTGGTGGGAAACCCGAGTAAAAAGCATCTGTTTATCGGGGTTCCCTCTCTTATTGCAGCCGGAGGCGGCTTGCGCCGTCCATAGGAAAAAAGTGCTATTGAAAAGACACGCTGCCTGGTGTATCCTATCATCAGTACTTGAGAATTTGGGATCTGGAGTGCAGGCGCAAGCCTGCTTCAGGCCTTGTAGAGGCGGACTGGCGTCCGCACTCCAGCGAGTTTTCCCATCTACTGATCATATAATTGGTACAGTCGGCTCGAAAGAATGTGCTGGCCCCTAGTCGTTAGGTAGTTCGAGCCGTTTTTTGTAGCGCCAAATCCAGATGCTGCAATTGCAAACAACCAGTAACGAGTCATCAGAAATGGGGGAAAAGGAAACGCAAAAAGTCTGTTCTACTTTCCCTTGTGTTCCCTGTCGTCACAGGCTTTGCACTGGTTGGACACAAGCCTTTAGAAAAAGGAGAAAGCCCATGAAGAACAAGTCTTGCACCGTTCTGTTTCTGGTTGCCGGCCTGATCCTGTTGGCTGGCACGTTGGCCCCCCTGGTCGTGGCCCGCGAGAGCGTCTGGGGGACCGATTGGCTGAACCCGGCGTTCATATATCAGCTCGGTCCAGAGGTACAGCTATCGCCATCGCCCGACTGTGACACGAGCGACGAGCACACTCCGGCCGTGGCCTATAACTATGTGCACGAGGAGTACCTGGTGGTGTGGCACAACGAGTGGCCTGGCGGAAGCAAGGACATCTATGCCCGGCGCGTGTCCAAGGGCGGCCAGATCCTGAGCTGGTTCAGCATCTCCACTGGCGCTAACAACCGCCTCCAGCCGGCTGTGGCCTACAACGCTGCGAACGGCGAGTACCTGGTGGTCTGGATGTACGAGGCCAGCCCCAACGTCTACGAGATCTGGGGCCGGATCATCCCCTGGAATGGCCCGGGTACGAACGCCGAGTTCCGCATCATCCAATGGGCCAACCGGAGCTTCTGGACACCTCGCGTGGCCTGGAACAGCTACCGCAACGAATACATGGTGGTCTGGAACGCCTTCGACACGACGAGCAGCTTTCCCCCTGGCGTGCCCAACGACATCGGCGGCTATCGCATATCGGCCAGCGGGGTCGTACAGAATCCCGGTTCACCCCTGCTTCTCACCACGTACGCCAGCCCGCACCAGGTGGACATCACCTACAACGTGGCCATGAACCAGTACTTTATCGCCTTCGTGGTGGTACACACCGAGGCCACTTCCGGCAACGACATCTATGGGCTCCGTGTGGGATGGGACGGTTCTCCCGTTGGTGGTCTGATCGAAATCTACAGGGATAATATCGCTGGCCAGAGAAAGCACCAGAACCACCCGGCCGTGGCCACCAACGAGCAGGACAAGTACATGGTGGTCTGGGAGCACGCGTACACCTCCACGGACCACGACATCTATGGCCGGGAGTACCACGTGGACGGCACGCCGGACGGCAGCTATTTTACCATCTCTTCGTGGACCCAGGATGACATGGTTCCGGACGTGGCGGCCAACGGGGCCAACAAGGAGTGGGTGGCCGTGTGGCAGCGGGCGCTCCCGAGTGGGTCCGGGTATTCCATCCACGGGTTCCGTTGGG